>OCZU010000761.1_pt1 | contig 21637 bp, 20 predicted proteins | sample 1539001 | NCBI WGS metagenome assembly OCZU01 (sample SAMEA3539306, study PRJEB22396) | soil metagenome | biome: tundra; feature: field; material: soil | place: USA | collected 2010-05 | depth 0.15 m | reverse complement strand
TGAGAGCGTTCCTCCGCCTCGGCATGCGACGTCTCGGCGTGCCCGGCGAGCTGTGGCGCGAAGCCGTGGTTGCGGGTGTCGCGGAGGTGGCGGCGCGAGCCGACGACGAGGACTTTGCACGCGCGCACCTGCGCGTGCTGTCGAAGAGACAGACAGCGACACATCTCAGCGCGCGCTGATGGAGATTGCGACCGCACGCGGGTCTGTCCTTGGCCGAGTCGTGTCACCGCGCCTGGCAGCGCAGCGTTCGCTGCTGCCCTGGCCGGAGCTGTCGGTCTTCGGCACCTGCGCCGCGGTGGCCGTCCTGCCATTACTCCAGCCCGCGGGGCCCGGCAACATGTCTCCGCTCGACGGGTTCATAGGCCTTGCCATTGCAGCGACGCTCGGTTTGGCGCTCATCGAGCGCATACCGATCCACGTGCCATACGTGCTGCCGGTGGCCGTCATTGCACTGGCCGGGGCGATCGCCTCGCTCTTCAGCGTCTATCCGGGGAACGGGCTGCTGGCGGTTGTGCAGGACCTCGTGCTGCTCGCATGGAGCACCACGGTGGTGACCGTGTGTCGCACCGAGAGAGGGCTGTCGATGGTGCTTCGCACGTGGGCCTACGCAAGCGTGGTGTGGGCAGGACTCATGCTGGTGGGGGCGCTGGCCCACATCGATGTGCTGTCGGGAATCACCGCTCGCACGGGAGTCCGCGCATCGATCACGTTCGGCGATCCCAACATGGCGGCGGGCTATTACGCCGCGAGCCTGATGGTCCTGTGGGCCTCGGCGACACCGCGGCACCGCGCCGCGCGGTGGGCGGCGGGCGCGATCCTGATCACTGCAATCATCTTTACGGGCTCGAACGGCTTCTCGATTGCAACGCTGGCTGCGTGCGCCGTGGCCGCGGGCATCGGCATGGCCCGGAAGCGCGGCGTTCTCCCCGTGGTCGCGGTGGCGTGCGGCGTCGCGCTCGTGGGTGGAGCGGTCGGCTCCCAGGTGAACATCAACACGATCGTCAATGACGCGGCAGCGAGTTCCCCGATTCTGCGTGACTATGTCGGTCGCTTTACGCAGACCACTGCGGGTCGTGACACCTTGCTGCACGAGACGCTCGGCCTGGTCGCACAGGGCGGGGTCATCGGCATTGGACCAGACGAGGTCAAGCCGACTCTGCAGGCGCAACAGGACACCGTGGCGTTCCAGGCCCACAGCGACTACAGCGCTTCGATTGCCGAACGCGGCCTGCTCGGCGGTGCCGGCCTGCTGCTGCTGATTCTGGTGATCGCGTTCCATGCACGCAGGATGCTCGGCCCGCTCCGAGCGGGCTACGTCGCGGTCGTGCGCCACCCGGGCGCGCTGGTCGGCGCCCTGGTCGCATTCGGCATCGCCGCGAACATCTATGAAATCCTGCATTTCCGCTACGTCTGGACGATGCTTGCGATCGTGGCGGCTGCGAGCATCCTGCGATGGAAGCACGCCGCATGAAACTCGCAGCTGCTCGCCAGGCCCTGATTCGTGACAGTGGCTCCCGATTGGTGCTGAGCAATTTCGGCGCCCGGATTGGCGCCCTGCTGGCGGTGGGGACGGCGACGCTGCTGGTGGCTCGAACCGCAGGCCCGGTCTGGGTGGGCGCCCTCGCGCTCTTGCGCGTGCTGCCTCCACTGGCGGGATTCCTGGGCACAGGCGGGGTGCCGCTTGCCGCGCCCTACTTCCTGGCCGGATCGCACAGTGGGGAGCGCAACCTTCGCCCCACCCTGCTGGCGCTCTCCGCCGCTGGATCGCTGCTGGGCGCTGTGGGTTGGGTCGCCATCACGCCCCTGATCGCGCATCCGCTGCTGCCCGAGCTCGGCCTCGGCATGGTCGCGTTCACCGGCGTCCTGGTGCTTTCTCAAATGGCGGTGTCGAGCTTCAAGGCATTCTGTCAGGGCGACAACGATCTTCCCGGCAGCAACCTCATCATCGTTCTCGAGGAAGCGACGTTCCTGCCGGTGTTCGGCGCGCTGTGGGTTGCGGGATTCAGAGACGGCGCACTCATCGTGCTCTCGCTGCTCGCATCGCGCCTCGTGACGGCGATGATCGGGGGGGCGCGGCTGTGGCGGCGCGGGTTCTTCCGAGGTGGCGGCCGCATCGACCTCACCCTGGCCCGCCGGATATGGCTGTTTGCCATCAGAGGTCAGGTCGGCAACGTCATGCTGCTGGTGAACCTGCGATTCGACTTCGTGATCGTCGACGTGATGGCGGGGCCGGCTGCCTTGGGCATCTACGCGGTCGCGTCGAAATACGCGGAGGTGCTCCGGCAGCCGTCCGATGCCGTCCTGTGGGTCGCGTATCCACGATTTGCCCGCGGCGGTGGGGCCGCGCCTGGAGCTGCGGCGCGCGCCACCATGCGCAAGGCCGGGCTCTGCGTCGCCGCGGCCGCGATCCCCCTCGCGGCGCTGTCGCTCCTGGTGATCCCCCTCCTTTTCGGGGCCGCCTTCGCTCCCGCGGTGCTGCCCGCATGCATCCTTCTGGTCGGCCTCGCCGGCGAAGGTGTCGCGGCGGTTGCCATTGCATACCTCTACGGCAACGGCATGCCCGGAATGGCGTCGACCGGGGTCGGCGTCGGCGTCGCCGTCACCGTGGTCCTGGACCTCATTCTGATCCCGAAGCTGGGCATCGTCGGGGCTGCGATCGCATCGACGGCGGCGTATTTGAGCACCACGCTGGCCTGCGTCTGGTTCTTTGTCATGCGGAGCCGTCCGGCGGCACTGAGCGCGCGGCGCATCGGCTCCCAGGGAGGCTCGCTGTGAGTCGGACGATGGCGCGAATGCCGGGCGGCCGGATCCGCGTGGCGCAGGTGGTGACGCGCTTTATCGCCGGAGCCGGCGGAGTGGCCTTGCGCGGCGCCATTGGTCTGGATCCCGCGCGCTTCGAGTCGACGATCGTGACCGCCCCGGGCGGGTCGCTCATCGACCAGGCGGCTGCGGCCGGCCTCGAGGTTCTGACGCTGCGCCACATGCGCCCCAACATCGCTCCGACCGATGACATCGCAGGAGTACGCGAGCTGCGGGCACTCTTCGAGGTGGGACGGTTCGACGTGGTCCACACGCACAGCTCCAAGGCCGGTGTATTGGGTCGCATCGCCGCCCACGAAGCCCACATTCCGGCCGTGGTGCACACGTTTCACGGGTTCCCGTTTCACGACTTTCAGTCTCCGGTTCGGCGGGGCGCGTACATTGCCGCTGAGCGGCGTCTGGGGCGAATCACCGACCGCTTTGTCGCCGTCTGCTCGGCGCTGGCAACCGACGCAGTGCGCCTTGGCATCGCGCCTGCCGAGCGAGTTTGCGTCATCCCTGTCTCGATCGCGGATCAGTCGGTGGCACGTGACGCGAGCAGTCGGGCACACGCTCGTCGGTTGCTGGGCGTTCCTGACGATGTGCCATTGGTGGGAACGGTAGGGCGCCTGGACTACCAGAAGGCGCCCGGCGACTTCCTCGAGGCGCTGGTGCGCCTGGGTCGAGGTGTCCACGGAGTCTGGATTGGCGATGGTCCGCTATCGGCCGACGTGGCAGCGCAGGGCCAACGGCTCGGTCTTGGCTCACGTCTCCACTTGGCGGGTGAACGCGACGACGTCCCAGCGCTGCTCCCCGGCCTCGACGTCTTCGTCATGACCAGCTTGTACGAAGGGCTGCCGTGTGCCGTGGTGGAGGCGATGCAGTGCGGTCTCCCGGTCGTGGCGACTGCTGTGAACGGCACGCCCGAGATCGTCATCGACGACGAGACCGGCCTGCTCATCCCGCCGGCGCGTCCGGAGGCCTGCGCTGCCGCACTCCGGCGCATGCTCGAGTACCCCGACGATGCGCGGCGTCTGGCGAATGCCGGCCGGCGCGCTGTAGCCGGCAGGTTCGACGCGGGCGCCGCCGCCGCGGCGCTTGGCCGCGTCTACGACGCGGCGCTCGGTGCGTTGCCGGATCGGCTGGCGCTGCTTCCCGAGGCATCGTGAGCGCGACCCACGTCGGAGGGTTGACCGTCGCGCCCCGGCGAGTGGGGGCGGCTCGCCGGACCCTTGATATCGTGGTGTCGCTGCTTGTCCTGGTGGTGTCGAGCCCGCTGCTTGTCGCTATCGCGCTTGCGCTGAAGCTGAGCGGCGGAGGCCCCGTGCTGTTTCGCCAGGAACGCGTGGGCGAGGGTGGCCGCCCGTTCACCATATATAAGTTCCGCAGCATGGAGACCGGAGCGCACGGCTCGGACTTCGCCGTGCCCGGAGATCCTCGCGTGACACGCCTTGGTGCGCTGTTGCGGGCAAAGCACCTCGACGAGCTCCCGCAGTTCGTGAACATCCTTCGCGGGCAGATGACCCTCGTGGGGCCGCGTCCTGAAACGCCCGCCCTCGCCAGCCGGTATCCGGCCGACTGCTGTGCCATCTTGGCGTTCCGCCCGGGGCTCACCGGGCCATGCCAGCTCCATATGCGCCGACCCCACATTCCACCCGGCCAAGACCCCGAGGAGTACTACCTGACCGAACTGGTGCCGCGGCGCGTACGTCTCGACCTCGGTTATACCGATTCCTCCACCCTGATGCACACGCTCGCGGTTCTGGTTGGGACCGCTGCGGTGGTGCTGGGGTTGCGTCACGTGGATTCGTAGAAACGCCCACGAACTGCAGGTCGTGCGCTCGCGCCGGCGGCAGGAGATCTCGTTGCTGTTCGGCGCGTGCACAGATCGAGGTGAGCTACTCGTTGTGCGCCGCGAAGATCTGCTGCAGGCCGGGAGACGAGGCCAGCGACTGGTCACCGTTTTGCTCTCCCCAACTGTACGCATAGTCGAAAAGGGGTGCGGGCAGAACGCTCGCCCAGATGGCCAGGAGCTGCTGCTCCTCCGCGGGCGTCGGCAGCTTCCATGTACCGCCGCCGAGCCAGTTGCCGCCGCCGAAAGCTTGGAACACGGGCACGAGCGAGCTCTGGGGCCAGCCCATCTCCTCTGCCGCCTGCACGTAGCCGGCTATCTCCCCGTAATCGGGCGAGGGCAGATCGGAGCGAACCGGATAGGGGTCCAAACCGATGAGGTCGAGCCCCGAGCTCGCCGGCGTGTACGAGTTTGCGAACGTGGGAGCGGTCGCGGGGCCGCGGTTCTCAAGGAGTGCGAATGTCTTGGCGCTCGGCATGTACCTGTGAATCCAGTCGCACTCCGCCTTCATGTTTGCCGGCGGGCACGTCTTCGGGTCGGGCTCATCCATCATGTAGAAGCCGAAGGTCTTGGCGTCGCCGATCATCGGCGACACCTTCGCCCGGAAGGTGCGGTCGGGCCCGCCGCAGTATCCGAGCCATACGAGCCCGAGCACCCCGGCGGGAAGACGGTTGAGATCGCCCACCGAGCTGACGTCCGCCAGGTTGAAGCCAAGCCCACCGGGTAGATACTGCCCTGCCGGGCCGAAGTTGCCGTTGGCCGTGTAATGCCAGCGCGTGGTTGCGACGACAATCGGGGTCGGCCTTATCGGGCGCAGCAGCGTCCCTGTCGACGTTGCCGTCGACCCCGGCACAGCGGTGGCTGGCTGCGCGTGACCAGCGCCGAGACGGAGTGCTACGGCCGCCGTGACGGAACTAGCGCCTATCACGGTCACCGCCGCCGCGGCGATTGCGACCGCAGATCTTGTCCTCATCGTGCCTCCGTGCTGACGGCTCAGGCTACGCCGCCACGGCCCCGGCGCGCCATCGGCAATGACGTAGGCACGCCTACGCCGACTGCAGGTTGTATGTGCGCGTTTGCGCGTTGCACTGTTTCGTTGGGAGACGGTGCGGCATAAGACGGGGAAAGGATGTTCGGCAGAGCCTCAGCGCAAGACACCTGGGTCGAGGTCAGGCGTTCGTCCAGCGCCAACGAGCAGGGCTTGGCGCGTCGCAAGGCGGTGTTTCACCGGCGCCACTTTCTCGCTCAGGCACACGAGTGGGGGGTCGCCCTGCTGCTGCTGGTCGGGTCGCTGTTGCTGGCCGCGCTCGCGGCGTTGGCGGTGATGCATTGAGCCCTTGACGGTGAAGGGCAGTGGGATACCGTTTCTGTTGTGAGTTGGTGGCCGAGCGTGTTGCCGGCGATAGTCGCCGGAAGCTTCGCTGTTGTTGCGGCCGCCCTGGCTTATCTGTTCTCGGTCCGGCGAGCTCGGAGGGAGCTGGATAGCCGCCTCAAGGATGTGAGGCTTTCTGTACCCGAAGTCCCTCGCGCGGGCGAATCGCAGGACATCCTCGACGCCGAGAAGGCATACCTCGTGGCGGTCGGGCCGGCCTCGGGGCAGGTCATCGAAGTGGTGCACGACTTGACGGATGCGCTGTCCGCACTCCTTGACGCCGCCGCGGCTGTCGATCCTTCACGGATCTGCTCGGACTGGTATTACCGGCGGACTCTGACCTGGCTCATGGTTCAGCCCTTAGCGTGGCTCGAGGTGCTTCGAAGAAGACAGAGCCGGCTGGATAACACGCTCAACACCGCCGCTGTGAGAGACCACTATCGGTTTCTGGCCGCCTGCCACTTCTTCGAGTGGAGTTTCAGCAGTCTGCGCATCTTCGACGGCATCCAGTACAACCCAAGCGCGGAGACGGCGCATCTCTTCCAAAGCACGATACGACTGGCGGGCGAGTCCACCGTCATCAGTGTCGACGGTTCCGAGCGCTGCATGTCGTATTCCGAGTACTTGTCCAAATTTGGCGAATTCCGCTTCACGTGGCTTGGGGCGTTTGACGATTTGCTCGGCGGCATGGCCGATGATTCTGATGTGGCTGATCTTCGTCGCGTCCGACTACTCACTGTGTACATCGCCTGTTGTTCGCTCCGCAAGCATTTCCCCATCCCGCACCGACCTCCGGTTGCGGAGCCGGTTATCGTCGACCTTCGATTTGTGAGGAATCCCGAACTCCGAGACAGAGTGCAGGAACACCTGACAGATTGGCTGGAGTTCTACGAGAGCCGCATCCGTTGCGACCCCCAATCGAAGTCGCCGTAGGATACCCGGCGGCGGTAAACCCGCCGCCGGGTATCTGCGTCTTTTGCAGGTGGCGCAGGGTGGTACAGGAGTTGTAGCCTCGATCCCTTCAGGGACACCCCTGAGAGGGAATTCGACTCAGGAGGAACGATATGTCCATCTGGCAACCTCTCCGATCCGGACGCGCCGTACTTGCCACGGCGGTCGTCCTGGGCGGGATGGCGTTTACGGCAACCCCGGTCGGCGCGTCGACGGCAGCCGGTCCCAAATGCGGGCCGAAGACCGTGACCGCGTACCCGGCGCCCGGTATCGGCGGCCAGGAGGTCTTCACCGTCGGCTCGGCGGGAACGGTCACCCTGCTGCAGCAGAGCACCTCGACGCTCAAGGTCACCGACGTCGACCCGACCAACGGCTGGAAAGACACCGTCCTCAGCCGGACCGGTACGCGGCCGCACGTCGGCTTCCAGGTCGTCGGCAATCCCAACGACCAGGAGCGGTTCTGGGCGCGGACGAACACCATGGGGACGCCCGGGACGGTCATCAACGTCGTGGTCCAGTCCTGCACCTGAGCCTCGACTGACCTGGATACCCGGCCGGCCGGTCGACCTCGACAGAGCAACTGAGCGCGTCAAAGGCAGCGAACGACGGCGGGAATTCGTCGTTATAATCGTCCGTCCACCCCGCCGGGTCGGTTCGGGTCACCTCGGATCCCGCCGCGGGACGGCACCGCTGTCGCGATAGGGAGAACCTCGTGGAGGTGGTCGACAAAACGCCCAGGACGCCGGTGACGACGCACGAAGGTGCCTGGAGTTCAGGCGCCTCTGGCGACATCGACCTCGATGGGCATGCGCAGCGTCGCGTTCCAGCGAGCCCGGTCGACGCGACCCGAGCGCCATCGGCGCGTCCGTGGCCGCTGATTCTCGCGGGCGTCACCTTCGCCGTTGATGTGCTCGCGGTGACGCTCAGCTACCTCCTGGCGAAAGCGCTTGCCCATGAGGTCGGGTGGGATAGCGGCAAGCCAATCCACCTCAACTCGTTGATGTTCCTGACCGTGGCCGTCTGGCCAGTCGTCTTCGCGATCTACGGCCTGTATGACCTGCGGCGACCGACCCATGCCACCGCTGAGTTCCAGCGCCTCTTCAACGCGCTCTTGATGTCGGCGCTCCTCGTGTTGCTGATCACCTTCGTTGCCAAGATCGACATCTCGCGCAGCTTCTTCGCCTGGCTCCTCGGTCTCAGCCTCGTGACGATCCCGACCGGTCGGGTGCTGACCCGCCGGCTGGGTCACGCGCTCAACACCCGGGCCGTCACCAGCCAGGTGACCCTGATCGTCGGGATCAACGACGAGGGGCGAGCGCTGGCCCGGACGCTTCGGCGGCGACCCTGGATGGGCTATCGCCCCTGCGGGTTCGTTGAGGTAAGCCCGTCAGGTCTCGATTCGATGGACGGGCTCCCGGTCCTCGGGACGGTCGAGGACATCGGCCAGATCAGCGCGAGTCACGCGGTGGGCTCGGTGATCGTCGCCGGCACCGCTGCCGGTGGGCCGACACTGCAGTTGATCGATTCGGCACTCGGGGCCGGCGTCGTCGTTCGCGTTTCGCCTGGGCTGGCGAACCTGGGCGCCGCGAGGATCGTGCTCGAGCCGATCGACGGCATGGCGCTTTTCTCGCTGCGGCGGCATCGCTTCTCCCGGCGACAGCGGTGGGTCAAGCGATGCCTCGACCTGGCGGTCACCTCGATCGCGCTGGTGGTCGCCGCCCCTTTCATGCTGGCCATCGCCCTGGTCATTCGTCTGACCACTCATGGGCCTGTTCTCTTCAGGCAGCGACGTGTCGGGTATCAGGAGCGTGAGTTCACAATCCTCAAATTCCGCACCATGATCGTGGGCGCGGACGCGCAACGGAGTGGTTTGGATGCAGGCAACGACGCTGACGGCCTCCTGTTCAAGATGCGCCGCGACCCACGCGTCACTCGTGTCGGCAGGTTTCTCCGGCGCACATCGCTCGACGAGTTGCCACAGCTTTTCAACGTGTTGCGCGGGGACATGAGCCTCGTCGGCCCGAGGCCCGCATTGCCCGAGGAGGCGATGCGCTATGCCGAGTCGCAACGCGGCAGGCTGCGGGTAAAACCGGGGGTGACGGGGTTGTGGCAGGTCAACGGACGTCACGACCTTGCATTTGAGGACTACGTTCGGTACGACCTTTTCTACGTGGAGAACTGGTCGATAACGATGGACCTCTACATCCTGGCGAAGACCGTTCCTGCGTTGCTGGGCGGGCGCGGCTCGTACTGACCTGCCATCGGAGGCGCGTCGCCGAGCACTTACTCGGCGACTGTGTAATCATGTAATCCATGAAAGGACACAGCGCTCCCGACCCGCTCACCGACGACGAAGTCTCCGGCTGGTTCGCCGGCCGCCTGCCCGAGGGGCTCTACAAGTCTGCCCCCACCATCACCTCCGATCCCGACGAGATCCTGATCGTCGGCGAGATCGACGAGCCCGAGCTTCCCGCTGACGCCGCCGAAGGCGCCCGTGCAGCTGCTCGCAGCGCCCGGATCTCCCGATTCCGCGGCGACACCCGCGACGCACGCGTCAAGGTCGCCCGCGACGCCGAGCATCTCTTCGGCCGCAAGGTCTCCTGGGGAGCCCGCTGCGGTGGCGTCGAGGAGCTCTTCACCACCCTGGGCGTCCCGGTCATGACCCGGCTCCGGCTCCAGGATCGCCGCGTGCTCGACACGCTCATCGAGTCGGGTGTCGCCCGCAGCCGCAGCGAGGCACTCGCGTGGTGCGTCCGCCTTGTCGGCCAGCATCAGTCCGAGTGGATCGAGAGCCTCCGCGGAGCACTCACCGCTGTTCAGAAGGCGCGGGCCGAAGGTCCCGATGTCGGCTGACCCGAGCGATGACGGCGAGTTGCTCGACGCATACTCGCGCACGCTCACCCAGGTAGCCGCTGAACTCGCACCGTCGGTGGCGGCGGTGCAGGTCACTTCCCGCGGGGGACGCTCCCCGCTCGGAAGCGGCTCCGCGGTCGCGTTCAGCTCCGACGGATACCTGGTTACCTCGGCGCACGTGGTCGCCGGCGGTGACGGCGGCCGGCTCGACCTCGCCGATGGCCGGCAGCTCCGATTCCGAGTCCGGGGGCGGGATCCGCTCTCCGACCTCGCGGTGCTGGTGGCGGAGCACGGCGACCTTCATCCGGCACGGCTGGGCGATGCGTCGGCACTCCGGGTCGGCCAGCTGGTGGTGGCCATCGGCAATCCTCTCGGCCTCGCGGGCAGCGTCACCGCCGGGGTGGTGAGTGCCCTGGGGCGCTCGCTGCCGACGCGGTCCGGTGCCCAGGTCCGCGTGATCGACGACGTCATCCAGACGGACGCCGCCCTCAACCCCGGTAATTCGGGAGGCGCGCTCGCCGACTCTGCCGGCCGCGTCGTCGGGATCAACACGGCCCTCGCGGGCGTCGGTCTCGGGCTCGCCGTTCCGGTGAACGCAACCACCGAGCGCATCATCGGCGCCCTGGTCCGCGACGGACGGGTGCGACGAGCACACCTCGGCGTCGCCGGCGGCTCGCGTCCGATCCCGCCGCGCTGGGCGGCGAAGATCGGCCGCAGCAAGGGGCTTGAGGTGGTCGAGGTCATCAAGGGCAGCCCCGCGGAATCCGCGGGCATCCGCCCAGGCGACATCATCATCGAGGTGGACGGCAGCCCGGTCGAGAGCCCGCGCGACGTGCAGCGCCTGATGGTCGACGGCCCGATCGAGCGCTTCCTGGTGATCCGGGTGCTCCGAGCCGGAGCCAGCTATGTGGTGACCGCGATCCCGGACGAGCTCGCGGCCGCTTGAGAAGTCCGCGGGGACCCGGTGCCGGCGAGCACCGGATCCCTGCGGCCGAAAAACCTATCCGCCGTTCGCGCAGACGGTGCTGAACGTCTGGCCCTGGAAGGACTGCCAGCCGTTGACACTCGTGCTCGTCGGTGCGCCGAAGTAGACCGGGGTCACCAGATCCTGGAGGTGGTAGGTGAAGCCGCCCAGCGCATACGGGTAATCGCCGTACAGCGGGCTGGTATCGACCTCGATCGGATCACCGACCTCGTAGAGGCTGTTGTGGTTGCCGAGGGCTGTGCAGGCGGCCGGCGTGTCGCTGTTGTTGGTGTTGGGATCATCGACGTACTCGCCGATCTCATGGGACAGCGCTGAGACGTCCTGCGAGAAGACGCCGCTCTTCTGGATGTACGTGAAGTCCGAGTACGGGACTCCGCCACTGGAAATATTGTGGTAGCCGCCGATGCAGCACTGCCCGCCGCTGGAGAGGAATGTCTGGGTGGTGAGGAAGATCGGCAGGGCACCCGACGGGATCCCGAGTGTGGTGATCAGCGACGCCGCCTTGGCATCGAACCAGTTGATGTCCGCGACGATCACCTTGACGCCAAATTCCTTGGTCACCACGCCATCCGCGGACGGCACTGCGAAGGTCTGCAAGGGTTTTACGATCGGCGTACCCAGGAGCACGTGATATGTCGGGTGCCCGCTGACTGTCCCCCAGAGCGCAGCTCGCTGGAAGGCGTCGATGTATTGCGTGGTCCCGACGTCGGTGCCACCCTGCTTGTAGTCGAGGTTCTTAAAGACCGGACTCGCGATGCTGTTCGCGACCACAGTCTTGCCGTTGCTCAGCTTCTTGTTCGGGCTGGCCGTGAAGCCGCTCAGGGTCATCTTGATCGGGATGATGTAGGTGGGGACAGTCGTGGACGCTCCACCGGTTGGATTGCTGCCGACGAAGGTGTCCGTGTACGTCTGCGCGAGATAGCTGTAGCTGAAGTTCCACGTCGGCGCGCCCGCGGTGGGAATCGTCCGGCTCTGCGGGCTGTGCAGGACCGCGAAGAGCGGGCGAGGCGCCGGGGTCGTGGCCGCTGCCTGTCTCGCCGAACCGGCCGCTCCGACGGCGCCGGCTGTGGTTGCGAAGGCGATCAGCGCAACCCCGGCCGGGACGGCATATTTGGCGGTTTTCAACATCAGTTGGGTCCCCCAATTCTCAAGAGCTGACGAGATGGCCGATACGTCCGGCGCATGGTAGACGATGTCGTTCCGCGGCGCGTTGCGGTTCCACCGCCCGCCTCTGCGCCCGCCGCCATTGAAGCCGGCTCGTGACGGTCTGGACGCAGTCGGGGAGGAACTCGCGGCCGCGTACTACCCTGGGTCGATGCCCAACGCCTTCACGCGCGTTCCCGATTCGCCGGTGCCGCCGCCAGGACGCTTTGGCTCAGCGGTCATCCCCGTCGCCGACGCCTTCATGATCGCGATGTTCTCCAAGCCGCCGAGCGGAACCCTGCGGACGACCTGGGTCACCCCCTCGACCTACTGGATGACGCTCGCGACCTTTCTGGGCGCTGTGGTCATCGCTGGGCTGCTGCTCTCGGGTCTCATCGGCACCGTCACCACGATCTCACTGGTCGGCGTGGCGATCTGCCTGCTCTTTGCGATCGGCGCCGGGGCCGTCGCTGTCGTGGGGAACTGCCAGCGCCGCTCGGTCTGACCTTCGAGCAGGGCCACAAGCCGGCCGGTTCAAGTCGTCGGGTTCGGAACCAGGGCTCAGCCTCGTCAGGTAGTCGCCGAGGTTGACCCGACGGGCGCTGGGGGAGAATCGGGGAATGCGCCCCATCGTCGCTCGTCCTGACGGCGAGATCGAAGTCCTCGGAGGATTCCGTCCGGCGGGCCGCTCGGGCGGCCGGCTGGTCGCGCTCGACGCCTCCCAGATGATCCCGCTGCCCGAGGGCACCACGCTGATGCACCTCCCGGGACGGCGGGCTCTTGCGCTCGATTCGAAGGATCGCCCGGTCGACGTGGAGGCGGACCTGCTGCCCGTCGCGGCCGTGCTACCGGTCGGCCATCTGCGGACGCTCCTGCCGGCGTCGCGCCCGTTGCCGGGGAGCAGGCGGCTTCCACTGTATGGGTACGCCGCGGTGGTGGAGCATCACGACGAGCTCATGGTCGCGGCGCTGAGCACCGACGCCTTCGGGTGGTGGGAGCCACGACGCTATACCGGCGGCGGCCTGGACGCCGCCATCGAGAGCGCCCGCCTCGCACTGCCGGGCAACCGGCTCGTCGACCACCTCGCGATCTGCGCCACGGACCTCCGCTGCTACACCGCACAGAACACCTTCCTGCGCCGCTACGAGGGAGCGTTGCCGGCCTCGCCCGCGTGCAATGCCGACTGTCTCGGCTGCATCTCGCTGCAGACTGATGGCCAGGCTCCGGCACCCCAGCCGCGCATGCGCTTCGCGCCGACCGAGGCCGAGCTTGCCGGCATGGCGTCCTTCCACCTCGGCGGCTCCGACGCCGGGATCGTGTCCTTCGGCCAGGGGTGCGAGGGCGAGCCGCTGACCCGTGACGACGTGCTTGCCCGCGCCGTCGCCCTGATCCGCAAGGACCACCCCGAGGCGACCATCCACGTCAATACCAACGGGAGCCGGCCCCAGGTGCTCCAGCGTCTCATCGACGCCGGCTGCAACAGCGTTCGGATCAGCGCCATCTCCTTCACCGACCCGGTGTTCCGCGCGTACTACCGCCCGGTCGGGTACTCGATCGATGACGTCCTCGAGTGCGGGCGGGTGATGTCCCGCTCAGGCGGCCAGGTCTGCCTGAACCTGCTCACCTTTCCGGGCCTGACCGATTCGAGCGAGGAGCTCGACCGCACCGCAGCCGCGGTGGTCGAGATGCGCGCCGGTCAGATTCAGTGGCGTTCGCTGAACTGCGACCACGACTGGCTCGTCGATGTGCTCACGGCTCGCGGGCTCCTGCCCGAGGACGGCATCGGCCTGGCCGCGGCCTATCAGCAGCTCGTGGAGCGGTTGCCAGGCGTGAGCCACGGCAACTTCACCCGGCCCGTTGCGATGGCCCTGGATTGAGGTCGATCCCTACGGTCGGTGGGGGCCATGGCGCACTCCCCGATCAGCAGGTGGTGGCGAAGGAGGCGGCCTGCTGGCGCAACAGCGCGGCATGCGCGAGCGACGGCGCGAACGACTGGAGATAGATCTCGACAGCCTGCGAGCCCTGCGTGTTCAACGTCTGATACACGTTGGTCCAGTTGAAGTCGCCCTGTCCTTGCATCTGGCGGGTTATGTTGACGCCGGTGGCGGAATGCTGTGGACCGGGCATGACATCGGTGAGGTCGTTGAATTGCACCATCGCATCCGGATTCATCGGGCCGGCGAGTGACGCCATGTACGCTTCCAGCGGCTTCACGAACGGTGCCGTGCCCACGCCGCCGAGCGGATACTCCACCGCGAGGTTGGGTCCGGCAACCGACAGGCCGATGGCCATCAGGCGCTCGTAGCCGGTGAGGAAGTTCGACGTGCTGTATCCGGGCGCCTTCACAACTTCGGGGCCGTCGTAGATCTCCGCGGTCGCTCCCGAGTACCAGGGGAGGTGCAGGATGCGGATGCCATGGAGCAGCGCATACGCGGCAAGCTGATGGACCGTTGCGCTGTACGCGGTCTCGAAGGTGGTGTTGGGGACGAATGACGTCGAGGTCGATCCCGCGCCCCACGGCAACGGAATGGTGGAGGTCCCCATCTTCGTGCTGTTGCCGAGGAACTGCGTCGGCGTGTCCTTGCCCGCGAGGAAGCGGATCGCGAGCGCGGAATGGTCTGCCGCAGCGAGCTGGACCCCCATGTCGAAGATCGTCAGATTCGACGTGATCGCGGTCCACGGCGCGCGCAGGGAGAGGCCCTTCACCCCTGGAATGGCAAGGGCGGCGTTGATCGTCGGCGTGAAGAATGTCATCGCGCTGGTCTTGCTCACCTGGAGCATCGCCCAGGTGCCGCATACATTTGTGGCGAGGGCTGCGCGGGCGACCACGGGGCTCTGTGAAAAGGCGACGCCCAGCGGCAGGATCGCGGTCAGGAGTACGAGACTGAGCCGGCGTCGCCTTCCGGACGCCACCGTGGGTTGTGGCGTGCGCGCCTGCTTTCCGGAATTCTTTCGACGCACCCAAGCAAACATGGAAACCTCCATGCCGGCTCGCGTGTGACTCCTTGTGGTAGCCCGGCTATCTCGAGCTGAGACCCGTGGCTTTGCGTCACCTTCTCACGAAGGGTTTGCCGCTGTCGGGGAGCCGACTGCGCAAGTATTCACCTCGGCATCCGCACGGCAGCCGCCTGTCGAATGCCCCGTTACCGAGCGGTGACATCTTCACCGCCCCTGGATTGAGCTTGTCTACAGCCCGAAGGCGTGCAATTCGTCGTCCCAGGCGCCGACGAACACCATGCCGTTCACGACGATCGGCGGGCTGAAGGCGGGGCCCTTGATCGCGGTGCCGCTGTTCCACAGCACGGCTCCGGTCGCGGCGTTGTACGCGTAGATCTTGTCGCTCTTCCCGTTGCCGTTGTAGACCACGCCGCCGGCTTCGGTGGGCGGTGTGTCGTTGGTGCTGGCTTTCCCGTTGACCGTGTTCCAGCTCTTGGTGAGGGTGCACGACGGTGCCGTTTCACTGAACGCCAGCATTCCGTGCTTGTAGCTCGTGCTGTCGACGGTCAGCGACACGTAGAGCAGCTGCGTGGCGTCGGACCAGGCCGGCACCCCCACAAACGGCAACCCGGTCGACGGGATTACCTGGATGGTCTGGACCGGGCCTGATCCGATCGTGTCCCGGTCGTACAGGAAGAGTTGACCGTCCTTGTTCTGCACGGCGAGCTGAGTGGGGCAACCGCTCACCTGGAAGAGCACCGGAGTGGATCCGAAATCGAGGTCCTTCCCCGCACTGAGCGGCGGCTTGTTGAAAGCAACGAAGGCGAGTCCGGTGGTCAGCCTGATCACTGATTCCGCGTAGTCGATGTTCTGCGGTGTCGTCGTTGCATTGCCGGTGGCCGCATAGAGGGCGTTCGCCGTCGGGTCGATGGACGCGCCGCCCCATCCCCAGATGCCTCCGCCGTTCGGACCACCTGATCCACTGGGCGGGATCACATAGAACGTCGCGGTGACGGTATGCGTGGTGGCATTCACCTCGACGACGCGGCCGTGGTAGCCCGGTCCGTCGCAGTTGGATGCGATCACAACGTAGACCTCACCACCTGAGAAGGCGAGCGCGCCCCAGTCCTGTTCCCGCTTCGGATTGGTCGACAGTGATAGCGGCCACCCGGTGGCGATCGCACCGGTGCCGAGGTCGAGGGCGTAGAGCTCATCGGTGCCGCCCACGGCGTAGATGGTGTTCCCGGTGCGGTCGATCACCGGTGAGGCGGTGACGCCCCAGACGCCGTCGGGTGTCATCTTGCAGGTGGTCGCGATCGAGCCGATGTTGCGCTTCCAGACCAGCGCGCCTGTTTCGGCGTTGAGCGCCACCAGGTTGCCGTGCTCGTCGCCCGCGTAGACCAGGTCCTGGGTGCCCGAGCTCGTCGAGACGCCGGCCGCAAGGACAGGCGGCGTGTTGACGACCGCCGCCATCTTGTACGCCCACTTCTGCTTGAGACCACCAACCGAGGCCGGCGTCAGCGTGGTCTCGCTTGGGTTGGAGCCGGTACGTGCGAGGGAGTCGCCGTATGTGTCCCAGTCGATGGCCGTTGCAGCGGTTCGCGATGCGGTTGCCGTCACACCGCTTGACGACGCTGCGGCGCACAGGGCTAGGACGGAGGCGAGCGCGACCATCGCGAGTGACTTCGCTGCTTGCGGCTTCACGTCGGGTCGTCCGGATCCCCGGGATGCGCGGCGATGTATTGCTGCTCTGCGGGTGAGATCGACTCACGTTGCATCGGGATGGGCGCAAGCGGGGTCTGCGAGTAGTCGAATGCGTTGGCGTAGGCATACGCCGCGGCGTCGTTGACTCCGAGCGGCGCGAGATTGAATGTCTGCTCGACGAAGGCGAGGATCGACGCGAAGGTTGCCGTGCTTGAATCCGTGAAACCGGCTCTCACGTAGGGGGACACGATCACCATCGGCACCCGGGTGCCCTGCTGCGTGCCGTCGGGATTCGTGCCTGGTGTGACGTGGTCGTAGAAGCAGCCGCAATCGTCATAGGTGATGAAGATCGCTGTTGAATCCCAGTCCGGGCCGTTCTCGATTGCCGAGACCACCTGTCCGATCCAGTTGTCCCCGATCGCCATGGACATCCCATTGTGTTGCACCACGTGGCCGTACGTGTTGCCGGTGCCGTCCTGTATTAGGGAGTAGGCGGGCAATGACCCTGAGGCGGCGTCGCTGAGCACCTGCTGGGAGGCCACCATGTTGTTCGCCTGCCCGGTATCGAGGCATTCGGCGAACGACGGACATACCGCCCAGATGTAATCGCTGTCGGTGCTGGGTGCTGTGTACAGGCGCCAGGGCAATCCAGCGGCGTCGAGTCGGTCCATGATCGTGGGCACGTATTGCGCGGGCGTCGCCTCGAAGGCCCCGCCGTTGGGAAGCGAGAGTGACGGGTCGGGGATACACGACGGTTCCATGCTGGAGACCTTCGTGGTCGGGTTGATCCACGGGGTGACCTTGTTGGAGTCACATCCCCAACCGGGCCCGGCAACCCATCCTGGCGGCGTCGGATTCGGAGGCACGGGGTTGTCCCCGGTGAAGTTGTCGTTGGTCGCTGCCACGGCATAGACGTGGCCGCCCCACGACGGGCTGTCGGCCATGCTGAACGTCCGGTCGGAGACGGCGAACTGGTTCGCCAGGGCGACCAGGTTGGGGATTTGTGAGGGCGCGTAGTAGCTCAGGCATCCGTACGGGATGGCACCCGACAGGCGCGACGTTGCGCCGCATCCCTGCACCCCCCCCCAGCCGTCCATCAGGCCGCCGTCCATCGCGGTGACTTGCGACGCCACGCTGTGATCCACGTTCGGCACGACGTCGGGTGACCGCTGCAGGGTCCGCTGCGTACCGCCCTTTAGCGTCACCGGTGGACTCACGTTGATGCCGTTGCAGCGAGCGGTGATGAAGCACCAGTCCCCGAGCACCTCGTCGAACGAGTGATTCTCCTGGTAGATGACAACGACGTGCTTGATTGGACTCCCAGACGGTGTTGGACTTGGCGTTGGCGTGCCGGTCGGCGACGTCGTAGGCGATGTGGTGGGCGATGTTGTCGGTGAGGGTGTGGACGTCGGGCTCGGCGTCGGAGTCGGTGGAACCGACTGGCCCACAAAGGTGGCGATGATCCCGGACCACCAGACGCCCGAGGAAAGCACCGCGCCATAGCTTTGTGTACCGGTTGCGCTCAGGACCTGCACGCCCGCCTGCTCACCGACGCCCTCGCCACTCACCGTCGACTGTGCGGTGGGGAGCGCCGTGTAGCCGGCGCTCTGCCCATTGGGAACCACCACGCCATTCCAGTCGATGTCGCCAATTGCAATCTCAGTGGCGTTATTGGTTGCGGCGGTCGGGCCGACGGACGGCAGAGCGCTGGATCCCGAGTTTGTCGCCGTGACATCCAGGGGAGCGGCGCTGACAACCCCGCTCAGCTCGATCACCGTGGCCGCGATGGCGCCCGAATTCGCTGTCTTGACCGTCACCTTCCCAGTGGTCGGGATGCTCGCCGCGTTTGCTGCGTACCACATCTCCGCGTCGGTGTTTCGGACATGGACCGAGGTCGCCTTGACCCAGGAATTAGCGCTGCTGTCGGTGATGCTGCTGACCGACGTCAGTGCCTTGTTCTGCCGGACGTCGACGATGATGACGAGCATGTCCCCGGTGGTCGTCGAGGCTGGTGGGGACAGGGTGATTTGATTCTTGCCCGACGTGAGTCCGCTGCCGAAGCTTTGCACCACACCTAACGACGTGGAGGTCGAGGTCGCGCTCACCGAGACTGGCAGAGAACCATGCACCCATATCAGCGTGAGTGCACCCATCAGTCCGAAGATGCCGAGCCTGAGCGCGCGCCGGCCGGTCAGCGATGCGGTGATGCGGGCTAACGAAACAGCTAGAGGGCGCCTCCGCCACATGGGCCCACCTCCGTGCGGAACGTTCCGCCGAACTGATCACCTATCCCGTGGGCGCACCACGGTTCGTCGCATCTCGACGGCCGCTCGATGGGCCCGTTTGGCGCTGGACACTACCACAGAACGCACGTTCTCGTGAAGATTTGGACCGGGATGGCAGAAACCGATCTTCTGACGGTGTGCATTTGGTGCGTACGGCGGGGATGGCGCGTGGGTGTCGGTCACGATTACCGTGAGCGTCTTGCTGCTCACCGGCTGAAGCCACCACGAATCGTTCGCATCAGCAGATGATTTGCATCTCATTCAGCTAATTGCTATGTGACTCCGAGATAGTCCATAGTTGCGCAAGGGCGTCAAACGAGACGCGAGTCGGGGGCCGAGAAGGGTCAACGGTGCACATCGACCTGTATATCGCTCTGGCGGGACTGATCGTCGGTTGCGCGGTGGGGCTCACCGGCATGGGCGGCGGCGCACTCATGACGCCGGTCCTCGTGCTCCTTTTTCATGTCCAGCCGGTTGCAGCCGTGGCCAGCGACCTGGTTGCCTCGCTGGTGATGAAGCCGGTTGGCGCCGCCGTCCATGCCAGTCGGGGCACCGTCCGCTGGGCTCTGGTCGCCTGGCTCGCCATCGGTTCGGTGCCGGCCGCGTTCGCCGGAGTCGTCTTCCTCAAGTCGATCGGCAACGGGACCCGGGTTCAGAGCATCGTCAGCGTGACCCTCGGTGCCGTCCTCCTCCTTGCCGTCGCCGCCCTCGGCTTCAAGATGTATCTCGACCACCGCAATCGGCGCGCAGGTGGGGTCGACAACGAGCTCCGTGTCAAGAAGCTGCCGACGCTCGCAATTGGGGCGTCGATCGGCTTCATCGTCGGCATCACCTCGGTGGGGTCGGGCACGCTGGTGATCGTTCTGCTGCTGTTCCTCTACCCGCGCTTGCGCGGTTCCCAGATGGTCGGTACCGACCTCGCGCAAGCGATCCCAATGGTGGGTGCCGCGGCCATCGCCCACATCTTCTTCGGCGATTTCAAGCTCGGTCTGACGGCTTCGATTCTCATCGGCAGCATCCCGGGTGTGCTCATCGGCGCCGCGGTGTCCTCGTACGCCCCCACGGTGTTTCTCAGAGGCGCGCTCAGCGCCGTGCTGCTCGTTTCCGGGCTGAAGCTCGTGAATGTTCCAACCCTGGCCATCGGGATCGTCCTGCTCATCAGCGTGGTGACGCTGGCGGTGGCGTGGCTCTTCGTCCGTGCGAGCGGGCGGACCCTGCGCGAACTCTCGGGTGAAGCCGAATCCACGCCGGGGACCTCGGCTCGTGGGAACCTCGCGCTCGATACCGCGGAACGGGCCGGAGTTGCGTGACGACCGGCGCGCGGCGGCGGATCGCCCCGGATTGAGCCCGCCGCGGGCGTGGTATTGTCAGATGGTCCCTTCCGCGTGAACCAAGGCGCCCCATGAAAACTGCGATCCATCCCGTCTACCACGTCGACGCTGAGGTGCGTTGCCTCTGCGGCAACACCTTCACCACCGGCTCAACGCTCACCGAGCTGAAGACCGAGGTGTGCTCCGTGTGCCATCCGTTCTTCACTGGAACGCAGCGCATCGTCGACACCGGCGGGCAGGTCGAGCGCTTCCGGCGCCGCGCCGAACAGGCCAAGAAAGCCTGACTCCCGCAGCGCCCCGGGCGGCGCTGCAGGCGGAGCCACTGATCGAGCGATCTCGGTCGCCCTCGACTAGCATGCCGATCATGTCCAGAGCCCAGCGCTGCCGTGACCTCCTGCTCACGGTTGCGGTCAACGCCGTCAGCGCGCCCCCCGCGACCTTCTTCTATGGCGGCCAGGCCGTCATCGAGGGTGTGCTCATGCGCGGCAAGGATCGCTATGCCGTCGCCGCGCGCCGGCCCAACGGAGAGATCGCGGTCTGCACCGACGTGTTGCGTTCGCGGGTGTACACCGCAGGCGTGTGGCGGCGTCCGTTCCTCCGTGGCGTTGCCGGGCTCTACGAGACCATCCACCTGGGCATGCGCGCCCTGCAGTGGTCGGCGCTCGTGCAGCTCGGGCAGGATGCCGAGATCGGTGAGGGTGCGCTCCGCGGCGCGATGATCGCGTCGCTCGTCTTCGCGCTTGCGCTGTTCATCGGCGCGCCACTGCTGCTCGGAGGACTGCTGCACCACGGCTCGTCGCAGACGATCAGCGCCGTGCTCATCGAGGGCGTGATCCGCGCCGCGGTCCTGATCGTCTACCTGCTGCTCATCAGCCTGATCCCCAATGTGCGACGGCTCTTTCAATATCACGGCGCCGAGCACATGGCCATCAATGCGCTTGAGTCCGGTGATGCCATCGACGTCGCGCACGTGCGTGCGCGCAGCCGCCTGCATCCGCGCTGCGGCACCGGTTTCCTCGTGGTGGTGGCACTGGTGAGCATCGGCGTCTTCGCGCCGCTCGGACTGCTGCCGACCGCGGTGCGCCTCGTCTGTCAGATCGTGCTCGTCCCGGTGGTGGCGGCGGTGTCGTACGAGATCATCCGCGGCCTTGTCCGGATCCGGCACACGCTCCCGGGCCGCATTGCGCTTGCGCCGGTGCTCGGCACCCAGCTGCTCAGCACGCGGCGGCCCGTTGACGCGCAGATCGAGGTTGCCATCGCCGCACTCGACGCTGCTCGCTCCGGCGACACGATCGTCTTCGAGGCGTCCGGGACGCGTTGAGAGACTGGTCATGAGCGAGATGAACGCGTTCGAGCAGCGCCTTGCCGCGCTGGAGGCGCGCTACACCGAGCTGGGAGAGCTGCTCAGCGCGCCCGACGCGTACC
>OCZU010000758.1_pt1 | contig 21685 bp, 12 predicted proteins | sample 1539001 | NCBI WGS metagenome assembly OCZU01 (sample SAMEA3539306, study PRJEB22396) | soil metagenome | biome: tundra; feature: field; material: soil | place: USA | collected 2010-05 | depth 0.15 m | reverse complement strand
GAAAAAACTCACTAAATTCCGCCGTCATGTGTCTCAAAGTCGTTGACACGTTCCGAACTGCCTCACAACTCTTGCCGAGGACAAACCTCTTGCCAATCGTCCGCCATGTCACTATTCCTTTGACGTCGCGCTCATTAACCATCACAGGTAATTGTGAAAAATTGTGCGTAAGCATTAGTGTCGCTGCCCGTTGAATAGGCTCGTCTGGTTTCACCGAAATGACAGGCTTGTTGGCAGATTCAAGTCTGCCAATTCTGTACGTTGGATCTATTGGGATAGGTGCTTCAGCGGTTCCAGTAAGAATTGCTTCGCTCGCGGTCGCGCTCTTATCATCAATTGCAACGCTGGACTTCTGGACTCTCTTTTCTCCCTCTTCCTTTGAAATAAATGTTACCTGGGAGTCGATATACGCGCCCTCGAAGTCCGGTGTTGTGTCCAACTTGGTGCGTTTCAGGGCTCTGCGAACATCGTGGATCTTGCGAAAACCGCGCCTCTCAGCTCCGAACCAGCGCATTACAGTCCGCACCGATGCCCTGGGACGACCGCCTTTCTTCACCCTTTCAGCGATCTCTTTCAGCTCATCAGGTATTTGTTTCATCGCGGTGCTCCCTGTCGCCTTGTGACATTTTCCGAATTGCGTTGAAGCTAGCCGGCGACATTCAACTTCTCGCATATTTCACGTCGCGAAAGCATCAGGCCAGCCGCCGTGTTTCTCGATCACCTCGTCGATCAGTGCTCTAACACGAATCGTTTCTCGTATCGCCCACATAACCGTGCGAAACTCACGGATCAAATCTGTCGTAATTGGCAATCCAGTTCGTTGGAGCATGACCCGGCCGCCCGCTGAGAACCAAGTCTTACACACCTGATAACCCGCCATGCGAAACTCAAAAATCTCACTTTCCACTCCACAAAAACGAGACTCCTTTCCAATCCATAAGCCGTCGATCTGGAGTTTCGGCGATACCGTGCGTTCACCTTCAATTCCTCGAAAAACATACTCGCGATCCGGGACGACGACATTTAGACAGTGTATCTGTTGCAACTGAAGACCAAGGGCGGCCAATGCCCGGCCGAGGGATTCCTCTCTCGAAAGGGGAACTCTTGGAAAATCTTGTGAAATTTCCTCGAAATAGCGGGCTCTATAACTCTTTGCGTTAGTCACTGCGTAAAGATATCCGCCACAGGCTCTGGCGCGATCGACGTCCGAGGCGTGAGGATCGAAGCCAATTGGCTCAAACATCTCGGTCCTAATGTTGCCACTCAGATCTCCAATCGCCATATTTTCTGCAAACCGGCCCACTATAGGAAACATCCGCGAGTTCAAATCGTGACTCGCGTACTTGTGAGCACAAAGAGTGTCAGTCGCGACGACGTGATCAAATCCCTTAGACGAAAGACGACTCGCGAACACAAGCGCACTGCTACCATCTACAAGCATAGACGGCATCAAGTTCATTCGGTGGCTTACGATTAGTTCTCTGTCGTAATAGATGTACCGTATGTCGAAGGGCCGATACGCAATCCGTTTTATCTGGTTTTCACTAAACGTCGCTCTCAGGTGTCTTTGAGCCTTCCTAATATCCCAACTCTCGTTTTCCAGCCGAAACTCAATACAGATCTTGTCGGTGCTCAAAGCGGAGTCCGCAAACCGCAAGATCTTCTCCCTGCATTCGATTCGCGAGTTACCAATTACTAAGCCATCTCTAGAAGTTTTGATTCCGTCGACTGAATTGATGAAAAAGGAATCGACTTGTGGGAAGGCCCAATATTCATCCTTCCCATTGGAGGATGAGGGCACGAACGACGAGTACTGCCTGGCGCTCAAAACTACGGGAATGCGGTCGATTGTCGGAGGGTCGGCCTGCAGAACGGCGACTTTCTCGAGGTAGGTTCCTGCTACCTCGCCATAAATCACGGCTGGTGAGCTGTCGCCAGATCTCCGCCATTTCAATAGCTCTGATATTGTGACACCTGTTTGGATTTCAAATACGTTTTCGTCAGCTACTCCTGCTTTTGCGAGCTGACCCGCCCAGCCTTCTCCGTGCAAGTTCGTGATCACGATCTGGGTGGTTGCGTCCAACATTCCATCCCTAACACCTCGAAAGCTCTTACCCTCCAGAAATGAGTTTGAAGTGATCAGGCACGCGATTCCTACCGGTGCGAGATTCAAAATGTGAAGTACAAGACCCCAGAATTTCACATAGTCATTATTGATTACATGCTCGAACCGAATCGCCCCTTTCTCTTGTATCCGACTTCCGGCGTAGTAGCGAAAACGTTCGATTAAGTAGGCGAATTCAGGCCCTAGGTTTTGCGAGGCATCGCTGTACGGTGGATTGCCGAATACGACTGCAAACCTTTGGTTCCTTTTGATGGCATTCACAGCATGGGCCTCGTGGGCTAGCGCGGGAGCCCACTCGTCGAACTCACGCTGTTTCTTATTGTCGCTGGGGGGTTCTAAGGCGTTGGTGAGGTAAACCCGAGCACGTTCGTTGCTGCCAAACTTGTAGCCGGTCTCATATAGCTTGAGGCCGATTTTCATATGAGCAATCGCATACGGGGCCATCATCAGTTCGTAGCCATGAAGGCGCCGAAGCAAGTGCGTTGGCACATAATGGTTCCAGGCCCCGAGCTGCTCCGCTTCGGTCAGGCGCTGTCGGTTCCACTTATCAACTAGCGTGCGGTGTATTACGTCAATCGCTTCGACCAGAAAAGTTGCTGTGCCGGTTGCCGGGTCTAGAATTTGCACGAATGGATCGTCTGACACGACGCCGTCGGGAATGTTTATCTGACTATGTCGCGCCGCCAGTTCACCCCAAGTAATCGTCGAGGCCAAGCCATCTTCGATCCCAAATTCGGTACGCAAGAGTTCATGAACACGCCGGACAATATAAGAAACTACGGGACGGGGAGTATAGAAGACGCCGCGTTTCATCCGTTTATCTGGGTCATATTCCTTTAGGAATGACTCATAAAAATGAATCGCGGGGTCATCTTCTGGATTCCTGTCGCCGAAATCCCGCAGAACTGCGGCCATGTCCGCGTCACGAAGTAGTTGGACGATTTCACTGATACCCAATTCGTCGAAATCTATTTTTCCCTTCCGCCCGCCGACATCTAGAAAGGACTCAAGCAGATCCCGCAGGAACGGATTGGTAACGGGAACCATGTCTCGAAGATTTTCGGCAACGAGTCCACTCGGACGCGAAACTCGCGCGGTCAACAAACCATATGCGATGGTTTGCGCGTACATGTCCGCAAAGTCGTCTTCTTCCAAATCGTGAATAAGGGTTTCCTTAAAAGCGATATGCAGCTTACGCATCAAGCCTTTATCAGACTCGATCTTCAGGACAGCGTTTACGCGTTTTCGGATGCTCCGAGCCAAGTCAGCTAGTCTCTCGGCGAGGGCCTTTGAGGTGGTAATAACTTCTTGGTGCCGGAGAGTAAACGCCGAGCGCCAACGCTCGCGCCAGTGCTCCGCGCTCTCCCTGTGTTCGGGCCATGAGAGATTCGTGGTTAGTTTTGAAGCTACGTCGGCGAGGTGCAGCGCCGTATTGCCACTGTCCCAACCAAGGACCATCAATGTAGGGAGATCAGCTTTCTCCTTGTGAGTAGAGAAATGGGCGAAGCTGATTTGCCGATCGTCCCCTTCGCCGTAGTTGGAAATAAAGAGGAGGTCGTCAGCTTGCCAAGCTGCGCGCTCAGTGTTGTTCGCTGAGGCGCGTTTCTTGAGCACAACACGACTCAGGATGCGTCGTAAGGCCACGACCGGAAGCCGCCCAACTTCAAACTTTACGAAAAAAATTCCCCAAGGTTGACTCGCGGAGAGGGGACGGAGCCGCTTGATGTCTTGAATTTTGGCGGCGTTCGTGGCGTCGATGCCTAATTCTTCGGGCGTGTAGTCAAAGGTAAGTTCCTCGAAATTCTCGGACTCAATAGGCCAGTCCATCTCATCGCGCAGAAACTTGATGAGTTGAGGGAAAGTGTGAATTTTTCGAAGGGATTCGCGTTGGTCGGGCATTTTGGTTATCCCTCGTTGATTTCCATCCAGCACTTAAGGGAGGGCTTGACGCCCACGGGTGCATCTACGCGCTTTAGATAGGTGTTTTTGATGTGGTTGAGTACGTTGGCGCGGACTTCTTTGAGCGTCTTCTGCTCGAACGAACAGATTCTGGGAGTGCTTGGCTTGCAACGCAAGCTTTCGATAATTTCGCCGGGCTCTTCGAGGATTGCCTTCTTATCTAAATCGTAGAGATACCAGCGAGTGGTGCCCGCTGCTTCGCTAAACTCTCCGGTTTGTTTATCCAGCGCAGGCAGGGCGTAACAGAAGAAAACACCAAGTGTTCCCTTCGCCGGGCGTTTTCGGCCGCTGAAAAGCGCGCCGGGCAAACCCTTTAGGTGGTCAACCAGCTCAGGCTGATTTTGGATGAGCGCTTGATACTCGAGATGCATTTCTTCGACAACGGTTTTCGTCCCTTCATAGGAATGATTGAATTCTTTGAGTGCTTCGTAGTCGTCTTCGGGTCGAAAGAGTTTCTTGCCTTCAATTCCAAGTGTTTTTGAAATGAGAAGCGTCTTTGCCGTGACCTTTGTATAAAGAGTCAAAAGCACGTTGAGCTCATCGGGCGGCAGAAAATTCCAGAACGAGACCTTTCCGCGTGACGCGGCAACATCGGGGTGATCCCGGACTAACGCTTCTTCTGTCGCGGGATTCATGCGCCTGTCGACGCGGCCTATTCGTTGCATGAGTCGGACTGGATTCCAGTGGATGTCGTAGTTGATCATTCGGCTTGCGTCTTGAAGGTTCAAACCTTCAGACAGGACGTCGGTCGAAATAAGGACGCGAATCTCCTGCTTTCCTGCCGCTTGGAGTGCGGCCGAGTTTGTGCCGTTGTAGTAGGGAGAGAATCGCTGAAGGATCTCGGCGCGATTCGTTTTGGTTGCGCTGTCCACTTGAGCGAGTCCCTTGATGCCCGCCTCTGTGAGTTGCCGGAACAGGTAGCGCGCTGTATCAGCAAACTCCGTAAAGATTAAGACCTTCTCGTTCTCCAGTTCCTTCGAATTGAGGAGGCGGATTAGTTTCTTTAGTTTGTCATCGTGGCGCGGCTCAAATTTCTTCGCTTCTTCGAGAAAGCTAACTATTTGGTCGAGATCGAGGAAGGTTTCTTGGATCATCTCGACGACCTTGTATTCGTCGCGACTCAGCTTTTCGACTGACGCAAGCAATTCTTCCGAAACGATGTCCTCGTCGGGGTCCTCGACTTCTTCATCTTTCCACAGCTCAAGTTGGCGGTGTGTTACGTAGCTGATTACTTCTGCGTTTTGGTTCTTCCAGCGTTCGAGACGCTTAATCTCCGCTGGCGTCTCGCTGTGCACCTGCAAGAAAGCCAACAATTTTCTCATCAAGCGGTCACAAGACAACTCAAATGCGGCGACGGAACTTTCAAAGCGCTTGAGAAATGCAGTGCGGATTAGACCGACGACCTGCTTTTGGCGGTTCTCCTCCCAAGCTCGATTTTCCTCCAAAGCATCGATGTTCTTGTCACCTCCCTTGTAATACGCTAGGGGGTAGTAAATCGCGAGAGTGAACAAAGGGTTTTTTCGCTCGAATGCTTTTTCCAACAGATCTAGCAAGCGACCGTATGTCTGGCGGATTGAGTAATCCGCGACGATTGGCGGTCTTCGCTCTGGAAAGACTGCGGCGGTTCTGTTCTCGCGGACCTGGCTCTCCCGGGCATAAGCGCGGCTGCGCTGCACAACCAAGTGTCGAAATATTTCGTCACCGGTGAGGGTTTGCTGCGCCTCCACAACGTTCTCTCCGAGATCTCCATCGAGACGTTTCCGAAGCGCCTTTTCCATATTGTTGAAATGGGCGCGCAAGTTATTTACACCGAGGGTGCGCGCGAAATAGGCTTCGTCTTTCCGTGTGAAGAGCTCGGTCATGTGCCGGAAATCACTTAGGCGGTTGTTGATAGGTGTTGCCGTAAGCATGAAGAGAGTCTTGGGGCGAACGGATCCGTCCAGCAGGTCGTAAAGTCTGTAGTAGCGCGAACGCTCGTCGTCATTCTGATCAGCGCCCTCCTTTCCTGTATTGCGAAAGTGATGAGCTTCGTCAATCAAGACAACGTCTGCAAGCTCTGTAATTCGTCGAAATCGCTCTGGAAAATCGCCCTTCCGGCCTAGATCCGTATGGCTGAAAACCGCGAGGTTACTGAAGTCGGCCGTGCCGCTCACGCCGCCGATGTGGGGCAACCAGTCGCGCAGATGCGGTTCCCAAACGGCTTCTTTCGCGGCCTTTGGCGCAAAGAGGACTACGCGCTTTCCTTCGTGAAGAATTAGGCGCTCAATAAGCATGAGACCAGCAAAAGTTTTTCCGAGACCGACTCCGTCGCATAAGAACGCGCCGCCGTGCTGGCGCGCAATCTTCATTAATGCCCAATATGCTTCCTTCTGATAGCGATCGAGCTTCGAGAACATCTTTGAGCGGGTTTCTTCCCACTCGTCGGCCGTCATTTCGTGGCCCCGAAAGAACTCTTGCAACGCCTTCGTGTAAACGTCGTATGGCAGGTAATCCTGAGTGTGGCGCTCAATGGTTCTTAGGATTTCAGTGGAGACGTCCTCAGCTTCTTCCCAGTGCTCGTCGTACCACTCCTGCAAGACCGCAACGGGTTGCCCGGTGATCTGAACGTTCAGCTCAATATTCTCGGTAAGACCGGGGAATGTAAAATTTGCTGATCCGACGAGCGCAGAAGAGCCAATCACGTCGAGACGCGCATGAGTGATGTACGCCTTCGCGTGGAATTTTTCCTTTCGATAAACGCGACACTCTATCTTCTTTGAACGGATCCCTTCGACAATTGCGGAAACACCAGCGAGAAACTCGTTGGTTTGTTTTTCGTTTTCCAGGCTGGCGTCGAGGCGCTGCTTTACTTGTTCCAGGCCGGCCGCAAAAGCATTCTTGGTCCGCCGCGAGACCTCGTCGCCCATGAGGATTCGAATGTGATCAACCTTTTGCCATTCGTCCTTCAGGGCCAGTAGTGAGCCGATCTCAAAGTAGGCGGTGGCAATGTCGATCGATTTGGATATCTGGCACCAGTCGTGGAGATAGCGAAGGACTTTCCAGTCGGCGTCACTATTATCAACGATGAAAAGTTCGCTGCCTGTCTGGCTTGTGCGTTTGGGCAAAGAAAGAAACTCCGTGAGAATGCTCCCGGATCAAATAAGTATCGGGAGGTATTTTCAGTCCGGATTATAGCTTCACATTTGTGATTGGCATAACATTATGTCAGACATGCACATTTGAATAATGCAAAAACCCGTGGAGTTATTTGGAGCGCGAATCTGGTAGTGGTTCCAGCCCGTTCGGTTCCCGATCGACGTTCTAGTCATTTGGTCGAGATGAAAACACAACATTACGTCGTCTGAAGGCTACCGGGCACGACTTGTTAAGTGCCTGAGATTGCGTGGGTACGAGGGAGAGATACGCAACAATAGAAGTACTTTGTTGCGTTTGTTGAGGATTCGCAATTCGGCCATCGGACAACTTTGAATTATGTCTGAGTACGACAAGACGCAATTGAAATTCGCTTAATCGTTAGCGCAGATGACATTTGAAGTTTATCGCGAGCTGGGGCTAGACTGCTTCGCATGGCAACGATTTACAGTGACCAACACAAGCCACTCAAAGAATTACTCGCGATGGCGGGTAAGAGTGAGGACGCGACTCTGCTCATACCGGACCTCCAGCGGCCCTATATTTGGGACCCCAACCAAGTAGTTGTCCTAGTCGACTCGCTCATACGTGGTTGGCCCTTCGGAACCCTTTTGACGTGGAAGGTGAAGTCCGACGATCCGGCAAGAGCTCTAGCGCGATCATTCTGGCGCGTCGTCGACCGGACTGGAGAGAGTGACGGACAACCAATCAGTGTCAAACACCCGCCTGCCGCGTTTCACATGGTTCTAGACGGGCAGCAGCGAGTGCAAAGTCTACTGTTTGCGTTTGGCGGTACTGGATGGGGATTCAAACTGCTTGATCGAATGTGGCATGAACAGCTCAGTGGAACAAAACCGCGCGGCCCCCGAGGGCGACTGCATTGGTCTCTCGGATGTTTATGTGTCGATATGCTGGCGCTTGAGGAAGCATACGTCAAAACGAAGAGGGCTACAGCCATCGACTACACAGCAGTGCTTCGTTGGGTTGTCACAGACGACGCGAATGGACAGTCTAAACTTACCAAGCCTGCTGCCTATATCGAGCCATTAAAGAAGGCATCTGGAATAGTCGGGAGGTTTGTGCGGCTATCGAGACTTTGGGAGGCGGCTCCTGAACAAGCGGGCATCGATTCCTATGCAGCCGAGGAAATTGGGATTTCAATTCTTAAAGAGCACGGTGTCACGGAGACCGAGAGAGAACGCCAGAAACGACCGATAGGCGCGTTGCTTATGGCACTAAAAGATGTGAAGCAAACGCGCGTTACTTATCTCGAGTTGGCTGAACACGAAGCGGCGCTTGGTTCTCGCGAGTCGTACAACGACGCTGTGGTCAACATTTTTACGCGCCTCAACACCGCCGGAAGGACGTTAACGCGCGAAGACATCACTTTTGCCTGGCTAAAGGTCGGTTGGAACACAGCCTGTACGCAGAGCCAAAGCGCGCAAGTTTGTGTTGAGGAGTTGACGCAAGAACTCCAAGATTTACTGGTACCGATCTCCGTCGAGGATCTCGTCTCCGCGATTAGTTTCGTCTGGTCCGTCTCATTCAATTCTGGGAAGCTCTTGAGCAACGACGACCTGATGAAGGGCGATGCCATTAGGCCGATGGCAGCCAACGTTTCCGACAATTGGCTGCTGGTCAGAGAATCGGCCTACCGAATTTGTGCCCACGCACGGGATCGAGGACTGCGGTTCCGTGATCACTACCAATCGGTGAACGCGTTGGCCTATCTATGGGCTTGGTATTTCGCGGCATTACGCTGGCGGCAGGAACGCGCGCTCAAGGAGTTAGAAAAGGACTCCCTTGAAAAAAGCCTCGCTGAAACTCTGGACTTGTTCATGGATCGGTGGCTAATTTGCTCCCAATGGGCTGGTGTTTGGGCTTCTGCAAGCGCGCAGAGCCTCGGTGGCTATGCGGCACGGCTTGCTACGTGCGCACACGCGCTCGCAAAAATGCCGGATACCGCTACTACAATAGCTGCGCTTACCCAACACCTCGACTCGGAAGTGAAAGACATTGAGCGAAGTGCGGTCAACGGGCTCATGGCCATCAACGCCGATGATCGGCATCAGGTTCGAGGCTATTACACTGCACTTTGGCTGTGGAACCGACTGGAACAGAATCGTTGGGAGAAGGCGAAACTCGCGTTGCGACAAGATGGCCGGCGTCGAAACAGCCTCGAAGTGGATCACATAGTTGCTTGGAATTTGTGGCAATCAAAGATCGATACACTGAAAGGAATGTCACCACCCGGCGATGCCGTCGTCGAGAACATCGAAGAGTTGGCTCCAGTCGTCAACGAACTTGGAAACTGCATGCTTCTCGAAAAAAACTTCAACATCTCGAAAAGCAACAAACCATTGCAGCAGTTTCTCGAAAATATCCATGAGTTTAAGGTAGGTACGATTACTGTCGATGAGTGGGCGGCAGCACTCGATATGAAAATGCCACAAGTTGATTCCGCCAACTCGGCGGTTGAGGTACTACGCGAACTCTTCGCCGAGCGCACACAGAAGATCCGTGCAGACCTAGAGCAGTTCATTCGTGGCACCAAAGCCCGGATTGACCTATAGCTACCCCGCTCTTTAGCGCGCCATCTGGTCTTCCCAAACAGACTCACGCCCGCCGGGCGTGGGAGACGATTCATGCGAACTTTGACTCATACCGCTAAGAAGTACCAGTCCGAGTTGAAAGCACTGCCGCTCACAATGGAATTGTCCACGCCGGCGGTGGTGCATAAAGCAAGGATCGCTTGATCTGGCCCGCAAATTCCGTCTTTGATTTGATCTCACGCTTAAGGGAGTTAGCTTCATGCTTCGCCTTTCGAGGATCGATCATGATTTGATCGATGAACTCATTAGGGTTTACAGGATAGCAATAGAGATCGCTACTTGCTGCGTTTTCATCCTGAGGGGCGAAAATCAACCGTACTTCGCGTTCATGTTTGAATGCCGGGCGCTTCACGAGAAGAGATGTAGCAAACAGCCTCATAGAAAGCCGGCCGTCTTCTGAACGGAGGAATCCTTTGGCGAATGTTTCCAGTTTCTTCGCTGTTAAATATTGCACTTTGCCGATGAAAACCTCGCGACGAGCCCATTCACCGCGACATCGCCATAGGCTTTCCGCGAGTTTCCGAACAGTGGAACGAATCCTGACTGCTTCTGATTCTGGCGAATAGATTCGCCACATCGCATCTGACGCGCTTTGAAGGGTCCAACACTGACCGTAGAAGTGATCTCGGGGCCCGATTGTGGCGGATCCTCCATCAGGTAGCTGAACGCGAGCATTTAAGATGAAGTTCTCGAAAGGATCTTCCCATCTCTTGGGTTTCACCAAAACATTCTGCTTCGACGCGAATAAATCGTATAGACGTTCGACCGAGATAATTCGATATACAAACTTGTCACGCATGGGACCTGGAAGGTACAAGTAATTTTCGTTGTCCATAAAAATCCCACGACTTGGGGAAATGAAAGTCAGCCCGCGTCTCGATTCTAATACAGTCTCATCAGCGCGGCCTGCGCAGCCTCAGCAGCCTGCCCATCACTTGTACCGACGTACTGCATGGTGGAGGTGATGCTCCGGTGCCCGAGTGCCTGACGGATCAGTGCGAGATTCACGTTGCCCGCCGCAAGATGAGAGGCGAGCGAGTGCTTCAAAACGTGAGGGTGTCGCTTCTCATAGGGCAGACCGGCTGATTCGGCAACCGCTCGGAACACACGGAAGAACTGCACTCGGATCTTCAGTTTCGGGAGTCGTGACGCGAAGTGTATCAAAACACATGTTTTGATATGGCCGACTTCTGGCGGAACGAGCTTCGCGTTCTCCAAGACTTACGACCGCTCGGGAATGACCCTTTTGGTGCACGGCTCGGCACCTACTCGCGCTTGACCGGCGCCATTTGTCGATTCGCGATGAGAGTTCCAAATGGTCGGAGCTGGCTTTTGGAACGCCCTAGGCGCAGTCGTTCAAACACGCAGCATCTGGGGGCTCGCAATTCGGAGAAGCTGACTAGAAACTTGCAACCAGCCAACCAGTGGGAGTGGGTCCACTCTCCAAAGATTCATCCCTTCGTTTGCAGTCGGTATCGTCATCCAGATTCGATTGATCCTGCATTCGGCTTTCCGAAAAAGCGGTCTTCGCCGCGAAACCGAAGATGCCTACGACCGTAAGGAGTGAGTTTGACACGAGAATCCACTTGAGTCCGATATATGCTTATAGATTTATTTGTACATTGCCTCTCTGTGGGTTAGTATCTGCGATACTTTATCGCGGAGGAATCCGATGCGATCCCTAGTTCGCGGAGTTGCCCACGTTGCCTTTGTTTCTATTCTGATCTTTCTGATGTCCCGGCACGTGCAGGCGCAGCACTCGACGGCCGCCAATTCGCCAGCAGAGAATGGGCCAATAACGAATCTCCCCAGCAACGCCGTAAGCGTTGCGGTGCCAAGCCGGGTCAACATCTTTTATACTAGCCAACTTTACGGCTACTTTCGCACGCCCGACGCGCAACCGGGTGACTCGACCGAGGGGTGCTCAGCGGGAGGCCCCGACAGCCCCGCTGCGACAGCATTTAACGATCTATGGGGGAAAGAGGCAGTCCAGGGCGATGTCCTCGTCGGAACCGGGAATAATCTGGCGCCGGTCCTTCGGTCTCGGGAATTCGACTCTGCTCCAAAAGGTCAGTCTCGACACTGGGACCCGAAGGCTCCCGCCCCGAAAGTGTATGAACGCGCGGGGAAGGAACTCTTCGCTTGGGATCCGATTGCTAAAAAGTGGCTTACCAACGAGCTCATTTCCGATAAGCGTTACCCGGAACACGGAAGGCTCGTGGGCGCGCTGCGCAAAGGCGATGGCACGATACCAACCGACAACGTGTCTTGTTTCCTTCGACGCGCTGGGTACGCGGCTATCGTCCCCGGCAAATACGATTTTTACTATGGGCCGGAACGGTTGAGGGAGTTGGCAAGATTCCTAGCAAGCGATCCAGAGGGCGAGAAGTTTAAGCCCGTACAAATGCTCGGGGCCAACCTCGTCATCGAGACAACTTGGAGGAGCGATCACAAACCGGTTGGAGATTCGGAAGATCCGCCACGCTTTGCGCCATGGATCACGCCCCGCTACAAGGATTCATACCAACCAAAGCTTGAAGTTCCTACCGTCACGAGCCCCAGGGACGGTGCCAAAGTTTACCCGTGGTTTCCAGGTGCGGAATTGCACCTGGTGGACCTGCCCGAGACGAGTGATCTTCTATCCAAACTCCGAGAGAACAAAAGGAAAACAAGAGATGATTTTAAGACTATCCTAACGAGTCTAGCGAGCGACCCGATGTTCTTGACCGGTGAGAATAAGCGGGAATTGGACACCTTGACGGCGATCGTGGTTGGTTTCCCTTTGAGCGCGGTGTATCTGTGCGGGAGATCCGTTCCAGGAAATCCAAATAAAATCCTGATTCCGGGGAATCCAAGTAAAACCGTCGATCCGGGTAATCCCTCGTGCTCGGCCCCTCTCGACGAGCCTGAAGTGCGGCTCAAAGGCACCGCCGTCGAGTACTTTTATCCGTTTCCACAAATCAGCGAATTCGCGACACTGCTCGCCGGAGCGAACTACGGACTCTGCCTAAAGTCAGACAAACTCTTTTCTGTTTCAGCGAAGGCAGATGAGGATTTCTACTGCGCCCGATTTTCCGTGTATACCCCGTTTTTTCAATACCCTTCAACGCCTCCGCCAACGTACAAGGACTCTCAGGGGAAGGAAATGGCTCGGTATAAAGTTCCTGAACCTTACACGCTGGTGCCGTCGAATGGGCATCCAGAAAAAGACGTGGCGATTTTTGGAGTAGTGGATCCCAAAATGGGACAGGAGGTGGGCATGCTGAATTTTACATGGTCAAACTCCAATAACAACTCCGACGATAAGAAGTTCAAGACCGAGACAGTCGTGGAGGACCCAGGTGAGGCGCTGAAAGAGATCGTCGGCTATTTCGAGCGCAGGTACAGCGACAAACATCAAAACAGAGAATTCGAGGGCGTGAAGATTCTTCTGGCACAGATGACTCCGGGGGAATCACAAAAACTCGCGGTGCGAGTCGGAGGATTTGATGTGGTTGTCAGCGACGCCGACTCGCAATTGTCTGCAGTGGGCGAAATACGCACGGCCAAATGGAAGCCGGATCACCCAGACCCGAAGGATCATCATGCTTTTCTGGCCGTGCCGCAACCCTATTGGGTATCGGACAAACATCCGACGGAAAGCGTCGATCTAGGGAAACTCACGATTGACATCGGCCCCGGCGTGGCAGACAAAACTTTTTCGGCCGTTCACAAATTGGAGGAGCGTACTCCTCATTCCCCGGGCCTAATGGACGTCGAGGCACCAGTAGATTTCTGGGACTCCGTCGTCGATTACATCAACACGCAATGTCATGCGGAATTCAAGCCGAAATCGGGCACACTCAAGGACGGTTCGCCAGACAGCGATAAACAGACGGCACTAGAGTCGCTCAGCGCATGCGCGATGCAAGAGAAAATTGGGTCAGACGTGGTGCTGCTGCAGAAGCGCGACTTTTACCTGGATTGGCAACAACGTTTTCCAGGCAGAAAGTTTAAGACATTCCAGCAGTTCCTCGATCGAGTAATCTGGAAAGGAGACTTTCTCACTTTACTGTATGTTCCCGGCAGCACTCTGCAGAGTGTAATGAAGCAATCGAAAGTGTACGACGATGACGATAAATCGCTGCTTTCGCTTTCCGGCGAGACAAACCGAGGTCTCGTTACATTGGGTATCCGCTTGAATTCCAACACCGGTCAGTATTTGATTAATGAGGTGCCGCTAGACCCCACGCGGGTCTATGCCGTGTCAACCAGCGATTTCATTGCCACAGGAGACACCGGCTATCCAGACCTAGCGGCCAATGCTATCCGACAGTTCTCTACGCCGCGGGACTTCGATAGTCAACTCAGAAACATTAGTGGAGTGGTCTGCCAACGACTCCCGCTACTACATTCCGTGACTTCACCTCCGCCTCCTCTCGACAGCGGCGGAAAGCCAGCCGATACCTGCATGGACGCAATCGACCGAGATTCTTACTTCGATGAACTCGCCGTTCTGCCGACGGACATTCGGCAGGGCGACACCGATGTCGAACAGCTTCGTGAATGGAGTATATTCGACCGACGCAAACACGTGCCTGGTAGTACAGGAAATAAAGGTGTGTCGGAAAACCCAGAGAGGGTTGAAAAGTTCGTCGAACAGCGGCGCCTTGGATCAATCCGCGTCAACCAGCCTGACTCTACGCTGTTTGCCATTGACGATGCTGCTCTGAGCCTCAACGTGACGAACCACAAGCTCTCTGACAGCGATCTCGCCAAAGCCTTCGTCGGCAATCCCACTCCGCAGCTTTCTGCCAAACGATCCCATACGATCGGCTATGATATCCAGCCGAAGTTTCTGTACTCCTGGCACACCTTTCAGCTTTTCGAGAACACGGAGATGAGGTACAACGAGCAGGACACTGGAAATCTAAACGCGCCGAGGACTGTCAACCAAAAAGAAAACTTATTTTCGTCCGACACAGGATTCGCCCGGGACATTTTAGACCGCACTCTTCCGCATCTGGAAATCCTCGGGACATTTCACTACGAAACGCAAATTGAGAGACCGACCGCAGTTACGCTTGCACCGTTGCCGAAGGGCGACACGTTCGTAGCAGGGGTGGACACTAGCCGCACACATTATTTCCTGCCACGCGTCGGACTCCGCTACGTGAATCGCACGAGCTGGATCGAGGCAGGGATCGAGGGCGGTCGGGAACGCAACGCGGTACGCCTCGTGCCGCCGACGGGAAACAGTACGGAATTCGGCCTGTTGCGAAAGGTCGTGCCAGTTTCCGGGACGTACTGGAAGTGGCATCTGGTGGTCCCCTTCGGACAAAAAGTGTCCTGGACTGTGGATGAAGATGGGGACTTTTTCTTCAACCAAACCGGAGACACCACTACCGACACGCGATTCCGCTCAGATACCAAGACTTCGGTAAATTTCCAGGTCTTTCCGAGCGTCTCATTCGCACCAACGTACGAATTCTTTTACTATTCGAACAAAGTTGACCAAAGCTGGTTCTGGCAAAACCAGGCATCGATCCAACTTAAAGTCCGATACGATTTCTGGAATCGCCATCGGCCGTGGGACCAGTTCAATTACAAAGCAGCCTCGGGGAAGTCACAATAGGAAGACGGTCAACTGTGACGCCCACGATTGATATGGGACGGTTCATCGGACGGACGGGCTGCCTTGTCTTCGGCGTTTGCTCTCATCCGCCGAGGACAATGCATTTTCGCCTACGGTCCAGAAATCGAGCGTCTCGATTGTTTATACACCGCAGCTACTTGCCTCTTCTGGGGTCAGCGCGAAAGTAGGCTGCAATCATCGTCGCAAAACTTGCCGTCAACTCGCTGTCCTGTCCCAAAGATTCGGTACGCTCATTTTCGCAAAGCGCTCTCCGCGTCAGTCATATTGCTGAAGACGTGCGGGTCCCACGAGGTGTCCGTGGGTAGCGGCCGAGTTGGCGGAAACGAATATAGATATCGTAGGGGCAGAATGAGTGACATAAAAGCCGTACTTAGGTCTATCCCAAGGCGAGATTTGCTATATGCTGGAAACCCGCGTTATCTTCAGGTCTGCCGAAGCGATATGAGAATTGAGATTCACGCCGCGTCGGACGGCCGCGGAATCAAAACTTGCAAGACAGTTGTGGTGACTATTCAATCCACAAACTGTCTCACCCAAAGTTTCATTTGTCCCCGCTCCGAAGTACTCCAGTAGACCTTTCCGCAGAAATTCACAGGTATGCGTTCATCGCACTGTCTGATTGCGCCGTTCCATCCGCTTTCCCAATCCGAGGAGAAGCGTTCGCTTGCGCTCATCCATTTGAGAGAGCGCCTTGGCAAGCCGGCGAAGCTCCGGCCATTCCTCGCCGCTCGTTCCCCACAAGGGTTCCGTTTTCTCAGCAGCCGGCGGTTTCGGTTTTTTCGGTGGCTCCGCCCCCTCGTAGAAAAATTTGTACAGCGGGACTTCGAGCGCCCGGGCGAACTTTTCAAGCGTCTCGACGGCGGGAACGGTGTGACTGTTTTCGACTCTGGAGACATAGCAGCGCAAAAGGCCGGTGCGATGTTCGATATCACCTTGGCTGAAATTCTTGGACTCCCGGAGTTCTCTGAGTCTCTCACCGATTTGCATGGGCGAGAGCGTACATCAAAGCGGAGTCAATTCTCAATCACTCTATTGTGGAGGCTGAATACCGAAAGCCCGGCCAACCTCTTCACGAACCGAGGTTAGAATCTCCTGCGTTATGGAACGGAGTTCATGGCGCGCCAGAGCCAGATGCCGAGAATCAGAAGAAGCAAGACACCCACCGAAATCCCAGCGGCCCAGAGCGGCTTGCGCAGACGATTGAGCTTGTCCACCACGACGCGCTGTTCCTCGGCTGCTTTGGTCTCGCCTTTCCTCAGGAAAAGCGCGTCCTCTTCGCGGCTGGTCAGCCTCACGCGGTAACCGAGCAACGCCAGCCAGAGACTATCCAGAGCAGCGACAAATAGCCGAGCCATCCCGAAGTTAACGCGTCCACAGCACCCTCGCACTTGGGGTCGTTCGCAGCCTCCGCAGATTACTGGACAACGCCCGCGGCGGCCATCCTCAATCAATCTTTATCATCGCTACGGCAGCTTAATGACAAATCCAGTGAGCGGCATCACGCTTTCATGTGACCGATAACAACCTTGGCGTCCCATGCCAGATCAGCTAAGGCCTTCCTAGACGAGATGCCCGCATACCGGTTAATTGACTATTTGAATTTCCGGAGACGCCCGGCGAGGTAACGAACGGTATTTGAAGCGCTCTTCCAATCGAATCCCAGAGCTTGCGCATCAACCGGCTTCCACCAAGAATCAAGGTATTCTAGGAACGACTCTGCACGGTCCAGTCGTTGCGTTAACGTGACGGCATCCGTTATTGACCGACGCAACTCGGCGTCTAATATCGGTGTGTCAACGCAAACTGCGTCAAAATACGTGAATTCCGCGACCAACCGCTCAGCATGATAAATGCCAGTCGCGGTGGCACGAAGTGATGACGGTATCCGTTGTCCAGGCTCCGGCAGTTGCCGTGCACTAGTTTCGATCAGTCGAAATTCACATGCCCGGGACACAGCTGCGTCGATCTGCTCGGGAGTAAACGCCATGGCTTGAAGCTTTTCGTAAACCGTGCTCGTTTCGACAAAACCCTCACGAACATCAGGACCAGTGGCCGTGCGCAAAATACCCAACATCAGCGGTACAAGAAAGTGCTCCTTTCCGTCGAGAGTAGCAATGTCAAAAATGTTCGCAACTGCCGATATTGTTGGCTGATAGTATTCTCCATCGCCGTAGATAATAGCTCTCAAGAATTCATGTAGGGGAATGACATACGCTCCTGTGTTTTCATATTCATCCAGCATCTTTTGTGTATTTATGTGGCCGCTCCCAATGAAGGTCTTCACCAAATCAAGCGCCTGACGAACGTTTCCAGAAGCAATATTGTCAATGCATTCCAACAATTGTTGGTTCTTTTCGAGGGACTCTATGAGAATCTCAACAATCGTTCTCAGTTTGCTTAGATTTAACCCGATTTGCTGAAGCCGAGAAATCGAGATTTCCCCTGAAGTTAATTTCCGAGCAAATTTCAACCGTTTCTCAAGGACCAGATCAATTCTCGGCGGAGATATTGTGAACGCTTTCGCGTGATACCCAGTCAACGCCCCAATCTTCTTCGATCTGTAAAAAGTATCTGGCCGCAAAGCAACGAAGACAAGCATTGGCCAACTATCGCTAAATTCATGAGATATCAGGAATGCCTGCTCCTGAGTTTGTGCGTCACGCTGGTCCGCGTTGTCTAGGAACAGGACTATTTGCTTCTTTCTTGCCTTTGAGATGTGCTCCAACGATTTCCTTAAGTGTTGGTCCTTTTGAGATAAAAACAGTACAAGTTGATCCAGCTCCTTTTCAGCAAATTGCTTGGGATCAGAGGCTCGTAGGTCGGCGAAAATGCCTGTCGCAAATCTTTTTAGCTCCAGATTATAAACACCCCGAACGAAATTCCGTTCATTCACATCAACTTCATGGTCCGCAAATAACTGTCTTTCTAACTCATTGAGAACGAAAATTCGGATATCAGTCGCAAGTGCAGCCTGTGATCCTAAGTCCAAGTGGAATGTAATCGCATTATTGAAGACGCCCGAGGCCTCCACTCGAATCAAATGACGAATGAAGGTTGTTTTTCCGACTCCGACATCACCTAAAAGGAGAATTGGCCGACGCGCAAGACTTATTCCTAGCAGTTCGGCAGAAACTCCGGCTTTGGTAGTTGCCGATTCAGTTGCAGGTCCAGGATGTTCTGAATCAAAAAGAGCCGCGTATCTTGCGGATAGTACACTCTTGCTTGTCAAAGCAAATTGAGAAAGTGCACCACCTTGGCAATAGCATTCTTTGAGGAACTGCTCCTCTTGTTCGGGAGCCCTTATCAGATCCTCGATAACAAGCTCCCCGAGAATCTGCAAGTCAGTCTGGAGGACGTTCCTACTTTTCAGGCCAGGGTAACTATTGAGAGTAGCCGACAGCTTTTGCGGAAGATCGGGCCGACCGCCAACGAGTCGATACTGGAGATTATTTGAAGCAATACCAGGCTTAGACAGTGCTTGCCAAAGCTGAAGGAACTGCTCGACCATACGTTCAAGAGATTCGAAAACTAGGGATCGGCCATCGAGGGGAGGTGCCCCGTCATTTCGTGACCCCACAAATGTGACGATCTGATGTCCATTGGTGACGCATCCGTACGGCACACCACGAGATTGACAGTAGCCGGCAGCCTGAAGAATTGCTGGCTTTAGGCCAGAATAATCACGAATAAGCGAAGGAATTGAATACTCCAAATGAGATATCCCCGTAGGTAGCTCAAAATAATTCCCCTCCCGCTTGGCCTCAACTATGAGGACTGATCTAAATGTTGAAAAAGTGTAGTCGGCATACTCACCCCCATGTGGTGTTTCCAACAAAGCGTCATCTTTCATCCAACCTAGACATCTGAAGAACAATTCATCAATCAGGTGGAGCCGCGTGGTAGCTTCATTGCGAGTTCCTGAGTTCGCCTGGTACCACTTTGCAAGTGCGACAAGGTTGGTCCTGCAATCTTCGTATTGGTCGCCCATCGATGACCCTCAAGAAATGTAATCGGAGATTATCATAGGATGTAAAGATTCTAGTCAACCCGCACTCGAAGGAATGAGTTCACCTAGTAATCGCAATCGGACACGTTGACTAGCCCTCTCAAACTGGCCTCACCGTGAAGATTACTACTTTCTGTCTGTCGTCCTTGAAGGAGAAGAGGCGATCTCCGCGCTATCGCTGAATGACATGCTGGCGAAAATACTCACACCAATGTGCTTGTTCAGCGTGATGTTGCTCTCAAAGATTGCGCGATTCGGTATATGGATCCCTACTTTGAATACTCGCGGCGACTCGCTTACGAGCGTGGTCCGGTGTCCCTTGAAGCCTTTGCGCCCTGCGTTGAAGGCCCTCTTGTCAAATCCGAGCCCGTCCATATCTACATCGATTGCGTTCTGGGTGTCATCCCATCTGCCTGTGAATGTTGGGAGTCCTGGGATTCTCGGCACCAAGCGAAATAACACTAAATGCCCGGTCGGAGTCGTGGTTGTACTCGGCGGAATTGTAAGTGAATAGTCACTGCCAAGGTAGAGCCTCCCCTGCTCTGCAATGTTCGAGGCCCTCAACACTTTGACGGTTTTCCGTCCACGTTTAATTGGGTCCATTCGATTTATCACAGGGTACTTCGCTCAAGGCTAGGAGTAAAGGACTGATCACAGTGCCCCAGAGCCGAGTCCAGATTTCAACTGGGATCCCTCGATGTGGACCGTTGGTATTCCAATTTAAGTCCGCACGATTGCGATGGGTGCATCGACAAACTCCTCAAATGAAATCCGCGTGTACTTAACTGAAGCCCAAAGGAAACGCTTAAAGCGCTGCTCCTCTTCCACGCAAGCCGTGGCTGGCTTCACGGCAGCCGGCATTCCGCTGAAGCCGATGCTGCTAGTCCCATTCCCGTTTTCGTTGCAAATCTCTATATGGCACCTCAGGTTCTCCGACGATGGGACCTGGATATAACTATCGGGGAAAATTTGGGCGCAAATTGGGCGCAAAACTCTGCTCTTGGAGGCTGAATTGAATGGTCGCGGGGGATGAGGACTGTTGATTCGGCGAGACGTAAGTGTGTTCATACGCTTGCTGGCTTGAAGTCATTACCCGAAGGTCATTGGTTCGAGTCAACCCATTCGCCGCTGCAACCAGCCACATAGTCACCGTTCAGAATTATGAGCCGAGTTCATTCATATGATCAGAACCGGCAGGATCGCTTCCGCATCACGCGGATCAGTGAAGATGTAGGGATACCATGGCGCGGGCCGTGGGCTGCTCCTCGGACCCTCGACCTCTTCAATAAGGCGCCCGAGCGCAGTGCTCGGGTGAAATACCAGCGCTCCGCCCTCCGAAGCGTAGCGGAGCCCGGCGCACTCGCGGCACTGCCAGATTGATCTGAAAACTGCACGGGGCTTTGATGGATTCAACCTCCAAGGATAGAGCGCCCGCCGAGGCATCTGACATCGGGGACAAATAACCAGACGGGCTTTTCCTCCATACCGTGGCAAGGATGTCTCGATCGTGTGAATCTGATTTATGTTTCCATTTGTTCGCTTTATTTCCACGTGCTCTGTACCAAGCACTTCTCGCCCCAACTCGGTACCCGCGGACACGCGCGCGATTTCCCAAACTCTGCCGGAACTCGCCTCTCGCCAAACCATGAGATACGGCGACTGTCGCGGATCATCCATCACCCGGACCAATGCCACCACAGGCAGGCACGGCACATTCTCGCAATTTACACGAGGGCCGTTGAATCGGCCCCCATCGCGCGCACATTTTCGCTGCTCCACCATCTATTCCTCGTCGCCGTCACTTCTACCAAAATCCCACCTGCGGGGTGCTTTTTCAAAGAAGGCGTCAAGGTCTGCACGCCTAAATCTCCACCTTCTTCCGATGAGTCGGCCCTGTAGCTCTCCGCGACGGAGATACTCGCGCACCGTGCGAGGATGCAGCCTAAGAACTTCCGCAGCTTCGCGAAGCGTCAGTAGGCGATCTCCGACGGGGAGACTCGGAGTGTTCCCATTCAAGTCTTTCAGTTTTCTGTTTTCAGTCACAACAAATCAACCCTCCCAGCGACGCCTAAGTTGGGCGCAACTTGGGCGCAAAACTAGTCTTTCTTGCGCCCAAAGTGGGCATTTCAGAGGAGTAAGAGCAACAGAATCAATGGGACTTTGGCGGAGGCGTGTGGGAGTCGAACCCACCATTCGTTCCGCGAAGGAACGGATCG
>OCZU010000756.1_pt1 | contig 21709 bp, 20 predicted proteins | sample 1539001 | NCBI WGS metagenome assembly OCZU01 (sample SAMEA3539306, study PRJEB22396) | soil metagenome | biome: tundra; feature: field; material: soil | place: USA | collected 2010-05 | depth 0.15 m | reverse complement strand
ACTACGCGGTCTTTGAAGCTCAGCGTGGGCAGGCAGACCGCGTCATTCTTGAGGTAGAGATTCTGCGCGGCGGCTTTGGCGTCGCCTTCGACGCCGACCAGCCGCTCGGCCAGACGCGGCGCCTGGAACAGAGGCGTGAACCCGACCGGCAGGCGGGGCTCAAAGCCCTCAGGCAGCGGCAGCAATTCGGCGTACCGCCACATGTTCGTCGGGCGCTGCGAAATTCGCTCACGCGTGAAGGACGCGCGGACCGCGTCGTAGTCGTAGGCAACTTCCAGAGGAGAGAAACACTCATCGCAGATGGAGCGGGGCTGGTTTCCCCAGCTTCGGCCGCATTCCCGGCAGCGCAGTTCGTAGTGAGCGTTGTAAGTCGACATCGGGCTACTCGCTTTCTTCTGTTACAGCGAATAGCTGGGGACGAGCCGGGAAAAAGCGCCCCTACAATGGAAAGGCCTCTTTTTCCAGGAAATGGGAAAAGAGGTCGGAATGCAAATAGAAATAAGCTTCGCATCCGAATCTCATGTTCCCCGTTTCCGGGCGGGAGTTGGCACCTGGCGGTCGGGATATATGATCCCGATCCGGTTGCCGTGGCGTCACAGGGCTCGTCCCTCAGCCACTCTGCATGAAATTCAGGTTTGCCCCGAAAGGCAAACTTGTCTTGATAATGCTACATCGGTAGATCGGGTTCGTCAACCCGGCAGCTAAATCCCTCTAAATCCCTGGAGAGTAACTTAAGTTTCAGGAGACTTTCGGGGAAACTCGGTTAGGGATTGATTAGATCCGCCTAGTCGAGACGATCGCGGAGTCCCATTTCACGCGCTAATTCCGCGGAGGTTGCCTTCAGCCGCTGAACCAGCACCAGGGCCAGCGACCGATAGAAGCGGGACGCAAGTCTGGGGAAAGCTTCAAGATCTCGCGCAGGTCGTGCCCGTTGATTACATCCACTTCGATCCCTTCATCTTTCGCGATCACGGCCGCAGTCGTCTTACCCTGTTCCAGGAAAGCCATCTCGCCGCAGACGTCCTCCGGCCCAAGCCAGGCCAGAATTGAACGGGAGCCAGTTCCGGCCGGTTCCACGGAGGCTTCGCCGCGGCGAATGATGCAGAGGCTGTCGCCCCAGGCACCCTGGCGGATGATCGCGTCCCCCAGCTTGAAGATGCGCCGAACGGCCTTCGCCTGGATCAAGACCCAATCATCCGCGGTGAGGTAAGAAAGGCGATTACCGGTCATGCCTGCTACATCGGCAGAAGTAACATTGCCTATAGTCTGGCGGGAAAGCAGGTTGCAGCAGGGGCTCCGCAAGTCCGTGTACAATTCACCGTTCACGTAGTTCAGCATTTCTCTAATTTCTTTGCGAGGGTGAATCATGAAATCACTTTTCCGCGTGTTTGCCGCGGCTTGCGTTCTGGTGGCTTTCTCGTTCGCGCAACAGACTGGCACGCCGAAGACTCAAAATCAAAAGAAGCAGCTGGCAGCAGCGGCTTCCCCAGAGCCGGCTGAGAGCACGGCCAGCAAGCCTGAGGCCGCCCCCGAACAAAAGCCCGCGGCAGCTCAAGCCATGGCCGACAGGGACAGAGAGAAGGACAAAGAAGAGCACTACGACATGGCCGAAGTGCCTCCAGTCACGACGCATCACCAGATTACGGTCGAGGGAAAACTGCTGAAGTACACGGCGACAGCCGGACGCCTTCCGATCAAGCGCGGCGACGGCAGGATCGAAGCCGAAATGTTCTACGTCGCCTACACGCTCGATGGGCAGGACGCCGCAAGGCGGCCGCTCACCTTCGCCTTCAACGGGGGCCCGGGTTCGGCATCGATCTGGTTGCACATGGGAGCGCTGGGGCCGCGCCGGGTCGTGCTTCAGCCCGACGGCTTCATGCCGCCCGCGCCCTACCGCATGGAAGACAATCCCTACACGCTGCTCGACAAGAGCGACCTGGTGCTCATCGATGCGATCGGCACCGGATTCAGCCGCGCCGCCGATTCCGAGCAGTTCAAGAGATTCTGGGGCGTTAAGGGAGACATCGAGGCTTTCAGCGAATTCATCCGCCTATATATCAGCCGCAACGAGCGATGGTCTTCGCCGCTGTTCATTCTGGGAGAGAGCTATGGAACGACGCGAGCGGCGGGAATTGCAGGGTATCTTGCTGATCGCGGGATCTCGTTCAACGGCATCACGCTGCTCTCCAGTGTGTTGAACTTCGAAACCCTGGAAGAGACGAACACCAACGACCAGCCATACATTTTTCTGATTCCGTCATTCACCATGATCGCGGCGTATCATCACAAACTCGCGCCCGATCTTGCGCAGGACCTGAACCGCGCACGGCAAGAGTCGGAACAGTGGGCGTTCGGCGAGTACGCCCAGGCTTTGGCCAAGGGAGACGCGCTCACGCCGCAGGAGCGCGAGAAAACTATCGAGCAACTCGCCCGCTATACCGGCCTGAGCAAGGAGATTGTTGACGAGGCCAATTTGCGCATCAACGTCGGTAAGTTCACCCACTATTTGCTGATCGACCAGAAACTGCGCGTGGGGCGCCTCGATGGCCGCTATACCGGTCCCGACCCCAATGGATTGCTCGATACTCCGTTCTATGATCCGACGGGCTCCGCGACTCAGCCGCCTTTCACCTCTGTGTTCAACAATTACGTGCGCACCGAGCTGGGATACAAGATTGACATGCCCTACTATGTGCGGGCACAGGACATCGGGTTCGACAAATGGGATTGGGGATCGGCGATTCAGGGCTTTCCTGATACGGCATCGGCGATGCGGCAAGCGATTGTAAAGAATCCCTACCTGAAGATTCTGGTGATGGAAGGCTACTACGACCTGGCAACGCCCTATTTCGCGGCGAACTACGCGATTCAACACCTCAACCTGCCGCAGAAGTATCGCGACAATATTTCTTACACGACGTACGAGGCTGGGCACATGGTCTATCTGCCGACGGAAGGGCTGAAGAAGATGAAAGCCGATCAGGCAAGTTTCATGGAGAAGGCTGGAGCGCCGTAACGCGTGTCAGATTTGTCTTACCGGCTGTATTGATTTTTCTTTTTGTCGGCGTGCCGCTCCAGGCCGAACTGGATCAGTCTGTCGATCAGGTCTGCATATTCGAGTCCTGACGCGGCCCATAGCTTGGGATACATGCTGATCGCCGTGAATCCCGGCATGGTGTTGATCTCGTTCAAGTAAATCTTTCTCGTCTTGTTGCCGGAGCCGGGTTCCATTAAGAAATCCACGCGGGCCAGGCCGGAACCGTCGACCGCTTTGAACGACCGTACAGCCAGTTCCTGAACTCTCTTCGTTTCAGCTTTGGTGAGCTTCGCGGGAATGATCAGCTCGGAACCTTCGTCGAGATACTTGGCGTTGTAGTCGTAGAACTCCTTCACCGGAACAATTTCACCGGGGATCGAGGCTACCGGCTCGTCGTTGCCTAACACCGAGCACTCGATCTCGCGTGCCTTGTTTTTCTTCCCGCCCACGCCTTGCTCGATCACAATCTTGCGATCGAATCTTGCCGCTTCCTCAATGGCGGGGCCGAGTTCCTTGCGGTTGTGCGCCTTGCTGATTCCGACCGACGATCCCAGGTTTGCGGGCTTCACGAACACGGGATACTTCAGATTGCTCTCGACAAACTTCTGAACTCTCTTCGGCTCTTTCGCCCAGGCTCTGCGCAGAATGGTGACATGCTTTACGATAGGCAACCCCGCGGCCATGAACAGGGACTTCATGATGTCTTTGTCCATGCCCGCCGCGGAGCCGAGCACGCCCGCGCCCACATACGCGATGTCAGCCAGTTCGAGCAGGCCCTGAATGGTTCCATCCTCGCCGAAGGTTCCGTGCAGCACGGGAAAAATTACGTCGACGTTGATGGCGCGATCGCTGGCGCGCCGCGTGAGAGCAGCATCGGTTTGAAAGGGGATGAGCCCGCTCCGCCGGTGCACCGGCTCTGGCGGCACCACCACCGATTCTCCCCGTGCCAGCACCGCCGCGGCCGAAGTGGTTTCAGGATCGCCGGCACGCAACTGGCGCGGTTCGAGAACCAGCTTGCCCTGCAGAAGGTTCTCGGCGTCACCCGCAGTCAGCCAGCGGCCGTCTTTGGTGATGCCGATGGGCACAACCTCATACTTGTCTTTGTCGATCGCGTTGAGAACCGACGCGGCCGAGAGCAGCGAGACCTCATGCTCGCCGCTGCGCCCGCCAAAAAGAATTCCGACACGAAGCTTTTTCATAATCTCCTACAGAATCTTCTTCCCAAACGCCGACAGCGCCAACTCCACTGCCAGGTCGGCGGTCCGGTTGTGCTCGTCGATCACGGGATTCACTTCGACGATCTCGAAGCTCAGCATGCGTCCGTGATCGGCAATAATTTCCATCGCCAGATGCGCCTCGCGATACGTAGCGCCGCCGCGCACTGGAGTGCCAACGCCCGGCGCGTCCTCGGGATCGATCCAGTCCATGTCGAGCGAAATATGGTAGCCGGCGGTGCCGCGTCCGGCCATGCGCAGGGCTTCTTCCATCACGGTGCGCATGCCGCGCTCGTCGATGTCGCGCATGGTGAAAACGCCGATGCCGGCCCGGCGCACATTTTCTTTCTCGATTGCGTCAATGTCGCGCACTCCCACCAGCACACAGTTCTCCGGCTTTACCTTGGGAGAGAAGTCGAAAATGTCGCCCAGTTCCGCCGGGCCCAGCCCCATGAGCGCAGCCAGCGGCATCCCGTGTACATTGCCGCTCGGCGAAGTTTCGGGCGTATTGATGTCAGTATGCGCATCGATCCAGATCAGCCCGATCCGCTGATTCTGGCGACGATAGAATTCCGCCACCCCCGACACCGTGCCCGCAGCCACCGAGTGATCTCCGCCGAGTGCCAGAGGAATCTTCCCAGCTTCAAGCGTCTTGAGCACCAGTTCCGCATGCTTGGTGCACGTTGCCGTGATTTCCTTCAAATACTTGGCGTGAGTGTCGCCCTCTTTTTTCTGCTCCGGAATCGCCACGGCCACGTTTCCGCCATCTTCAACCTGGTGCCCCAGGGCCTCCAGTCGTGCCTCAAGCCCCGCCACGCGGACCGCAGAAGGTCCCATGTCAACGCCGCGGCGAGACTGGCCCAGATCAAGAGGCACGCCGATCACACGAATCTTTCTGGGAACGATGGTGGTGGTAGTCGTCGTCATAGGATTTTGCGATTGGGAGATCGGGTCATTTGGCAATTGACAAAACCGAGCGGAATCTATGGTTCTTGAATCTACACAATCGCCCAATGACTCAATTTCTTACGGGTACAGCCGGTGTAGCATCCGCGGGAACGGAATCGTCTCCCGCACATGCTCGAGACCGCAGATCCAGGCCACGGCCCGCTCGATGCCCATGCCGAAGCCACCGTGCGGTACGCTGCCGTACTTGCGCAAATCCAGATACCACTTGAACGCTTCTTCGGGCAATCCGTGCTCGTGGATGCGCTCCACCAGCAACTCGTGCGACGCCATACGCTGCGAGCCGCCGATGATTTCGCCATAGCCTTCTGGCGCCAGCACATCAACGCACAGGGCTAACTCCGGCCGCTGCGGGTCGGGCTCCATGTAGAAAGCTTTTACCTTCGCCGGATATCGATGCACCATCACGGGCTTGTCGAATTGCGCCGAGAGATAGGTTTCGTCAGGGGAGCCCAGGTCGCCGCCCCACTCGAATTTCGTCTCCAGCGCCCCTTTGGCGTGACCCTCCTGCAGATTCTTTACTGCATCGTCATAACTGATCCGCGGGAAAGGCGCCTCAATTTTTTCGAGCTTGGAGATATCGCGGCCGATTGCCTGCAAGTCAACGCGTCGCCGCTCCAGGCAGCGCTTCACAATGAAACTGATGAGCCCCTCAGCCAGATCCATTACGTCATCGAGTTCCGCATACGCAACTTCCGGCTCGACCATCCAGAATTCGGTGAGGTGACGGCGCGTTTTCGATTTCTCAGCGCGAAACGTTGGCCCAAAGGAATACACTTTGCCCAACGCCATTGCCGTCGCTTCGATGTAAAGCTGTCCGGACTGGGTGAGGTATGCCTGTTCCTCGAAATAGTCGACGGGGAAAAGTGTGCTTGTGCCTTCGCAAGCCGCCGGAGTAAGAATCGGCGGATCGGTGAGAGTGAAGCCGCGCTCGTCGAAGAAATCTCGCACCGCTTTGATGATCTCGGCGCGCACGCGCAGAATCGACGCCTGCCGCTGCGACCGCACCCAGAGGTGACGGTGCTCCATCAGGAACTCCACCCCATGTTCCTTGGGCGTGATGGGATAAGGATCGGACTCGGGCACGCGCTGCACCACTTGCACGTTCGCCACATCAAGTTCATAGCCGCCGTGAGCGCGCTTATCGGCGCGAACCTTGCCCTCGACGATCACGCTCGATTCCTGCGTCAGTGTTTTGATCGCATCGAACACTTCCGGCGTAACCGCGTTCTTCGGAACCACACCCTGAATCACGCCCGAGCCGTCGCGAAACTGCGGGAACAGCAACTTCCCGCTCTCGCGCAAGTTATAGAGCCAGCCGCGAAGCGTAACCGACTGCCCTTCGTGCTTCCCGATTTCTGCAATGGTAGTTACAGGTGAAGACATAAGCTGATTTGCAATTTGGCAATCTCGTAATTTTGTAATTTAGAAATCCCAGGGTTTCAAATTGCCCAACTACCAAATTACTCAATCACCAAATTTCTAGGCTCTCTCCAGCGTCTCGAATGTCGCTTGGAACTTCTCCAGCGGATTCACCTTCTCGTTTTCCGCCAGTTCCAGCAGCACGGGCGGCGTTTGCGGCGCGGACCGCAGCAAGTCCATCGCTTCCTTCCAGTCGATCGTTCCCTGGCCCGGCCAGAGGTGCGAATCCTGGACTTTTGCATTGTCGTGAAGATGCGTCGAGCAGACCTGCTGCCGCACGATCTCGAAAGCCTCACGCACCGAGCCCGTCATGTGGGCGTGTCCGAAGTCGAAACAAATCCCCACGTCGTCAAAGTGAGCGGTGTGAATCATCTCCATCAGTTTGTCCGGCGTCGAAAGTTCGTTAGGAATATTCTCCAGCAGGATGCGCACACCCAGCGGCTTGGCAAACGCGCGCAGGTGCTCAATGGAGGTCATCGCCGATTCGAACTTTTTCTCGCTGAAACTCTCATTGGGCAGTCCCAGATGCTGTATTAGAAAACGAAACGGGATCTGTTCCGCAATCTCCAGAGCCCGCTTCACCTCATCCATGGCCTCCACCAACCCAGCTCGGTCCGTGGACGCAAGGTTCACCGGCGGCGCGCCGGCCCGGCCCCACTCGTAATCGGCATAGAGCGGTGAATGCACGGAATTCAACGGAACGCCGCTGCCGCGAAACCACTCGGCAATCTCTTTCACGTGAGCTTTGCGGTTGGCGTAGTCAAAGTGCTGCCGCGCCGCGAAAATCTCAATCGCCTGCACGCCGCTGCGAGTCAGGGCGTCAAGAATTCCGGGATGCAGCCGCTCCCTCACATATAAGTAGGTGGATACCGCTTTCAACATGCCCGGTCCTTATTCAGCAGTCAAGAATCTCAGCAGTGCTTTAGTACCCAACAGCCTTTCCGTTATTTCTCCCATCGCTTGCCCCCAACCGGTCGCCGGTCTTGGGATCAACGGCAATGCATTCCGCGTCACTCCAATAGGAACCTAGGTCCGAGCCCTCGCGCAAACCGAACTGCACGTGGTATCCCATCTTCTGGAGCGCTTGAACCGTATCCAGAGAAAACCAGCGCTCGACGTTCAACACGTCGGGCAGCCATTGGTTGTGAAAGCGAGGAGCATTCACCGCCTCCTGAATGTTCATTCCGTAATCCACCACGCCCATCAGAACATTCGCCACGGTCGTAATTATTTTCGAACTGCCGGGCGAACCAAGCACCAGGAACGGCTTGCCGTCGTGCACAACGATGGTCGGTGTCATCGACGACAGCGGCCGCTTCCCCGGCCCAATGGCGTTCGCCGTGCCCTGAATCAAACCGTCGGAATTTGGTACGCCCGGCTTGGAGGAGAAATCATCCATCTCGTCGTTCAGCAAAAATCCCAGGCCCTCGGCCGTGACCTGCGATCCGAACCATGCATTGATCGTGGTCGTGACCGCGACTGCATTTCCCTCGGCATCCACCACGGAATAATGAGTCGTATGCGGCGCCTCGGGATACGCCACCGGCTGGGGATGGGCAGCAGCGTACTGATCGAGCTGGCTGAAGATCGCCGGCCGCTTCAACTCCTTGCTCACACTGGCATGGTCCGCTTCAATCGAATCCCGCCACGCGGCCCCATATCTCTTATCGATCAGTTGTGAGACAGGAATCTTTGAGTAGTCAGGATCTCCCAGGAATTCCGCCCGGTCGAAAAACGCCCGGCGAAATGCCTCGGTCGTGAAATGAATGGACTGCGCCGACCGGTTGCCAAGCATGGCGAGATCGTACCCTTCCAGGATGTTCAGCGACTCAATCAGCACGATTCCGCCGGAAGACGGTGGCGGCGCGCTAATGATGTCGTACCCACGGTAGGTTCCGCGAACGGGTTCGCGTTCTTTTACTTCATAGTGCGCCAGATCGTCCGCTGTGATCAGCCCTCCGCCTTTCTGAATCGCGGCCGCCAGTTCCCGCGCCAGCGAGCCATGGTAAAAGTCATCAGGTTTGGCCGCGATGCGCTCCAAAGTCCGTGCTAGATCAGGCTGGCGAAAAATCTCGCCCGCCCGGAAGTAGTTGCCATCGCGCTGAAAGATTCGCCGCGACTCGGCAAACTGGCTAAGATACTTATCGCGCTGAAAATCGCGAGCCTCTCCCCAACTCAGCGCATAGCCCTCGCGCGCCAGGCGGATGGCCGGAGCCATCACTTGCTGAAGCGTCAGCTTGCCGTATTTCTGCTCGGCGTAAACCATGCCTGCTACCGATCCCGGCACGCCGATCGACTTATAGCCAATCTGGCTGGCACCCTCGATCACATTGCCCTGCGCGTCCAGATACATGTCAGGCTTGGCCGCTGCAGGAGCCTTCTCGCGGTAATCCAGAAAATGTGTCTTGCCGTCGCCCATGCGGACCAGCATGAATCCGCCGCCGCCCAGATTTCCCGCCGCCGGATGCACCACCGCCAGCGCGAATCCCGTAGCTACCGCGGCATCCACCGCGTTGCCCCCGGCCTGCATCATCTCGACCCCGGCGCGCGAAGCCAACTCATGAGCGCTTACCACGATGCCGTGGGAGGCGTGGACCGGCTCCGTGGAGCAGACGGCGGGGGGCCCCCCGAACCCTGCCGCAACCGCCATCAGCAGCAAAATCAATGATTTGTATCGGAATCGCATTAAGGTCGAGGGTGTCCAGGAATGGGCGGACTCTTGAGGCTAGCCGACGGCGGCAAGTAGAGTCAAATCAGGGACGGCGTAGGGCGGACGCCCTCGTCCGCCAACTCTAACCACGCAGGAGAAACGTCAAGCCTTCTTCGTCCTCTTCCGACGGGCGCCCTTAACGAGGCCTTCCTTCTTCCCCGACTTTTTCCCCGGCGCCTTAGCCGCGACCATCTCATACGATTGCCGGATCAACTCCTCCAACTCGTCGCTGCCCACAGCATCCATGCGATTCAGCATCACCCACTTGTAGCGCCCGACATACGGCGCCGGACGAATGTCCTCGCGCTCGATCAGCTCAGCAAAGCTTTCCGGCGTGCACTTGAAACAAAGCCGAGGATTGTCCAAGCCCAGCATGATGAAAATCTTTCCACCGATTTTGAAGCACAGCTCATCGCCCCATTGCAGGTTCTCGGTCGCCTGAGGGAAAGACAGACAGTACGCGCGGATGGAATCAACGCTCATACGTATAGGCGAGAGCTGTTAGCAGAAGGCTGCCTTCCTCACACTTGTTCCCGAGCCTCACCCAGCGCCACGCTGACATCCATCTTTTTCTTGTTGCGGTAGATGGTCACCTTCACGGTGTCTCCGGCGCGGTGGTTGTTCATCATCTGGGACAGATCCTGCTCGTCCTGAACCTTCTCGCCATCGATGGCGACGATCAGGTCGCCGCCCAGCATGATGGGGATGTTGCCCAGATAGGCGCGCTCGGTGCCACCGCGCAGTCCGGCCAGTTCCGCCGATCCGCCGGGAGTGACTTGCACGATCAGCAAACCGTAATCCGCGGGCAAGGCAATTTCGTCCGCCAGCTCCGGGCTGATCGGAATTGTGCGAACCCCTAAGGCTGGCCGGCGTACCCGGCCGAGCGTCATCAAGTCATTCAGCACAGCCTTCGCGGTGTTGATGGGGATGGCGAAGCCGATTCCGGCATTCTGATTCACGCTGGAAAGAATCATCGTATTAATGCCGATCACTTCTCCGTGCCAGTTCATCAGCGGACCGCCGGAGTTGCCGGGATTGATGGCCGCATCGGTCTGAATGGCTTCATCAATGGTCGCGCCATTGGGCTCGCGCACCGGGCGGATCGAACTCACGATGCCGCGCGTCATCGTCCCAGCGAGGCCGAACGGGTTGCCGATGGCATAAACCTTCTGCCCCACTTGCAGGTTGCGTGAGTCGCCGAGCACCGAGGGAACAAGGTCGGGCGCCTTGATGAGGATCACCGCCAGATCGTGCGCCGGATCGGTGCCCACGACTGTGGCCTTGTACTTCTTGCGGTTATGCATGGTCACTTCCACCTGACGCGCGTCGGCGATCACGTGATAATTGGTGAGAATGTGGCCTTCCTTGTCGATCACGAAGCCCGAGCCTTGGCCCTCCTGCGGCACCAGGCCGTAGAAAAAGTCGAAAGTCATGGCCCGCGACGTAACATTCACCACTGAGGGAATATTCTTGCGATAGACGAGAATATTGTTCTGCTCTTCGCTGTCGAGCGCTTCGGCGCCGGCGGCCTCCGTGATCTCCACCTGCGCCGGATGGCTCAACCACGCCACCGGATTCGCGCCGGCCGATTTAGCATTTGAACGCCAGGTGGTGAAATAGAAGAACATGCCGGCGATTGCCAGCGCCAGGATTGCAGGTCGTATGAGTTTCATAAATAGACGCCTTTGGGGCCACGAACTGAACCTGAGAAGAAGGCCCACTCAATTCTACGTTCGATTCCAGCTTGCCATCAACGCAGCCGGACAATCTAGCGATCTCGGGAGACGCTCCGACCGCCTTTCCGCATCACGCCAGCCCCGCGTATACTTACTTGGAAGTGGGCACCCGCCCACGGTCACTACAGGCCGCAACCTCGAATCCCACCAACCACAACCCTCAAGGAGAGGATCTTATGCCCACAATCACGACAAAAGACGGCACGCAGATTTACTACAAGGACTGGGGAAAGGGCCAGCCCATAGTGTTCAGTCATGGGTGGCCGCTCACCGCCGACGACTGGGACGGACAGATGTTATTCTTCGGCCAGCGCGGCTATCGAGTCATCGCGGCTGACCGGCGAGGACACGGCCGGTCCACCCAGACGTGGGATGGCAACGACATGGACACCTACGCCGACGATCTCGCGGCCCTCACCGAGAAGCTTGACCTGAAGAACGCCATCCATGTGGGCCACTCCACCGGCGGCGGTGAAGTTGCCCGTTACATAGGGCGGCACGGCTCGGAGCGCGTCGGCATGGCCGTGTTGATCAGCGCAGTGCCACCGCTGATGGTGAAGACGGAGAAGAATCCCGCCGGCGCGCCGATCGAAGTGTTCGACGACTTGCGAGCTCAATATGCGAAAAATCGGCCGCAGTTTTACAAGGACATTACCCTTCCCTTCTACGGCTACAACCGGCCGGGCGCCCAAATATCGGAAGGCATCCGGGAGAAGTGGTGGCTCCAAGGGATGATGGGCGGAATGAAGGCGGGCTACGACTGCATCAAGGCTTTCTCAGAGACGGACTTCAGCGAAGATCTAAAGAAGTTCGACGTGCCCACTCTCATTCTTCATGGCGACGATGACCAGATCGTGCCCATCGGCGCGGCGGCCCTCCAGTCCGCGAAGCTTGTGAAGAACGCGACGCTGAAGGTTTATCCCGGTTTCCCGCACGGGATGCCCACAACCAACGCGGATCAGATCAATGCCGACCTGCTCGCGTTCATCAAGCGGGCCAATCAAATAGCAGCTTAGCTGGCGGAGCAATCCGGTCTTGGCCGATGCGGCGAAGACCGGGTGGCTCGGTCATCACTGTCAACCTGCGGCAACCGCACGATTTGGACTCTGGCAGGAGATATGATGCATGATTCGTCTCGGAAAGTCGCGCTGGTTACCGGCGCGAACAAAGGTATTGGTTTTGGGATAGCCCGCGAGTTAGGGAAGGCGGGAATGATCGTGCTTCTTGGCGCGCGCGACCCGACTCTTGGAGAAGAAGCCGCCACCATGCTCAGGGGAGAGAAGCTGGACGTGTGCTTTGTTCAGTTGGACCTGGTACGGCCTGAGACTATTACAGCCGCAGCAGCGGGCATTGAAGCCCGGTTTGGGGGACTCGATGTACTCGTCAACAATGCCGGCATTGCCGACCGAAGTGACGGTCCTCCGGGCACGGCTGACCTCAGCGCCGTGAGGCGCATCATGGAGACGAACTTCCATGGGACGCTGGCGGTAACCCAGGCCATGCTGCCGCTGCTTCGGAAAGCGAAGGCCGCGCGCATCGTGAACCTTTCCAGTGGTCTGGGCTCCCTCGAAAAAAACAGTGACCCTGACTGGGCCTTCGCCGCCTTCAAGCTCATGGGTTACAACGCCTCGAAGGCAGCGTTGAACATGATGACGGTGCAACTGGCCTACGAACTCCGCGAGACCACGATCAAGGTGAACTCGGTGTCGCCGGGTTTTATCGCGACCGACATGAATGAGCACCGAGGTACGCAAACGATCGAGGAAGGCGCCGCCGGGCCAGTGCGTCTGGCGCTTTTGCCGCCGGAAGGCCCAACGGGTGGCTTCTTTGATCAGGCTGGGCCTTACCCTTGGTGAGTCCGCGTCGCGGTTACGAACACGCAAGGAACAACTCCGCAAGTCCCTTTAGCGCTTGGCCATCGCCTCGGTGAGCAGCTTTTCCCACATCTGCCGCACTTGCTCGCGCGTGTGCTCGAGCGCGCCGGAGTTGTCGATCACGTAATCAGCGGCTTTGATCTTTTCTGCTTCGGGCAGTTGCGCGGCCATGCGCCTCTCGACTTCTTTGCGGGCAGCGTCGAGGTCCAGCTTCTGGCGTGCGGCGAAGCGGGCGATGCGTTGCTCGTCGCTGCAGGTGACCACGATCAAGCGGTCAAACCGTTTCGCCGCGCCTGCCTCGATGATGAGCGCGGCTTCCACGATGGCGACGGCGTGCGGATCCTGCCGTCCCATTTCTTCCATCCATTTCTCCTGGCTGCGAATCACGGCGGGATGCACGATGCGGTTCAACTCCTGAATGCGGGATGGGACGATGGGAGGCTCGCCCGACTTGACTGAGCCGAAGGCAGCCTCCGCCAATTTCGCCCGGTTTACGCTGAGGTCGGGATTGAGAATGCCGCCGCCGAAGTGGCGCACCACCTCGTTGTATACGGGCTGCCCCGGCAGCATCAGTTGGTGGGCGATGCGGTCCGCCTGGACGAGACGCGAGCCGAGAGCGACCAACGTCTCGCCGACAACCGACTTCCCCGACGCGATGCCACCCGTGAGGCCGACTTTCAGCAAGCCGCCTCCAGAAGAAAAACCCTGACCACAGAGGCACAGAGGCACAGAGAAAAGCGCAAAGAAGGTTTCTCTGTGTCTCTGTGCCTCTGTGGTAAAAAGCCTTTCATTTGCGGGTTAGTTCGGGCACGCGGGCACCTCGACGCAGCTTCGCAGCCTTCACGGTGTTGTACATCAGCATTGCGATGGTCAGTGGACCGACGCCGCCGGGAACGGGAGTCAACGCTCCCGCCACTTCGGAGACTTCGGGATGCACATCGCCGACTAGCGTCGATCCCTTCGTCCGGAAAGCCTCTTCCCGTTTTGCGTTGCCACCGTAGAGGCGTTGGAACTCCGCGGGATCCGTCACTTTGTTCATGCCGACATCAATCACGGTCGCACCGGGCTTTACGAAGTCGCGGGTGATCATCCCGGCACGGCCGATCGCGGCTACGAGAATGTCGGCGCGGCGGCAGACGCCGGGCAGATCACGCGTTCTTGAATGGCAGACGGTGACCGTGGCATTGGCGTTGAGCAGCAGCATGGCGGCGGGCTTGCCCACGATGTCGCTGCGGCCCACGACAACGGCCTCCTGCCCTGCGATGGGAATGTGGTTGCGCTTCAGGATCTCGATGACTCCGGCGGGCGTACCTGGGACCAGGCCGGGGCGCTGCGTCGAGAGGAAACCGACGTTGACGGGATGAAATCCGTCCACATCTTTGGCGGGATCGACCGCCATCAATACTTTCTTCGAATCCACTTGCGGGGGCAGCGGCAATTGCACCAGGATGCCGTCAATCTGGTCGCGTCGGTTGAGGTCTTCTATCAGGTTCAGAAGTTGGTCCGTGGTCGCAGTTTCCGGCGGCGTGTGTTGCTCGCTGTAGACGCCAACCTCTTCACAGGCTTTGACTTTGCCCCGCACGTAGATCTCAGAAGCCGGGTTGTGGCCCACCAGAACCACGGCCAGGCCGGGGCGCACTCCGGCAGCTGCCATGGCCTTCACCTCCTCAGCCACCTCGCCGCGGATCTCGTTCGCGATCTTCATGCCATCGAGGATTTTGGCGGGCATCATTTCGCTTCATTGAGATTCTATCGCATGCGCGTGGTTGCAGAAGATGCTCACCACGGAGGCACGAGTCACGGAGAAAAACAAGAATCGGATCCTCTCCGTGCTCCGCGCCTCCGTGGTGGACTGAATTTGGATACAATGCTTCCATGATTACTAAGGACTTACTGGAGATTCTGGTCTGTCCGGCGTGCAAGCAGGCGCTCGAGTACCGGGAGAATCCCGAGAGCTTGAAGTGCAAGCAGTGCCGCCGGGTCTATGCCGTCAAGGACGACATTCCTATCATGCTGGTGGAGGAGGCAACCATCGAGGGCTAGCCTCAATCCCTGCCCCTTCTGCTTACGAGCGCCACTTTCCCACATTCCCATTCCAGAACCGCAGACACGCACCTCCCTCCTGACCGACTTGTGGCCAGGCCTGAGCGTCGATGACCGGGAAACATTCCCGTCCTGTATTGCCAAAACGACAATCTGTGTCAGTTTTCGGGACGGTGAAGGTTACCAACGACACCAGCGGGGAGCCCCGGTTCCTGATGGGGTTGCCTGCAACTTCCGATATTTACAAGTGTTAATGAATCTAAGGCAGCCGGGATTCCGTATATGGAACGAGGGGCCCGGCACGGCAACCGAATTGCATGCAACTTGCATGGCTGCCGGTGAGTCTAATAGGCACTATGGGTTCAAGGTCGGAGTCGGAGGTGATGACGGCCATGTTTGAAACAGCGATGAACGACAGAGCCAATAACGATAAAGACAGATTCACCATGACCGAACTGGCAGCATTGCGGAGCGATCTGCTGCAGGGCGGCATGATGGATTCTTTCGAAGCCGCCGAACTGCTCCAGGTTTTTCTGATGGGCCGCGGCTACGGGGTATCACCCAAGGCAGCTCTGGACGCGGCCGGCCGGGTGGAGATGGCGGGGTGCGCCCTGCCTGTCCTTCAGCATGAGCTGGAGAACCTCGCGCTGGTAATGTAAGACCCGCAACGCGACGCGGGACGGTGACCCCGCGGCGCAAAGTGGGAATGCGACTTCGCAAGAAATTGAGACTTCAGGCTCGCGGTGAGACTCCGCCGGGTGAACCGGCGCGAGTGAAGTGAGCCGGAAGTCGCAAGGCAGACGGCGAGAACAAGATTTTGACATTCTGGAAGCGGCCGTCGAAACAAGATTGACCGAAACCAGTTCCACAAGAGAAAGCCGGGCCAACCAGCCCGGCTTTGTGGGTTTTTGGGGTAACTCCGCCTTTTGCCAGGGACTAGATCAGAAATCTCACTTCTTTTTCGCGACCGCGGCAGCCGCGCGGGAGGCGCGTTCCTGCAGGGCTAGGGTCACCACCTGCATCATGTCGTCCTGGGGGGCGGGCTTGCCGGTCCAGATCTCGAACTGGCGAGCGGCCTGGTGGACGAACATCTCTATTCCGGGGATGATCTGAGCGCCTCGCTCTTTCGCCAGTTTCAGCAGGCGGGTTTCGCCCGGGTCGTAGATCATGTCGAAGACATAACGGGCATTGATTTCTTTTTCTTGCAGTGGTGTCTCGCGGGTGTTGCCCATGCCTACCGGGGTGGCGTTGACGATCACGTCGAACGCAAGTTTCTTCAGGTCAGCGCGTTTTATTGAGCGGGCGTGGGCGCGGCGGGCCAGCTTTTGCGCGGGGGCGACGCTGCGGTTCAGGATGAAGACTTCCGCTCCGCGTTCCTTGAGGCCGAAGACTGCGGCGCGAGCGGCGCCTCCGGCGCCCAGCACGAGGATCTTTGCGTCCTGCAGAGTGCTCAGCCGGCGTTCGAGGGGGCGTACCACACCGGAAGTATCTGTATTGAAGCCGTAGAGTTTGCCGTCCTGGGCGCGGACTACGGTGTTGCAGGCGCCGATCTTTGTGGTGTGAGAGTCGGTGTTGTCGAGGTGAGCGAGGATGGCCTCTTTGTACGGCATGGTGATGCTTAGGCCGTGGATGGGAATCTCGCGCACGCAATTCAGTAGATCCTTGAGAGTCTTGGCGTGCAGGGCCAGGTAGACGGCGTTTACGTTCTCGCGTCGAAAAGCCGCATTCATGATGGCGGGCGAGAGCGAGCGGGCGACTGGGTCTCCGGCAACGCCGTAGACGCGGGTGGCTGCATCGACGGTCTCGATGCGGTAGACGCTGCGCAGATCCTGCGCGGTGGCCTGGCCGGGAGCGGTTTCCTCCCCGGGACTGACGGAAGCGAAGGTGAACACGCTGCCTGCGCGGACTCCGAGCACGCGGCTAATGATGCCTTGTTCGCCCATGCACAGGCCGACCAGAGACTGGTTGTCGGCTTCGCGGCCCAGAAACTGGATCATCGAAACATTGTCGGAAAGAGTCTGGGCAGTGCTGACCACTTTGTAGAAGTCGGCGGGGAAAGCGCGCATTTTTTCCAGAGTCTCGTCGAGCTTCTTGGTTCCCCTGAAGTCGTGAAAAGAAAGAATGAGAGCGGAACGACTGCGCAGCTTCTGCAGTTGCGCCAGCCTACACTTTAGTGCGGTCTGGAGTTCCACATCAACGAGTTGGCAGCCGAGGGCCGAAGCCTTGGAAAGGATGTCGAGTTGGGAGGCGATGGAACCACGGAATTTGCCTCCGCTGGTGACGCGGCGACAGGTGGCGATGACGACTGTACCGGGGTGAGTGTCGAGGAACTGCTTGACCTTGGGAAGCGCCAGGGCGGGCTTCGAAATGTAATCCAACCTGAACTCCAGGAAGGAGTTATCGCGAATGAGGGCGTCGGCCTTTTCGACCATTTCGGAGGGGTCGGGAGCGGTGACGGCGACACAAACCCGCGGCATGCGCAGAGGCAGCAGGCGGGGCGGGTAACTCTTGGCAGCAGAAATCATCTTAAGTCAATAGGTTCCGAATCAATGGGTTCCGAACCAACAGGTTCGGCGCGAATCTTACAGGGGCTTAATTCCAGATGCAACAGGGATTCACAAATTGCACGAAAAACCTATTTCCACAGAGCGTCTAACACCCTCGTAACCTTGACCCCCTCTTACCCCCTTGTTACCTTCCCTTTGAAGCCTAGCTTCCGTGCATTTTGCTGGAGAGGAGGCTGCGTGTGTCTCTTCTCGGAGGTAACATGAAGAAAATAGGACTGTTAGTATTATTGATCGCGACCGCAACCTGGGCCCAGACGGCGGCCGATGCGGCTCCGGCGGACTCGACTGCCCCACAGGGGACGATTGTGACTTCGGCCAACTTCCCCACGCAGCGGGTGCAGATGCCCACCTACGCGGATGTCTACTGCTCTGGTTTCATCAACCGGCAGACTCTGCCCGACGCCAATTTTGTTGCTGGCGGGTTGCAGACTCCTGGAACCACTAAGTTCGTCAGGGGCGACGTAGTTTATTTGCAGGGCACGGGCTACAGCGCCGGGGCGCAGTACGAGATTGTGCGGGCTTTGCGCGACATCAATGAGTATGAGATGTTTCCCGGGCAGAGCAAGCTGCTCAAGGCTACGGGACAGCCCTACGAGGAAGTGGGCCGGGTGCGGGTGATCGATACCCGCAGCAAGATGGCGGTTGCGCAGATCGAGTACTCCTGCGATCCTATCAACCCGGGAGACACAGCGATTCCTTTCGCCGAGAAGGCGATGGTGTCGTTTCACGAGCCGATTCATTTTGATCGCTTCCTGCCCACTGGCAGCAAGGTTTCCGGGCGCATCGTGATGGGGAAGGATTTTGACTCAGAGTTTGGCACCGGTCAGAAGGTTTACTTCAACGTGGGAGCGAACCAGGGCGTGAAGGTGGGCGACTACTTCCGCGCCGTGCGGAATTATGAGGCTGACCTTCACGATCCGGTGGATTCGCTTTCGTTCAAGGCCGCCGTGAGTGAAGACACCCAGAAGAAGCAGCCGTCCTTCGATCCAACCATGTTCACGAAGGGGAACGGCCCGGTAATTCACGTCCGGGACCTGCCGCGGCGGGCGGTGGGTGAGATCGTCGTAATCGGAACCACGCCAACCACTGCAACCGGAATGATCGTGTTTGCCATGGAAGACGTGCACGCCGGTGACGGTGTAGAGCTGGACGCACAGACGCAATAACCCTCGCAAGCAACACAGGACGCAGTCAGGCCGGGGACGGGCAACCGTTCCCGGTTTTGTTTTTAGCAGTGGCCACTCTTGTCGCCGAAGACTTCGGCAGTGAAGGCTTCGATCGTGGCGTCCTTTTTCCATGCGTCGAGGGGCAGTCCGGCCTTGCGGCAGGTCTGCTCCAGAAAAGTTGTGCGGTCCCAGCCGCGCTCGACCGGGACTTGGGGGAGCAGCAGGCCACGGCGGCCGTGCCAGCCGATGAGGAGACCGTGGCGTCCCACTTCAATTTCTTCAGCCTGAATTGGTTGCGGGGGTGAGAGGATGCTGAGCTCAATTTCCAGATGGAGAGCTTCTTCTTTGGTGACGGGGGAAAAACGCGTATCGTCGAAAGCCGCGGCGCGGGCGGTTTCCGCCACGGCCCGATAGACTGAGCAGGTGGGCAACACATAGCCTACGCATCCGCGCAGTTCCTCTCCACGTTGATCTCCTCGCGGTAGATCCTTGCGCAGGTAGAGCGAAGTAAAGACGCCGTGTGGTTCGGAAAAGTGGGGAGTGGGTGGATCCAGAGAGATCTCGCGATGCTGTAGCGCGGAAGAAATGGCATCGTGCGCCAGGCGAAGCAGCAGCGCGCGTTCCTCGCTCGAGAACTCCTGGATGGAAACCCCTGCCGAGGGCGAATTATGTTGTAGGGGCGACATCGGCGTCTGCCGGTCGTGGAGCCGGTTGGGGCTTTTGGCGACGGCTGAGAATGAATGCCCGGCGGCGGCGCTTGGACACGCGCCGGTCAATCTTCGACCAGAAAGCTGCGAAATAATCGATGGCCGAAACGAGCGAGACGCAGACCACGAACCAGATTGCGACGTAGGCGATCCAGTGCACCGGAAAAATGAAGTTCCGGTAAACCGGCCACTCCTTCCAGCGGTGATCAAGAATCACTGCAACCACGGAAACAATTTGCACCACCATCTTGAATTTGCCTAATTCACTGGCTTCGATGGTGAACCCTCCAGACGCGGCGATGGAGCGCAGGCCGCTTACCAGGAACTCGCGGCCAATGATGATCACCGCGATCCAAGCCGGAACCAGGCTGGGATTGAACTGCACGAGGGTAACGAAGGCCGCGGCAATCAGAAGTTTATCGGCCATGGGATCGAGCAGAATGCCCATAGTCGTGATCTGCCCACGCTTGCGAGCCAGGTATCCGTCGATGCCGTCGGTCATAGAGGCGGCGATGAACAGGGCGGAGGCTAGCAATTCCTTGGCCCCGTGTTCGCTGCTGAAGTGATTGGAAGACAGGATCCAGATCAGCAGAGGAATGCTGAAGATGCGGACCAACGTGATGGAATTCGGAAGGTTCACGGCAGCTCAGCAAATTCCGGAGCGCGACCGGAAGATAACTTGATTATGCTCCACGGGCAGAGGGAACGCAATCGAGGAGCGTGACCGGTATAGTCTGAATGTTTTGATCCCAGGAACTCTACGAAAAGCTTGCCAAGTTGCGGCCACAATAAGGGCAAAATTTTATTTGAACGCCTGCCTCCGCGGCCGGAATCGTCCAGTCTTTCCGATATTCAAGGAAGAAACGAGGGCATCTCTTGTTCGTGATAGTGAGAGCAATAAGTCATTGGAAAATCGGGCCGCGGCAACGGACCTGATTATTTTGGCGCCGGCGTCATGGCACTCGCCTTGGGCTGCTTGGCGATGATCTGGTCTTTGATCTTGTCGTACGTAGCTTGGGGAATGATCTTCTTGTGCACCAGATCGAGCTTCGTGCGATATGGGCGCGCGGCGATGATCTTTTGCGAGTAGGCATCGCCGATGCCGGGTAGGGCCTTCAGTTGCTCGGCGGTCGCGGTGTTGATGTCGAGCTTATCGGCAGCCGTTGCGGCTTGTGGCGCGCCAGCTGCGAAAGATCGCGCCGGTGCCATGGCAGGCAACATCAACGAAGCAAGCAGGAGCGGCAAAATCCGCGCGAACAGCTTCCTAGTACGCAAACTCATACGTCCTCCTTAGGCGTAAATGCCGCGCTGGCGGATGGTGTAGGCCACGCGGTCGATGGCCAGCATGTAGGCGGCGATGCGATTGTTGACGCGGTGGGTCTCGGCGTAACGGACCACATCCCCGAAAGACGAGATCATGATCTCCTCGAGTTGCTCGTTGACCACCGACTCTTTCCAGAAGTAGCCCTGGCGGTCCTGCACCCACTCGAAGTACGAAGTGGTCACGCCACCGGCGTTGGCCAGAATATCTGGAATCACGAACACGCCTTTGTCGGTCAAAATATCGTCGGCGGCTGACGTGGTGGGGCCGTTGGCGCCTTCAGCCAGGATGCGGCACTTCACACGATCGACATTGCGCGACGTGATCACGTTCTCCGTGGCGGCGGGAATGAGGATCTCGCATTCCGTGGTGAGCAGGTCGGCAGTATCGGCTGGCTCCGCCGCTGGAAAGCCGTGGACAGTTCCATTTTTCTGGCGGAATTCGACGAGCGCGTTTAAATCGATCCCATTCTTGTTGTACAAGCCGCCACCCACTTCAGCGATGCCCACAACTTTGTATCCCGCTTGATGCATGAGGTGAGCCGCGTTCGAGCCCACGTTGCCGAAGCCCTGCACAATCACGCGGCTGCTCTCGCGCGACAGGCCGAGCTTCTTGATGGCTTCGTCGCATACCACCATGACGCCCCGGCCAGTGGCTTCGCGGCGTCCGCGGGAGCCGCCGATGTTGATGGGCTTTCCTGTGACTACCGCCGTGACCGTCTGACGCATGTGCATGGAGTAGGTGTCCATCATCCACGCCATGATCTGTTCGTTGGTGTTGACGTCGGGAGCGGGGACGTCTTTTTCCGGCCCAATGAATTCGATCAGCTCCGAGGTGTAGCGCCGAGTCATGCGCTCGATTTCGCCCATCGACATCTTGTGCGGATCGCAGATCACGCCGCCCTTGGCGCCGCCGAAAGGAATGTTGACCACGGCGCACTTCCAGG
>OCZU010000754.1_pt1 | contig 21715 bp, 25 predicted proteins | sample 1539001 | NCBI WGS metagenome assembly OCZU01 (sample SAMEA3539306, study PRJEB22396) | soil metagenome | biome: tundra; feature: field; material: soil | place: USA | collected 2010-05 | depth 0.15 m | reverse complement strand
AGATTGCAGAACATCAGATCGAACTCGATGTCGCCGTCGTAGACCGCTCCACGATTCATGCCATCGATGCCCAGAAAACGGATATTCAGCGCGTACTTGTTCGCGCTGATCTCGGGAACGCAGGACAGATCGGTCGCGAGCGACAATCGCAATAACTGCGCTACCTTGGCCGTGGTGAGCATGAGCTGGAAGACGCCATGGATGGCAGTGTGCCTCCCCGTTTTTCCGTTTTCGCGCAGGATGCGCAGCACGATCGACAAGCCTTCGTGGATCGGCAGCAGCGGCGCGAGCCATGCCTGGAGATCGCGCTGGCGTGCGGCGGGATCGAGATGGAGCCAGTAATGAAACGCCGGCAGATCGAACTCCGACACGCCACCCGGCAGGGCGGTTCGTTGCTTGATCGCCATCAGCCACTCGTTGTCGCGCAGATGTGCCCCGACTTTTCCGCTCTGTCCAAGCAGCCGCGCGCTGACGTCGTCGACCTCGGCAAGCAGTGAGTCGAGCGCTTCGTGCTCGATCGCGGGATTGTGCTTGAGCGGCGTGAGCAGTTGGCGCTGCCGTTCCAGCTCCTGCAGGATGTCGGTCTTGAGATCTGCCCGCGACGATACGTCTGCGATTTCGAACAGCGCGAGAAGTGCGGCGTGATGATCCGCCGGCGCCGTCGCGGCATTGAAGAACAGGGCGCGCCGATACAGATCCTCGAGCCGCATCATGGTTCGTATGCGCTCGTTTAGCGGATGTTCGTAGCGGATCACATCAGGCCCGGCACCGGAGACTGCGACATTCTGCCCCAAGTACGGCGAATGTCCCTGGGAATTTCACGGTCGATCGCCGCTTATGTCGCGCGGTGCCGTTTCACCGCGAGCAGCCTGTAGCGACGATCGAGTTCGGCGACTTGCGGTGCAATCGACTCGGGCGACCCGCTATTGTCGAGGATATCGTCCGCGCCACGAAGGCGGGCAGGGCGATCGAGCTGAGTGGCCATGATCGCCTGGACCTCCGCCGGCGAGATACCGCTGCGGGCGACGACCCGGCGAATTTGCTCGTCCTCGGGACAGTCGACCACGAGCACACGGTCCACCTGCCTGGCGAGACCACCGCGCTCCATCAGCAGGGGCACGACCGCCACCCCGTAGGCTCCGCGCCACTCGGCCATTTCTCGCTGCATCTCGCGTCGGATCAGGGGATGCAGCGCTGCCTCGAGACGCGCTCGCGCCGTGGGATCGGCAAAGGCGCGGCGACGAAGCTCCGCCCGATCGAGCTCACCTGAGGGCAGCAGCACTCCGGGATCGAACGCGGCGGCGATCGCGGCGTGTCCGGGCTGTCCTTGCCCGGAAAGCCTGTGAGCAATGACATCGGCATCGACGACCTCGATGCCCAGCATGCCGAAGGCCTTTGCGACCGCCGTTTTGCCGCTGCCGATGCCGCCCGTCATGCCGACGACGTAGGCCACGTCTTTAGCCGGGAAGGTAGAGCGCGACCAGGGGCCTGCCGAAAAAGAGCGCAATCGCGCCGGCAATCGCAAGATAAGGGCCGAACGCGAGCGGAATCTGATGGTCGCGTCCCTTGAATGCGACCAGGCTGATGCCGATCGCCGCACCGACCACCGAAGACAGGAGCACGATCAAGGGCAGCATCTGCCAACCGAGCCACACACCGAGCGCCGCGAGCAATTTGAAGTCGCCGTAACCCATGCCTTCCTTGCCGCGGATCAACTTGAAGGCCCAGTAAATTATCCACAGGACCAGGTACCCGGCGATAGCTCCGATCACTGCGTCACGGAGACTGACCAAGGGAACCGCCCCGTAGATGTTCGCGAACAGCCCTGCCCAAAGCAGCGGCAGCGTAAGGTTATCGGGAAGGAGTTGCGTGTCGAAATCGATGAAGGTCAGCGCCACCAGCGTCCAAAGAAACACGCTTGCCGCAACGCCCGCCGGCGTCAGTCCGAAACGGACGATCGCCGCCACCGTCAGCGCCGCGGTCAGCATTTCGACAATTGGATAACGCGCCGAGATCGGCGCGTTGCAGGCGCGGCAATGTCCGCGCAAGAAGAGATAGCTGAAGACAGGAATGTTCTCGAGCGCGCCGATGCGGTGACCGCATGCCGGACACTGCGATCGCGGGACGAGAAGGTTGTAGCGCGGTGCCGGCGCTGAAGTCTCTGCGGTTTCTCCCGAAAGCTCCGCGCACTGTTCCCGCCACCCCTGTTCGAGCATTCGCGGAAGGCGGTGGATGACGACGTTCAGGAAGCTGCCGATGCACAGTCCCACGACGGCGACAACGATGAGCATGGTCATGAGTGGGACGGGCATGGCTTGGCAAAGGAAAGGGATCTCAGCCCGGCGAGCTTGCGACGCGTAGTTGCGCACGCGGGCCGCGGAATCCGGCGGCGAACCGCGACGCGCGCATCTCGCTCGCGCGTCGCGGCGACATCGGGGAGGACGCAGCGCCGCGTGGCAGGCTCGGCGCCAGGTCCAAGCCTTCGCAAAATCTCAGACGACGGCGCCGAGCTTGAAGATCGGCAGGTACATCGCGACGACAAGCCCGCCGATCACCACGCCCAGGAAGACGATGATGATAGGCTCGAGCAGGCTCGAAAGTGCCGCGACGGCATCATCGACCTCGCGCTCGAAGAAGTCGGCGACCTTGGAAAGCATGCCGTCGAGCGAACCCGATTCCTCTCCGATCTGCGTCATCTGCAGCACCATGGTCGGGAACAGCCCCGTGTTATGCATCGAGTTGGTCAAGCTCGTTCCCGTGCTGACTTCGGTCTGGATGCGGCGCGTTCCTGCGACATAGACGGCATTCCCCGACGCCCCTGCGACCGCGTCAAGCGACTCGACCAGCGGCACCCCGGCGGCGAACATCGTCGCCAGCGTTCGCGTCCAGCGGGCGATGGTGGCTTTTTCGAGGATAGGCCCGATAATGGGTATTTTTAGGGAGATCCGGTCTACGGTGTATCGGAAAGTCTGCGACCGGCGAAGCAGGAAGAAGAAGCCGAAGATCGACCCTCCAATGATGGCCGCGATCAACCACCAGTAAGAGACGAAGAAATCGGATATGCCCATCACGATCAAGGTCGGCGCCGGCAGGTTGGCGCCAAAGCTCGTGAAGACCTGCTTGAATGCCGGGATGACCCAGATCATGATGACCCAGACCACGACGATGGCCACGACGATAACCGAAATGGGATAGAACAGCGCCGACTTGATCTTGGCCTTGATGGCGAGGATCTTTTCCTTGTAGGTCGCGAGCCGATCCAGGATGCCGTCGAGCATGCCGGCTGTCTCTCCGGCGTTGACAAGGTTGCAGTACAGGGAGTCGAACTGCGCCGGATGCTCCCGAAACGCCTGCGACAGGCTCGAGCCGGCTTCTACCCGGCCCTTGATATCCATCATCAAGCGCGCAAAGCGGCCGTTGCTGTTTCCGCGTGCCACGATTTCGAAAGCCTGCAGTAAAGGTACGCCCGCCTTCAGCATGGTCGCGAGTTGCCGGGTGAAGAACGTGATGTCTTTTTCGGTGACCTTGCGACCGCCGCGGAACGTCTGCTTGCGCAGCTTGGTGATCCGGATTCCCTGTCGCCGCAAATTGCTGGTGACCACCGTTTCGGAGGCGGCTTTCATCTCTCCACGCACGTTGCGATTGCTTCGGTCAAAGCCCTCCCAAAGGAATGTGAATTCCTTGACCTCTCTTCGCTGCGGTGCTCTTGCCCTGCGCTTGGCTGTTGCGGTGCTCATGTTGATTCCCGTCGCGATGACTCGTTGTTACTCGTTGGTGACGGCCTCGATTTCCTCGAGAGACGTCAGACCCTGTTTGACCTTTAGCAGTCCCGATTGGCGCAGATTGCGAACGCCTTCCTTCCTGCCCTGTTCGGCGATGTCCAGGACGGTGCCCTGGCGCATGATGACTTGCCGCATGTCATCGCTGATTGGCATTACTTCGTAAATCCCGATCCGTCCCTTGTATCCCGTGCCGAGGCAGTGGTCGCACCCGAGCGGACCATATGCTTGCCACGATCCATCGATGTCCTGCTCCGAGAACCCTGCCTGGAGCAGCGCTTCGGGCGGAATGTCTTCCGGGCGCTTGCATTGGGTACATAGTTTGCGCGCAAGCCGTTGTGCGGTGATGAGGATCACGCTCGAAGCGATGTTGAATGCCGGGACACCCATGTTGGCCAGGCGCATCAGCGTCGCCGCCGCGTCGTTGGTGTGCAGGGTCGAAAGCACGAGGTGTCCGGTTTGCGCGGCCTTGATCGAGATGTCGGCCGTTTCCAGATCGCGGATTTCGCCGACCATGATGATGTCCGGATCCTGGCGGAGGAACGCGCGGAGCGCGTTGGCGAAGGTGAGTCCCGCCTTTTCGTTCACGTTGACCTGGTTGACGCCCGCCAGTTGAATTTCCGCGGGATCCTCGGCCGTGGAAATATTGATGCCCGGCTGATTCAGGATATTGAGGCAGGTGTAAAGCGACACCGTTTTGCCGCTGCCGGTTGGGCCGGTGACCAGAATCATTCCATACGGGCGGCCGATGGCATTGAGCAACATCGCTTGCTGATCGGGCTCGTAACCGAGCGCTTCGATGCCAAGCTTGACGCCGGCCGCATCGAGGATACGGAGGACGATTTTCTCGCCGTACAGCGTAGGCAGCGTGCTGACGCGAAAATCGATCGAGCGGGTCTTGTTCAGAACGAGCTTCATGCGCCCGTCCTGCGGCACGCGCTTTTCGGAAATATCGAGCTTGGATATCACCTTGATGCGCGACGCCATCTTGTCCTTGATCACCAGCGGTGGCTGGGCTATTTCCTTCAGTATGCCGTCGAGGCGGTAGCGGATCCGGTAGAATTTTTCGTAGGGCTCGAAGTGGATGTCGGAAACGCCGGTCGCAATGGCATCGAGAAGAATTTTCTGTATATACCTGACGACCGGCGCATCGTCGACGTCAGGATTGCTGTCGTCATCGGACGCAGCCGGGGTGCTGGCATCCGTGAGGTCCACCTCGAGATCGTCGACGCCGGCCAGGTCCTTCAGCGTCTGGCCGAGGGTCTCGATGACCTTGGCGATGGCCGCGCCGAGCTTGTCGTCCTCGACGACGACCGGATCGATCACCAGGTTGGTCTTGAACCTGACCTCGTCCAGCGCTTGCATGTTCGCCGGATCGGAGACCGCGACAAACAGCCGATTGCCGCGCTTTTGTAGCGGAAGGATGCGTCGCGTGACCGCCATTCTGGCGTCGACGAAATCCTTGTTGATCTGATCGAGATCGAAACCGTTGAGATCGAACAGCGGCGCGCCGAACGCGCGCGATGCAAAGACGGCGACCTGCGCGGAATTCATCCGTTTGGAAAGCAGCATCTGCTCGACGAAGCCGACGTTGGCTGTCTGGGCCTGTCCAGAAAGCGTCTCAGCGTCGTATTCGGACAATAGGCCATGCTGCACCATAGCCCGTGCCAGACCGCTGAGGTTCTGAGTTGCTGCCTTGGTCGCCATAGTGAGTCAGTACATTGCGCCGGATCCCTCCATGCACCAAACGTGCATATTCCAGACGCATAAAAGTTAGCTTATCGATGATGCCTGCTCGCCACTGGTTTGTAAAGGCGGCGAGGGGCTGCGGCCCACGGGCGGCGCCAGCTTGACGACCCTCACGGCGTGGTCCTGCACCTGCAGGACTTCGATGGTCTGTCCTGCGAGGCGAAAACTCACGCCCGAATCCGGGATATCGCCCAAGTGTTCGACGATCAGGCCGCTGAGCGTTTTCGGACCTTCCAGCGGAAATGAAGTGCCCAACTTTCGATTGAGAACACGCAGCGATGCCATTCCGTCTACTACAACACTGCCATCGGCCTCGCGCTGGAAGATCTCGGGTCCGCCCGGAGCCTGAGTCGTGAACTCTCCCACTATTTCTTCCAGGATGTCCTCCAGAGAGACCAATCCGAGCAATTCGCCGTATTCGTCGACGACGAGCCCGAGACGCTGCCGGTCGGCCTGAAATTGCTGCAGCTGGGCTAGAAGCGGCGTCCCCGCAGGAATGAAGTACGCGGGCCTGAGAATGCTGCGCAGGTTTTCGGCATCGATTTCCCCCGCCTGCTGAAGCCGGAGCACCTGCTTCAGATGCAGGACGCCGATAATGTTGTCCAGCGCGTGCTCGAACACCGGCAGGCGGGTGTGATAACTCGTAGCCAATTGCTTCGCGAGCAAAGCCGGCTTTTCAGCGAGGTCGAGCGCCTCGATGTGATTTCGCGGGGTCATGACGTCGTCGACGCTGACGGAATCGAGATCGAGGAGATTGGCCAGCATGGCGCGGTGCTTGCCGCGGAAATAGTGGCCCTCGAGCACCAGGCTGCGTACTTCCTCCTGCGACAGCGGGGCCTCGGGCTCGTGCCCGGGCTGGAGGTGGAGGAGCTTCAGCAGGCCCTGTACGAAAAGATTGACGAACCACACGACCGGAGTCGCCGCCTTGAGCATCGGCGACAGGATGTAGCTGACCACCGGCGCGAGTCGGTCGGCGTGCGCTGCGCCGATGACCTTCGGCGTAATCTCCGAAAATACCAGCAGCGCGAACGAGATCACGACCGTTCCCGTCGCCAGCGCCACTTCTCCTTCGCCGTACAGACGTTTGGTGATCACCGCGGTGAGCGTGGCCGCGCCCGCGGCAACCAGCGTATTGCCGAGCAGAATCACGCCCAGCAGCTTGTCGGTTCGCGCCAGCAGTCCAAGTGCGAGCTTCGCACCGCGGGCGCCTCGCTGTGCCCGCAACCGCAGGCGATAACGATTGACGGCCATCATCGCGGTCTCGGCGATCGAGAAAAAGCCCGAGACGAAGAGCAGCAGGACCAGCCAGAGCAGAAGCGCGGAAACCGAAATTTCGCTCAAATCAGGGGGCGCATCGGAGGGCGCTAGAAGAAGGGCGGTCCGAGTATTTGGCCGCGCCGCGACACTGTCAAGGAACGCTCGTTCCGGCCGCTCAGCGCCTGAGGATGACTTCGAGCACGAATTTGCTGCCGATATAGGCAAGCAGGAGCATTACGCTGCCGAAGAGGATCCAGTTGAGCGCTTTACGGCCTCGCCACCCGAAGCGAAGCCGTCCAACAAGAAGGGCGCCGTATGCGAACCACGCAAGCACGGAAAATACCGTCTTGTGATTGAAGGTCAGCGGTTTCCCGAACAGTTGCTCGGAAAAGAAAATGCCCGTCACCAGCGTCAGCGTGAGCAATGCGAATCCGGCGCCGACGATGCGAAACAAAAACCGCTCCAGCGTCAAGAGTGGGGGCAGCTCGCCAGCGGTCGGCTCAGGAAGGCCGCGATGAAGCCGCTTGTCCAGACTCATCAGGATGAGTGCCTGCATCGTCGCGACAATCAACAACGCATACGCGATCAGCGCGACCGCAATGTGCAACGCGGCCCACGGTTCCTCATTGAAGGAAAGGTGATGCGGATTCGCGAGCAGGAGCGGAAGCCACACTGCCAGCGCTGCCACCGGCAGGGCGACTACCGCGACACCGGGCAGCGAACGGCTGAGCGAGCCGAGCCAGGCGAACAACGCGGTCAGGCCGGCGACAGCGGACAACGCATTGGCGAGGCTCAGGTCGAGCCCGTCGGCGGCGACGATCGCATCAATGACCAGGAATGCATGCCCGATCAGTGCACAGGCGGTCAGCCACGGAGCGATCGCAACGCGGCGTTGAACCTCGGTCGTCGCCGGCTGAACCAGACGCTGCCATTCGAGCCACGCCGCGGCGAGGTAAGCGGCCGATACCGGCAGGTAGAGTAAAATCATGCGTGAAGTACCTCGCGGCTGATTGAGTTTACACCAGCGCGCCGACGTCGCAGGCGCATGTGGAATCCGTTCCCCGATGCTTGACAATCTGACTGCACGGCTCGGCCGTGTCATGAAGCAACTGCGCGGCGAAGCGCGGTTGACCGACGCCAACATGCAGGACGCTTTGCGCGAAGTGCGCATGGCGCTGCTCGAGGCCGATGTTGCGCTGCCCGTGGTTCGCGATTTCATGGCCGCGGTGCGCGACAAGGCGATCGGTCAGGACGTCGTCAGCTCGCTGACACCGGGACAAGCCCTGGTTGGCGTCGTGCAGCGCGAGCTGGCCATGCTCATGGGCGGCAGCGCCACGCCGCTCAATCTCTCCGCGGCGCCGCCGGCAGTGATCCTTTTGGCGGGTCTGCAGGGTGCCGGCAAGACCACGACCGCGGGCAAGCTGGCGCGTCTTCTGCGCTCCGACATGCGCAAGAAAGTGCTGCTCGTGAGCTGTGACGTCTATCGGCCGGCGGCGATCGAGCAACTCAAGACCTTGGCTGCCCAGGCCGGCGTCGACTTTTTCCCGTCTTCGGCCGACGAGGCCCCGGTTGCCATTGCGCACGCCGCGCTCGACTGGGCTCGCCGCCACTATCAGGACGTCGTGGTGGTCGACACCGCGGGCCGCCTTGCGATCGACGACGCGATGATGAAGGAAATCGCAGCGCTGCACGCCGCAGTGTCGCCCGTGGAAACGCTTTTCGTCGTCGATGCGATGCAGGGCCAGGATGCGGTGAATACCGCGAAGGCTTTTGGCGCGGCGCTGCCGCTGACCGGCATCGTCCTGACCAAGCTCGATGGTGACGCTCGCGGCGGCGCGGCGCTGTCGGTGCGCCAGATCACCGGCGCGCCGATCAAATTTGTCGGCGTCGGCGAGAAGCTCTCCGGGCTGGAAGTCTTCCATCCCGACAGGATGGCGTCGCGAATCCTCGGCATGGGCGATGTTCTGACCCTCATCGAGGATGCCCATCGGCAGGTCGATGAGCAGGCCGCGCGCACGCTCGCGAAGAAGGTCAAATCCGGCAAAGGTTTCGACCTTGACGATTTCAAGACGCAGATCGGCCAGATGCGGAAGATGGGCGGGATCGAGGGTCTCCTCGACAAGCTGCCCGGGGAGCTCGCCCGCGCTGCGCAAGGTAGTCAGGTCGACGAGCGCGCCATACGCAAGCTCGTGGGCATCATCGATTCCATGACCCCCACCGAGAGGGCTAAGCCTGAGTTGCTCAAGGCGTCGCGAAAGCGGCGCATCGCCAGCGGCGCGGGCGTCTCGGTGCAGGAGGTCAATCGCCTTCTGGCTCAGTTCGAGCAGACGCAGAAGATGATGAAGATGGTGGCCAAAGGCGGGATGAAAAACATGCTTCGCGGGCTCAAAGGCGGCTTCCCCGGGTTGCGCTAGCCTCGAGCTTGGGCGCCGGCGCCGCGTTTGATTGCAATCGGCCGTGTTTTCGTCGTATAATCAATGTCTTTTTCTGTTCAGGCGGGATTGGAGCATCGGCATGGTTGTCATCAGACTGGCTCGGGGCGGCGCCAAGAAGCGGCCTTTTTTTAACGTTGTCGTGGCCGATTCGCGCAATCGGCGTGACGGGCGCTTTATCGAGCGCGTCGGCTTTTACAACCCGATCGCGGGAGACGGAGAAGAAGGCTTGAGGCTTTCACTCGATCGCATCGATCATTGGAAGCACCGCGGCGCGCTGCTCTCGGACACGGTTGCCGGGTTGGTCAAGAGGGCCGCTGCGGCGAAGGTCGTTCCCGCGACTGCAGCGACCGCCTGATAAGGCAGCTACGGCAATTCCGGCAACAAAGGCAGGCGGCGAGGCGAAGGCGGCGGCGAAATCAGTAGCAGGAGCCGACTCCATGGTGGTCATGGCGCGCGTGCTCGGCCCCTATGGCATTCAGGGCTGGATCAAGGCGCGCCCCTACACCGCGTCGATCGCGACGCTTCTGGACTATGCGACATGGTGGCTCGCGCCGGCAGGGGACGCAGAGGCGTGGCGGGAATTCACGGTGCGGACGGCCCGGCAGCACGGCGACGTGCTGGTTGCCGCGCTCGATAGCGTTGCTGATCGCGAGGCCGCGCTGGAGTGGCGCGGCGCCTGGGTTGCGGTTCCCCGCTCGGCCTTGCCAGAGCCCGTCGCGGGAGAGTTTTATTGGTCCGACCTGATCGGACTGGCAGTCATCAACCGGGCAGCACAGACGCTCGGACGCGTGACCAAAGTGCTGGAAACCGGCGCCCACCCAGTGCTGCAAGTGGAGGCGGAAGACGGCGGCGAGCGGCTGATTCCGGTCGTCGCCGTCTATGTCGATGCGATCGATTCCGCGGCCGGGCGGATCATGGTGGATTGGCCGGCAGATTATTAAAAGGTGGCTCGCTGGAGCGGGATCGAGGAATGCAGATCGAAATCGTCACGCTTTTCCCCGAAATGGTGGAAGCCGTGGCGTGCTACGGCGTCACCGGACGGGCGCTCGGTAAAGGGATCTGGAGCTTGAGCTGCCGCAATCCTCGGGATTTTGCGACCGACAGCTACCGCACGGTCGACGACCGACCGTACGGCGGCGGTCCTGGAATGGTGATGACCGCGGAGCCGCTGCAGAAGGCGCTGCGGGCGGCTCGCGAAGGCTTGCTGGAGGCGGGAATCGACGACGCGCCGGTGGTGCACCTGTCGGCGCAAGGTCAGCCGCTGACACATCGGCGCGTGGTCGAGCTCGCCGCGGGGCGAGGTATGGTGCTTCTTGCCGGCCGCTACGAAGGTGTAGACGAGCGGCTTCTGGAGCGCGAGGTGGATCTGGAGTTCGCGGTAGGAGACTTTGTCGTTTCCGGCGGCGAGCTTCCGGCCCTGCTGCTGGTTGACGCAGTGGTCCGGCAGTTGCCGGGTGTGTTGAACGACGAGCAGTCCAAGGTCGAGGAGTCGTTTGTCGATGGATTGCTCGATTGTCCGCATTACACGCGGCCCGAGACATACGAGGGCCACGCGGTGCCGCCGGTGCTCCTGGGCGGGAATCATTCGGCGATCGCGCACTGGCGTCGCAAACAAGGGTTGGGGCGGACTTGGCTGCGGCGCCCGGACCTGCTCGCGGCGCGAGGGATGAGCGAAGAGGAAACGGGACTGCTCAAGGAATACCTGAGCGAGCTGATACAAATGTCGGACGAAGGAAAAAAACAGCAGTAGCATTGGAATTGACGGAAAAGTAATTGAGACATAACTGATAGAAACACAAACGTGCGCAACAGATGGCGATCTGCGCTGCGCACAAGGCCACCGGCCATAACGTCCATGGAGCATACGCAGATGAATATCATCGATACGCTGGAGAAGGAAGAAATTGCCCGCTTGGGCAAGACCGTGCCGGTGTTCTCGCCGGGAGACACCGTCATCGTCAACGTCAACGTCGTCGAGGGCGAGCGCAAGCGCGTTCAGGCGTACGAAGGCGTAGTTATCGCCAAGAGGAACCGGGGGCTTAATTCGTCGTTCGTCGTGCGCAAGATCTCGAGCGGCGAAGGCGTCGAGCGAACTTTTCAGACCTATTCGCCGTTGATCGCGAGCATCGAGGTGAAACGCAAGGGCGACGTGAGGCGGGCCAAGCTGTATTACCTGCGCGATCGTTCGGGGAAATCGGCTCGAATTCGCGAGAAACTCGCGCACCGCGAAGGCGGCAAGCAAGGCGAATAAGCGTCTGCGCTGGGCGCGGTCCTCATGAAAAGCGGCCCAAGCGGCCGCTTTTTCATGGTCGCACCAGACTCGAGCGGACAGTTGTCGGGGGTCGGGCCGCACAAAATACTGACGTTGCGCGGCAGCGACTGCCGCGCCGCGCCAGTGTGAAGCCGTGTTGGCAGGCGCTACAAGCACTCGGCTTGCAATGGAGCCCTATTTCCCGGAATATTCCAATGTCAGAATCCGTCCCTTTTCAATCCAGATAATTAATGAAAGCGACGCTGTACGAAGCGCTCGGTATCAAGCAGCTCGCTTCCGAAGAGGAAGTGCGGGCCGCGCTGCGTCGCATTATCCGCAAGTATTATGCGAAAACGCGCGACGGACAGGGCAACGTAGAAGAAGCGCTGCGCTTTATAAATCATGCCAGCCGCATACTGAGCGATCCGGACCATAGACTCCATTACGACAAGGAGCTTTCGGTCACCACGGAGGCAACCACCGAGCAGAGAATCGCGCATTTCGTAAGCAACGTCGCGGGCACGGTCGGAGACACCGCGTCGCGCGATGACGTCATCGATATCGCCGACGAAAAGGCGTTGACCCTCCCCTCGGAGTCGCCGCAAAAAAATTCTCACCACCCGGGGTTAACGGAGCGCGTTGCATCGATCGGGCGCTCAACAATCGGGCAGCTTGCCCTGTGCGTATTGTTCGGAGCGTTCATCGCCGCCGCTATCGTCTTCGTTACGCCGGTTGACGCGGTGCTGGTCGCGAAACAGGTTCTGGTCTGGCTCACTCTGACCTTGCTCGCGCTGGCGCTGGTTTACGGGATCGTCCACGGGCTGGCATGGTTCCGCCAGCGCAGGATCGCGCCGTCGCCGTCGTTGATTCCCCAAACAGACTTGGCGATCCTGAACTGGCGGCGGGAAAAGAGCGTTTTTCTGGGGGCCGACCATCCGCCGGAGGACGCGAGCTGGATCTTCCAGTTGCGCATGGCCGAGCTCGAGCGAGCAAAGGCGGGTCGCACCAGCGAGCCGCGGCCGTGGAACCGCCTGGCTGCGCGCCTGTTCGACTATTCGATCTGGGGACTGGTGCTCGCCCTCCTGCTCTCGGCGCTGCATAGCGCGGGGGTGGTCAGCGACGACACGGCATTCTGGGTCGGGCATCCGTTGCTCGCGCCGGTCCTGATCACCCTGAGTTGGGTGCCGATCGAAGCCCTTCTGATCGCGGCGCTGCAGCTGACCCCGGGCAAATGGCTGTTCGGCATCTATCTCCAGTTTTCCATCAGCGACGCTTATGCGAAGCGCGACATTCAGGCGCAGCTGCGCCGCGCGCTGAGGCGTTCGTTTCGTGTCTGGTGGGAAGGGATTGCCTGCGGCTTCCCGCTGCTCACGCCGATATTGGTGGCAGTCGCATACGAGAAAATCGCTCAGCGCGGCGAGACCGATTGGGATTTCGCGGAAGATTGTCTGGTAACGCACAGCCCGCCGGGGGTGCTGAACACCATCACCGGAGTGGTCGGCCTGGCGGCGATGCTTTGGCTCTACGGCGTCGCCTGGCACGAGCCGATGGCCGACTCGATCACCGCTGCCAAGAACGCCGTGGTCGCCTGGGTGCCATCCCCGCCATCGCTGTTGCCGCGGGGTTTTCAGGGCGATGTGGGCAAGATCAGCGCCATCGCAAGAGGCATAGGCGCATCGCTGCAGGGTTCTGACGTGTCGGCGATCGGTTCGGTCAACGATGTCGATACGACTGCGCTATTTGCCGAACGGCAAGCCCGCCTCTCGCTTTTGCGCGGAGAGGGTCCGCGCATGCTGCAGGCCGGAAATTGGCGACGCGCCACCGAGCTCTGCCGCGCCTGGTCCGACCTCGAATTCTGGAACGCCGAGCCGTGGCGCTGCCTCGGCTACGCGCTGCAGGCGCAGGGCTTCCATCAGGAAGCGATCAACGCGTTCCGCAAGGCCGCGCAATACGATCCCACGGATCGCTCGCTCGATTCGGCGATCGACAAGAGCCAGCGCGGCATCGTCGCCGACTTCCTGAACCGCTACCGACGTTAGCGTCCTAGGCGGCGGGGCTGGCGGTTCCGGATTCGCCTGCTTCCTGCGCTTCGATGCTTTGGCGCACGGCGTCCATGTCCAGTGCCTTTGCGGCCATGAGCACCTGGTCCAAGGCGGCGGCACCAAGCGCTCCGGGTTCGGAGAAAACGATGATGTTGTCGCGAAAAATCATCAGCGTCGGGATCGATCGTATGCCGAACTGCGCGGCGATTCGCTGCTGATCCTCGGTATTGACCTTGGCGAACAGCGCATCCGTATGCTTCGCCGCGGCGGCGGCGAAGACCGGCGCGAACGCACGGCACGGCGCGCACCAGGGCGCCCAGAAGTCGACGATAGCGAAAGGATGATCGTCGATTGCCTTCGCGAAATTGTCGGAGTTCAGCTCGAGCGTGCCGCTTGCGGCGACGGAGGGGCTGGCAGTAGCTTGCTTGCTATCGGTCATTGTCGATCCTGAACTTCACGGTCGAACCCGCACACGGGATCAGTGCGCCGCCGCCGTCGCATTACTTGCGCTTGAGCAGGAAGAAAAACGCTCCATCCTGCTCGCCGTGCTGCAACAGGGCATTCCCGGTTTGCTTCGCGAACGCCTGAAAATCGCGGACCGCGGCTGGATCGGTCGCCAGGATACGGAGCACCTGGCCGCTGCTCATATCGTTCAGGGTTTTCTTGGTGCGCAGAATCGGCAACGGGCAGTTGAGTCCACGCGCATCGACTTCCCGATCGAACGGAGCCACCGCTTCCATCACCGGATCTCAGTTTGCTTCAGTTTACGATCGGCAACCCGGCACGCGCCCAGCCGCCGATGCCGCCGCCAAGATTGTAAACGCGCTGAAATCCACGCTGGTCCAGCAAGGCACATCCCTGCGCGGAGCGTCCGCCCGATTGACACAGCAGAACCACCGGTGCGCGAGGATCGAGCGCTTCGACATTGGCCGGCAGCGTGCCCAACTCGATGTGTTGGGCGCCGGCGATCGTGCCGCGCGCGAACTCGCCGGTGGTTCTGACGTCGATCAGCCGCGGCCGCTCATCGCTTTCGAGGAGCGTTTTCAATTGCGCGGCGTCGAGAGTTTGGACCATGAGGGCGCTCTGGCGGAGACCCGATTATAGCAAAGCCGACGTTCCTCTTTTGCGGAGCAGCGCGCGAGACTATCGCCGGATCCTTTCCAGCAAGGCGCTCGTCGACAGGCCGGCGAGCAGCGGGATCGCTTCGAACCGTCCTCCCCAAGCGAGGACTTCCGCGGCGCCTACCGTCGTGACGACATCGTAGTCGCCGCCCTTGACGATAATGTCGGGATGACACTGCAGAACGAGCTGCAGCGGCGTTTGTTCGTCGAACGCGACGACCGCGGTCACCGACTCGAGCGCTGCGAGGACCGCCATACGCTCCTCGAGCGGGTTGAGCGGGCGGTCGATGCCCTTGTTGAGCTTACGCGCGGACGCGTCGGTGTTGATGCCGACCACCAGTGAGGCGCCGAGGCTGCGCGCCCGGTCGAGGTAAGTGACGTGCCCACGATGAAGGACGTCGAAGACGCCGTTGGTGAAGACCAGGGGACGATCAAGTGTCGCGACGCGTGCCGCGAGACTCTCCCGCGTGACCAGCTTGGCGGCGAACGAGGGCGCCGCAATGCTCGTCAATTGAGATACTCGAATACCTTGACGACGCGCTGGACACCGCTGGTCGTGCGGGCTATTTCCGCCGCGGCGTTTCCTTCTTCGGGACGCACGACACCCATAAGATAGACGACGGCCCGCTCGGTCACGACCTTGACAAAGTTGATCTGAAACTTGTTGGCTTCGATGAATCTTGCCTTGACCTTCGATGTGATGAACGTGTCGTTGCTTCGCGAGCCCAGATCGGTCGCGGGGCCGACGACCATCTCGTTCTGGACGCTGCGCACTTTCGGCATCCGGCGCGCGACACTCTCGATCTCGAGCTTGACGTCCTCGGTGGGCGCTTCGCCGGTCAGCAATACGATTCCGTTGAAGCTGGTGACATTGAGGTGTACCTCGCGGCCCTTGTAGCGCTCGAGGAGTTCCGCGGTCGTTTTATCTTCGATCAATTCGTCATCGAGCTGCGCGCCGGTCGTGCGGCGGTCGGTCGCGACCGCCGCGGTTGCGGCAACGCCACCGATCACTAGTGGAACGCAGCCGGAGAGCACAAGTACGCAGGCGCATAGCGTCCCCGCGACCAAGATTGCGGACGCAAGGCGTCGTGTCGTACCGAATATCATGTTTCGTCCCCGAGCAAGCTGGCGTCGATTGCGTCGCACAAGCAATGAATGGTCAGTCCATGGACTTCCTGAATTCGCGCCGTGCTGGAATGCGGTACGCACAGGTGGACATCGGCCGCCGCCAGGAGTTCACCCATGCGGCCTCCGCCCTTGCCGGTCAGCGCAACGACTCGCATTTCGCGCTCGTGAGCGGCGGCGATGGCATTAGCCACATTGCCTGAATTGCCGGAGCTTGAAATGGCGAGCAATACATCGCCCGAACGGCCGAGGGCGCGAACCTGCTTGGCAAAAACCTGGCTGAAATCATAATCGTTGGAAATCGCCGTGAGGATCGACGTGTCGGTCGTCAGCGAGATCGCCGGTAGCTCGGGACGCTCGCGCTCGAAGCGGCCGACCATCTCCGCCGAAAAATGCTGCGCGTCCGCTGCCGAGCCTCCGTTGCCGCAGGCAAGCAGCTTGCCGTCCGCGAGCAGGCAATCGGTCATCAATGCCGCGGCGCGGGCGATTTGCGGCGCCAACGCCTCCGCTGCCGCGAGCTTGAGCTCGGCGCTTTCTGCGAAGTGCGCCCTGATACGAGAGGTAATGTCCATCGTGCTGGAAAAGCTTGCAAAATTTGATTGTAACAACAATCGTCGCGGCGCTGCCTCGGCACGGTGCAGCGGCTCGAGGAGGGTCCGGCCGCCCGGCGGCCGAGCAGCTTGCCGGATCGTCATTCGATATCGATGCCGACCAGCCATTCGATACGCGAGATGTCGAGCCCGTCGAGCAAGATGGCATCGAAGCGGCACGGCGGCTCGCGACCGAGGCCGGAGAGAAACAGGCCGGCGGCGAACTTGAGACGGCGGCGCTTCGCTGCGGTGATGCTGGCGCGAGCGCCGCCAAACGCGCTGCTGCTGCGCAAGCGTACCTCGACGAACACCAGCGTGGCGCCGTCACGTGCAATGAGGTCGATCTCACCGCCGCGGCAGCGATAGTTGCGCTTGACGATGGCAAGCCCGCGCGACTGCAGGAACTCGGCCGCAAGGGCTTCGGCCGCTGCGCCGGCGTTCACCGGGAGCCCATTGGGGGCTCACCGGCCCGCAGGGTCCGGCATCGCGTGTCCGTCGTGGATCACCATCACCGTGCCCTGGCGTGCGAACGTCCGCGCGGACGTCAGCGAAAGGTGACCGGTCGCGCCGTCCAGCTCCGCACGATCCGGGGGTACCGGCTCGGCGAACATCTGCGCCAGTGCGAGGGCGTCGAGGCCAAGGGCGTACAGCCGCTCCTGCAGCGGACTCTCATACGGCGTCCGCGGCGGACCGGCAGGCGTTACGCGCTCGGGCTCCGCGAGCCATGGGATCTCGATGTAGCGAACACCTTCGAGGTCCCTCAACATCGGCGGCGCCAGGTCGTCGGCGATATGGCTCACGGCGTAGACGCGCGCCGGCGGAAGAAACGACTTCGCCAGCGCGGTGTCGTCGCTGTCGATTGCGAGCAGCACCGCATCGGGGGGGCGCGCCGCAAGCTCGCGTCGGAACTGTCCGAGGAGCTCCGGGTTGGGGTCGAACGCATACTGGCTCGGAGGAGATTGTCCATTGTTTTGCCATTCGCCGCCGAACGCCGCGGCGAATCGGCGCTGCAGTGGGCCGCTGCTCACGACGACAGCTACGGTACGCGCGCCGTCGGCACGAGCGACCCGCGCGAGCTGCACAGCGTCGCTGTCAACCGAGAGCGTCAACGCGTATGCGTTTTCCGGCAAAGGCGAGCCGTCGTCGGTCTGGTTGAGCGCAATCATGCGCGGATGCGATGGCGCCATGGCGATCACGGTCTTGAGATCGTCGCGCGTCAACGGGCCGACGACCAGCGCCACGCCCCCGTTCGACGCCGCCTCGAGCGCCGGCAACACGCCATCGTCGCCGTGGCCGATGACCCGGATCCGGGAGGCAATCCCGGCACGTCTGGCGGCGGCGAGGAAGCCTGCCTTGACGGCCTCGGCCGCAGGGCCATATGCCGCAGACTCCAGCGGCAGCACCAAGGCGATCGCATCGCTGGTGACTTGTGGCGCCGTCGTCATGGGCGGCAGAGGGCGCGTAACCACTGCATTCGACGGAGGGGCAGGCGGCGCGGCTAGGTCCGGCGCAGGAAGCATCGGCGTCGGGACGGGCGAAGCTGGTGGCGCTCCGAGCGTGGAGGATCGCGCGGGTGCTGCGGTTGCCGCGGCGGGCTTGCCACCGGACAATGGCGTGGTGGTGCATGCGACGATGGCGATCAGCAGTGCGATCGACGCAGCAGAGCGTACGCATCCCGAGCCAAACCAAAGTGCCATCGAAGAGGGGAACATCGTAATGACCAGAGGAGAGCCGTCGCCGGTGCTGGCGCGGACATTATATGTGGTCGCCACGCCGATCGGTAATCTGCGCGACATCACCTTGCGCGCGCTCGACGTCCTTGAGCAGGCCGACATCATTGCCGCGGAGGATACGAGGGTCACCTCGACGCTTGCGTCGCAGTACGGCATCACCGCGCGCCTCGCCTCCCTTCACGCGCACAACGAGCGGCAGCGCGCGGACGAGGTCATCGCCTGGCTCGCCGCGGGCAAGCGCGTCGCGCTGGTCACGGATGCCGGGACCCCCGCGATAAGCGATCCCGGCGCGTCGCTGGTGCGCGCAGTGGCGGACGCGGGCTTTTCCGTCGTGCCGATTCCGGGGCCGAGCGCAGTCATCGCCGCATTGTCGGCATCGGGTCTCGAGGCCGCGCAGTGGATGTTCTGCGGTTTTCTTCCCGCGAGCGCAAGCGCGAGGGCCAAGGAGATCGAGCGCCTGCGGGCCTTCGGCTGCGCGCTGGTATTCTACGAGGCGCCGCATCGGATCGCTGCCACGATCGATGCGCTCGCTGCATCGCTCGGACCTGAGCGCCAAATCGTCATCGCGCGTGAGCTCACCAAGCGCTTCGAGACGATCCACCGCTGCGCTCTGGGAGACGCTTCCGAGTGGCTTGCGGGAGACGCGAACCAAAGTCGCGGCGAATTCGTCATCGTCATCGAGCCGGCCTTGCAGCCGCCGCCGGCTGAGATCGACAGCCACGATGCCTTGCTATCGGCGCTGCTCGCGGAGTTGCCGCTGGCGCAATCGGTCAGGATCGCGGTTGCGGCCACCGCCCTGCCGAAGAACCGCGTCTATGAGCGCGCGCTCGCGCTGAAAAAGCGGAGCTAGGAGAGCGTCGAGACGAAGTCGGCGATCGCCGCCAGTGTCGCCTCGGGTTGATCGCGATGCGGCGAGTGGCGGCAATCGTTCAGCTCGACCCGTTCGACCTGACCGGACACCTGACGCTCGATGGCATCGAGCTGCGCGGGCGTTCCGTATTCATCGTCGCGACCCTGGATCAGCAGCAGCGGACAGGTGATGCCCGGCAGCAAGGCCTCGATGTTCCAGTCGCGGAATGCGGGTGAGAGCCAGATGTCGTTCCACCCGCGAAAGGCCGAATCCACGTCGGCGTGATACCGGGCAAGCTTCGCCCGCAGTTCGGTCGCTTCGTAAGCAAGTCTCGCTTGCTCGATACCGGCAACGGACAGGTCTTCGACGAAAACATGAGGCGCTATCGCGACGAGCGCGTGGACCGGGCGAACGCCCGAGCCGGCGTGGATGAGCGCGATCGACGCGCCGTCACTGTGGCCGATCAGAATCGGTTCGACGATGTCGAGCGCATCGAGCAGTGCAGGAAGCACCGCCAGTGCCTCGTCGTGCATGTAGCTCGGCGTGCGAGCCCGCGCGAGCGCTGTCGAATCCCCATAGCCGGCGCGCGAGTAAATCAGTGCCGGCAGCGACGTGGCCTCGGCGACGCGGCGGGGAAAGTCCCTCCATAGCGCCACCGAGCCGAGACCTTCGTGCAGAAACACCAGCGTCGGCCGCGGGAGCTCGGCGCCGATGCGCACGCACTCCAGCCTCTGCCCCGGGACGTCGACGAATTGGGTCATGGGCACCGGGCGTGGACCGCTAGACGCCCAGCAACTGCGCACGCAATCCGGGCTGAGCGGCGAGGTCCGCCGGCGGCGCGTCGAATGCCTTGCGTCCGTTCACCAGGATGACGCAGCGATGGGCAAGCTGCGACAGCATGGCGAAGTTCTTGTCGACGATCACGATCGCCATACCTTCGTCGCGCAGCGCGCGTATCGTGTGCCAGACCTGACGCGCGATCAGCGGCGCCAGGCCTTCCGTCGCCTCGTCGAGAATAAGGAGTCGCGGGTCGGTCATCAAGGCGCGGCCGATGGTCAGCATCTGCTGTTCGCCTCCGGATAATTGCGCGCCGAGATGCGAGAGCCGGTCCGCCAACCGTGGGAACGCCTGGAGGACACGGGCCAGCGGCCATCTTTCGCGAGCGCCGGGACGCCGTCGTGCCGCCATCAACAGATTCTCGCGCACGGAAAGGTTGGGAAAAACGCCACGGCCTTCGGGAATATAGGCGATACCGAGCCGCGATGCGAAAGGGCGCCCATCCGGTCACCGGCATTCCTGCCATGTGGACGCTTCCCGAGCGCGGAGGCACGAGCCCCAGCATCGAGCGGATCAGCGTCGTCTTGCCCATCCCGTTTCGACCCATGAGCGCGACGGCCTCTCCCTCGGCCACGGAAAAATCGACGCCGTGCAGAATGTGGCTGCTGCCGTAAAAACTGTGCAGGCCGCGGGCGTCGAGCATGTCAGGCAGTTGCGAGCGGCGAGTCCGCACCGAGATAGGCGCGTTGAACATCGGAACTGGCGCGAATCGCCGCCGGGCTGCCGCTGGCCAGGACCGCTCCGTTCACCATCACCGTCAGGCGGTCGGCGAGCGCGAAGATGGCGTCCATGTCGTGTTCGATCAGCGGGATCGCGTGATCCAGCGACAGTTGTTTGAGGAGAGCCACTATTCGCGTCGACTCGTCGGCGCCCATGCCGGCGAGCGGCTCGTCCAGGAGAAGGACCGAGGGCGACGTTGCGAGCGACATGGCGATCTCGAGCGCGCGTTGCTCGCCGTGCGAAAGGCCGTCCGCAGCCAGGTCGCGGCGCTCGGAGAGTCCGACGATCGCAAGCGCCCCATCGGCTGCGTCATTCCACTCGCGGTACGACTCGGCGGCCTTCATCAAGCCCGCCACGCCGCGTCCTCGCGATTGCGCGGCAAGACGGCAGTTTTCGAACGCAGTGAAACTGGAGAATAGATTCGAGTGCTGAAAGGTGCGGGCGACACCGTGACGCGCAATGCGATCCGAGGTCCAGCGCGTGATGTCCTCGTTGCGCAGGCGAACGGTCCCGGAAGAAGCAGCGAGCTCACCGGACAGGAGGTTGACCAGCGTCGATTTGCCGGCACCGTTGGGCCCGATAATGGCATGTATGCCGCGGGTCTCCAACTGCAGCGACACTCGATCGATCGGAATGCAAATGCACCGCGCCCTTCGGACGTCCGGTCGAGCCCGACGAATAGAGCCAGAAGCAGACATCGTCGGCGCTCGTCGGCGCCGCGGTCGCATCGTTCAACTCGTGGTCGATCCAATCCCCGAAGCGCAGTTGCGCGGCCGATGGAGCATCCGACTTTCCCGAGACGATCATGTGCTCGAGGTGCGGGAGTCTCGCCTTGAGGGGCTCGACCACCGCCGAGAGCGGCGCCGAAACGACTATCACGCGGGCGCGGCTGTCGGCCAGCAGGTATTCATAGTCGGCCGCCCTGAGCAGCGTGTTGCACGGAATCGGGACAACTCTGGTCTTGATCGCGCCAAGAAAGGAAACCGGAAAATCGATTCCGTCGTGCAACAGCAGAACGACGCGATCTTCCATCCGCATGCCGAGTCTCCGCCACGCGTTGGCGCAGCGGTTGACCCGCTCGGCCAGGTCGCGGTACGTATATCGGCCGGCATCGTCGATGAAAGCGATATGCTCGGCGCGTCCCGCAACCAGGTTGCGCTCGACCAGATCGACGGCGGCGTTGTAGTCGCGCGGGATGTGGATCTTTGGCGGCGAGACCGTGTGGT
>OCZU010000752.1_pt1 | contig 21770 bp, 22 predicted proteins | sample 1539001 | NCBI WGS metagenome assembly OCZU01 (sample SAMEA3539306, study PRJEB22396) | soil metagenome | biome: tundra; feature: field; material: soil | place: USA | collected 2010-05 | depth 0.15 m | reverse complement strand
GCGACCGGCAGCTTTATTTTGCGCACATCGGGGACAGTCGGCTTTATCTGGTGCGCGATGCGCGCATTTTGCGCCTGACTCGCGATCATTCCTACGTTGGCAGGCTGGTGGAAAGTGGCATAGTCCGCGCCGAGGATGCGGAAAAGCACCCGCAGCGCCACATCCTGACCGCCGCCTTAGGAGCGGGAAGGGAAGTGGCGGTGGACGGCGCCGAACAGGGTTTGGCCCTCCAGGACGGAGACGACCTCCTTCTCTGTACCGATGGCCTTTGGAGCGTCGTGACCGAGGAAGAACTGGAAGCCGCGGTGAGCGGTAACGCTCCGGCGGAATGCTGCGCCGCATTGGTGAAGCTGGCTCGGGAGCGGGGCGCGCCCGACAATATCACCCTGCAAGTGCTGCGCGTCGGACCCGAGTCCTAAAGCCGTAGGCCCCCCGGAATTAGCAGAAATCCCTTCCGAAACTGCAATCAGATGCACAGTACCCTCCTCGCCCACGTTGGGGATTCCATCCTAACGCGCTGAATAAAATGGCGTTAACAATGGTGCGACTGCGCCCGTAAACGGTCCGAGAATTGCTAATGTCCGTAACGTCCATAAAGTCTATTAATACAGTGGACTTTATGGCATATAATCGCCCACTATGAAAATCTCGCAAAAGGGACTCTACGCGCTCCAGGCCATGATGATGCTCGCCCGGCATTACCGTCAGGGCGCCATCAAGATCCGCGAAATCGCCTACGAAGAGGATCTTCCGGAAAAATTCCTTGAGCTGATCCTCCTCGAACTGAAGAACGCACGCATGGTCGAGAGCGTGCGAGGGGCTAAAGGCGGCTACCAGTTGCGCCGCGATCCTGGCGAGATCCGGCTGAGTGAGATCATGCGTTTGATTGATGGTCCGGTGGCGCCCTTTGCTGATGCTGAGCAACTTCGCGCGCTGATCGACCGCGATCTGCCCCACCGCGCGCTTTATCAGGTGTTTCTCGATGTGCGCGACGCGGCTGCCAAGATTCTCGAAAACACTACGTTGGCGGACCTGATTTCCGGCACTACCCCGCGTTCCACAAAAGGCAAGCGGACCGCCGACAAGAAGAAAGAGAAGGGCAGTGTCCTGCCCATGGTGGTCGGGGGCCAGAAGGTTGAATAAGCGATTCTTCTTCAGTCTGGTTCTGGTTGGCGGGGCTGCGCTGTCGAGTTCGGCGCAAACCACCATTCGTGTGGGCGCGTTTCCCAACATCACCCACGCTCAGGCCATGGTAGGCAAGGCGAACGGTTGGTTCGACAAGGCCATGGGTCCGCAGGTCAAAGTGCAATGGACCAGCTTCAACGCCGGCCCGGCCGCCATTGAAGCTTTGTTTGGCGGCGCGATCGATATGACCTACGTGGGCCCGAACCCGGCCATTAACGGCTATGTCCGGTCCAATGGTGAGGCCGTGCGTGTGGTGGCGGGAGCGGCCAGCGGCGGCGCTTCGCTGATCGTGCGCAACGACAGCGGAATCCAGAAGCCGGAGGATTTCCACGGTAAGCGCGTGGCTTCCCCTCAGTTCGGCAACACTCAGGACGTGGCCCTGCGCAATTGGCTGAAGAGTAACGGGATGAAAACCAACGACAAGGGCGGAGACGTTCAGATCGTCCCCATGGCGAATCCCGATCAGCTTACCCTGTTCTTGAAAAAGGATCTCGACGCGGCCTGGGCTCCCGAACCGTGGGCTACGCGCCTGATCCACGACGGCAACGGCCGGCTCTTCGTAGATGAGCGCTCTCTTTGGCCGAGCGGACAGTTCGTCATTGGATTACTGGTGGTAAACACGAAGTTCCTGCAGGGTCATCCAGATCTGGTGAAGAACTGGATTCGGGCGAACGTCGAACTGACCGACTGGATCAACAGCCATCCCTCCGATGCCAAGAACCTTCTGAACCAGCAGCTTCAAGCCGAGACCGGGAAAGCCCTCCCTGCCGCCTTTCTCGATGAGGCATTCACCCGCATGCAGGTCACTTACGACCCCCTGCACGCGGCAATGATGACGGCAGCCCGGCAGGCATTTGACGATGGCTTCCTCGGCCGGCAGATGCCAGATCTCTCCCGGCTATACGACTTAGCGCTCCTCAACGAGGTGCTGGCGGAGAAGGGAAAGAAGGCCATTCAATGAGTACCAATGCGCATAACTTTCCCGCTCAATTTCCCATTCCCGTCGACCCGCGTACTCCGGCGCGCGTCTCTGGTGCACGAGACAAATCAAATCTGATAGTGCGCCCGATCCGTGATGTTTCGGCCGAGGTGCCCAAGGTCGGCCTGAGTGAAATCTGCCTGAGCTACCGCACCCAGAGTGGGGAGCGGCTGCTGGCCCTTGACCACATCAACCTGCAAGTAAAGGCTGGGGAGTTTCTCTGCATCGTAGGGCCTTCCGGTTGCGGCAAGTCCACACTGCTCCATCTGATCGCGGGCCTGCACCGGCAAGCTTCTGGACAGATTCTCGTGGACGGCAAACAGGTGCAGGGACCGGGCATTGACCGCATCCTGATTTTCCAGGAGCTTGGTCTCTTCCCCTGGCTCACCGTCGGGCAGAACGTTGAGTTCGGCATGAAGATGAAGGGCATTGGCAGGGCGGAAAGGGAACAGAAGACTCGCTATTATCTGCGACTCGTGCATCTCTCGCAGTTCAAGGACAGCTACACCCACCAGCTGTCCGGCGGCATGCGGCAGCGCGTGGCTCTGGCTCGCGCTCTCGCCACCGAACCCGACGTCCTGTTGATGGACGAGCCCTTCGCCGCACTCGATGCCCAGACTCGCGACCTGCTGCACGATGAACTTGAACGCATCTGGGCGGAGACCGGGCGCACCATCATCTTTGTCACGCACAATGTGCGCGAGGCGATACGCCTGGGCGATCGCGTGGCCTTGCTTACCTTCCGGCCTGGCCGCGTGAAGCGCGAATTTCCCATCGACCTGCCGCGACCTCGGGTGTTGGAAGACATTCACGTCGCGCACGCTGCCCGCGAGATCCTCGATGACCTGCGCGAGGAGATTAACCGCTCCCTCGAAGTCGAATACAACGTGGGAGTGAAACCCCGCGTGGAGCCGGGAGCGGAACAGTAATGAAGCGCGCCGCCCGCTTGTTAATCTTTTACGCAGCGCTATTTGGCTTGTGGACTCTGCTGGCCGAGTTGAAGATCTGGCCGCCCTACTTGTTTCCCACTCCGTGGGGTGTCGGCGAGGCCCTGTATGCCGGATTCAAAGATCACAGCTATTGGATCGCAATTGCAGTCAGCTTGCGTCGTGTATTGATCGGTTACACAATTTCCGTCGCGCTGGGCATGATCCTTGGACTGGGCGTGGCCAGTAGCAAATTTCTCGAGCAAACCATGGGCGGGTTGCTGGTGAGTCTCCAGAGCTTGCCCAGCATTTGCTGGTGGCCCCTGGCCTTGCTCTGGTTCGGCCTCAGCCAAAATGCGATTCTCTTCGTCGTCATCATGGGATCGCTGCTGTCAGTGACTTTGGCAATGGAAGACGGACGCAAACAGATGCCGAAAATCTACGGCTTGGCGGGACGCAACCTCGGAGCCAGCGGTTTTCAACTGTTCTGGCACGTACTCTTGCCAGCCAGCCTTCCGTTTATTGTTTCCGGGCTGAAGCAGGGTTGGGCATTCGCCTGGCGCTCTCTGATTACCGCCGAAATGCTTTACCTGAGTCTGGGACTGGGGCAAGTGCTGATGATGGGACGCGACTTGAACGACATGAGCGCCGTCATCGCCGTAATGATTCTGATCGTTGCAATCGGCTACGTGGTGGACGGAGTAGTTTTCAAGTCCATGGAACGCCATTTACAGCATAAGTGGGGTTTGACCCCCTCGACCTAAGGTGTCCAGTCTTAGGAAAACTCCCCCAAGGGTTTCGGACTTAGCAGTTATTCAAAGAAGGAAAGAAGGAGCGGCTAGTTTGTTTCGAATCACAACTAAGTCGATGATCATAGTAATGGTTGGGGCGAGTGACGTGCTGCTCGAAAACGCCAGCCGAACACGGAAGGTCGCTAAAGTCGCGACTTCCGATTGCAAAAAGCTTTCTGTTGTTCCCCCGGAAACGTTGTTCGACAAAAACTCAAAAAGGAGAGGATGAATTCAATGAAAGCAACCAAGGTTCTGTTTATCACGGCCCTCGCGCTCGTGGCTCTCACCGCCGGCGCTTGGGCAGAAACCCCCGCGTCAGGTGCGCCGCCTGCCAGCGGGGCTGCGGCGTCCGCGCCGCCAACAATTACCGCTGCTGATGTTCAGTCTTTGAAAGATGCTCTCGCGGCGCAGCAACAGCAGATTGAGCGGCTCACGCAGCAACTCGAACGTCAAGAGGCTAGGCAACAGCTCCAGCAGTCCGCAGCCGAAGCTGCCGGCAACCCCGAAGCCGTCCTGAAGCCTGTCGCGCAGCGGCAGTTGGCAGAGGTCACGACCGGCGTTGTGGCTCCGCAGAATGGCGCCGATGTCGTGCCCGGCGCGCAGGAGACCCAGCCCAACTCAGGTCCAATGGAGGGCCCGCTTACCGTCCACTTCAGAGGCATCAACATTACTCCCGGCGGTTATGCGGCTGCCGAATTTGTGCGCCGGTCGCGAGCGCTGGGAGCCGATATGGCCACTCCGTTTAACACTTTAACGATGCCGGGGGCGTCGCAGAGCGCAGTGTCGGACCTCTTTGGTTCTGCCCGGCAATCCAAAATCACCCTGTTCGCCGATGGGCGCATGAATAATGTAGATTTGTCGAGCTACGTCTCGGCCGACTTTCTCTCTTCCGGCGTCACCTCGACCTCGGTTCAAACCAACGGCTACACTCTTCGTCTTCGCCAGGCTTGGGGACAGGCCAAGTTCAATAACGGCTGGAGCTTCACGGGCGGCCAAATGTGGAGTCTGGTGACCGAGAACGGCAGGGGAATTTCTCCTGACGATGACCTCGGCAGAACCAACGACGCTCGCCCGAAGACGATCGATTCGGTCTACAACGTTGGCTTCACTTCTGCCCGGCAACTGGGAGTCCGCGTCACTAAGGATTTCGCCGATAAAGTGTGGTTCGCGGTGGCCCTGGAAAACTCAGAGGGCACGCTGACCACGCACGGCAACGAGACCAATTTCTTGCTCGGCCAGGCTGGTGCGAGCAACAGCAACAACACGGGGTCGACATACACCTTCAATCCTTCACCTGACGTTATTGCCAAACTCGCCTTCGAACCTGGCTTTGGGCACTATGAGATCGTCGGTCTCTTTACGCGGTTCACCGATCGCATATTTCCCTGCGGGCAGGTGGTACTTACGGGGACCGCAACCACCGGACCTTGCCCGAATGGCGTGGGAACTGGTCCCAGCGCGGCCGGCGCGTTTAACGCTTCCAAGAATGCTGGCGGTTTCGGCGCGAGCGCACGCTGGCACTTCTTTGACGATCACATCGTCTTTGGTGTGCATGGCTTCGGCGGCAGCGGCGTCGGGCGTTACTCCGTAGGACAGCTCTCCGACGTTTCGATCCATGCCAATGGAACGGTTGACCCGATCAGGAACCTCCAGGGCCTGGGTACTCTCGAGTGGCACGGCAAGAAACTCGATCTGTACACTTACAACGGAGTCGAGTATGCTGCCCGCGCTGCCGATTTCGATCCCGTGACCGGCAAGCAAGTCGGTTATGGGGCGCCCCTGTTCAACAACTCCGGTTGCTACGTCGAGCTTCCTCCGACGGTAAACACCGGCTTCACTCCAACGACCCTCGCCAACTGCGCCGCCGACACCCGGGCACTCACCGAGAATACTGCCGGCTTCTGGTACCGCTTTTACAACGGGACCAGAGGCAGGTTTCAGTTCGGCACACAGTATTCCTACATTACCCGCCAAACCTGGTCAGGGACGGGCTTTACCAAAGGAATCGGCGTATCGCCGCAGGGAATCGAGAATATGGTCATGACGTCGTTGCGTTACTACCTGCCGTAAGCGCAGGCGAGTTCAACTTTCTGAAGGGCACAGTACCTTCGGGAAAACCGCCGGCACGGTTTTGGCAACTCTCCTTTTCCGGGCCGGTGGTGTTACCTTAATCTACGACAATGCTTCCGATTACAACGTGCCTGATTGATTCTTAGATGGGTTTTGGGAAGAGCTCGGCTTCAGTTCGTGGCCGGCCCTAAACAGGTGGGTGGAGCAGGCCTTTTCAGGCCTGCGTTTCAAGGCAGGCATTTGAAGTTGGCTTTAGCCCCTGAGGGACGGCCATGAACTCCAGACGCGATTTCCTCAAACACCTCTCGGCGGCCGCGGTCGCCGCCGGCGCAGTTCCTTCGGTCCTGACCTGGGGTCTCCCACAGCGACAATCGGTGGAAGTTCCGGGCGAAGACGGCATGATCCTCCGCTCGTTCCGTTTCATCGACCTCGAAACCCCAGTTGAGTATTTCAACACCTGGCTCACGCCCATACCTCATTTCTTCGTGCGCAACCACATGCACGAACCCAGCGAACTCGACGCCCACGACTGGCGTCTTTCAGTCGGCGGAGAAGTGGAGAAGCCGCTCACTCTGAGCCTGGCCGATCTTTCCAAGATGGAGAGGCACTCGGTTGTCAACACCCTCGAATGCGCCGGCAACGGCCGCAGCTTACAGCGCCCCCAGGTCCCCGGCGTTCAATGGGGCAAGGGTGCGGTAGGCACCGCCCGCTTTTCCGGTCCACGCCTGCGTGACGTATTGCAGCGGGCCGGTGTGAAACCCACCGGCAAGCACGTCATGTTCCGCGGACTTGACGAAGTTCCCGGCAAAGTCCCTCCTTTCATTCGCAGCATCCCGATCGAGAAGGCTCTCGACTCCGACACACTAGTTGCCACGCACATGAACGGATCTCCACTGACCAAACATCACGGGTTTCCGGCGCGTGCTCTCGTTCCAGGCTGGATCGGCGCCGCCTCCTGCAAGTGGCTCGCTGAAATCAAAGTGCTCGAAGCGGAGTTTGTTGGCAACTTCATGAGTCCGGGCTACCGCCTCCCGAATCAACCCGTGCAACCCGGCGATGCCGTGAAGCCGGAAGACACACATCCGCTCACGGCGCTGAACGTGAAGTCGGTGATCTCTGGTCCGAGCGACGGCGCTACCATGAAGACAGGCAAAGTGGCTGTGCATGGCGCAGCCTGGGCCGGGGAAGCGGACATCACGAAAGTGGAAATCTCCACCGACGGCGGCGTGACCTGGAATCCTGCTAGGCTGGGCAAGGAACAGGCCCACTACGCCTGGCGCCTGTGGACCTACGACTGGAAAACCGATAAGCCTGGCGACTACACCATCCTGTCGCGCGCCACCGACAGCCAGGGGCGCGCTCAACCCCCCACCCCAGTTTGGAATCCCAGCGGTTATCTCTACAACGCCGTCGATCAGGTGAAGATCAATGTTTCCTAGAATGCTTCTCGAGGCGTGCACTAACAACAAAGAGGTGAGCACTAACGTGGAAGAGCGGCGCTTCAGCGCCGCGTCCGGCGTGCCAGATTTTGCGGGCATCAGCCCCAGTGGTCGCACTTTTTATCCGAGAACGTTCGCTGCGATTTTTCTGCTGGTTCTGGTCGCCGCCGCGTCGCCGTTCTCAGCGCTGGCTCAGAAACCCGCGGGCGCAAGCGTCACCGCAGACCTGCCCCTCGGCACGATGCAACCGAAGGTCACCACCTCCTGCCTGGAATGCCACGAGGCACGCATCATCCTCCAGCAGCGGCTCAGCAAGGGCGCGTGGACAAAGGAAGTTGACAAGATGGTGAAGTGGGGCGCGGTGGTCAATCCTGCTGAGCGAGATGCTCTGATCGACTACCTGAGCACCAACTTCAGCCCCGAGAAGCCCGCCTACGAACCGCAACGAACCTCAGCGGACAAGAACGGATCTGGGAAGACGAAATAGAGCTTCTTGGGGAAAACAGCAAAGCGCTGCCGACCCAATGTCCAGAGTTTGTGGACACTACGGCAGCGCTGCCACTACTGAGCCCAAAAGCATGAGAAAAGTATAGGAATGTCCCTGCCCAACTTCTAGTGCATTGTAGGGTACTGGGGAGTTAATAGCCGAAGGGCAATCAGGGACCTTAAGGCTTTTCCGTCGTCTCCACCGTGGCTGAGCTTTTCTCCGGCCTTAGCAACGGGAACAGGATCACGTCGCGAATCGTGTGCGAATCGGTCAGCAGCATGCACAGGCGGTCCACACCCACGCCCACGCCGCCGGCTGGCGGCATCCCGTACGAAAGCGCGCGGATGTAGTCTTCATCCATCTGGTGCGCCTCATCGTCGCCGCGCTCGCGTTCTTTCAACTGCGCCTCAAAACGCCGCCGCTGATCTTCAGGGTCGTTGAGCTCACTGAATCCGTTGGAGATCTCCATCTGCCCGGCAAAGATTTCGAATCGCTCCGTCCACTCGGGCTCATCCGGCTTCTGCTTCGACAGCGGCGATACGGCAGTAGGGAACTCATAGATGATCGTCGGCTGCGTGAGGTGCTCTTCGGCGGCCGACTCAAACAGACTTGCAATCGTCTTGCCTACCGGCTCCTTCGGATCGTAAGCCATGTGCGCATGTGCCAGGTTGAACCTCTCCACCAGCTCTTTGACTCCATCTTGGGAAGCAAAGTCGCTCATCTCTGGCTTCGCACCGGCCGCCTCGGGCCAGTAGTGAATGATCGCCTCCCGCATGGTCAGGCGCTGCCAGTTGGCCCAGTCAATCTCCTGATCGCCCCATTTCATTTTCGTTCCACCCGTCACATCCTTCGCCGCCTGCGTGATCAACTCCTGAGTGAGATCCATCACTCCCTGATAGTCGGTGTAAGCCTGATAGAACTCCAGCATGGTGAACTCAGGATTCCATCGCCAGCCCAGTCCCTCGTTTCGGAAGTTGCGATTGATTTCATAGACCCGATCGAATCCGCCTACCACCAGCCGTTTCAAATAAAGTTCGGGCGCGATGCGCAGGTACAAGTCCATGTCGAGGGTGTTGTGGTGCGTCACAAACGGTCGCGCCACGGCTCCGCCGGCGATGGGCTGCATCATCGGAGTCTCGACTTCGACAAATCCGTGTGCCTCCATCGTGCGCCGCAGCGACTGCACCAGCTTGCTGCGCTTCAGGAAGACCTTCCGCACCTCAGGATTGACGACCAGATCGACATAGCGCTGCCGGTAGCGCAACTCGACGTCGGTCAGCTCGTTCCACTTCCGAGGGCCACTAAGGTCAGAGGGATCTGCTTCGACTGCTTTGCCGACAGGCAGCGGCAGCAAATCCTTGCTGAGAAACGTGATCTCCTCCACATGGATCGTCAGCTCGCCAGTGCGCGTGCGGAATAAATAACCGCTAACTCCAATATGGTCGCCGAGATCGAGCAGCTTATACAGCTCGAAGCCCTTGTCGCCGACCGCGTCTTTCTTTACGTAAATCTGTAGCCGTTTTCCATCCTGCTGTAGATGGCAGAATCCGGCCTTCCCCATCAGCCGAATCGCCATGATGCGTCCGGCCACGCGCACGTTGACTCGCGGATTCTCCAGTTGCTCGGCGGTCTTGTCCGAGTCATCCGCCAGGATTTGCGGAATGGTGTGCGTGAATTCGTACTTGCTCCGGTACGCGGTCTGGCCAAGAGCTTCGATTTGTTTCAGCTTCTGGCGCCGCAGTTCGTAAATGCTGTCGTCGAATGCCAAGCGAGTCCTTTAAGCAGGGAATTGCGCCTTAGCGGCGCGGGAAAGACGATGAAGCGTTGAAACGCGATTATAAACAACCCGCGCCGAGACGTGTGCCCTCGCACCGGGTCAAGAAACAAGTTGTGTGTACCTGTGTACTATGGTACATTCGTACCGATGGTCGACGATCAAGAGCTACTGGTGGAACGAGTCCAGACCGGTGTACGCATGGAGAAGCGCCTGCTAAAAGTTCTGAAGGCCTTCGCCGAATACCACGATATGACCCTCGGCGATCTTCTGGAGGGAATCGTCCTCCATGCCTTCGACGGCAAGACGCCGTTCAGTCCGGCTTCTCTCGAACGCATTCAGGAGTTGAAGCGGTTTTACGACTTTGACCTCGACTCCAGCGCGAGCCACCGCCTGAAGGAAATCAAGGCGCGGCCAGCCCGCAAGCGAACTGCCGACAAATAGCGGAGGTCCGCATATGACAGAACAACGGAGGAAGGACGCTCTCACGGGATTGCAGTGGGCGTTGGGAATTGTGGTTCTCATTGAAGCGGTCCTGTTTGTAATGCCCGGAGCCGGCCACGACTTCGCCCGAACTCACATGCCGGACATGGTGCGGCAAGTCCTGGGGTGGGGCGAAATCATCGGTGCCGTTCTCTTGCTGATTCCCCGAACCGCAGTCCGCGGCGGTTGGACAGTAGTGGTTATGTTCGTAATGGCCATCCTCGTCCACTTGCTGCACGGGACGTATAACGCCGGCAACCTGGTCATCTACAGAGCGGCAGCCTGGACGGTCGCGACCAGAAGAACCACCACCCAGACGGTCGAATAGTCGGTATGATCCCGTTCAAAGCACTGCTGGTGGAAGGCACCTCCGGGGTTGGAAAGTCAACGATGATCGACGCTCTGATGCGTCGCCACGTCTCGTCGTCCGAGCCTAGGAAAGTCCGGACGCTGGTTCACCTGGCGCAGTCTCATACTTACGCCCCCTTGGCCCTGCCAGAAAACCACGGTACGCTTACGGTGGATTCGAACCTCCGCCATCTCGAGCGCATCGTTGGAACCATCGAATGGCTGCACGCCACTGTTCAGGAGCACACGCGCCCGTGGTGTTTTGTGCTGGTCGATACATTGCACCTGACCCATTGCGTTCGCCCCGGCGTAGTGGCATGGAGCGCTCGATAACGTGCTGGAAGATGCCCGCCGTTTCTGGGCCAAGGACCTCAAGGGAGAGGAGGTTGGAAAACCGTGACCGGCGACGAGTGGATTGACCGATTCGAGCGTAGGACTGATGCCCTGTGATGCCTTTCACCGCGCCGATCACGTCCGGTTAGCGTTTAGTTATTTGGGCAAGTATCCGGCACTTGAGGCGCTAGGAAAGTTTTCCAAAGAACTGAAGCGATTCGCGGCTGCGTGCGGTAAGACACAGCTCTACAACGAAACCATCACCTGCGCATATTTATTTCTGATCCGCGAACGGATGGCCCGCTGTGCAAGCGCGGATTGGGAGGAGTTCGCTCGCCGGAATCCGGACCTGCTTATATGGAAAGAAGGCATCCTGACCCGCTACTACCGCGAAGCTACACTGCAATCAGATCTTGCTCGAAGCGTTTTCGTGCTCCCCGACAAAGGTCTTGCCTTGCAGACATCTCTTCTTCTTGAAGTCGCCCGTCATCAGCGGTAGTATTGGCTGCTCGACGGCTTTCCGGACGAGTAAGGCCTATGCCGCAGAACTACGTCCCCATCTTCATCTTCATGGCGGTTATCGGCGTGCTGCTTCCGCTCACGCTGCTGGCAGCGAAGCTCGTCCGCCCCGACAATCCCAGCAAGACCAAGCTGATGCCCTACGAATGCGGCATCGATCCCATCGACAGTGCCCGCGGACGTTACACCGTTCGCTACTACATCATCGCCATCCTGTTCGTGGTATTCGATGTGGAAACCATTTTCCTGTTTCCCTGGGCCGTGAAGTTCAAAGCCCTCGGCCTGTTCGGCCTGGCGGAGATGCTGATCTTCCTCGTCATCCTGATCGCTGGCTATATCTGGGTTTGGAAAAAGGGCGCGCTGGAATGGGTGTAACCCCGCCAACCCTCGCCCCCGAGTCGTCTGCGGAATCCTTTACCGCCAGCCGCTGGACCCAAGGCAATTTTTGGTTCCCGACCAGGCTCGTCGTGAGCCCCTTGCGCGTCAGCCGCGTAAAGTCGCGCTTATTTGGCAGCAACGAAGAGAGCATCGCCATCTCGAAGATCGCTTCGGTACATATTTCGACCGGCGTGCTCTGGGCCGAGATTCGCATCGAGTCCACCGGCGGCACCGACCCCATCACCAGCCACGGCCATCGCAAAGAAGACGCAGAACGCATCCGCGATCTGATCGAGCGCTATCAGGCGCAAGCCCGTGTATAGCGCCCAACCCGCGCCATTCGCCGGCGAAGAGCATCCCCGTTTTTCCTCGCCAAAGCTCGTTGACACCGTATCCTCAAGCTGATAAAAGTTAACGTTCTCTCCGTAGCCCTCCAAGCCGTAGGTTTGTGCGTTCCGAGCCATGCCGGACGAAATCAAATCGCCCTCTTCACCCCCGCCGGAAGGCGAGCCCAAGCCGGCCGCACCCCCGCCGGCAGCCCCCGCGGCAGCGGCTTCTGCTAAACCGGCTGTGCCTGCCAAACCAGCCGCACCCGCGCCTATTCCCTGGGATTCGCCCATGGTCGCCAAGCTCAAGGGTTCCTACGGCTCCGGCATCGAGGCGTTGACATACGCCGGGCAAAACTACATGGTGGTCGATCGCTCCCTGATTCCTGAGATTCTCCAGGTTCTTCGTAATGAAGAGCAGTTTGACTATTGTGTTGACATCACCGCCGTGCACTACCCCACGCGCGAGAAGCAATTCGACGTGGTCTGGGTGCTTTATTCTTTCGCGCGCAACGAGCGCATTCGCGTAAAAACGCAAATCCTGGATGGCGCGAGCTTGCCCAGCTCCGTTCCCGTCTGGACGGGAGCGAACTGGCTGGAGCGCGAGGTCTTCGACATGTTCGGCATCAAGTTTGACGGGCATCCCGACATGAAGCGCATCCTGCTGCCCGATGGCTGGAAGGGACATCCCCTGCGCAAGGATTACGGCATCCTGCAGCAGGACAACGAGTGGGTGCAGATCAACCTCGGCATTGAAAGCGGCCAATAAGAAGCGGCAGTGACGAGCGGAAGTTAGAACCGAAATGACCGACCCCAACAGCTCGCTCTCGCACCTCGACCTCGAAACTCCCGAGAAGCCGTTTCTCGATGCCAACGAACTCGTCATCAACATGGGCCCGCAGCATCCCGCCACGCACGGAGTGCTGCGCGTGATTCTGCGCCTCGACGGCGAAAAGGTTCTCGGCCTCGAGTGCGTCATCGGCTATCTGCACCGCGGCGTCGAGAAGATTGGCGAGCATCGCACCTACACGATGTTCAATCCCTACGTGGACCGCATGGACTACGTGGCCGCGGTATCAAACGGTCTCGGCTACTGCGAAACCATAGAGAAGCTTCTTAACGTCGAGGCACCGCCGCGCGCCCAGCATGTCCGCGTGATCCTCACCGAACTCAACCGCATTGCCAGCCACCAGCTTTGGCTGGGCACGCACGCCCTCGATATCGGCGCCATCACGCCGCTTTTCTACACCTTCCGCGACCGTGAAGAGATTCTAAAGATCTACGAAAAATACTGCGGAGCCCGCCTTACCACCCACGCTTTCCGCATCGGCGGCCTGCAGTATGAAACCTATACCGGATTCGAGAAAGAAGTGAAGAACTTCCTCACGTTCTTTCGCCCTAAGATCGACGAGTACGAAGAACTGCTCACCACCAACCGCATCTGGCTGGAGCGCACCAAGAACGTAGGAAACATCTCCGCCCAGGATTGCATCGCCCTAGGCGTCACAGGCCCTGTCCTGCGTGCCAGCGGCGTGAAGTGGGATCTGCGCAAGGCGCAGCCCTACGCCAACTACAAGAACTTCGATTTCGAGATCCCCACCGGTCAGAACGGCGACACCTACGACCGGTACCTGGTACGCATGGCGGAGATGCGGCAATCCGTGCACATCATCCAACAGGCCGTCGACGCGCTTCCCGAAGGCCCCATCATGGCAAAGGTGCCGAAAGTCATGAAACCGCCGGCCGGCGAGGTCTATCACTCCATCGAAGCTCCGAAAGGCGAACTGGGATACTTTATCGTCAGTGACGGCTCTACGCAGCCTTACCGCGTGCGCGTGCGACCGCCGTCCTTTGTGAACTTGCAGGCTCTCGATGTAATGTGCCGCGGCCAGCTCGTGGCCGACGTGATCGCCGTAATTGGCACGCTAGACATCGTTCTCGGCGAGGTGGACCGCTGATGCACGAGATCATTCAATACATCTCGTCCTACCTCACGAGCGACCAGACCCCCGGCGCCGCGGGCAACATGTTCTGGGCGCTGGTCTACATCCTGCTCGTCTTCGCCGGACTCTCGGTCGCTGTAATCGCGATGAACTGGCTCGAGCGAAAAATCCTCGCCCACATGCAGGTACGCCTCGGACCCATGCGCGTCGGTCCGCACGGCTTAATGCAGCCTTTCGCCGACGCCATCAAGCTGCTGCTCAAAGAAGACATCATGCCGGCCGAGGCGGATGCCTTTATTTTCTGGATAGCGCCATTCATCGTAGTACTGGCGGCGTTCACGGTTTTTGTCGTGGTCCCGTTCGGCCCCACGCATGCCATCACCGACATGAACATCGGAATCCTTTTCATGCTCGGCGTCTCGTCGCTGAGCGTGTTGGGCATCGTAATGGCGGGCTGGGCCTCGAACTCGCACTATCCGCTGATCGGCGCACTGCGCTCCAGCGCGCAGATGGTGTCCTATGAAGTTGCGATGGGATTGGCGGTGGTCTCAGCGGTTCTGATGACCAGCCTGAACGCTACTGGAACCGGCACTCTCAGCATGATAGGAATCGTTCAGGCGCAGCAGGCGCAGGGGGAATGGTTCATATTTAAGTTCTTTCCGCTCGGACTCATCGCCTTTTTCATCTTCGCCGTCGCCATGGTCGCCGAGACCAACCGCGCGCCCTTCGATCTGGCCGAAGCCGAATCCGAGCTGACCGCCGGCTTTCACACCGAATACAGCGGCTTCCGCTGGTCGTTGTTCTTCCTGGCGGAATACTCCGCCATGATCGCGGTCTCCTCTATCGCGGTGACGCTCTGGCTTGGCGGATGGCTGCGGCCGTTTCCGAATCTGCTGAACAACTCAACATGGGATCTGGTCTTCTCTCTTTTTCCCGGCGTCACGTTTCTTTTTTTCGCCGCGATGTGCTTCTACAACACGGCGCGCATGCCGAAGCATCCGCTGTTCCGCGTTCAAACCATCGGCCTCGCCGGATTCGGAGTGGTCCTCGGCTTGGTCGGCCTGGTGTTGTTCTACACACCGGTGAGGCTCCGCATTCAGGACATTTTCTGGTTCGCAGCCAAAGTTGCCGGCTTCATGTACCTCTATATCTGGTATCGTGGCACGTTCCCACGTTATCGCTTTGACCAGCTCATGCAGATGGGATGGAAAGTCCTGCTGCCCATGGGCTTGGGCGTTCTGATTCTCACGGCCAGTGTAGCGTTGCTTCAACCAATGATATGGCACCCGTAGCCACACCATTTTTCTTTTATCTGCTCTCCGGGATCATGCTCATCGGGGGCATCCTGGTGATCACGCGCAAGAATCCGGTGCATTCGGCGCTGGCGCTGATCGTCACGCTGTTGGCGCAGGCGTCGATTTATTTGATGCTGTATGCCCCATTCGTAGCCGGCGTCCAAATTATTCTCTACGCGGGCGGCATCATGGTGCTGTTCCTGTTCGTCATCATGTTAGTAAGCATCGAGCGCTCCATGAAAGAGCGCCAGTTCAACAGCCAATGGGTTGTAGGAATAATTGCGGCGACCGCGTTGGGCGGATTATTTATCGCCGTGTTCACGAAAGGGAAGGACATCTTCCCGGACCACGTGCTGCCGATAGTGGAAAATGACAATACGCAAAAGGTAGCCACGCTTTTGTACGGACAATACATGTTCGCGTTCGAGATCGCCTCGCTGCTGCTGCTGGTGGCGATCATCGGAGCAGTGGTGATGGCTAAAAAGAGGATCTAAATCCGAGGGTCTGGAGGAAGGTTCGCGAAGGGCACGCCTTCAGCCGTGCCGTCAGGGGTGTTAAGGGATGCGGGCTTTAGCCCCTGAGGGTCTCAGCTGAACATCTGATATGGAATCGATGCTCCACATCACGACGCTGCACTACCTCGTCCTCGGCGCAGCCCTGTTCCTGCTGGGCGTCATCGGGGTCCTGACCCGCCGCAACGTGGTCATCGTCCTGATGTCGATCGAGCTGATTCTGAACGCCGTGAACCTGAATCTGGTGGCCTTCTCTCGCATGTGGGGAGGATTGCACGGCCAGGTCTTTGCAATCTTCGTAATCACCGACGCCGCCGCCGAAGCCGCGGTGGGCCTTGGCATCCTGATCGCCTTCTTCCGCAACAAAGAGACGGTCAACATAGACGAAGTAAATCTACTGAAGTGGTAGAAGGGCAGTACCAAGTACCGTGTACCCAGTACCGAGCAACGCACACTTGGCCAACGACTAACGACCGACGACCAACGACATGTTCTTTCTTGCCCACATCTGGCTGATCCCGCTGCTTCCGGCCTTCGGCGCGACCATCATGTTCTTCTTTGGCCGCAAGCTGCAGAAGCCCACCGTCAGCGCCGTGTGCGTGGGTAGCATCGTGCTCGCGTTCCTCATGGCCGGCGGCGCGGTCTGGCAATACTCAGCCTGGTCGTCCACGCCCGAACACTTCCACCAGCCGTATGAGAAGCCCGTCTACACGTGGCTTGGTACCGACACCGGCCACCTGACCTATACGACGCAGTCGGGCAAGCCCGCGGACTTCCGCGCCGACGTCGCTTTCCTGCTTGATCCGCTCTCGAGCATCTGGCTGCTGTTCGTCACCGGTGTCGGCATGCTGATCCATATCTACTCCACGGGATACATGGCGCATGAAGGCGGCTACTACCGCTTCTTCGGATACCTCAACCTCTTCATGTTCTCCATGCTGACGCTCATCCTGGCCAACAACTATGTGCTCATGTTTGTCGGCTGGGAGGGCGTGGGCCTGTGTTCGTATCTGCTGATCGGTTTCTATTTCCATCGTAAGTCCGCCACCGACGCGGGCAACAAAGCGTTCATCGTGAACCGTATCGGCGACGCCGGATTCCTGCTGGGGATGTTCTTCATCGCCTGGTACCTGGGATCGCTGCGATTTATCGACGTTACCGCGGCCGCCCGCAGCGGACACTTCGCCATCGGCGATCCCATTATCACAGCCGCCACGTTGCTGCTCTTTGTCGGGGCCTGCGGCAAATCCGCCCAGCTTCCGCTCTACGTCTGGCTACCCGACGCCATGGAAGGCCCCACGCCGGTTTCCGCGCTGATCCATGCTGCCACGATGGTCACGGCGGGCGTCTACATGGTCGCGCGCTCGAACGCGCTCTTCGTGCTAGCGCCCACATCGATGAAGACGGTCGCCATCGTCGGTGCTCTGACCGCCATCTTCGCTGCCTCCATCGGCCTGGTCCAAAACGACATCAAGCGCGTGCTCGCCTATTCAACCGTCTCGCAGCTCGGTTACATGTTCCTCGCGCTCGGCGTGGGAGCTTTCAGCGCCAGCGTCTTCCACGTCTTCACGCACGCCTTCTTCAAAGCTCTGCTGTTCCTCGGCGCCGGCGCCGTAATCCACTCGATGAGCGGCGAACAGGACCTGCGCAACATGGGCGACCTGGCCCATCGCATTCCCATCACCTATCGCACCATGCTGGTCGCGACACTCGCGATCGCCGGCATTCCTCCATTCGCTGGTTTCTTTTCCAAGGACGAAATTCTCTGGCAGACGTGGGCGTCGGAAGGCGGCGCATATCGCATTTTGTGGTTTGTCGGCTACGCCACCGCCCTGATGACGGCCTTCTACATGTTCCGCCTCATCTACCTGACTTTCTTCGGTAAGCCGCGCATGAGCCACGAGGCCGAACACCACATTCATGAGTGTCCGCACTCCATGGCCGTGCCGTTGCTGGTTTTGGCCTTGTTCTCCCTCTCCGCCGGTTGGCTGAGCTGGCCGCCAAGTCTCGGCGGCTCCGCCCGGTTCGAAAAATTCCTCGATCCTGTTTTCGCCAAGGAAGCCCAGGTTTTCCAGGAAGAAGGCAAGGCCGCGCAGCTCGCAGCCGGAGAGAAGGAAGCGGAACACACCAGCCCCTACGAATACTTGCTGATGTTTCTTTCCGTCGGGGCTGCGGCAGTCGGCTGGGGCATGGCCAAGCGTTCTTACAGTCATGCAGACAAAGGTTACGTCGAGCCCATCGCCGCAGCAGCGCCGCCCGTCTACAACACGCTGCTCAACAAGTATTACGTGGACGAAGGCTACGACTACGTCTTCACCGGACGCCGCAAGCTGGGGAAAGTCCGCCTCGGGGTGTTTGGGCTGGGCGAAGCGTCCGCGTGGTTCGACACAAATGTTGTGGACGGCGCAGTCAACGCTGCGGGCTGGATCACGCGTCTGACGGCAACGCTTTCCAGTTGGTGGGACAAGTGGATCATCGACGGCATCGGGGTCAATGGCCCCGCAATCTTGGCACGCATGCTGTCATATCCCGCGCGTCTATTCGAATGGGGTCTGGTCCAGTGGTACGCGCTGGTAATGACCGCGGGCTTGGTAGGTTTCGTGTTTTATTACGTGTATCACTGAAAAACAGATCCTGGCTTCTAGCTCCTAGCTCTTAGCTAGAAGCCAGGAGCTAGAAGCTAGAAGCTGAACTTCATGCAAAACCACATACTCTCGATCATCCTCTTCACGCCGTTGATAGGCGCGTTCCTGCTCCTGTTCGTCCCCAAGGAGAACAAGGACGCCATCCGCTGGATCGCGAACCTTTTCGCACTCGGCGGCTTCCTGGTCTCACTGCCGCTGGTGCCGATGTTCTGGTCCCAGATGCAGAGTGCCGACCGCTTCAAGTTCATCGAAGGCGCGCCCAATAACTGGATCCCCTCGATCGGCGCCGGCTACGTGATCGGCATTGACGGCATCTCCTTCCTGCTCATCATGCTCACCACGCTGCTGGGTTGGATCTCGATCCTCTCTTCCTGGACCGCCATAGAGAACCGCGTCAAGGAATATTACGTCTGGTTCCTCATCCTTCAGACGGGCATGCTCGGCGTCTTCATGGCGCTCGATTTCTTCCTCTTCTTCGTCTTCTGGGAAGCCATGCTGGTCCCGATGTATTTGCTGATCGGCATCTGGGGCGGCCCGCGCAAGCTTTACGCCGCGATCAAGTTCTTTCTCTACACTCTGGCCGGCTCGGTGCTGATGTTGCTGGGCATACTGTTCCTCTATTTCCATCATCATGCCCTGACCGGGATCTACACCTTCAGCCTCACGGCTCTCTACGAAACCGCACCGAAAATCTACTCCGACCCTGCCTACGGCCCCACCATCGCCACACTTCTGTTCTTCGCCTTCTTCTTCGCGTTCGCCATCAAGGTGCCGATGTTCCCCTTCCACACCTGGCTGCCCGATGCGCACGTCGAAGCCCCGACAGCGGGCTCGGTCATCCTGGCCGGGGTCCTGCTGAAGATGGGAACGTACGGCTTCATCCGCTTCTCGCTGCCGTTTTTCCCGGATGTGCTGATGCACACCAAAGTCCGCGGCTGGATGATCACTCTCTCTCTTATCGCCATCATCTACGGCGCGCTTGTTTCTCTGATGCAGAAGGACATGAAAAAGCTGGTGGCCTACTCCTCGGTTAGCCATCTAGGCTTCTGCACGCTGGGAATCTTCGCGCTCAACTCGGCGGGTCTGAGCGGCTCGGTCTTGCAGCAGATCAATCACGGAATTTCGACCGGCGCCCTCTTCCTGATCGTCGGCATCCTTTATGAACGCCGCCACACCCGTGAGATTGCCGAATACGGCGGCATCTCGAACGTAATGCCCGTCTACGCCACCATCACCATGATCATGTTCCTTTCCTCGATGGGATTGCCGCTGCTCAACGGTTTCGTCGGCGAGTTCACAATCCTGCAAGGCACGTTCATGGAGAACTGGCGATGGGGAGCTTGGGCGGTCCCTGGCGTAGTTCTGGCCGCCGCGTATCTGCTGTGGCTTTACCAGCGCGTCTTCTTCGGCACGGTCACGAACCCGAAAAATGAAAAACTGCACGACCTCACGCCGCGCGAAGTGCTGACCTTCGTCCCGCTCCTCATCATGGCTTTCTGGATCGGCCTCTATCCCAAGCCGTTTTTCCAGATTCTTGAGCAGCCCGTGAATCAGATCGTACAAAACGTGCGCAACCCGCAGGCCGGCGGCGCCGTGAATGCTGCGGTTCAACCTGAAATTACGAACGCACCCGTTGCGACAGCTTCCGTGACCAATACGGCGCAATCAACCAAGGGGAAGAACTAGTGGGCGTGCTCTCCCAATTCACGTGGAACGACTACCTGCTGGCCCTCCCCATCACTCTGCTCACCCTATTTGCTCTCGGCATCCTGCTCATCGATCTCATGATCCCTCCCGAGACCAAATGGGCCAATGCCGTCACCGCCCTCATCGGCGTACTGTTCGCCACCGCTGGCGTGGTCAAAATTCAGCTCTGGATGCAGGCCGCCGGCGCCACGGGTTCGCCCGCCATGATGCGCACTATGCTGGTGGACCGCTTTGCCATTTATTTCTTCTACCTGTTCCTCGCGGGCACAGCCATCTCCATCCTCATGTCCATGCGTTACATGAAGACCGAGCACGAAAACCACGGCGAGTACTACACGTTGATGTTGCTCTCGGTCGTCGGCATGATGTGCATGGCCGCCGGTTTCGATATCGTGCTCATCTTCATCGGTCTGGAACTGATGGCAATTTCCACCTACGTTCTGGTAGGTTTCCTTCGCCGCGACCGCCGCTCCAACGAAGCCGCGCTGAAGTATTTGTTGCTGGGAGCGTTTTCATCCGGCATCTTTGCCTATGGCCTCTCTCTGCTGTACGGCCTCACCGGCAGCACGAATCTGGGCGAGATCAGCCGCCAACTGTCTCGGCTTCTTGCCCACGACGCTCACAATCCAGTGGCGATCATTGCCTTACTGACCACGATCACCGGCCTGTTATTCAAGATTGCCGCCGTCCCTTTCCACCAGTGGGCGCCGGATGCCTACGAAGGAGCGCCTACCTGCATCACCGGGTTCATGTCCGTAGCGGTCAAAGCCGCGGGATGGGCGATGCTCTTGCGCATTCTCCTCTGGGGACTGGGCTCCATGCGTTCCACCTGGGTTCCCGTGCTGGTTTTCGTTTCCATCGCTACCATGACAGGCGCGAACTTCGCCGCCCTCACCCAAACCAACACCAAGCGCTTGCTCGCCTACTCTTCCATCGCGCACGTCGGCTACATGCTGCTCGGCCTGATTGCCGGCACCCTCACCGAACTCAGTCCGGACGGCATCAAAGGCATCCTGATCTATCTGTTGGTCTATACATTCATGAACCTCGGTGCCTTCGGTGTGATCACCTCGCTGCGCCACCGCAACGTGATCGGCGATGAACTCGACGACCTCAACGGCCTCTCCTCTCGCGCTCCGGTCGAAGCCGTCCTCATGCTGATCTTCCTGCTCTCGCTCGCCGGAATCCCACCCCTCGCCGGCTTCTGGGGCAAGTACTTCATCTTCCTCAGCCTCATTGAAACCGGACACTATGCGCTGGCATCACTGGCGGTCCTATATTCCGTGTTCGGCCTCTACTACTACCTGAAAATGGCCAACGCCATGTTCATGGGCCAGCCCGAAGAACGAGGACTGCTGCCCGTAAGTTGGACCATGCGCGCCGCACTCGCCATGACGGCATTCGCAACGCTCTTCATCGGAATCCTGCCCGACCGCTTCATCAACATCGTGAACTGGTCGCTAGGCATAGCCCAGAATCCCGCAGTAGCGAAGCTGATCCGCTAGAAATGCTCAGGGACAGCTAGAAAAGCTCTTGTGGGGACAGCCGCCTCGGCTGTCCAAGCCAGAGCCTGCCCTGAGAGGCTGTGACTAAATTCAGTTTTCGTTTCCAACGGGCCGAGGGCCGGGTT
>OCZU010000751.1_pt1 | contig 21790 bp, 23 predicted proteins | sample 1539001 | NCBI WGS metagenome assembly OCZU01 (sample SAMEA3539306, study PRJEB22396) | soil metagenome | biome: tundra; feature: field; material: soil | place: USA | collected 2010-05 | depth 0.15 m | reverse complement strand
ATGAGCGGCCCCATGACTACCTCCGTCCACCTGCCCTGCCCGGCCTGCGGCGCGGTCAACCGCGTGCCCGAATCCCGTCTTGCCGATCAGCCCGTTTGCGGGAGCTGCAAGCAGCGCCTCTTCAGCGGTCATCCCTTCGAGCTGACTTCCGCCACCTTCGACGCGCAGATCAACCGCAGCGAGATTCCCGTCGTGGTCGACTTCTGGGCCGCGTGGTGCGGCCCGTGCCGAACCATGGCGCCACACTTCGAGCGCGCCGCAGCAGAGCTGGAGCCGCGGATGCGATTTGCTAAGCTCGATACCGAAAGCGCCCAGGACATCGCCGGCCGCTACGGCATTCGAAGCATCCCGACGCTGATTGTTTTCAAGCAAGGACGCGAAATCGCCCGGCAATCCGGCGCGTTGGACTCCCGCTCGCTCGTCGAGTGGCTCAAACCGATGGCCGGCGCGGCGCCCACAAGCGTCTGAGCGGGGCACATTGAGGCGGCATCGCGCCGTCGAAGCCTAAGGCAGGAGGCCCGGGCCAGGGGTTACGGGAACGCGGTCACGATTGCAAGTTGCGGTAAGCTGCGCGGCTGTATCAACGGCTTTGATATGGCATACCATCCTTCGCTCGACGTCGCGCATCCTCTCGCCACCCTCACGCTGAGACGGCCTTCGAGCTCCAACCGGCTCGAGCCCGACGACGTGACGGCCATCGTTGCACATGTCGCCGCGGTCAATCGCGACCCCGGCGTACTCGTGATGCAAGTGCGAGGCGAAGGCAAATATTTTTGCAGCGGTTACGACATCGCGAGCCTGGCAACCCAGGCGGGCAACCCGGTCGGCTTCGAGGAGATGGTGAACGCGGTCGAGGCGGCCCGGCCCGTGACCATCGCCGTCGTGCATGGCGGGGCGTACGGCGGCGGAACCGATCTGGCGCTGGCGTGCGATTTCCGGATCGGCACGCATGCCGCGGAGATGTTCATGCCGGCAGCGCGCCTGGGCCTGCACTACTACCGCGGCGGGCTGGAGCGCTACGTCACGCGCTTGGGTGTGGACACCGCAAAGCGTCTGTTCCTGACCGGGGAGCGCCTCGATGCGGAGTCGATGCGCTCCTGCGGATTCCTGACCGATCTTACGTCCGCCGATGAGCTCGAGGCAGCCGTCGGGCGCTTGACCGATGCCCTCACGGCAATGGCACCGCTTGCGTTGCTCGGCATGAAAAAACATCTGAACAGGATTGCGCGAGGTGCGCTCGATATCGACGAGCTGCGCGCCGACATCGCGCGGGCAGCCGCGTCGGAGGATCTACGCGAAGGCGCTGCGGCCTGGGCTGCAAAACGCCCGCCGAAATTCACCGGTCGCTGAGCAAAAGCCTTCCTTTTGGACTGACCGAGACAAGGCGACTGCCCGGCTCGCAGTCGATCAGGCCATCGATGCAGGCGTCTTCCCAAATCGACAATCGTGGACACGTCGTGCGCCACGTCTCCAGTGCCTCGTCGTAGCGTCTCGGGTGTTCCGCGATCCATTCCAGCAATTGCAGCGTCAGTGCCCTCGTCGGCTCTGTCATATTCCCTCCGTGCAGCGCGGACCGTATGATCTTACGAAGCTGAGATACGCTGAAAATGCGTCCGCTCTCACCATGGCTGCAATTTTGTCATGAAGTGCGGCGCACTGCGACCCCCCGGTCTGACGCTCGGAAGGCGGCGCCCGCCCCGGAAGATCTACCAAGCGACTCCGGCGACCTGCCCTTTCACGCCCGCTTGCGTTTCGCCGGCGCGGCGCAGAAGCGTCACGGTAATCGTGATATTGAGCAGGTTCCAGGCGACGCCGTTGATGAAGGCCGCGTGATACGAGCCGGTGAGGTCGAATATCTTGCCCGACATCCAGCCACCCAGCGCCATGCCGAACAGCGTAAACATCAGCACCGTGCCGACGCGGGCGCCTGCCTCGCTCGAAGGAAAGTACTCGCGAACGATGATCGCGTAGGACGGAACGATGCCGCCCTGAAACAGCCCGAACAGCGCGGAGATGACGAACAGCGAGACCAACCCGTCGAACGGGAGAAACAGGAGCAGTGCGATTCCCTGCAGTGCCGATCCGAGCAGCAAGGTGCGCAAGCCTCCGATGCGATCGCAAATCACGCCCGACAGCAAGCGGCTGACGATCCCGAAACCAAGCATGACCGAAAGCATCTCCGCGCCGCGCGCGACGCCGTAGCCCAAGTCTCCGCAATAGGCGACGATGTGCACCTGCGGCATCGACATCGCGACGCAGCACGACACGCCGGCTACGCACAGCCACCCTTGCGCGGCTCCGGGCGACAGCCCGAAGGGCCGCGACGATGCGCTCGCCGCAGCCGACGCCGCGTCGGAGGCAAGCGCAGGAGGTTGGCGGCGCAGGAAAAGCGCCAATGCGCTTACGGTCACAACGCAAAATACACCGATCCCCTGGTAGGTGTCGCGCCACCCATAGAGTGCGGCAAAGTGATGCACTACCGGAGGCCAGATGGCGCCCGCAACATAATTTCCGCTTGCGCAGATGGCGACCGCGATGCCGCGCCGGCGCGTGAACCAGAGCGACGTGTCGGCGATAAGCGGCGCGAACATCGCCGAGCTGCCCAGCACTCCGATCAGCATCCCGTGAGCGAGCGAAAAAGTCCAGATGTTGCCTGCATTCCCGGCAAGCACGAATCCCACGCCGAGGCTCACGCCGCCGATCAGAACCGGCACCATGACGCCGAATCGATCGGCAAGCCGCCCCATGAAGAGGCCTCCGACGCCGAAGCCAACCATGGTCAGCGCATAGGGAAGTGATGCATCCGCGCGCGCGACACCGAATTCGGACTGCACGGCCGGCAGGACGACGACCACGGCGTACATGCTGCATCCGCTGATCGTCATCAGCGTCAACGAGACCGCGAGGCGGGCCCATGCGTACGGTGAGCCGTCGACGTTCGAGATGGCCTTGAGCGTCATTTCGAGTATTCTTCGGTCGAAGTCATCGACACGGACAACTCGAACGTTTGCGCCCGAACGAGAGTCTTATGAGATGCTTGCCTCGGAGCTCTGTCCTGTCGCAAGCGAGAATTGGGTCGGCCAGACGACCTCGAACACGAAAGAGGCCTTCGCATGAGCAATCGTACACCGCCCGGAAATCCTGCCGCGTCACTGGGCGCGGTCGATCACGTCCTCGGCGCTCAGGACGCGCGCGTCACCGTCATCGAGTATGGAGATTTCGAGTGCCCGGTCTGCTTGCAGGCGTATCACGGGGTCAAGATCATGCTCAAGCATTTCGAGCGTCGCATCCGTTTCGCATTCCGGCATTTCCCGATCATTGCAGCGCATCCTCATGCAGAGCTGGCGGCGGAAGCGGCCGAAGTCGCGGGCGCGCAAGGAAAGTTCTGGCAGATGCACGATCGCCTGTTCGAAAACCAGCAACATCTCAAGCCGAATGCGCTTCGCCAGTATGCACAAGCCATCGAGCTCGACCTCGAGCGCTTCGATTCGGAGCTGGCGGACCACCTCTATTTACAGCGCGTCCAGGAGCATTTGGCCAGCGGGCGGGCAAGCGGCGTTCACTCGACGCCTTCCTTTTTTGTCGACGGCAGCGTGGTGGATGTTTCGTTCGGCATGGAACGCTTGAGCGCTGCCATCGAAGGCCGCCTCGGCAAGCCGCGTCAAGGCTGATCATTCACCGAAACCGCCTGCCCGCGGTGCGGCGCCGTTTGCAGTAGTTCGCCGACTTGCTGCTTCCAGAATTTCGCCTGCCCGGTGGTTCCATGTCCGGCGGTCTGCGTGCTCACGGGTATCAGGAGCACGCGTCCGTTCCTGACCCTCTTGATCTCTCGGTCGAGCACGCCGAGGTCCGGCGGATTGCGCTCGTCGTCGGCCGAGTTGATCGCCAGCAGCACTGCCTGAATGCGCTCCAGCCCGGCCGAAGGGTTGTAGTCGCGAGACGAGTCCCATTGGTAGAGGTGATCGTTGGCATCGCCGACGAACGGAGAGTTCAGACGCTGATCGATCCACTGATCGGCTTTTTCACGCGTCGGCGCGGTCTGGTAATGCCCGAGACTTCCGCCGTTGGTGGCGATGCCGTAAAACACCGAGGCAAACTGCAGGCTGCGCGGTTGCTTGGTGTAGTTTCCGTTCATCCACTCTGGATCGTTGCGGATCGAATCGACGATCAGGCGCCGCATCATCCAGTTGCGCCCGGACATCTCGATCGGCAGCGACGCCATCGGCACTGCCGCATCCATGAACTCGGGATATTTTTCGGCCCAGATCCACGTCTGCATACCGCCCATCGAATTGCCCAGCACGAGCCGCAAATGGGGTACACCCAAATGCTCTTTAACCAGCCGGTATTGGGCGTCGACCATGTCATCGTAGTTGTACTTTGGAAAGCTCGCCCGCAATCCGTCCGACGGTTTGCTTGATTTACCGGTGCCGATGGCGTCGGTCAGGATGATGTAGTAGCGGCTGGCGTCGAGCGACTGGCCCGGGCCGAACAGCTCGCCCGCGAAGACGGGCGTGAGCATCGAGGCTCCGGATCCCGTCGTGCCGTGCAAAATAAGCACCGGCTCGCCGGTCGGCGCGCCGACCGTGGTGTAGCTGAGGCGAAGCTCGGGCAGCACTTCACCGGTGTGGAAACGGAAGTCGCGCACGACCCAGCTGCCTTCCCTGGGCGCGGGGTAGTCGGCGGCCGTCCCCGCAACGGCGGTGAGCGCGAATGCCAGACTCAGCACTGCCCGCGTGACAAATTCGAAAAGCTTCATGGCGCCTCCTTTGTCATCTAATCGTCGTCTGGACAAATATTCTTGCGATCGTTCACCTTCCCGCAAACTAGGCACCCAGCGGATCTGGAATTCCCGCGGCGGCGAATCCCTGGGCTCGCAGGACGCAGGCGTCGCACCCACCACAAGGTTCGCCGTTCGGCCCCGGATCGTAGCAGCTGCAGGTCATCGAGAAATCGACGCCCAACGCCATGCCTGCCTTGATGATATCGCTCTTGCTCATGGTCACCAGCGGCGCGTGAATCGTGAGCTTCTGTTTGCCTTCGACGCCGGCCTTGGTCGCGAGGTTGGCCATTCGCTCGTAGGCCGCGATGTATTCGGGCCGGCAGTCGGGGTAGCCCGAGTAGTCGATGGCATTGACGCCGACGAAGATATCGCTCGAGCCGAGGACTTCGGCCCACGCGAGCGCAAAACTGAGGAAGATGGTGTTCCGCGCAGGCACATAGGTGATCGGAATGCCGTGAGACATGTCGGCGGCGGATCGTCCCTTCGGTACCGCAACATCACTCGTCAACGCCGATCCACCGAACGCGCGCAGATCGACATCCACGACGGTGTGCCGCGCCGCGCCCAGCCGTCGCGCCACCTCTGCCGCCTTCTCGAGCTCCACGACGTGCCGCTGCCCGTAGCGAAAGCTCATCGCGTACGTCTCGAAACCCCGGCTCAGTGCGATCGCGAGCACCGTCGTGGAGTCGAGTCCGCCGCTGAGGAGGACTACAGCTCTGGGTTTGATCATCCCGAAAGTCGTTCGATGAGGACGAGAGTAATCCGTCAGACCAGCGCTTGCGTATCGCCGTCGATCGGCAGCGCGTGCCCGGAAATATTGGCTGCGAGCGGCGACGCCAGAAACACGATCGCATGCGCCACGTCTTCGGCGCTTATCAGGCGCTTGAGAGACGCCTTGTTGACGAGCTCGTTGCGGATGACCTCGGGCGCGACACCTCGCGCGGCGGCCTTGTTGGCGATCACGCTGTCGATTCTCGGACCGGCGACCGACCCCGGGCAGATCGCGTTGACACGAATACCGTCGCCGCCGAGCTCGATCGATAGCGACTTGGTAAAGCCGATCACTGCCCATTTCGATGCCGAGTACGGCGTTCGCAGCGCAAAGCCGAATCTTCCGGCTGCGGACGAGAGATTGGCGATGCTCGCGTTGCGGCTCAGCCTCAGGTGCGGAATCGCCAGCCGCGCGCAGTTGAACTGGCCGGTGATATTGATCGCCAGCGTTTGGTCCCAAGCCTCCGGATCGAGATCCTCGCAGCGTCCGGTCGGACCGGCAATACCGGCATTGTTGACCAGCACGTCCAGCCCGCCGAGCGATCCGGTCACTTCCTGGAAAAGATGCGCGACCGCGACGCGGTCGGAGACATCGCAAGCGCTGCGCTCCAGAGTGGCGTCCGTCGTGCCAAGGGCCTCGAGCGCGGTCTGGTCGATGTCGCACACATGAACGCGGGCGCCCTCCTGCGCAAAGGCACGCGCTGTCGCGAGGCCGATCCCGCTCGCTCCCGCGGTGATAAGAACTCGTGCACCCTTCAGATCGAACGACATGGGCAAGCTCATTGAGAACCTCGTCTTCCTCCCTGAACGCCCGGCGCGCCGCGGGAGGATGGACAGCGCACAGCGCGTGCATTATAACGATCAGCGCGAACGACAATCCAAACTCGCGGCGAAGCACTTTCTAGATGAGGCTCATGGGATCGACCGCGGCAATGGTGGGAGCAGGACTGGTCGGCCGTTCATGGGCAATGGTGTTCGCACGTGCAGGCTGGACCGTGAAGGTCTTCGACAGGGATCCGGGACAGCTTGCGCTGGCGCAACGTCGCGTCGCGACCGATCTCTCTGAACAGGCATCGTCCGGACTGATTGCCGATGCCGCAGCGACCGCGGCGCGCATCACCTGGTGCGACCAGCTTCACGACGCGATCGAGCGTGTCGAATGGGTGCAGGAGAGCCTGCCCGAGGATGTCGAGGTCAAGCGGCAAATTTTCTCGGTTCTCGACGCGGGGACACCTCCCGACACGATCCTGGCAAGCTCGACCTCCGCCATTCCGGCGTCGCGCTTCACCGAACCGTTGGCCGGGCGCGCGCGGTGCCTCGTGGCGCATCCGGTGAATCCGCCTCATCTCGTGCCGGTGGTCGAGCTTTGTGGCACGCCGTGGACCGCGCCCTCGGTCGTCGACCGCGCGCACGCCGTCATGAGCGCCATCGGACAAGTACCGGTCGTCGTCCGGCGAGAGCTCGATGGCTTCGTACTCAATCGTCTGCAGGGCGCGCTATTGTCCGAAGCGATGCGCCTGGTCGACGAGGGTTACATCACACCGGCAGATTTGGACAAGACCGTGAGTGAAGGCCTGGGATTGCGCTGGTCGTTCCTGGGTCCGTTTGCGACCATCGAGCTCAACGCGCCCAACGGCGTCGTGGACTATTGCGCTCGCTACGGCGACTTCTTTCGCCGCCTGGCGAGCGAACCGCCCTCGCCGTCCGTGTGGAATGAGACGAGCGCGCAAAGGGTCGCGGCCCATGTGGGTGCGGCGATAGAAGATCGATCGCACGAAGCGCGCACGGCATGGCGCAACGCAAGGCTCCTTGCCCTGGCCCGGCATAAGCGCGAACAGGAAGCGAAATAAAAGGAGAGCAACAGTGGCCGAAAAGCGAAAAGTCATCATCACCTGCGCCGTGACCGGCTCGATACACACGCCGACGATGTCGCCGTATCTGCCGATCACCCCTCAAGAGATCGCTGACGCCGCGGTTGGCGCGGCGGAAGCCGGGGCCGCCATCGTTCACCTGCACGCGCGCGATCCCGTCGACGGTCATCCCACACAGGATCCGAGATATTTCCGCGTCTTCGCCGCCGACATCGCCCGACGCTCGGACGTCGTGCTCAACTTCACGACCGGCGGCGCCGCAACGATGAGCATCGAAGAACGACTGCAGCCCGCGCTCCAGCTCAAACCAGAAGTCGCGTCGCTCAATATGGGCTCGATGAATTTCGGCCTCTTTCCGATGCTGCAGCGGTTCAAAGAGTGGAAGTTCGATTGGGAGAAGACCTACCTCGCGACGTCCGACGATCGCGTCTTCAAGAACACGTTCAAGGATATCGAGCACATCCTCACCGCGTGCGCGGCGAATCGGACGCGCTTCGAGATCGAATGCTACGACATCGGCCATCTTTATACCGCGCGCCACTTTCTCGATCGCGCGGTGGTCAAGCCGCCACTTTTCATTCAGAGCGTTTTTGGCATTTTGGGCGGCATCGGCGGCCACCCGGACGACGTCATGCACATGAAGCGCACCGCGGACCGCCTGTTCGGCGACCAGTATCAGTGGAGCGTCCTGGGTGCGGGACGCAATCAGCTTCCGATCGCCGCGATGTCGGCGGCCATGGGTGGTCATGTCCGCGTTGGGCTCGAGGACAGCCTGTGGCTCGGCCCTGGTCGGTTGGCGGAATCGAACGCAGCGCAGGTTTTTAGGGCGCGCGAAATCATCGAGGGACTCGGTCTCGAGGTGGCGAAGCCGGACGACGCGCGTCGCATCCTCGCGCTCAAGGGCAGGACCGACGTCGCCTTCTAGGCAAGGCGAGCGGCCACGCGGCGCCGGGCTACGCCTGCTCTTTGCTTCCGGCCACTGCCGCGCGAAGCGCATTGCCGATCAGCCCCGAAATGACCATCGGAATGTAGCGCACGCCAAGCTTTCGCAGCCGATGAAAATCCGCGACGGTCGGCGCCAGAACTCCCGGAGCGACCCCGGCCGCGAGTGCCCGAGCCACGCCGTGCTCGATCGCCGCGACGACCTCGGGATGTTGCATCTGCCCCGGATAGCCGAGAGAGAACGATAGGTCATTAGGACCGAAAAACACCGCATCGACGCCCGGAACCGCGACGATCTCGTCGATGTTCTCGATCGCCGTCCGCGTTTCCGCCATGACGACGACCGATGTTCCTTCGTTGGACGCCTTGATGTGCACGTCGCCGCCGAAGAATCCGTAACCCGCAGCCCGGGTGGAGAACGCGGCGCCACGGTTGCCGATAGGCGGATATTTGGCCGCTGCCACGATGCGGCGCGCCTGCTCGGCGGTGTTCACTTGCGGCACCTGGATCGCCGACGCGCCTATATCGAGAATCCGCAAAATATCCGCTTCGAGTGTGCGCACGACCGGAATGACTCCGGCGCAACGCGCGGCGCGCAGCATGTTCTCGGTCGACTCGATGCCCGCCGGGCCGTGCTCGTTGTCGACAATGACAAAATCGACGCCGGCGTGTCCGCACATTTCCACCAGTGCGGGCGACGGGATGCCGACGAACATCCCGAGCAGCGGCCGCGATCCGCGGAGCAGCTCCGGCAGGCGGGTATCGATGACATTCATGGAATCCTTCATTCGAGTTTGACGCCGTTCGCCGCCACGACCTTCGCCCAGCGAGCGGTCTCGTCGCGCAGGAAAACGGTGAAGGTATCGGGTGTATTGACACGCACTTCGGCGCCTTGCGCCGCGAGCTTTTCGCGCATGTCCGGTGTGCTCAGCACGCGGATGAAATCGGCGTTGATCTTCGACACCACGTCGCGCGGCGTCCCGGCCGGGGCGAGCACGCCCTGCCACGAGCCGGTTTCGAATCCGGGAATGCCGCTTTCCGCGACCGTAGGCACATCCGGAATTGCCGACATCCGGTTGGCGCTGGAAACGGCGAGGATCCGCAGCTTGCCGCTTTTGACATGCGGATACGTCGCCAGCATGCCGTTGAAGAGCACGTCGGCCTGCCCCCCGATGACATCGGTAATGGCCTGCGCGCCTCCCTTGTACGGGATGTAGGCCCACGTGATGCCGGCGCGGGCCGCGAAATCGACACCGGCGAGGTGCGGAGCGCTGGCGACGCTGCTCGCCGCGTAGTTGAGCTTGCCGGGCTTGGACTTCGCCAGGTCGATCAATTCCCGGACCGACTTGACCGGAATTTCGGGATTGACCGCGAGTATGTGCGGTGAATACGCGACCATCGTTATGGGCGCGAAGTCCTTGTTGGGGTCGAACCCAAGCGTCGTGTAAACGCTGGGGCTGATCGCCAGCGCGCCGACATCGCAGAGCAGGAGCGTGTAGCCGTCCGCCTGCGATTTGGCGACCAGGTCTGCGCCGACATTGCCATTCGCCCCCGGTTTATTCTCCACGATGATCGATTGTCCCCATATTTCGGACAGTTTTTGGCCCAGCGTGCGCGCCAGAATGTCGGACGTTCCTCCGGCCGGATACGGCACGATGATGCGCACCGATTTGACGGGCCACGATTGGGCAATGCCTTGCAGGGGCATCGACAACGCGCACAAGGCCAGCGCGTGGACCAGCATGCCAAAGCGCTTCATAATTCCCCCTTTTGGTTTCCTGCGGCGATTGTCGCCTACGCTCGCAGGCGATCTCGTTTTCACGGTTTCAGACGCCGATGTCGTCGATACGGGTTGGTAGATTCGCCCCACGCATCGGCCGGCCGGCCTCGCACCGCATGACAGGATCCCGCAACAATGGCTCTCACCGGACATGCTTTTCTTGCCTTGTGGAACGACATCACGCGCGTCCGCGAGCCCGAGTACGACCAGTGGCACACGCTCGAACACGTGCCCGAGCGCGTCAGCGTGAGCGGCTTTCATGGCGCGCGCCGCTACGTGAATCGTTCGCGACAGGATCATCGGTATTTTACGCTGTACGACGTCGATTCGCTCGCGACTTTCGAAAGCAACGAATATGTCGACCTCCTCGACCATCCGACGTCCTGGTCGGCGTCGATGCGGCCGGACTTCAGTAACTTTCTGCGCTCGGTCTGCACCGTGGTCACGACCTGCGGCACCGGAATCGGTGCGGCAATCGCGATCCTGTGTTTGCCGGCCGAAACTGATGAAGCGTCGATACGCTCGGTGCTCGACGATGCAGCACACCTGCCGCGCGTCAACGCGGTCCACCTTGGCCGCACCGGAACGGTGGCGTCGGTGGTACCTTTCAGCAGGCCTCCGCCGGTGTCGGCGTCCCTTCGATCTTTCGATCGCATCGCACTCGTCGAAGCGCTCGACCGTGACGCCGCCTCGCAGACACTCGCCGAGCTCAAGAGTCGGTTGAATCTCGATACATTGCCCGCCGACTTCGGTGCCGACGTATACGATCTTGCGTTCGTATTTCCGGGAGCTGATGCGGGCGAGCGCCTTCGGCACCGCCGGCCGGGATGGGATTCGATCGCACGATGAAGTCGACGGGCCAACTTTTTTTGCCGCAACGTAAGGAGAAACGATACATGAAGCGAAGCCAGTGGTTGGTCACCCGTATCGCACTTGCCGCGCTTGCGCTGTTCGTTTCGCTGCCGGCCTTCGGGCGACCCTGGCCGTCCAGGCCGATCTCGGTGGTCGTCGTGTTCGCCGCGGGCGGCACCGCGGATATCGTCGGCCGCACGCTTGCCGCCCAACTGTCGGCACAACTGCACCAGCAGGTCATCATCGAGAACAAGCCCGGCGCCGGCGGAACCATCGGAGCCACCGCGGTCGCGCACTCGAAGCCCGACGCGGCTACACGATGTTGATGCCGGTCTCGACCCATACCACCGCCGAGACGTTGTTCAGAGGGCGCCAGTACGATCTGCTCAAGGATTTCGCGCCGGTGACGACGATCGGCACGTCGGCGTACTGGGTTCTGATCAATCCGGAAGTGACGAAGGTCAACACCATGCAGGAGTTGGTGGCGGCCATGCGGGCGAACCCCGGAAAAATGACCTATGCCTCCGGCGGTTCGGGCGGCATCACGCACCTCGCGAGCGAGATGATGAAGCTCCAGGGCAAGCTCGACGTCGTCCACATCCCGTTCAAGGGCAACGGCCCGGCGCTGACCGAGGTGGTGGCGGGACGGGTCGACATGTTGATCGATCAGCCGGCGTCGTCCGAGGCGTTCGTGAAGGCCGGCAAGCTGAAACCCCTCGCGGTGACGTCGCGCGCACGCATCCCGACGGCGCCCAACATACCGACGATGGCCGAATCCGGGTTTCCGGGCTTCGAGGCGATCGCATGGTTCGGCCTCGGCTTTCCTGCCGGCGTACCCCCCGACATCGTCAATAGAATGAACCGCGAGGTCGCGACGGCGCTCGCGACACCCGAGCTCAAGCAAAAGCTCGAAGCCGCCGGTATCACGCCGCTTGCGATGTCGCCGGCCCAATTTACCGACCTCATCAAATCCGACATCGTCCGCTGGCGCGCGGTGATCAACGACGCGAAAATTACCGCGGAATAGCGAACCGCCGATAGCGAATCGAGTGGACGCGGACTTCGTCATCGTTGGCGGCGGCACCGCCGGGTGCGTGCTGGCCAACCGGCTTACCGCCGATTCGCGCCTGCAGGTGGTGATGCTGGAAGCAGGCGACGAAGCCACGAGCCCGTGGATTTCGATGCCCGCGGGCGTTGCCAAGCTCTTTCACCACCCGCGCCTGAACTGGCGCTATCGGACCGAGCCGGAAGAAGCGCTTCAAGGTCGGCGCCTCTACTGGCCGCGCGGCAAGGTGCTCGGCGGCACCTCCAGTATCAACGGCATGACGTTCGTGCGTGGGCAGGCAGCCGACTACGATTCTTGGACCGCGCTGACGGGTGGCGCGTGGTCGTGGCGCTCGGTCCTGCCGTACTTCAAGCGCATCGAAGACAGCCCCTTCGGAACGCGCGAGCTTCGCGGCACGGGCGGGCCGATGCGAATCGACCGCGTGCTGAATCGTCATCCGTTGTCTGAGGCTTTCCTGCAGTCGAGCGTGGCCGCCGGCGTCGCGCACAACGACGACTATAACGGCTCGACACAGGAAGGGATCAGCTTTACGCAAGTGATGATGCGCGACGGCGTGCGCTCGTCAGCCGAGAGCGCGTATCTGGCGCCGGTGCGCGACCGGGCCAATCTCCGCGTGCTCACGCGCAGCCTCGTACGCCGAATCGTCGTGGAGGGCGGCAGGGCCGTCGGTGTCGAGCTCGAGAGCAATGGCGGCGTCGAGACGATTCGTGCACGCCGCGAAGTTCTGCTGTGCGCCGGTACGATCGCCTCGCCGCAATTGCTCTTGCTCTCGGGCGTCGGGGACGCGCGCGCGCTGAACGCCCTCGGCATCGCGCCGGTTTGCGACTTGACCGCTGTGGGCCGCAACCTTCAGGAGCAGGTCCGCGTCCAGCTCGTCTACCGGACCAGCGTGCCGTCGTTCAACCGCGAAGCGCGAGGCATCCGCCTTCTGGGTCACGTCGCACGTTACGTCCTGCGCAAGCAAGGTTTGCTCGCGGTCACCGCGAGCCAGGTGAACGGGTTCGTGCGCTCCTCGCCCGAGGTCGATCGTCCGGACCTGCAGCTCGTGTTCAGACCATCGAGCGGCGACTACGCCGAGGGACGCTACATCGTTCACGACTACCAAGGCGTGATGGCGATGGTCGGCTTGCTTCGGCCGGGGAGCCGCGGCCACGTCGCGCTTCGCTCGGCGGATCCGCACGCGTCGCCGGTCATCGTCGCCGGCCACCTTACCGATCCCGCGGATTACAATCCGCTGATCCGCGGCGTAGGGCTCATGCGAAATATCTTTGCGACGCCGCCGCTGCGCGACTCCGTGCTCGATGAAGTGCGCCCCGGCAAAGCGGTGAACGATGATGCCTCGCTGCGCCATTACATTCGCAACACCGCGGATTCGCTGTTCCACGCAGTCGGAACCTGTGCCATGGGTGCAAGCGCGAACAGTGTAACGACACCCGAACTTCGCGTCCGCGGCGTCGAGGGCCTTCGTGTCGTGGATGCATCGGTCATGCCCCTCGTTCCGTCGGGCAACACGGCGGCGGCGGTGCTGATGATCGCGGAGCGCGCGTCGGACCTGATTCTCGGACGGGCATCCGTTCCGCAGGTCGAAAGCCCCGAGGCAATGCGGTGATCGATCCGGTCGAGCGGCGACGCATCGCCACACCACCCTCATCGACGCTATGGGTCGCCCGTTGCGATGGCTCGCGCCGGTTCTGGACGACGTGGACGCGTTCGTACGCTCCGATGGAAAATCCTGAGCTCCGAAACAGCATCGGCCTCATACTCGCGCCGCTCCCGATCACCAAGGCCGGGGCCCTATTGGAACAGACCCTTCGATGAGCGATAACTTGATACGGATCATGATGGGACTCATTTCCACCGCGGTCGTGGTGTCGGCTGGCTGATGTATGCGCACCCTGAAGGATTGAATCCGAGTTGGCCGCTTTGGATGGCGGAATTCGCGCCCGGAGCATTCGTGCTGGCCGGCGTGTTCTTGGTGGTGACCGGTGCGGGCTTGACTCAACTGGGCACCGCGGTCCTCCGGATTTTGCTGCTCTGCATGTTGTTGATCTTCAACTTCGCCGCGTTCTTCACGACTCCCGATCAATGCACCGACACCGTGTCGTTCCTGGGAGTCGCGCTCTTTACCCGACATCCCAGTCCGGAGAACTGCAAGATCAGCATGGAATTGCTCGTCGGCACCATCGATCTCGTGATCGTTCTCGTCTTCATTGCCTTCTTGCGGCTAAAATCCCAGCGCGCGCGAAGTGAGCCGCCTCAGGCTGGGTGAACGAAGACTTCCTATGCCGCCCAGCCCAGATGGCTCAGGAAGTCGCGCGTGCGTTCGGTCGTCGGTGCATCGAAGATCTGCGTTGGTGGGCCCTGCTCAACGACGCGACCCGCATCGAAGACGGCGATCCAGTCGCCGACGTGGCGTGCAAAAGACATCTCGTGCGTCACGACGACCATCGTCATGCCTTCGTCGGCGAGCTTTTTCATGACGTTCAGAACCTCGCCGACGGTTTCCGGATCGAGCGCCGACGTGGGCTCGTCGAAGAGCATCACGTCCGGTTCCATCGCCAGCGCGCGGGCAATCGCGACCCGCTGTTGCTGCCCTCCCGACAGCGCCGACGGGTAGTTGGACACCTTGTCGCTCAAACCCACCTTGTCGAGCATCGCCAAAGCGCGCCGCTCCGCTTCCAGACGCCTCATGCCGAGCACCGTGCGCGGGCCCTCGGCAACATTCGCGAGTGCGGTCAGATGCGGAAATAGCTCGAAGCTCTGAAACACCATCCCCATGCGCTGCCGCACCCCGCGCAGAGCACGCTCATCGCGCGGCAGCAGCGCTCCCTCAAATTCGATGTCGCCTCCTTCGATCGATTCCAGACCGTTGGTGCAGCGGAGCAAGGTCGATTTTCCCGAGCCGGACGGACCGATCAGACACACGACCTCACCCGCGTGAACGTCGAGGGATACGCCACTGAGCGCCTGGAAGTTGCCATAGCGCTTGACCACGCCTTGATAGCGGATGATCTTCGCTCCCGCTTCCTTGACACGGTGAGACGCGATCGCGTTGGGTTCCGTCATTCCGTTACCGCAAAGCGCCGCTGGACCCAGTCGACGAGCTTCGCCTGCGGATAGCCGAGCAGCCAGTAGATCGCCGCCATCGCCGTCAGCATCTCGAGCACGCGAAACGTTTGCGACCGAATCTGCATCGATACATACGCGAGCTCGCTCACGGCGATCACGGATACTAGCGACGTGTCCTTGAACAGCGACACCCATGTGCTCGCCAGGACCGGTAGGACGCGGCGCAGCGCCTGCGGAATGACCACGCGCCTCAGCGCCTGGGAACGGCTCATGCCCATCGCCATCGCAGCCTCGACCTGGCCCCTGCGGATCGAGTTGATCCCGGCGCGAAAGGTTTCGGCATTGTAGGCAGTAACGTTGAGCGCGAGCGCGGCAAGTCCGGTAGCGAGCGGTGGCAGACCCAACCCCGTCGTGATCGGCAGCACGTAGAACGCCCAATACACCACGAGAATCAGCGGCAGATTGCGGAAAAGCTCCACGTATGCCGTCGCCGCAGCGCGGACCGGGGCCCAGCCATACAGGCGAAGCGCCGCGACAATCATGCCGCACGGCACGGCGATGGCCATGGTCAGAACGGTGAGCAAAATAGTCGTGGCGGTTCCCGCAAGGAGCGCCCCGCGATGCTGCCAGACCACGCTCCAATCGAACGTCACGAGCGGCCCAGGTGCGCGACGCGCCGATAGATCAAATCGACGCCGCGGGTGACCGGAAACAGCAGCACGAAGTACACGAGCATGGCGAAGGTGAAGACTTCGATCGGCTGAAAGCTCTGGCCCGCCACCGTCTCCGACTGTCGCATGAGCTCGGTCACTGCGATCACCGAGGCGATCGCCGTGTCCTTGATCGTGATCGAAAGGAGCGACCCGAACGCGGGAAGCATGCGCACGATCGCCTGCGGCAAGAGAATGCGCCGTACGAGCTGGACCCGCGACATGCCGAGCGCGAGCGCCGCTCGCGTTTGTCCGGCGCGCACCGATTCGACGCCCGCTCGCACGATCTCGGCGGCGTACGCGGCCAGATGCAACGTCAAGCCGATCAATGCCGCGACGAACGGGGGCATGGTGATGCCGGTAACGATCGGCAAGGCGAAAAACGTCCACACGAGGACGACCAGGACCGGAATCGCGCGCATCGAATCGATGTAGAGCACGAGGATCGGCCGCAGCCATGCCGGGCCGTACAAACGCAACAACGCGACGGCGAATCCCAGCGTGAGACTGCACAGACCGGAAAGCCCGGCAAGCGCGAGCGTGACGCCGACGCCCGAGGCCAGGAATCGCGCGTGGTCGGTGATGACGGAAAAGTCGAATTCCATGCAGCGCCCCCAAGGAACCCCAGGGAGCCTCTGGGAACCTCAGTTGACTCGTGGCGACTTCATGACAGCCACGTCGCTATTTCATCGTTTCCACGACGCGTACTTCGTCAGCCTTGAGCTTGCCTTCCATCTCTTTTTCGACCGCGCGCGCCCAGGCGAGGAATGCGGGCTGGCTTTTGTCGACGGCCATGCCGACCGGCGCGGCTTTCTCGGTGCTGCTCTGACAGTTGTTCTCTTTCGGCAGGACCGCGAGCGTGGTCAGCTTGCGACCCATTGCGACCCACGGCACGCGATTGATCGGAACCGCGTCAGCACGTTTGGCCATCACTTCTTCCACCGGCGCGGTACCCGACCCGGCCACGCCGCGTAGCTGCGCTTTGGGAAAGCGCTCCTTGACCCATCCCTCTTCGCCGCCGCCCGTGTAGTACGCGATCGTGATGTCGGCTCTGTTCAATTCATCGACCGACTTCGCTTGCGCGAACTTCGGGTTCGATGCGAGACCGAACATGCACACGCTGGTATTCGAATAAATGATGAAGTCGACGACCTTCAGCCGCTCGGGCGTCTCCGCCAATGGAGTCACGGAAATGTCGACCTGATTGGATGCGAGGACCGGCACTTTCGTCTCGTGACTGACCGCTACCGCCTCGAGCTTCACGCCCAGGCGCTTTGCGTACTCGTTCGCGAGCGTCCACGCGGGCCCGCTCCACGCGTCGCCGGCTCCGGTCGTGTTCTCGACCAGCCACGGTGCGTTCGCAAGAACGCCTACGCGCAGCACGCCCGATTTCTTGATCGCGTCGATGCGCGGGCTGGCGCCGTTACCCGGGACGGGCACGTCGGCATGAGCCGCCGATACAGACACAAACGCTGCAAGTGCCACCAGACTCGTGGCAAGGCGGATGGAAATTTTCATCGGCGGCCCCCTTGAAATGGTGTACGCCGCGTTCGAAATGCCGGCCGTAGGAGGCCGCGCGGCGAGACTGCCGCCAGTGTAAAGGAAATCGCTCCTATCGCGGCGCCATTACCACGATCACCACCCGCACGACGGGCGTCGCTTGATAGCGGTCATTGGCAGATCGATAAACAGACCCGCCGACTTGCGCCAGCGTCGAGACACGTTGGTCTCGATCGCCTTTAAAGCGCTACGGAGCGACGCCGATATTGCAGCCTTCGTGCTCCGTTACTGCCCGTGCTCGGTGTGGCGCGTCCAGTGACCACGCTCGAATTCGTGGCCGTTGCTCACCTGATTCCAGCGGTCGGGGGCCCAGTCGTAGCCTTTGCGCTCGCGCATCGAATGTCCGTTGACCCAGACATGTTGATTGTGCTGCCAGTTCCAGTATCCCGGTGCCCACATATAGCCAGCATGCATGACCGGAATGACTTCGACCCGGGGAGCGGGTGGCGCGATTTCGATGACGACGCGTGCGACTGCCGATCCGGCCGAAATGCCGCCGACAAGGATCAGAGACAGGAGCAGGCCGTGCGCGGCCCGGTTTAACGTGCTCTTGGAGGAGTCTTTTGTGGTTTTCACGAAGCCAACACCCTGAGTCGATAGTGGAAGTCCCACTACGTGGATGGTCCGTGAACCGCGGGAACGCGTCGGTGCGGTGGCGCACATAGTGGGGTTTCTTGGTTGGGGCGCCTTCGCGCTACACTCAACACGCACTGCCCCGAGTGCGCTTTGATCATCCATCGTGAAGTCGCCATCGCTTACCCCCGAATTGTTGCATCGGATCGACGCCTACTGGCGCGCGGCCAACTATCTGTCGGTCGGCCAGATATACCTTTACGACAATCCACTGCTCAAGCGGCAGCTGATGCTTGCGGATGTCAAGCACATGTTGCTCGGACACTGGGGCACGACGCCGGGGCAGAATTTCATCTACGCGCATTTGAATCGGGTCATCAAGAAGTACGAGCTCGACATGATCTACGTTTCCGGACCGGGCCACGGCGGTCCGGCGGTCGTGTCCAACACCTACCTCGAGGGCACCTACAGCGAGATCTATCCCGACATCGGCCAGGATGAGGCCGGACTGCGCAAGCTGTTCGTGCAGTTTTCGTTTCCCGGAGGCATTCCCAGCCACGCGTCGCCCGAGTGCCCCGGCTCGATCCACGAGGGCGGCGAGCTCGGGTACTCGCTCAGCCATTCGTTCGGTGCGGTGTTCGACAATCCGGATCTCGTCGTCGCCTGCGTCGTCGGCGATGGCGAGGCGGAAACCGGGCCGCTGGCAACGGCGTGGCATTCCAACAAGTTTCTCGATCCGGTCACCGACGGAGCGGTACTCCCGATTCTGCATCTGAACGGCTACAAGATCTCCAACCCGACGCTTCTCGCCCGCATCACCCACGAGGAACTGGGGGAGTTGTTCCGTGGTTACGGCTGGACGCCGTACTTCGTCGAAGGTCACGAGCCGGCGCTGATGCATGAAGCGATGGCGGCGACGCTCGATAGAGCCATCGAGGAGATCAGGAAAGTTCAGCATGAGGCTCGCGTTGACGACAGCCGTGGTCGTCCGCGCTGGCCGATGATCATCCTCAATTCACCCAAGGGCTGGACCGGGCCGAAAGTCGTCGATGGCCAGCAGATCGAGGGCACTTTCCGCGCGCACCAAGTCCCGCTCGCCGTGTCGCCCACGGCGCCTCCCCAACATCTCGAGCAGTTGGAAGCCTGGCTGAAGAGCTACCGGCCGGATGAGCTGTTCGATGCGCAGGGTCGTCTGAAGGCAGAACTGGCCGAGCTCGCACCCAAGGGACAACGGCGCATGGGCGCGAATCCGCACGCCAATGGCGGCATGCTGCTACGCGACCTTCGGATGCCGGACTTCCGCGATTACGCGGTCGACGTGCCTTCGCCGGGTGTGCGCGGCATTGGCGATACGCATGTGCTCGGGCGCTTCCTGCGCGACGTCTCGAAGCTCAATAGCGAGCAGCGGAATTTTCGCGTGTTCGGCCCTGATGAAACGCTTTCCAACGGCCTGGAAGCACTCTTCGAAGTAACCAACCGCCAATGGAATGCCGCGACAGCGCCGAACGACGAATTTCTCGCTGCAACCGGGCGCGTGATGGAAATGCTGAGCGAGCACCAGTGCGAAGGCTGGCTCGAGGGCTACCTCCTCACCGGACGTCATGGATTGTTCAACTGCTACGAGGCGTTCATCCACATCGTCGATTCGATGTTCAACCAGCACGCGAAGTGGCTTAAGGTCTCATCGAGCCTTCCGTGGCGGAGGAAGATCGCCTCGTTAAACTATTTGCTGGCCTCGCACGTCTGGCGCCAGGATCACAACGGTTTCACGCACCAGGATCCCGGTTTCATCGACCACGTCGTGAACAAGAAGGCGGAGGTGGTCCGTGTTTACCTGCCGCCGGACGCGAACTGCCTGCTTTCGGTGATGGACCACTGCCTGCGCAGCCGCCATTACGTCAACGTCGTGGTCGCCGGCAAACATCCGGCGCCGCAATGGTTGACGATGGATGCCGCCGCCATGCACTGCGCCGAAGGAATCGGCATCTGGCAGTGGGCGAGCAATGACCAGAGCGCCGCACCCGACGTGGTCATGGCCTGCTGCGGCGACGTGCCCACGCTGGAGACGCTGGCCGCCGTTTCCATCATGCGCGAGCATCTGCCCGAGCTGAAAATCCGCGTCGTCAACGTCGTCGACCTGATGAGGCTGCAGCCGCGAAGCGAGCACCCGCACGGATTGAGCGACATCGATTTCGACCAGCTCTTCACCCGGGACAAGCCGGTCATCTTCGCCTTCCACGCCTACCCGTGGCTCATCCACCGGCTCACCTACCGCCGCACCAACCACGACAACATCCACGTTCGCGGCTACAAGGAGGAAGGCACCATTACCACGCCCTTCGACATGACGGTGCTGAACGACCTGGACCGCTTCCACCTCGTGATGGACACCATCGATCGGCTGCCGCAAACCGGCGACAAGGGCATTTACCTCAAGCAGCAACTGAAGGACAAGCTGCTCGAGCACAAGCGATACATCGACAAATTCGGCCAGGACCTGCCGGAGATTCGGAATTGGAAGTGGGACAGCACAGTACAGACGGCACATCCAAAATGATAATCGACCCCAAAGACTTTCGCGTTCCAGACGGGAAAAACATCAACCTGAAGAAATGGGCAACTGACATAAAACCGCTCTACAGGTCGGAGAAGCACTACAAGGAGCTTCTCACTGCGGACGTCGAAGAACTGAGCGGTCTGCAACGTCTGCTCTATGCCTCCAACAGCTACTCGGCCCTGCTTATTTTTCAGGCCATGGACACCGCCGGAAAGGACGGCGCGATCAGCCACGTCTTGAGCGGCGTGAACCCGCAGGGCTGCGAAGTCTACAGTTTCAAGCATCCGAGCGCGGAAGAATTGGAGCATGATTTTCTCTGGCGAACGACGTGCCGTCTGCCGGCGCGGGGACGAATCGGTGTATTCAACCGCTCCTATTACGAGGAAGTGCTTATCGTACGCGTGCATCCCGAGATTTTGTGCAGCGAGGGGATACCGGGGGAGCCAGTAGGCAACAAAAAACTCTGGAAGGGGCGGTACCGCTCCATCGTGGATCTGGAGAGCCACCTCCATCGTAACGGCACCCGGGTCATCAAATTTTTCCTGCATCTGTCGAACGAGGAGCAGCGAAAGCGACTTGTGGAGCGCATCGATGAACCCGACAAGAATTGGAAATTCAGCGAGGCCGACATCACCGAGCGGAAATTCTGGAATCAATACATGGAAGCCTACGAGGAGTGTCTGAGCGCAACCAGCACAAAAACGGCGCCATGGTACGCAGTGCCAGCCGATGACAAATATAACGCACGGCTCATCGTTTCGCGCGTCGTTATCGACACGTTACGAGACCTCGATATGAGCTATCCCAAGCTGACGCGTGCGCGCCGAACCGAACTACTGGCGATTCGCAAGCAACTCACAAAGTGAAATGAACGTGGCGCGCGGCCACGGGTCAAATCGACGTCGACGGTGCGCCAGAAGGATCGCCCAAGGTGCAAACGACCACGAATAAACCCGAAGCCGAGACGGCGTCCGCGAAGCCGGCAAACGCCAACCCCCCGAAGATCGCTGCCGCGTCGGTTCCCGACACGCTCGCGGCGCTCCATGTCGACGCCGATACCGGGCTCGCGCACGCCGAGGTAGACGTCCGCCGGAAGGAACACGGCTACAACGAAGTGGCCGAAGAAAAGGGGCACCCGGTCCTCAAATTCCTCGAAAAATTCTGGGGAATCTCGGCGTGGATGCTCGAACTGATCATGGTGCTGTCGGCCGTGCTCGGAAAATATTCGGACCTCGCCGTCGTGAGCGCGCTGCTGG
>OCZU010000750.1_pt1 | contig 21795 bp, 20 predicted proteins | sample 1539001 | NCBI WGS metagenome assembly OCZU01 (sample SAMEA3539306, study PRJEB22396) | soil metagenome | biome: tundra; feature: field; material: soil | place: USA | collected 2010-05 | depth 0.15 m | reverse complement strand
CCCTGATGCGAGACACGTGCTGACGCCCCAGCTCAAGGTCTGCCGCGGGTCGACAGTGTTGCTTCTGGTCGACCTCGGTGACGGCAAAAATCGCCTCGGCGGTTCGACGCTTGCGCAGGTTTTCGGACAGATGGGCGATATCGCACCGGACCTGGACGATGCGCTTCACCTCAAATCATTCTTTGCGATCGTGCAATCGCTGCATGCATCCGACAAGCTGCTCGCGTATCACGATCGCTCGGACGGAGGCTTGTTTGCCGCGCTTGCGGAAATGGCGTTCGCCAGCCGCTGCGGGCTTGCTATCGAGCTCGACGCACTGCCCGGAACCGCACTCGAATCGCTGTTCAACGAGGAGCTCGGGGCGGTCCTGCAAGTCGATCAGGGCGACGCCGAGGAGGTCGCGGCAGTATTCGATGCAGCGGGACTGCGATGCGAGCAGATCGGCGCGCCTACGTACGAAGGACGGATCCGGATCGAGCGCGACGAGCACATCCTGCTGGACGAAGCACGCATCGATCTTCATCGGGCGTGGTCGCGGACGAGCCACGCCCTGCAGCGCTTGCGCGACAACCCCGCGAGCGCAGACCAGGAATTCGAGCGGATCCTCGATGCGGACGATCCCGGGATGGTGCCGCGCCTCACCTTCGATCCCACCGACGACATTGCCGCTCCATTTGTCGCCAAAGGTGCGCGCCCCAAAGTCGCGGTGCTGCGTGAGCAAGGCGTGAATGGCCAGGTCGAAATGGCCGCGGCCTTCGATCGCGCCGGGTTCGATGCGTTCGACGTGCACATGAGCGACATCATCGGCGGCCGCGCCACTCTCGACACGTATGCGGGCATCGTCGCCGGCGGCGGGTTTTCGTACGGCGATGTGCTCGGGGCCGGCGAAGGCTGGGCCAAATCCATTCTATTCAACGCGCGGGCGCGCGACCAGTTTGCAGCGTTTTTCGCGCGCGCCGGCTCTTTCGCACTTGGCCTCTGCAATGGCTGCCAGATGATGAGCAATCTTCGCGAGTTGATCCCGGGAACATCGTCATGGCCGCATTTCGTGCGCAATCGGTCCGAGCAATTCGAGGCGAGGCTCGTGATGCTGCAGGTTCAAGTCTCGCCGTCGTTTTTCTTCGTCGGGATGGAAGGCAGCTGCATCCCGGTAGCGCTGGCGCACGGCGAAGGCTATGCCGAGTTCGGATCCGCTGCGCAGCTCCGGGCCGCGGAGCCGCTGACGACGCTGCGCTTCGTCGACGACCGAAATGCGGTTACCGAGCGCTATCCGTACAACCCCAACGGCTCCCCGCGCGGCATCGCCGGGTTGACGACACCGGACGGACGGTTCTCGATCCTGATGCCGCACCCGGAACGCGTGTTTCGAACGGTGCAGATGTCGTGGCATCCCGAGGAGTGGAAGGAAGACTCGCCGTGGATGCGCATGTTTCGCAATGCCCGCGCGTGGATGGGTTGATCGCGGCTGCAAAGGAGAACGCATGCGCCTCAAGGTATTCGCCATCAATGGAGTTACGCCGGTCGTCGATCCCAGCGCGTTCGTGCATCCGAGTGCCGTGCTGATTGGCGATGTCATCGTCGGCGCGCACTGCTATGTAGGACCGGTAGCGTCGCTACGCGGCGATTTTGGGAGGATCGAACTGCGGGCCGGCGCGAACATTCAGGATTGCTGCGTGATGCACGGCTTTCCGGGAACCGACACCGTCGTGGAGGAGGGCGGACACATCGGGCACGGCGCGATTCTGCACGGCTGTGTCGTGCGGCGTAACGCGCTGGTGGGTATGAACGCGGTCATCAACGACAACGCTGAGGTCGGAGAATCGGCGATCGTCGCCGCCATGGCATTCGTCAAAGCGGGAATGATGGTTCCGCCGCGGACCTTGGTCGCCGGCGTGCCGGCGAAAATCGTCCGCAGCCTGACCGAGCAGGAGCTGGCGTGGAAAGTCGAGGGGACGCAAAGCTACCGGGATCTCACCCGGAGGAGCCTCGCAACAATGGTGGAGACCGAGCCGTTGTCGGCGCCGGAACCGGATCGCCGTCGCATCGAACTTCCCGAGTTATTGCCCTTGTCGGACCTGAAGGCCGGCGCACGCAAAAGCGCTGACAAGTAGCGGCTCCAGTCGTCATGGAGCGCTGACGACGACGGTCAATAGCCAGCAGCCTGCCCGTCGCGTCGCGGGTCCGATCCCGCGATATAGCCTGCATCGGAGCGGACGATGAACTGGCCCGCGCCAAAATCCATGTACGAATCGGGCACCGACGCGAACTGATGTCCGAGCGCGGCCAATCCCGCTCGCAGCTCGGGCGCCGCGCTCGTTTCCAGGTCGAGTGATACGCCGGTGTTGACTTTCCATCGGGGCGCGTCGAGCACCGCCTGGGGATTCGAACCGTAGTCGATCATCCTGACCATCGTCTGCAGGTGCGCCTGCGGCTGGATGGGGCCTCCCATGACGCCGAAGCTGCACCAGGGCTGTCCATCCCGCGTGACGAAGCCCGGAATGATGGTGTGGTACGGCCGCTTGCCGCCACCGACGACGTTAGGGTGGCCATCCTCGAGCGAGAAGGCGGTGCCGCGGTTCTGCAAACTGATGCCGGTGCCCGGAACGACGATGCCGGACCCGAACCCCATGTAATTTGACTGAATGAGCGACACCATCATGCCGCTCTCGTCGGCGGCGGTGAGATAGACGGTTCCCGCCGGCGGCGGCAAACCATGCTGGAAGTCCTGCGCGCGGGAGCGGTCGATCAATCGCGCACGGCTCGCGAGATAGTCGCGATCGAGCAGTTGCTCGGGCGTCACGGTCATGGCGTCGGGATCTCCGACGTAACGGTACGCGTCGGCAAAGGCGAGCTTCATCGCCTCGATCTGCAGATGCTGGACCTCGGTCGAGTCGACGGCGTATCCGCGCAGATCGAAATGCTCGAGTATCCCGAGTGCCATCAACGCGGCAATACCCTGACCGTTGGGTGGAATCTCGTGGACGGTATAGCCGTGGTAATCATGTGCCAGCGGCGTGACCCAGTCGCAGCGATGCGCCTCGAAGTCGCCCATGGAGTGGCCGCCGTCATGTTTGCGCGAATCGGCGACCATTGCTTCCGCCAGCTCGCCGCGATAGAACGACTCGCCGGAGCTCAGCGCAATCTTCTCCATCGACGCGGCCATTCCGGGCGACGCGAAAAGCTCGCCGGCTGCCGGCGCGCGGCCACGCGGCAGGAAATGGTCCGCGAAGCCGGGAACGTTACCGAGTATCGGAACCGCCTTCGCCCATTTTTCAGCGACCACGGGACTCACCGCGTAGCCATCGCGGGCGTAGCGGATCGCCGGCTGGAACAGGTCGGCGAACGGCAGCTTGCCGAAACGCTTCGATAACGCGACCCAGCCCGACACCGCGCCGGGAATGGTGACCGTGGTCCAGCCGGCGCGCGGCATCGCCGCTTGGCCGGCGTAGCGGTCCGGCGTCCATACCGCGGGTGCGCGTCCGCAGGCGTTCAATCCCACGAGCTCGCGCCCGTCCCAGACGATCGCGAACAGATCGCTGCCCAGACCGTTGCTGCATGGCTCGCAGATGGTCAGAGCGATCGCCGTCGCGAGCGCGGCGTCGACCGCGTTGCCGCCGGCGTGCAGCATCGCGATGCCGGCCTGGGTGGCGAGCGGCTGCGAGGTCGCGACAACGTTGCGAGCAAGGATAGGCTGACGCCGCGAAGCGTAGGGAAGACTCCAATCGAAGGTCGGGCTCGTTGCTGACTGAAATGCTTCGCGTGCCTTGTTCACGTCAAGCTCCCATGCTCAATGGATTCCCATGCACAAGCGTCGCGCGGCATCTTGCGCGGGAACATCAGGTCTCGCCTTCCGCGAATGCCTCCTCGCGCTTCTTGCGGAGGTTTGGCGCGACGATCAGCAGGAGGAGGGCCACAGCGGCCATCAGCATGCCACACGAAATGGGCCGCGTGAAAAATACCGTCGGATCGCCTCGCGAAAGCAGCATCGCTCGTCTCAAGTTCTCCTCCATCATCGGCCCCAGCACGAATCCGAGCAGCAGCGGCGCGGGTTCGCACTCGAGCTTGACGAAGACAAGGCCGAGCAATCCGAACACCGCTGTCTGCGACACGTCGAAGCTCGTGTTGTTGATCGAATACACGCCAATGGCGCAGAACAAAAGAATGGCAGGATAGAGAACGCGGTACGGCACCTTCAGCAACTTGATCCAGATGCCGATCAGCGGCAGGTTGAGCACCACGAGCATCAGGTTGCCGACCCACATCGACACCACCAGGCCCCAGAACAAGCCGGGGTTCGACGTCATCACCTGCGGGCCCGGCTGGATGTTATGGATCGTCATCGCACCGACCATCAGCGCCATGACCGCGTTTTCCGGAATCCCAAGGGTGAGCAAGGGAATGAACGATGTCTGCGCGCCGGCGTTGTTCGCGGACTCCGGCCCGGCAACGCCCTGAATCGCGCCTTTGCCGAACCGGTTCGGATCCTTGGCCAATTTCTTTTCGAGCGCGTACGAGCCGAACGAGGCGAGCATCGCGCCGCCTCCGGGAAGCAGTCCCAGGATAGATCCTATGCCTGTGCCGCGAAGCACCGCGGGCCACGCCTCCTTGAACTGCTGCTTGGTCAGCCAAAGGCCGCCGATCTTGGCGGTAATGAGCTCGCGCTTCTCGGTACTTTCGAGATTGGTCAGGATCTCGGCGAATCCGAACAATCCCATGGCGACGCTGACGATGCCCAGGCCGTCGATGAGCTCCGGAACGCCGAACGCGAATCGCGCCGCGCCCGAGTTGACATCGGTGCCGACGAGGCCGAGCAGCAGCCCCAGCACGACCATCGCGATGGCCTTGAGGAGCGACCCGTGCGCGAGCACGACCGCGCCGATCAGACCGAGGATCATCAGCGAGCAGTATTCCGCGGGTCCGAATTTCAACGCCAGCTCGGACAGTGGAATGGCCACGGTGGCCACGAAAACGGTCGCTACGCAGCCCGCAAAAAAGGAGCCCAGCGCCGCGATGGCAAGCGCCGCACCCGCCTGGCCCTTGCGTGCCATTTGATAGCCGTCGAGGCAGGTCACCGCCGACGAGGTCTCGCCCGGCATATTGAGCAGGATCGATGTCGTCGAGCCGCCGTACTGGGCCCCGTAGTAAATGCCCGCGAGCATGATCAGCGCCGACACGGGTTGCAGCGCGTAAGTGGTCGGCAGCAGCATCGCGATCGTCGCGACCGGGCCGATGCCGGGAAGGACGCCGATCAAGGTACCCACGAGCGCGCCGATCAAGGCGTACAGCAGATTGATGGGCGTGAGCGCGACGCCAAAGCCGAGGGCGAGATGGCTGACCAGGTCCATCGTCGCGTCAGTTCGACCAGGGCCAGGTCGGAAGCTGGAGGTTCAGGCCGAAAATAAAGACGCCGAACGCGAGCGCAGCCAGAAGAATGGCGCTGATCAATGCTTCCTTCGGCCTGAACTCATGGCTCGCCGCGCTCGAGCTAAAGACCAGCCCGATCGTTGCCAATACCAGACCGATATAGTTGACGAGGATGCCGAATGCGATGACGCTCCCCAGCACGACGAGCGTCGGTCTCCAGTGCCACCGCGGAAGGGGGCCCCCCTTGATCTTGAGAGCGCGCAGCGAAAGCGCGCCCCCCAGAAGGAGCAGCAATATGCCCAGGATGCGGGGGAAGTAACCCGGCCCCATGCGGGCGGCGCTGCCGAGCGAGTAATTGCTGCCTATGATAATTGCGGCGAGGCCGAAGGCGACGAATATCAGGCCTGCGAAAAAGTCCTTCGGATGGCGAATGAACGCCATGGCAGTCTCCCCCGAAAGTCGCTATTCTTCGAGCCGGCGCCAAGAATAACATCGAACTCCGCGGCAAGCACCCCGATCGGCGCGAGTCGCAATAGCCAACAACAATAGCCAACAAAAAGGGCAGGCCCGTGTTTCGAGCCTGCCCTTCGAGTCCCGCCGGATGGCCCGATTACAGACCGTTCTTCGCGCGCAGTTCTTTCAGATACTGCTCGACCTCTTTGCCCTGCATCCGCTGCGCCAGTTGCGGCTTCACTTCGTCATACGGTGGAACCTTGGCTTCGCGAATGTCGTCCACTTCGATGACGTGCCAGCCGAACTGCGATTGCACCGGCGTCGTCGTGTACTTGCCTTTCGGAAGTGCGACCATGGCGTCAGCGAACGGCTTGACGAAGTTCGCGGGCGCGTTCCAGTCGAGGTCGCCGCCGTTGGTCTTCGAGCCGGTGTCCTTGGAACGTTCGGCCAGCTTTTCGAACTTCTCGCCCTTTTGCAGCGCGGTGATGATGTCCTTGGCGTCGCTTTCATTGTCGACCAGGATATGTCGCACCTTGTATTCCTTGTCGCCGATCTGACCCTTGATGACGTCGTACTCCTTGCGCATCTGATCTTCCGGAATCGGATGCGCCTTCAGGTAGTCGGCCATGAACGCGCGCACCAGCACGGTCTGCGACGTGAGGTCCATCTCGGTCTTCACCAGCGGGTTCTTGTCGAGACCCTGCTTGCGGGCCTCGCGAACCAGAAGCTCGCGCGTGTTCAGTTCGTCACGCACGGCAGCGCGCAGCTCGGGCGAATCCGTTTGGCCCTGCGAGGTACGCTGCTTGACCATGAAGTCGAAGTACGCCTGCGAGTAGAGGTCCTTGCCTTTGGCGGCCGCGTCGGCACGCGCGGGAGCCGCCTTGCTCTTGGCATCCTGGGCCACCGCGAGCGGAATCGAAAGCACCGCGGCGGACGCCACGAGTGCGGCAATAAATCGGGGAATCTTATGCATGAATGACAGTCCTTGTCGTAGGTGAAGCTGTTTAAGAAAACTCTTCAGGCGCGAGCGCCTTGATTGAAAGGGCGTGAATCGGAAACGGCAATAAATCGCTGACCCGTGCCAATACCTTCTGATGGCGTTCGAGGCGCGATATTCCGGTGAACGCGTTCGACACGATGAGGAGAGAAAAGTGCCCCCCGCCGGCGGCCGCGCCCGCATGTCCGGCATGGTCCGCGCTGTCGTCGTGGATTTCGAGCGCCGTGGGAACAAGGTCCTGCAACCGCGTCCGCAACGTCGATGCGAGGTCGTTCCGCTCGCTCACCAGGCCCTCTTTCACGATTGCTCAGGAAGATAACGGGCCACCGACGCGACGGTGCCGACAGCGGCGAGCATGAACAAGCCGATGCCGCCCCAGACCTTGAAATTGACCCAAGTATCGAGCGTGTAATGAGCCGCAACGTACAGGTTGATAACGCCCATGGCCGCGAGAAAGACGATCCATCCCCACGTGACTCTGGCCCAGACCGCGTCGGGCAGGGTCAGATCCTTGAGCAGTGCCGATATGATATTGCGCCGGAACACCGTGCGGCCGATGAGAAGGGTTAGCGCGAACAGCCAGTACAAAGCGGTCGGTTTCCACTTGATATAGGTTTCGTCGTGCAATAGCAGCGTCGCGCCGCCGAATACCGCAATGATCGCCAGGCTGACCCAGTGGATCGCCGCGACGCGACCCCTGCGCCAGCGGAAATACGCGATCTGGACGACGGACGCGGCAATTGCGACTCCGGTCGCCACGTAGATTCCCGCCAGCTTGAACGCGACGAAGAACAGAATCAGCGGAAAATAATCGGCTACAAATTGCATAACCTATTATTTTACATCGGATTCCATGCTCTTTTCAAGCGCCGACAAAGACCCGCCAGCAGGCGGACACCGGAAAGCCGCTACGGCCGCGGGTTGGCGATCAGTTTCCTGAAGCGCGCCCAGTCAAACGCCGGGCCAGGGTCGGTCTTGCGCTTGGGCGCGATATCCCGGTGGCCGGCGATGTCCTTCAGGGGGTAGCGACGGCGTAGCGCACGGGTCAGGCGCGCCAGCGTCCGGTATTGGATGTCCTCATACGGCAGCTCGTCGGTGCCCTCGAGCTCTACTCCGATCGAGAAATCGTTGCAATTGCTGCGTCTGCGCCATATCGACTCGCCGGCGTGCCAGGCGCGGAGCCCACACGACACGAACTGGGCGAGGGTTCCCTCGCGACGAATCAGAAAATGGGCCGAAACGCGCAGATCCGCGAGCGAAGCGAAATAAGGATGTGCCGTCGGATCGAGGCGGTTGGTGAACAGCTCGACGATCCAGGGGCCGCCGAACTGGCCCGGTGGCAACGAGATATTGTGAATGACCAGCAAACTGACGCGCACGTCGAACGGGCGCGCGTCGAAATTCGGCGATGGCACCTGCGCCGCCGCCCGGACCACACCGTCGCGATCGACGTGGAGGCGAAGCGGCGGAACGCTAACCGAAAGGACTGCGGGCACGGGTCCTTGGCGAGTGGGTGACGGCGGTAAGGATCTCGCCTAATGCGCACAGCGTCGAACGCTGCGGTGCGCGGGCGTGCTGGAAATCATGCGCGGAGCGTACGCCCACGTAAGTCTGTTGCATAGTGCCGGTGCCGAGAATTGACGCCAGGATGGCACAATGCGGTCCGTCGTGGAATCAACCAAGCGTGAGCATGATGAGCAAAGCGTACGACAGCAGAGTAGACGCGGTAAGGTACGTCATTCTCCGCAAGCTCGCGGCGGGCATGCGCCACGCGTTGATGGGCGAGCTGCAAGCCATACAGTTCGCGGCAGATTTGGCCGCGCAGAAGGTCAAAAGGAGCGTTACCGGCTCCCAGTTGAGCGAGGCGGTCAACCAGATATCCGATCAGACCCGGGCCGCCGCAGCAGCTAGTCGGTCGATCATGGAGTGGCTGCGGCCCGAAACCGGCTCGAGCACGGAGGTAGAGCCCGCGGTACAGGAATGCGTGAAGCTCGCCGGCGAGGTCTGGATCCTGCGAGGCGTCAAAGCAACGACGAATTGCAAGACGGGCCACGCCAAGGTGGCAAAGGCAGTCTTTTTCGAGCTCGTCGTGGCGTCGTTGCTTGCGCTGACGGACCTGTGTCCGGGATCGTTGGATATCGACCTCGTCGCGGAGCAACTCGATGGCAGGGTGGTCTTGAACATCCGCGCGCGGACTGCGGATCGGATATCAACCTCGCCGACGATCCCCGATCGACCCCTCACGTTCGACGACGTTCGGATGCTGGCGGAAGCACACGGGATTTCGTGCGTGTGTGGCGACGCCACGATAACACTCGAATTTCAGGCGATCGCTGCGTAGCTTCCTTGTTTCAAGGTGTACGCGCTCTCGAGTGCGGCGGCGCGAGATTCGACCCGAAACCGCAAGCTAGAGAACCCTTGTGGGCCCGCCTGCCGCCGGCCGACCGGCTATTTGATGCCCAACCGCTCCATCCGGTAACGCATCGCCCGAAACGTTATCCCCAGCAACTTCGCTGCAGCGGTGCGGTTGTAGCGCGTCTTTTCCAGCGCTTCGTTGATGGCGACGCGCTCGACGCGATCCAGATAATCCTGCAGCGGCCACTTGTCTCCCGTGGGCAGAGATGCGTCCGCTTCCTCGGGTGGCGGCGTGAGATGAAGATCCTCCGCCGAAATCTTGAGGGCGTCGGCGGCGAGCGATAGACCGCGCTCGAGAATATTTTCGAGCTCGCGCACGTTGCCGGGGAACGGGTAGGCTTCCAGCGCGGTTGCCGCCTGCGGATCGAGCTTCGCCGGTGTTCCGCGCGCCAGCTTTTTCAGGATGGCGTCGGCGATCGATGGAATATCCTCGCGCATTTCACGCAGGCTCGGCATCGCCAGCTCGATGACGTGCAGCCGATAGAACAAATCCTGGCGGAACTCTCCGGCGTCGACCAAAGCCGGCAGCTTCTTGTGCGTGGCGCTGATGATGCGCACATCGACCGGCTCTTCCGTTGTCGCGCCGACCTTGCGCACTTTCTTTTCCTGGATCGCGCGCAGGAGCTTGACCTGCATCGGCAGCGGCAGGTCCGCCACCTCGTCCAGGAATAATGTGCCGTTGTTCGCGGCCTGGAAAAACCCGTCGCGGTCGGCCTCGGCGCCGGTGAAGGCGCCCTTCTTGTAGCCGAAGAACTCGCTTTCCATGAGGTTTTCCGGAATCGCGCCGCAATTCACGGGAACGAAGGGTTGCTCGCTCCGCGGGCCGCCCAGATGAATCATTCGTGCCGCAAGTTCCTTGCCGCTCCCGGACTCGCCGGTGATGAACACCGGCGCCTGGCTGCGCGACAGACGGTCGATCATCGAGCGCACCAGCATGATCGCCGGCGATTCGCCGAGCAGCTGGTACGAGGACGGCGCCGACGGCTTTTCGGGAACCTTGAGCGCTTGCTTTACCAGCGCCCGCAACTGTTCGAGCGCCACTGGCTTTGCAAGATAGTCGAAGGCGCCGGCCTTCAGCGCTGCAACCGCGTTCTCGGCGCTGCCAAACGCGGTGATCACCGCGACCGGAACATCGAGCCCCTTGTTGGTGATGTGCTCGACGACGGTCAGACCTTCGCCGTCCGGAAGCCGCATGTCGGTGAGGCACAGGTCGAATGACTGCGAGTCGAGCAGCCGGGTCGCTTCGCCGACGGTTTGCGCCCGCGTCGTATCGAGGCCCATGCGAGAAAGTGTCAGCTCGAGCAGCTCGAGCAAATCGGGCTCGTCGTCGACGACAAGCACCTTCGGTTGTCCACGGTCGCGCGCTTTACGAATCATTTATTAGTCTCCCCTTACTTCTGCAACACCGGATCGGCCGCGCGCTTGAGCGTCATGCGAAAGTTAGCGCCCGGGCCTTTGGGCAGCAGCTCGAGCGCCGCGCCGTTGGCATCGGCGAGCTCTCTTGCGATATACAGGCCAAGGCCGGTGCCGCCCGGTCGCGTCGTGAAGAACGGCTCGAAAATCTGCGGCCGGAGCTCCGCCGGTATCCCCGGGCCGTCGTCCGACAGCTCGCATATTACGGCATCGCCCATGTATCCGGGACGTCCCACGATCCGGATGCTGCCGTCTTTTTTCTGACAATGCTGCCACGCGTTTCGCACCAGATTCCAGACGATCTGATTCAGGTGCCCGCGATCGAAGATCACGACCAGCTCCGGCGGAGCCACGATCGAGACGCCTCCGGGCGAGATGCCCTCGGCCTGGACGATTTCCTCGACCAGCGAATGCATGAATTCGCCCAGCGGGATGATTTCGGGCTGCTGACGATCGCGACGATTGAGCTGCAGGACTTCACCCACGATGCGGTCGATGCGCTTGGCATTGGTCCGTATCATCGTCAGAAGGCGTTGGCCTTCGGGGACGACCGAGCCGTCCTCTTCCAGTAGTTGCGCGGCCTGATTGATCGCCGACAACGGATTGCGCACTTCGTGGGCGATGCTCGCTGTCAGCCGCCCCATCGCTGCAAGCTTGATCTGCTGCGCTTCACTTTGCGCGCGTCCAAGATCCTCGAGGTAAATCAGCGTTCCACCGTTCAATCCCGAGCCGATGCGCACGAGCCGCACCCGCAGAAGCCGCTGTGTCGCTTCGACCTTGAACGGCGGCAGCGGCTCGGCGAAGTCCTCCTGCCAGCGGCGCCAGTAGTCGTGCAGCGTCGAGCTGAATTCCGCCAGCCGCATGCCGCCGCGCATGCGGCCGAAACCGCCGAGCAACCGAGTCACTTGCGCGTTGTGGCCACGGACCACGCCGTTCAGGTCGACGACGAGCACGCCATCCTGCATGTCCTGGATGATCAAGCGGTTCACTTGCTCGAGATTGGCAACGTCAATGCCTCGCTGCGCTGCGAGATCTTCGCTTGCCTTGGTATACCGGCCAAGCGCGAGCGCGACGCCCACCGTCGCAAAATAACCGAATCCGACCAGCCCCGTCTGCAGGATTTGCGTAGGTGCGATGAGCCCGTCGATCAAGCGCCAGCTGTCGAGCGCGATCAAAACCGAGCTGGCCAGTGCGGCGTGGAAGAACGCGATCTGCGAGCGCATCAGCCAGCCGCTGGCGGCCAGCTGTGGAAAGAGCAGGATCGACAGCGGGCCGCCGGCGTTGCCGCTGGCGTACATCAGCAGAGCGACGAAAGCGACGTCTCCGGCCAGCAGCGAGAGCAGCAACGCGGGCAGAGGCAGGCCGATCGATTCGCGCTGCACCCACCCGAAAGTCAGTATGCCGTAGGCGAAGTACAGGCCCGCGGCGGTCACGAACGCGTCGGGGGCACCGATACCGACCGTGCGAAGGTCGAGAAACAACGCCGTGCCGAGAAGCAGCACGCCGCAGACCGCGCGATACAAGCCGACGATCCATAGAATCCGTCTGCCCGATTCGGTGATTATCGCTGGGAGCGGAGGTGGCTCGAACGGAGGAATCGCGGAGTGCGGCTGCATGTCGACGGTCATCGCTTGGCGCACTCGCTGTCGGTGCAGGCGTAGCCGCCCGCAACCGGGCTCGCGTCGCTGCGCGGCAGGAAGACCCCGCAACGTGCGCATCGAACCATGGGCTGCGCGGGGATCTCGGTTGCGGTCGCGCCAGTCGCGTCACTCGTCCTCGATCGCGCTTTGCGTGCATTGATCATCCGCAGTGCCAGCAGCACCACGAAGATCAATACCAGCCAGGCGACAACTTTTGCCATCAGACCGTCGCTTCGTTGTTCATCTCACACCACTTTGCCTGGGTTCAGAATGCCTTGCGGGTCGAGCATCTGCTTCAACCGGCGCATCAACTCCAGCTCGATCGGCGCCTTGTAGCGCTCCATCTCGCCGCGCTTCATCTGCCCGACGCCGTGCTCCGCGCTGAAGCTGCCGCCGAGCGCGGCGACCAAATCGTAGACGATCCTGTTGGCACGCGAAGTCTGGTCGAGAAATTTGGGGTTCGCCGCGCCGCCTGGTGCGGAGAGGTTGTAGTGAAGATTCCCGTCGCCCAAATGGCCGAACACGACATATCGGACGCCCGGCATCGCAACGTCGAGAGCTTCCTTGCTGCGCGAGAGGAACTCCGTCATTCTCGATACCGGAACGCTGATGTCGTGCTTGATATTGGCGCCTTCGCGCTTTTGAGCTTCGGGAATATGTTCGCGCAGATTCCAGAGCTCCGTCGCTTGGGCGTCGGATTGCGCGATGACGGCATCGCGCGCGAGCCCCTCGTTCAGGCAATCGGCCAGCGCTGCTTCGACCTGCGCCAGCAGCGGCGAATTCGCCGCTGCATCGTCGGCCTGAAGCAACAGGTACCAGTCGTATCCGGGGAGCGGATCCGGCAGCGCCGGAAAGTGCCCCCGCGTCAGCGTCACGCAATCGGCGGAGATGAGCTCGAATCCGGTCAGGCGATCTCCCAGCGCCTGACGCGTAACGCCGAGAAGTCGCACTGCCGCCGAGACGTCTTCGACCGCGACCCACGCCGTGGCCGAGGTTTGCGGCCGCGGGAAAAGCTTCAGCACCGCCGCGGTGATAATGCCAAGCGTGCCTTCGCTGCCGAGAAAAAGCTGCTTCAGGTCGTAGCCGGTGTTGTCCTTGCGAAGTCCTCGCAGTCCATCCCAGACTCTTCCATCGGCCAGCACAATTTCCAGGCCAAGCACCATTTCGCGCGCGTTTCCGTAACGCAGGACCGCCGTGCCGCCGGCGTTGGTCGAAAGATTGCCGCCGATCGCGCAGCTTCCCTCCGCGGCCAACGAAAGAGGAAACAGGAGTCCGGCTTCGGCCGCTGCGTGTTGGACCGAAGCGAGCGGGACCCCCGCTTCGACGGTCATGGTGGCGTTCTCGGTGTCGATGGCGCGCACGCGATTGAGTCGCGAAAGCTGCATGACAATTTCGTCTCCGCCGGAATGCGGAGTCGCGCCTCCGCAAAGACTGGTATTGCCGCCCTGTGGAACGATCGGCACACCATGTTCCGCGCAAACGCGTGCCACCGCAGCGACTTCTGCCGTCGATCCCGGCCTGACGACGGCTAGTGCTCGCCCGTGATAGCGCTCGCGCCAATCGGTCAGATACGGCGCGGTATCGGTGACCGCGGTGATGACGTGAAAATCGCCGACGATCGCCTGCAGTGAACTCATGAACGGAGCAGCCGATTCGGCCATTGGAGCATAATAGCGGAAAACGCAGGGCGACCGTACCTGCGCGCAAGGAGACCTCCCATGTCCGGCCCGTCGTCGAAACCGTTTACGCCGCAGGAGGCGCTCGAATTCATGCAGCGCATGTGGAACCCCTTCGGCATGCCGGTGCCCGGTTTCACGCCGCCCGGCGCAGGGCCCGCAAGCATGCCGTTTCCGAATCCGGCGACCATGTTCGCTACCCTGGATCCCGCCGAGATCGACAAGAAGATCGCCGAGCTGCGAGTCATCGAAAACTGGTTGTCGATGAGCCAGAATTTCATGCAGCTGAGCATTAAGACGCTGGAGTTGCAAAAAGCTTCGCTCGAAGCGATGCGCGCGGGGGTGAGCGCTGCGGATCCGAGCCGAAAAAAGAACCGAAACCACAAAGACGGAGAATAGATTGGCGCTGACTCTTTATTACGGCTCAGGCTCGCCTTATGCGTGGCGCGTCCAACTGGCGCTGGAACACAAGGCGCTGCCCTACGAACTCAAGGTCCTTTCGTTCTCGGCGGGCGATACCAAGAAGCCGGAATTCCTGGCCCTCAATCCGCGCCATCAGGTTCCGGTGCTCAGCGACGGCAATTTCTCGCTTTACGAATCCAATGCCATCGTCGAATACATCGACGAGGCCTATCCCGGGCGCGGAGCGCCGCTTTTTCCCGGTGACGCAAAAACACACGCGCTCATTCGGCGCCTGATTCTTGAAGTCGACAATTATTACGGCCCAACGTCCGAAAAGCTGCTCGAGCAGGCGTTCTGGAAGAAGCCGGAGGAACGCGACGCGAAGGCGATTGCCGATGCACGCGTAGGAGTTGTCGCCGAGCTCGGCAATTTCGAAAAAGCGATCCGCGGCGACTACTTGGCCGGACCACTGTCGGCTGCGGACTTCGCTCTGTATCCGATGGTCGCATTGCTGAAGCGTGCGCAGATGAAATTGCCGGATCTGGATGCCGACGGCATGCTCCCGTCCGCGATCAAGATCTGGAAAACGCGGATCGAAGCACTGCCGTTTTTCGACAAGACGATTCCGCCGCATTGGAAGGCGCCGTAGCTCGATTTGTTGCGCGGTCGCTATCGCTCGCAGCGGCGTTCTTGAGCGTACGAGAGCCCTCTACGGCGAGTTGTTGGTTCGTTATTCCGCCAAAAGCGGGAATCCATTGATTGTTGCGCTGTCGCAAAATGGATCCCCGCTCAGTTACCAAAATGAGCGGGGATGACGCCGGTGTGACGCTGTCGCTCATTTCAATCATCTGGGGCTCACGATGCGGCTGATGACTACGGCTTTCGCGGACGGTCAACGTATTCCGGGGGACTTCGCGTTTTGCGTCGCCGACCCGGGCTCGCACGTCAGGCTGTCCGCCAATCTCAATCCGGATTTCGCGTGGAGCGACCTTCCGCCGGAAACCGAATCGCTGGCGCTGATCTGCCACGATCCCGATGTGCCTTCCCGGGGCGACGATGTCAACAAGGAAGGGCGCTCGGTGTCCGCGGAGCTGGCGCGGGTCGACTTCTTTCACTGGGTGCTGATCGACCTGCCGCCCAACACCATGCCTATATCACGCGGCGAATTTTCCAAGGGCGTTACGGCGCGAGGGAAGAGCGGCCCTGCTGCCACGCGCGGCGCTCGGCACGGTCTCAACGACTATACCGGCTGGTTTGCCGCGGATAAGGACATGAGCGGCAACTACTTCGGCTACGACGGCCCCTGTCCGCCGTGGAATGACGAGCTCGTCCATCACTACGTGTTCACGCTGTACGCGATCGAAGTGCCGCGCCTGGCGGTCATAGGCAACTTCACCGGGCAGGATGTGCTGGTGGCGCTCGCCGGCCGCGTGCTCGCGCAAGCTTCGTTGACGGGCGTGTATACCCTCAATCCCGCGCTCGGCCCTTAGCGCGCGCGGTGCGACCCGCGACAGGCCGTCGTTTTCGCGGAATGACGAATCCTGGATTTCAGCCGCCGACCACCTTGGCGGTGTCAGTTATTTGGCCTGGCTCGAGCCAAGCCAAGCGTCTTGGCGCGACCGCGCATCGGCGTCCGCATCTTTCGCCAGCGCCAGCCAGCACGTGTCGAGAGGTGCGGCATCGAGCTTCACCGAAAATTCCATCAGCTCATCGCGGCGGAAGGCGTGAACGCGCAGCACGTCGTCCGCGCGGCGCGATTTGAGCGCGCGCTCAAGGCTCTCGACGGAGGCGCGAATGCCATCGATCGCGACCAGCGTGTCTCCTGCCGCAAGTCCCGCGCGTTCGGTAGGACCGTCGGTCAGCACATGCTTGAGACGCGGCTCGGCACTGCCCGCGAGGACCGCCCCCAGCCAGGTGCGAGTCGACTTGCTCTTGCCAGCGGAGCCGCCTTTATCTTTCGCGCCCTCGGCCGCGCGCAGCGTGACGTCGATTCCGAACGGCGCGAGCAATTCCTCAAGCGGCAGATCGTCCGTTCCGCGCACGTATTTGTCGAAGAATCCGGTCAGGTCGACGCCCGCGAGCCCGGCCGCGATGGTTTCGATGCCGCCTTCCGGCACCCCGATCCCCGGCTTGCCGTGGCGCTGCCACAACGCGCGCATGACTTCGTCCAGCGTTGTCACACCGGCGAGCCGCAGCGTCAGATCCAGTGCAAGGGCGATCAAGGCGCCCTTGACGTAATAGCTCACGACGGCGTTGGGCGCGTTCTCGTCCTGGCGGTAATACTTGATCCACGCGTCGAAGCTCGATTCGGCGACGCTTTGCCTTGATCGCCCCGGCGCGCGGAGCAGTCGCGTGATGTCGCGACCCACGATTTCGAGGTAATCGCTGATGCCGATGACGCCGCTGCGCACCAGTGTCAAATCGTCGTAATAGGAGGTGATGCCCTCGAACGCCCAGAGCTGCTCCGTAAGGTTTTCACGCGTAAGGTCATAGGGCAGGAATGCAGACGGCTTGATGCGCTTGACGTTCCAGGTGTGGAAATATTCATGGCTCGCAAGGCCGAGCAGCGAGCGATAATCTTCGCCGACTCCGGTGGCTCCGGGTTTAGGCAGCCCGTCGCGGTTGCTGACAAGACTGGTGCTTGCGCGATGCTCCAACCCACCGTAGCCCTCGCCGACGGCGAGCAGCTGAAAGAGGTAGTAGTCGACGGGCGCACTGCTATCCGGGGCGCCGCCGAACAAGTCGATCTGGCTCTGGCAGACGCGTCGCAGATCTTGCGCGAAACGCGCCAGATCGCCCCGATGCCGGCCGGTAACGGCAATATCGTGCCGCGCGCCCCCTGCCTCGAAATGGACAAGATCGAAGCTCCCCATCTCGACCGGATGGTCGATGAGCTCGTCGTAGCTGGCGGCGACAAAGCGACCGAAGCCGTACGCTGACGCACCCGCGCGCGGAAGGCTTGTCGCGACCCGCCAATCGCGATAGGCGTCGCCTTTCGGAGCGAGAATCTCGATCTCGCAAGGGCGAGCTTCACGCCCCACGGGCCACACGAATACGCTCGGCCCGTTGAAGTACCCGCGCTCGCCGTCGAGATACGCTGCACGCACCGACAAGTCGAAGGCATATATCTCTGCGACCATCGTCAGCGGTGCGGAACAGGCGTCGGCCCGCCAGGTATCTTTGGCCGTCTTGTGCAAGCCGATGCGGGAACCGTTGCACTCGCCGCGGACCGACACGAAATGGCGCGCGAATTCGCGGATCAGGTAGCTGCCGGGGATCCACGACGGAAGACGAAAAGATTGGCCGGCGGGGTCGGGATCGTCGACGGTGCACGACACCTCGAACACGTGCGCGTGCGGATTGATGGGTACGATGCGATAGCGAGTCGGCGTCATGCGGCGTGAGCTGGGTTGGACGAATTCACGGGATTGGACAGATTCACGCCGGCAATTATAGTGTTCGGATCGAGATGATAGGTTGCCAGTGAACAATCAGGGAAAGCATGACTACTTTCCTTCCGGTTTCAATTCAGGTGTGTAATAGGCTAGCATTCGGTCCCTGCGCTCCAGGAGAAGTGAGAGAGATGTCGTTGTCCACCATGAAGCGTCGAAACACTCTTTTTTCGATCGCGATCGCGCTGTTGGCGACGGTCACGCAGGCCGGTGCGGCTGCGACGTGGGCTGATCCGTCCAAAGTGCTGCATGTCGCCCTTCCGTCGGACATTACCGGGCTTGATCCCGCCGCCACGCAGGATCTGTATTCCAACGCCGTCGAGACGCGGATTTTCGACACTCTCTACGTATGGGACTACCTCGAACGCCCGTATCGCTTCGTCCCGAGCGTCGCCGTGGGCATGCCCGATATCTCCTCCGACGGGCTCACATGGATCATCCACTTGCGGCAAGGCATTTTCTTCGATGACGATGCGGCGTTCGCGGGGCAAAAGCGCGAGCTGACCGCGGCGGATTTCGTCTATTCGTGGAAGCGCGTCGTCGATCCAAGGGTACGCTCGCCAAACGCGAATCTTCTGGAGGGCAGGTTGGTGGGCCTGGACGACGCGGTCGCCAAGGCCAAATCATCGGGGCGCTTTGACTATGACACCGAAATCGCAGGCCTGCGCGCAATCGATCGCTATACGCTGCGGCTTCAGTTGGTCGAGCCCGACTACACTTTTCTGACGACCTTCAATCAATCCGCCTTGTGCGCTGTCGCTCGCGAGGCGATCGAGAAATACGCCGATGCGGGAGGCAGGGTCATGGATCATCCGGTCGGTAGCGGACCCTACCGATTGAAGGAATGGCAGCGCAATCGGCGGGTCTTGCTCGAAGCCAACCCGCAGTTCCGCGACGAGCGGTTTCCGCCTGCACCGGCAACCGCCGACGCCGCCACCCGAACCGTTGCAGCAACGATGAAGGGCAAGAGGATTCCGCAGATCGGGATCGTCGATATCGCCGTGGTCGAGGAAACCAACCCGCGACTCCTGATGTTCAGCGCCGGAGAGCTCGATCTCATCGACATACCCGGCGATCTTGCGCCGAAGATTATCGACGGCGCTAACCGGCTGCTGCCGGAATACGTCAGCCGTGGCGTCGACCTACAGCGTGCGACCGAGCTCACCGTCACCTTTGCGTATTTCAATATGGAAGACCCTGTGCTCGGCGGATATACGCCGGATCGCATCGCTCTGCGCCGCGCCATCTGCAGCGCTTACAACATCGACGATGAAATCCGCGTGCTACGAAACGGGCAGGGAATCCGCGCGACGCAGCCGATCCCGCCTGACGTCGTCGGGCACGTCTCCGGGTTCAAGGGATTTGCGGCGTACGATCCCGCGGTCGCACGCGCCCTGCTCGACAAGTTTGGCTATCGCGACCGGGACGGCGACGGTTACCGGGAGTCTCCCGATGGGACGCCATTGGTGCTGCACATGGCGACGCTGACTGGCGAAGTCTATCGCCGGTACGACGAGCTGTGGCAGCGCGGGCTGCAGGCTGTAGGAATCAAAGTAGACCTCCAGGTGCAAAATTTTGCCGAGTTCATCAAGGCCGCCCGCGCCGCGCAACTGCAACTGTCGACGCTTGCCTGGACCAACGACACGGCCGACGAATTCATGCAGCTTTTTTTTGGCCCCAACGCAGGCGCGGGCAACATCGCACGCTTCCGGAATGCGAAGTTCGATGCGCTTTACCTGCAGAGCCGACGCACTCCGGACGATCGCGAACGGGCGAAGCTATACGCAGCGATGACCGAGCTGATCGCCGCGTATTTGCCCTGGTGCACGCAGGCGTTTCGCATCAGCAACACGGTAGTAGCGTCGAAGATACGCGGCTACAGGAAAAACGTTCACTACCTGATTCCGCCCTGGCAGTATCTGGATATCGACACAGCGGTGCAGAAGTTCGGGCGGCCGTAGTTGCCTACGGCCGCCCGAAGGGCGGACTAGCCGGGGACTACATCCCCGCTACTGCGGCGCGGGTCCGGACTTGGATTGCGCTTTTCTGTCCTGTGCGTGTGCCATGGCATCCTTGCAAGCCGGCGATACTTTGGCTTCGTTCTGCTTCAGGCAAGCGGCGATGCGATGGTTACCGGGTTGAACCCCGGGACAAAGGGCGGCTGCATCAGCCTTGCAGGCGGCGCGCCCGCTACCGACGGGCGGCTGGTCTGCTGCGAGCGCGGAGCTTGCTGCCAACGCGAGCGTGGAGAGTACAACTAGAACAGTTCTCATCGGGAATGCCTTTTCGGTTAATGACATTCGATTAACGCCCGATGAGCCACAGCGGTGACGTCGAGATGTAACGATTAATTTCTGCAGCTAATTCAGGTTGTAGCGCTCGCGCAACTCGGGCACCACTTCGCGCCAGCTTGAATCGTTGGCGCTTCCCCCGCGGATGCGGTCGATGTGCGCGTTCCAGTTGCACCCTGTCGAGTCCGGTTCCTGCCGCCACAATGCCAATTGAAAGTCCTTGAAATTTCCGTGCCTGGCAACTCGTTCCTGCACCCGCAAGTCGAGCGACCCGATATCGATCAGCGTGCGTGCTATAGGCGTCTCCAACGATCGTTGACGTTCCATGGCTCAACTCTATCGTTTCTGCCGAAACGCCGGTATCGGCGCAAGGCCATTTTTCCGTCAGAGGACGCCCTACGTTTCGAGCCCATGGGCGTATCGTCCTACAGCTTACGATCTCGCGGGCCGAGGAAATACCACAGGATCAAGCCCAATAGCGGCAGCAGCAACACCACGAGTGTCCACAGCAGCTTCTTCTCGTTCGATACCGAGCTTTGCAAAATATTGATGATCGCCCAGATATCGCCAGCGAGTATCAGGACGCCCACGAGGCCGTTGTAGCCGAAGTTCATCATTTTTTGGTTCTCCCGTTGTGTTCCGGATTCATCGCTGCCTGACGGCTCGTGCAGTGTATCCGATCACTCGGTTCTCAAGAACCGCCGACATTCGTCGGTGGCTCACGAATGGTGCAGTCGGCTGTTACGGACGTCCGTCCAACCGGGTAAGCCGGGCCTAGTGCTGCTAGAATTTGTGCTTAGGGTCACCTCTTCACCGGAGCCATTGCAATGTTTCGATCGTTCGCTTTTTTCGCCGCCTGCTTACTGCTGGCGAGCGCCGACGCGACCGAATACCCGGCACCGACGCAGGGCGATTTCGTGGTTCGCAACTTCGTGTTCGCTTCGGGCGAGAAGTTGCCGGAACTTCGCCTTCATTACCGCACGCTGGGCACGCCGCAACGCGATGCGCAAGGCGTGGTGCGCAACGCGGTTCTGGTCATGCATGGAACGGGCGGAACCGGCGGCCAGTTCATCCGACCCGAATTCGCGGGCGCGTTGTTCGGCGCCGGGCAACCGCTCGATGCGAGCCGCTATTTCATCATTCTCCCCGACGGCATCGGGCACGGGCAGTCGAGCAAGCCAAGCGACGGCCTGCGTGCTGCGTTTCCCCATTACGGCTATATAGACATGGTCGAGGCGCAACATCGGCTGGTCACCGACGGCCTGGGTGTCAATCACTTGCGCCTCGTCATGGGAACCTCGATGGGCGGCATGCAGACGTGGCTCTGGGGCGAACGCTATCCCGGCTTCATGGACGCGCTGATGCCGCTCGCAAGTCTGCCGACGCAGATTTCCGGACGCAACCGCGTCTGGCGCCGCGTCATCATCGATGCGATACGCAATGACCCGGATTGGCGCGGTGGCAACTACGTGTCGCAGCCGCCGAGTCTCCGTACGGCGGTCGAAATGCTGTATTTCATGTCCAGCAATCCGCCGCTACGCCAGCAGCAGATGCCGACGCTCGCGAAGAGCGATTTGGCCTTGGACTCCGCGGTCGATTCGCTGACGAAGACGAGTGATGCGAATGACACGCTGTATCAGCTCGAGGCATCGCGCGACTACGACCCAGGCGCCGATCTCGAAAAGATTCGCG
>OCZU010000749.1_pt1 | contig 21800 bp, 19 predicted proteins | sample 1539001 | NCBI WGS metagenome assembly OCZU01 (sample SAMEA3539306, study PRJEB22396) | soil metagenome | biome: tundra; feature: field; material: soil | place: USA | collected 2010-05 | depth 0.15 m | reverse complement strand
TGACCGTCCGCCTCGGCGCCGCCACCCATCGCGGACACGCCGAACTCATCTTCGACCGCTTCGGTCCTTTCTGGGGATGGTTCTCCATGATCGACCTCGGCATCGGAAACTTCCTCACTCTCATCACCGAATTCATCGCCGTCCGCGCCGGCCTCGGTTTCTTCGGAGTCCGCCCCTGGATCGCAATCCTCATCGCGCTCGTAATCCTATACGGCGCGTTAATGAGTCACCGCTACTGGACTTGGGAACGCATCACCCTTGCCGCCGCCGCATTCAACCTCATCTTCATTCCAGTCGCTCTCATGACTCATCCCAGCTGGCACTCGGTCGGCCATTCCTTCATCACCTGGCAGCCGCTCCCCGGTTTCAACAAAGACACTCTACTCATCCTCCTCGCCGATATCGGCGCCACCGTCACGCCCTGGATGCTTTTCTTCCAGCAAAGCGCCACCGTCGACAAAGGCATGACCATCAAAGATATCCGCTTCGGCCGCATCGACACCGTCCTCGGCGCTGCCCTGGCCACAGCCGCCGCCATCGCCACGATCATCGCCACCGCCCCGCTCTTCGCCCATCAGATGAGCGCCGGCAATTTCCAGGCCGCCGAATTCGCGCAAGCTCTTCAGCCCCTGATCGGCCGCTTCGGAGCATCCCTGTTCGCGCTTGGCATGGTCGAGGCCGGCATCGTCGCCGCCATCACCATCTCAACCTCTTCGGCATACGCTTTCGGCGAGGTCACCCACAAACCGCACAGCCTCAACCTTCCCATGGGAGAAGGTAAATCCTTCTACGCCGTGCTGACCATCTGCGCCGCCGCTGCCGCCGCCATTGTCCTCATCCCGGGCCTCCCGTTGGTCTACGTAGTTCTGATCGTTAACGTAGTCGCGGTCCTTGCCATGCCCCCTGCATTGGTGTTTCTGTTCATGCTGGTCAACGACAAAGAAATTATGGGCGACCTGGTCAGCCCGCTGTGGGCCAACGTCCTGTCCACCGGAGTAGTAGTGGTCCTGACCGGCGCCGGCATCCTCTTCGGCATCAGCATCATCGCCCCCAACATCTTCGCCGTCCTGGGAGGAAAGTAGAGAAATGCTTTCATGAATGGTTTTCGGGAGAGGATTATGAAAGGTTTTCGGGGAGGGTGGAGCAGGCCCTCAGGCCTGCATTACAAACAGATGTGGATTGGATTTTTAGTCCCTGAGGTAGCTTTCACGAGCGCCTCTTCCGTTTTTGAATCAGGAGAATGAATTCCATGACAAAAAAAGAATCCACCCACCCCTCAGCCGCCGACGAAACCCTGGTCCTATCTTCCCTCGAACACGATCAACTTGTCGGAGCCAAGAAACACCACATCCCCCGCCGACACCTTAAAGGCCCCGAACTCGCTGTGCTCTGGGCTCTTCGTCTCTACCTATTTTTCATGATGGCAGTCGTGGCATACCAAGTCTGGATCGCCGGCCGCTAAAAGCTCTCACGTTCAGAAGACAGAAACGAGGTTCAGGACCGGTCCCAGCCCAGCCGCGGAATCAGGATCAGGATCAGACCGTAAAACAAAAGCGACGCCACCAGCGACGCGGCGTTGCCGAAACGAAGATCCTCGAACAAAAGCTTGAGCGTGCCAAACGCAATCGCCACATAAGCAACCCACAACAGTTCCACGCGCTTCCAGCGCGAGCCGCCGTAACCAAGCAGGAGAGCGACCGAGCAAATCACCACGGTCCGGACAACCGAGAGACGCGAGGCATTCAGCATTCCTGAACCAAGCCTCACGCTTACCATCACTGCCAGCGCCGCTGCCACGCCAGCCAACAGCACCCAAGGGACCACCCAGAGCAGCCCCTCTTTCCTTTGATTTGCTGTAGCAGGATCAGAAGCATGATTTGCCGAAGCGCGACCCGCCGAAACACGCAATCCAATGGCGCAGCAAAGACCGGCCGAGGCCGCGACCACCCATGTGCCTGCGTCCAAGCCGGACGGCACATTTCCAGCAAGAGCGTTGCCCGCGGCCCTGAGAAGACCGGAGAGGATCGACGCCGCCAGCAGGTAGTAGGACACGTGCAAGCCAAGGCTAAGCTTCCCGGTGTGCGTGTACAAAAAAGCCGCCGTCACCGCAGCCAGGCATAACAACGGCGCCTGCAAGCTTGCGGGAAAAGTCAGCAGGCTTCCCACCAGCAGAAGTGCGCCCGCGTAGGTCGCATACACCCTACGATTGAGAGCTTGCTGCTGGGCGGTAAACCGCCACAGCGCGCCCCAGTAGCACGCCGCGGCAAGCAGCAGGAAAAAACCGCCTAGCGCCGCGGCCGAGCCAGGACTTGCGCGCAGCGTCCCAAAAGTTGCGAGCACAAACGCCACAACCGCCTGCGCGATTTCGAAGACCGTCGGCCGGTGGCGCAAGCCAAAGCTGCGCAATCCAAAGCCTCCGCCGTAGATTGCGAACAGCGCCAGACACAGCACGGTGATCGTAGTTGCAGCGATGGGCCGATATTCCGAAGGAACACCGTCGGGAGAAGTCATCACGTAGACCAGCAACCACACGGCGAGGTCCGCTGCCATCGCCGGGACCGCTCTCAGACCGGGCGCATGTCCCTGGTAAGCGGCAATTTCAGCGGCCAAGCCCACCGCCAGCAGCGCAGCCGTAAACGGTACGAGTTCACGCGTCGCGATCATAAGTGCCGCAGCCGTGGCTACCGCCGCCAGAGTCGCCACCCACGGAATCGCCTGCAGGTTCTGCCGCCATGCCAGTGTTATGCCAAGCACAACAAACCCAACCAACACCGTTGCTGTGAAAACGGGCGGCAACACCTGAAAACGCACGGTGGATTCCCACAGCAGAGGCGAGAGGATCAGTGCAGCGGTGACTGCGTAGGTGACACTGGCAAAGCGATTCGCGGCATGTGTTCTGGCTGCCCACACCAGCCACATGCCGGCGTACACGATGGCCACTACCAGCAAGGGCAACTTCGGCAGTATTTCCGACTCAGCGACCGCGCGCAGCAAGTATGCCCCCGCAATCGCCAGAACCGCCTTGCCGAATACGGGCAGCGCGCCCGCAGATAAGTTCGGAGCCGAGAAGGCTCCCCCAGTTTCGGGAGGCCGCGAGCTCCGCAGCGCAACGCTCCCAGGTGTTGAGGGCGCAGGGGGTGAAGGGGCAAGTATTGCAGGTGCAGGCGCGGGAGTCGCATGAGCCGGCTTGCCTTCCAGCGCGGAGACGCGGCGTTGCAGATCCTGCACCTGTTCGCTGAGTTCCTCCACGTCCGATGCGACTCGCCCGAAAGCTTGAGCCATTCGCTTCTCCGCATCTGCCCCAATAAGGCGGGGCCTAGCTGGTTCCGTGTGCCGCAGCGGCGCCGGAGTCCGGCAATAAGGCTGACTCCGGCCAGGGTGGCAGGAGTTTCACCAAGAACCACAGAATGAAGAAAGGAAGAATCATGAGAGCGATCGCGGTTAACAACCCTTCCCGCGTGGCGAAGGCCATCTTATAAGTGGTGTACCCGAGAAAACTCTTGGAGAAAAGCTGGCCCCCGATCACAACGTTCCAACGCATGGCAAAAATGCCGATTACGGTCAAGCATCCGGCTAAAGCGTAGATGCGCTTTCGCGCGGTATCCGTGAGCTTGAGAAGCTGCATCAATCCCAACAGGGCAATCGGCGTGACCGTACCCAGCAGGATCTGAACGATCACCTGCGACACCCACAGCCGGGTGTGCACCATGAAATCCAGGCTGCGAAACGACTCATCCGCCTCATAGATTCGCTGCAGCAGGTCCAGCATCTCCAGGCTGAAGTCGATGATGAAGGTGTAGAGCAGATACCGCCCGATGGTGTCCAGGCAGCGCATGTCGATCTGCTGCCCGCGCACCCGCGTAGAAAACATGTAAAGCAGCATGACCGCAGCGATCCCCGATACCATCGCCGAGAACACAAACACGATGGGCATCAGCGGCGACGACCACCAGGGGTTTGCCTTTACCGATCCAAAAATAAAGCCAACATATCCGTGCAGGAGGAACGCGGAAGGGATACCAATCAGCGTGATGAAATACCCCAGTCTCTCATCGATGCGCAGCGAACGTTCACTCACATTGTTAGAGCCGAGAGTCAGCACACGATAGAGCAGACGCCTCCAACCGCTCGTGGTCTGCGAAAACACAACAATCTCATGCCGGTAGTCGAGCCAGATCTCGAGCAGCAGCACGCCCATCAGGTACCAAAGATAGACAAAGCCGAACATCGCCATGGCGGAGGAACGGTGCGGTGTCAGATACATCTCCAGCGAGCGCTCGGGATGTCCCAGGTGCAATTGCAGCGGCAGCGGAGCCACCAATAGGAAGGAAAGCGCGGTGAGCAGGGCCAGCCGGTAAGTCGGCTTCACCGCCTGCACTCGGAACACACGTTCCAGAGACGCCAAAATGAACGCGCCCGCCACCAGCCCCGTAATGAACGGGTAAAGCACGATGAGGATGCTCCACTGGAGCTCCACTTCGTTGGGATACATGAAGCCTTCGACCGGTATCTGCACAAACCTCCTTACCACACCTATCGGACCGAACTTACCGGACTGAGCCATCCATGCCGTCGTAAAAAACTTTCGCACCAGTCGCCATGTGCGGCTTCAGAACTTGAACCGTGTGCGTCCGCAAGAATTCATGAATCGGATCGCTGGGATTCTTCAGGTCGGCTAACTGCCGCGCGCCGGTAGGACAGGCCTCGCAGCAGGCGGTCGTCAGTCCTTTGGTGATCCGGTGATAGCACAGCGTGCACTTCTCCGCGGTATTCGTCTTGGGATTGAGGAAGCGGCACCCGTAGGGGCACGCCTGGATGCAATAGCGGCAGCCCAGGCAGTAGTTCTTGTCCACCAGCACAACTCCATCCGGCGTAATAAAGGTCGCACCCACGGGACACACCTGCGTGCAGGGAGATTCCGCACAGTGGTTGCAGAGCTTGGGAACGAAGAAGTTCTTGCCGCCGTCATCGGCATGCGGAGGAAAACCGTTCTTGCCGCCATTGGGCGATTCCACCTCCGGTTTTTCGATCTTCCAGTCAGACACGTGGTAGCGCTCGATCCAGGTACGGTAATAGCCTTCGGGAACGTCGTTCTCCTCAGCGCAGGCGCGAACGCAACTGCCACAACCGATGCACTTGGGAATGTCGATCAACATGCCCCACCAATGCTCGGTCAGCTTGTAATTCGGCGAGGCCTCCGGAGTTCCCGCAAGCACGAACTTCCACGCCACAGCAGCCGCGGGCAACAGGACCAGCAATCGACGGCGGGTGATTTCCATTTATTTCTTCCCTTCCGTCAGAACCTTCGCTGTACTAGTCTTCTCCGGTTCAATTCTTGGGTGGTGCGGCTGGTGACAGGTGTCGCAGGCGAGCCCTCCGGAGTGATCGGCCGTGACTACTTGCGGAAAATTCTTCGGCTTGGCAGCGTTGGCTTCGTGACAGCGGGCACACACCACGGCTGTGTCCAGCTTCGCCGGCTGTACCGAACCCGGATCGTCCGCGTGCTTGGCCTGGGCCCCGTGGCAGGCCTCGCAAGCGACCACCACATGCTTGCCAAGCTTTTTCTGGTCCACCACGTCGGTATGGCAGGCCTCGCAGGTGTCGTGCCCGGCAAACGCAATTGGCCGCGACGCGCTCTCGGCGATGGCCGCACCTCGATAGTGGCCGTACTGCCCAAAACTGTGAGGTACGACAGCCGTCCGCAGGATCACGAATGCCAGTAACGCGATTGCGATGACTACTGCCAGCCGAATGAGATGCTCGATATCCTTGAACAAGTGTTCCCCGCGCCATGCTCCGGGCGCAATCTGCGCCCAAAATTGCGCAATGTTCTTTGATACCCAAGATTCCTCTCGGGCGCGATGATTGAAGTCACAAGGCGCTGTGATGAGGCTCACCCTCCAACGATTATTTTTTTCTGATCAAAGGCCCGGCGCACCGGGTTGCCCGATACCCGATGCGGCTTGCCATCCATTCCGCCTACGCATTCCGCCCCGGAACAGATAAACTTATTAGTTCACACGGTGCAGGGAATCTCGCGGCATCTTTTTCGGGAAGGCCATCATGTCATTGAACAGCTTCAACACCCGCTCCGCCCTTAGTGTCGGCAACAAAGAATACGAAATCTACCGCCTCGCCGCTCTCGACCAGCAAGGCATCTCCACCAAACATCTCCCGTACTGCTTACGCATCCTGCTGGAGAATCTGCTCCGCACAGAAGACGGACGCAACGTCAAAAAGGAAGACATCCGCTCGATGGCAGCCTGGGGTACCAAAGGAACGACGAAGAACTCCAAACCCGATACAGAAATCGCCTTCACCCCCAGCCGCGTCCTGCTCCAGGATTTCACCGGCGTGCCCTGCGTCGTCGATCTCGCCGCCATGCGCGACGCCATGCAGCAACTCGGCGGCGACCCTGCCCTCATCAATCCTCTGCAGCCCGTCGAACTCGTGATCGACCACTCGGTGCAAGTCGACGAATTCGGCACCGCCAGCGCCTTCGACATGAATGCCCTGCTCGAATTCCAGCGCAACAAAGAGCGTTACTCTTTCCTCCGATGGGGCCAGACCGGATTCCGCAACCTCGCTATCGTCCCTCCCGACACCGGCATCGTCCACCAGGTAAATCTCGAATATCTAGCCCGCGTAGTCTTTGTTCAGGACTCTAACGGCAAACGTACAGCCTATCCCGACACCCTAGTGGGCACCGACAGTCACACAACGATGATCAACGGCCTTGGTGTCCTCGGATGGGGCGTGGGCGGGATTGAGGCTGAGGCTGCGATGCTGGGGCAGCCCGTGTCCATGCTGATTCCCCTCGTCGTCGGCGTGAAGCTCACGGGACGGTTGCGGGAAGGCGCCACTGCCACTGATCTTGTTCTGACTATTACCGAAATGCTGCGCAAACACGGAGTCGTGGGAAAATTTGTCGAGTACTTCGGGCCGGGGCTGCGCGATCTGCCGCTTGCCGATCGCGCCACCATCGCCAACATGTCTCCCGAATATGGCGCCACCTGCGGCATCTTCCCTGTCGACAAAGAGAGTCTGAAATATTTGAAACTCAGCGGGCGCAGCGCGGAACAGATCGCTCTGGTCGAGGCTTACTGCCGAGAGCAGGGACTCTTTCACGACGACAAAACGCCGGAAGCGGAATACTCCGAATTGCTGAGCCTCGATCTCGCGACCGTCGAACCGAGCATTGCCGGCCCCAAGCGTCCGCAAGACCGCGTAATCCTTTCGCAAGCCGGAGAATCCTTCAACCAAGCTCTCCCGTCGCTGATCAAGCCGAAATCCGCCGCCACCGCATCTGCGACCGCAACTCAAACCGCGAAAGCCGGAACTTCCGCAAGCTGGGAGCAGGAAGGCGGCAGCCCCGCCGCCGCCGGAGTCGAAGACCCTACCGTCCACGAACACGTCTCCGCGAATGTAAGAAATTCGCTGAAACACGGCAGCGTAGTAATCGCCGCCATTACCTCCTGCACCAACACCTCGAACCCTTCAGTAATGATCGGCGCCGGCCTGCTCGCGAAGAAAGCCGTCGAGAAAGGCTTGTCAGTTCCTCCCTGGGTGAAGACGTCGCTCGCCCCCGGCTCAAAAGTCGTCCGGGATTATTTGGAAAACGCCGGCCTCACGCCTTATCTCGAGAAACTAAAATTCCACATTGTGGGCTACGGCTGTACTACTTGCATCGGCAACTCCGGTCCGCTGCCCGATGAAGTTTCGAAAGCGATCGACGAAAAAGATCTCGTCGTCGCCAGCGTTCTCTCCGGCAATCGCAACTTTGAAGGCCGCATCAACTCCGAAGTCCGCGCCAACTATCTCATGTCGCCGCCGCTGGTGGTTGCCTTCGCGCTCGCCGGACGCATCGACACCGATCTCCGCAAAGACGCCATCGGCAACGGTAAAGACGGCAAGCCCGTCTACCTCGCCGACCTCTGGCCCACGCAGCGCGAAGTCGAAGAAGCGGTTGAGCAGTCGGTCACTGCCGAAATGTTTGCCAAAAGCTATGCGGAAGTTTTCGAAGGAGACGAGCGCTGGCGCGGCCTCTCCATCCCCAAAGGCCAGACCTACGCCTGGGAAAAAGACTCCACCTACATCCGCCGCGCTCCCTACTTCGAAGGCATGAAGCTCCAGCCCTCGCCCGTCGAAGAAATCAAGAACGCGCGCGTGCTCGCCGTCCTGGGCGACAGCGTCACCACCGACCATATCTCACCCGCCGGCTCCATCAAGAAAGACGGCCCGGCCGGCAAGTACCTGCAGCAACAGGGCGTAAAGCCCGCCGACTTCAACTCCTACGGCTCGCGCCGCGGCAACCACGAAGTCATGGTGCGCGGCACCTTCGCCAACGTCCGCCTGCGCAACAAACTCGTCTCCACCGAAGGCGGCTTCACCCGCCATCTCCCCACCAATCAGGAGATGTCGATCTTCGACGCTTCCCAGAAATATCAGGCCGAAGGCACGCCGCTCGTAATTCTCGCCGGAAAAGAATACGGCTCGGGCTCCTCCCGCGACTGGGCCGCCAAAGGCCCGCGCCTGCTGGGCGTGCACGCGGTGATTGCCGAAAGCTACGAGCGCATCCACCGCTCGAACCTCGTCGGCATGGGAATCCTACCCTTGCAGTTCGAGGCAGGCCAGACCGCCGAATCGCTCAAGCTAACCGGCGAAGAAATCTTCGAGATCACCGGCATCCGCGACGTAGTCGACCACTTCGCCGCCGGCCAGCGGGTAAAAGTCCGAGCAACTCCCAGCGGAGCTAGCGGCGGAGGTGGGAAGGACAAGCCGATCGAGTTCAACGCCCTGGTCCGCATCGACACACCGCAAGAAGCCCTCTACTACGCCAACGGCGGCATCCTGCAGTACGTCCTGCGGCAGTTGCTGGCGGCCAAGCCCAGCGCGGAAACGGTGGGCGTGTAACTCTTCTAGAAGGCACGCATCCGGGGATGAGCATGCCCGGCTGGGAGACGGACCAACCGGAGCGCCGCGGGCGGTTGCCGGACACGCGGAGGCCGGACGTGAAGCGCCTAATGCAGCGGTTGCGCATCCCTGAGAACAACAGCCTGTTGCTCCTGGCAACCTTAGGGAAACACGCGGTAACGGACTCGTTCGAGTTTCAGCTGTCGGCCGCATGACCGTCGAGGCAGAACCAGCGGAGCGCCTTTCAAGCAGCTGAAAAGGCGCTCCGCAATTTCGCTGGAACCGCGACGGGCGCTCTCGCCCCGCCTCACTTCTTCTGCTCTTCTCCCGTCGGTGCGGCTACGCCAAAGCTCGTCTTCCAGTAGTCCTGCACTGCGGGCGGCAGCTTTTCCATGTGCGAGAGGAGGCTTGTAATCTTCCACATGTCTTGCTCGCTCAGGGTTTTCTCCCAGGAGGGCATGCCGGTGTAACGCACGCCGGTGCGGATGGTGTAGTAGACGTGCCACTCGGGGTCGTCGGGTGGATCGGAAACTAGATTGGGAGCGGGCGGGTAAAAAGATTTGGCGAGAGAGGCGGGCTTGCGGTCGAGTCCGCCGTGGCAGAGCGCGCAATTCATGGTATAGAGCTTCATGCCGTCTTCAAAGTTCTGGTCGGTGGGCTGCAGAGGGTTGGTGACGCGGGGCGCGTGGCGCTCCATGGAAGCGTCGAGGGCGGCGTTAGCCAATCGATGTTCCCACCGAGGTGGCGCGACATTGGCTGGGGTAGGAAAAAACCCGAGCATCGCGAAACCAAGTCCGCAAAGGATGAGTACGAGAAAAGTGATGATGACGCCTGAAATGAATTTGCCCATGGTCCCCTCCGGGAAGCGACTATTGTGGCAGAAAAAGCAGGTTTGGCGCTAGTTTTGAGCTGCTGAGGGGCGACTGTCCCCACCCTTCTTGTTAGTTGTTTGAGGGTTAATACGCCTTTAGCTTGCGGGCTTCGCGCACTACGTCGCTAACCTTGGGCAGGTAATGTTCTTCCTGTGGCGGGGAGAACGGGACGGCGGAATCGAGGCCTGCGATGCGGACGATGGGGCCGTCGAGATCGTCGAATGCCTCCTCGTTGATGATGGCGGCGATTTCTCCGGCCAAGCCCCCGGTGCGCGAGTGCTCGTGCAGGATGATGACCTTGTTTGTCTTTTTCACGGTCTGCGCGATGGCTTCGCGGTCGAGCGGCGAAACGGTGCGCAGGTCGAGGATTTCGAGGTCGATTCCGTCGTTCTTCAGAACCTCGGCAGCTTCTAATGCAGTGTGGACCATGGCGGCGTAAGTAATGATGCTCAGGTCGCGGCCTTCGCGGACGATGTTAGCTTTGCCTATAGGCACGATGTAATCTTCCGCGGGGACTTCTCCTTTGATCCGGCGATAAAGATATTTGTGTTCGAAGAAGATGCAGGGATTGTTGTCGCGGATGGCGGCTTTGATCAGGCCTTTGGCGTCATAGGGCGTGGCTGGGCAAATCACTTTGAGGCCGGGATTGTGAACGAACCACATCTCGGGATTCTGCGAGTGGAAGGGGCCGCCGTGGACGTATCCTCCGCTGGGCCCGCGCAGGACGAGCGGGGCGGCAGCGCCCCAGAGGTAGTGCGTCTTCGCGACCATGTTGCTGATCTGGTTGAAGGCGCAGCCGATGAAATCCATGAATTGGAATTCGGCGACGGGCCGCATGCCGGTGAGCGACGCTCCGAAGGCCGCGCCCACGATGGCGGACTCGGCGATGGGCGTGTCGATGACGCGCTCGGGGCCAAAGCGGTCGATGAAACCGTCAGTGACTTTGAAGGCCCCGCCGTAAATGCCGATGTCTTGGCCGAGGCAGAAGACGGAGGGGTCGCGGTCCATTTCTTCCCAGATTCCCTGGCGGATGGCTTCGAGGTAGGTAAGTTGCATAAAATTCCTTGCTACGAATTTACGCCAATCATGACGGATTGATTGAGTACAAATTGTACAAAATGTGATATTATACTTTCAGTACAGATTTATTGGATAAACCTATGCCAGCCAAACTGACCGCCAGCCTCGCCAGACAAACTTTTTCCGACATTCTAAGCCGCGCCGAATATCGCGGCGAAAGAGTTATCGTACACCGAGGCAAGAAAGCTGTCGCGGCGGTGGTGCCCATTGAGGATGTGGAACTCTTGGAAAAGCTGGAAGACGAAATCGACGTCGCGGCGGCGCGCGAGGCGCTGAAAGATCCGCGCACGATTCCCTGGGAGACGATTAAGAAACGACTCAAGCTGTAGGATCGGCGGCGGTTGTGGCCTATGCGATTCAATTCAAGCCTCTTGCGCTCCGGCAGTTGGAAAAACTCCCGCGCGAAGCGCAGAAGCGGTTGAGTGCCAAGATTGAGGCTCTGCGAGACGATCCTTTTCCTTCGGGATGTAAGAAGATGGCGGCTGTCCCTGATGCTTGGCGGATTCGAGCTGGCGATTATCGAGTGGTTTATCAAGTGCGTCGTGGAGTCCTACTGGTTCTCGTGCTCACGGTTGGGCATCGACGGGAGGTTTATCGCTAGAGATGTGTTAGACCTTACTCGCTCGGTTTCTGGTCGATTCTCAGTGGCATCCCTGATCCTTCGTACGATTTGAGGCATTCATTCATGAGAGAGGTGCCGTACGTTCCGGGAGCGGGAGTGATTTTTCCATGGTGCAACCAAAATCGAGCGGACCGCTTGGCCGCTTAACGTCCGAGGTGTCTTTATGTTCGCAAATGCAATCTTGCCCCGGGCTCTGACTCGGATCCAGTCACCGACCGCTAAGGTCACCATTGTGTCCGGGTCCGAATGCTTGCCGTAGATGGACACGTGAGCCAAATCAGTACGACCATCTTCCGTTCGAATCGCCAAGCCTATGCCTGTTTCGTCGTAGCTGAAAAACTCAGAAGGGTCCGTCGGCTGGAGGTCGGAAAGGTGCGGAGACGCCGCCAAGGATATGGGCACGGATCCAGCATTCTCGATTTTCACCTCCCACTCGATGGGATCACCTTCTTGGTACGACAAACGATCAAGCCAAGTGACGGTGGTCCGAAGGGCTCGCGGCTCGTTCGCGCCTAATCCGCATTCGCCGACCATCAAACTTTGCGAGGAGGCCGCGACACCTGCGCTGCGGTCGGGGCCCAAGTGGGTTTGTTTCGGGGGCGGAGTGCGCCGCAGAGCAATCCTCTGTTCAACCGTTGTCAGGTCTACAAATCTCACTTCTTGCCCATTCGCTCGCGCCGTAATGAAGAATGCGACGCTGAATACCAGACAGGGAGGAAGAATCTTCACTTCAAGTGCACCGCCGCCTCGGTCTCTTTGAAGCCGCCAGTCCCCTTCTTCACTTTCGGCATCCCATACTTCGGCTTAATTTCGTGGCAGCCGTCCTCGCAGAAAACTCCGCCTTCGGCCGACTCCGGCGTCGGCATCGGCGAGTTCACCGCGATCTCGCGTTCGGCCTCGATTACGCGCTCGACTTCTGAGATCAATTCCGCATTCTCTTTCGCCGTCAGCCACTTCTTTTCTTTCACCAGATAATTCTCAAAGCGCGCGATCGGGTCCCGTTTCTTCCAAAAATCGAACATCGGCTTGGGAACATACGCGGCGGCGTCGTGGATGGCGTGGCCTTTCATGCGCATCATTTTGGCTTCGATCAGCGTGGGGCCTTCGCCGCGGTGGGCGCGTTCGACGGCATCGCGGGCGGCGTCGTAGACCTGGCAGGCGTCGGTGCCGTCGACGATCACGCCGGGGATACCGTATCCGATGGCGCGCTCCGCCAGATCCTTCACACGGTATTGCATTTCCGACGGCGTCGAGTAGGCCCAAAGATTACTTTCGACAAAGAGTACGAGGCCGAGATTTTGCACGGCGGCGAAGTTGATGCCTTCATAGGTGACGCCGGTGGATTGGCCGCCGTCGCCGATCCAGGTGAGCGTCGCTAGGTTGCGTCCCTGCAGGCGCGCGCCGAGCGCAACACCGGCAAGCACCGGGATGAGATCGCCTAGCATGGAGATGGGCGAGACCATGTTGCGCTTTTCGATGTCGCCGAAGTGCGAAGTGCCGTCGCGGCCGCGCGTGGGCGAATCGGCTTTCGCCATGTACTGCATCATGGTGACGCTGGCCCCGAAACCGCGAACCAGCATCGCTCCCTGATTGCGGATCATGGGCGCGAACCAGTCGTCTTTATCGAGCGCGTAGGCCGAGGCGCAGGAACAGGCTTCCTGGCCCAGTCCGAAATAGACTCCGCCAACGACCTTGCCCTGCTTGTAGAGATTTTCCAGCCCGATCTCCATTTTGCGGTTGAGCAGCATGTAGCGATAGATCTCGATGCACTGCTTCTCGCTCAGATACTTCGAGTCGCGGATGGGCGGCACTGGAGCATTCAGATTGCCGGTTACTTCGTAGCGCACATGTTCGGTGCCGTCTTTATCTTTTTCTACGCACTGCTTGACTGAAAGATCGGGACGCTCCAGGCGGTAGTCGGGGATGGAGTAGGTGCGAAGGTGCGCATCGCTCTGGGTAGACTGAGAAGCCCCGCGTTGGCGGTTGCCGTTGCTTCCATTCTTGGAATTGGATTTCTGCTTCTTGATTGCCATGATGAGGTGCGGTTCCCAACCCAATCATCGATGGTACCGCGAGAGCATCCGATTAGGCTAGATCAGGGATGGCCCGTCGTTTTCGCAAGCAGGAATGGAATTACCACGATCCAACCATGCCCGTCAGATGTGGGTCTCCCGTTCGGTTTTTGTAACACGCGTTTTTTCTTGCGTATTCATGGCCAGGGAGAGTTAGAATGCGCACGCTTGCAGAAACTATGGAGGTTTTGATGACAAAAACCAGTTTCCTCGCAACTCTCGTCTGCGCGATAGGCTTGTTAGGATTGATTCCAGCCACGACCCAAGACGCTGTACCCAGCGCAGATCTCATAGCCAAACTTTCCGCCGCGAAAAAACCCGCGGTGGGCCAACCTCTGACAATTAACGGGGATCAGGTATGCGGACCCAAGGGCAATTCCACGAAACCTAACGTTCCGGAGCTGGACAACAACAAGAATCGCACGGATGTCCCCTCGACGTATGTTCCGATTGACTGGGACAGCATGAAAAGCCTGCCCGCCGACAAGGTCAGCGATATCCAAGGCGCTCCCGTCGTCGTTTCCGGATACCTGTCGGACAAGATTCACGTTGAAGGCAAGGAGTCGACCAACTGCGACCTCACGCTGCCCAACGAAGTCGATTGGCACATGTATTTGACGAAGTCGCCGAACCAGCTCATCAACGAAGCTCTCGTCGTGGAAGCGACACCGCGGGTCCGCCCGATGCATACGTGGACGACCCAGGGCCTCGAAGAGTATGTCAACAAGAATCAGCAGGTGCGAATCAGCGGCTGGCTTATCTACGACTTTGAACACGTGGCTGTCATTGGCAAGGAGCGGGCCGCCGTCTGGGAGGTTCACCCAATTACAAAAATTGAGGTTCAGAACAACGGCCAATGGGTGAACGTGGAGCATTAAGCTCGCAAAGCTTGGCAACCCGCTTTACCGGCGTAGCGGTTAAGCCCATGTTATATCGTCTTCTTGGTGAAGGCGGCGGAGTTCGGGCGGGCGCTGCACCGGGACGCCGACCGCATGGCCAAGCAGCGCATCAATCGTATCGACCCAGAGCATTTGGCTCGAAAATACTGTGCCGAAGTTGCGGGAGATGGATTCGGCGACTGTGTTCAAATCGAGCGGATGCCCGATTTCTTTCTGCATCGAGGTGACTGGCTTCGACGTGATTCCGCAGGGGATGATCAGGTCGAAGTAGCTGAGGTCGGTGTTCACATTGAGGGCGAAGCCGTGCGAGGTGACGAAGTGGGAGATGTGAACGCCGATGGCGGCGATTTTGGCTTCGTGGGAAGCCTCATGCACCGCGCTAGCAAACAGCAGGTCCCTCGACTCCAGAGAACGATTCGCTCGCGAATCGCTCTCTTCCGCTCCGGATGACAAGGGATTGGGGTTTGTCCAGACACCGGTGAGACCTGGAATACGCTTCGTTGGAATTGCGAAGTCGGCGCAGGTGCGGATCAAAACTTCTTCCAGTCGGCGGACGAAGTCGACGGCGCCGAGAGTCTTGCGTTTGCCGTCCGGAGTGGCGTGACCGCGCAGGTCGAAGATGGGATAGCCGACGATCTGGCCGGGGCCGTGGAAGGTAACGTCGCCTCCGCGGTCGCATTCGAAAAGCTCGACACCGCGCTGGGCGAGCAGTTCGGGCGATGCGATTACGTTCGCGGCTTTCGCGTTGCGGCCGAGCGTGACGGCGGGCGAGTGTTCAAGCAAGAGCAGGACATCGCCGATCTTCTCTTCCTTGCGCAGAGCAACCAACTGCTGCTGCAGGCGCAGGCCGGTGGCGTAGTCGACGGTGCCGAGTTGGACGAGAGAGATCATTCAGGCTGTTTCACCACGGAGACCACAGAGACACGGAGAAACCCTTCGTTATCTCTTGATCTTCTCCGTGTCTCCGTGGTGAGTATTATGCATTGATCGCGATCCCGTACACGCTGTTGGCCGCGTCCAACATGGCCTCCGCCAACGTCGGATGCGCGTGGATAGTCCACATTAGATCTTCGACGGTGGCTTCGAGTTCCATGGCGGCGACGGCTTCGGCGATTAACTCTGTCGCCTGCGGGCCGATGATGTGGACGCCGAGAATTTCCCCATAGTCGGCGTCGGAGACGATTTTGATGAAGCCGTCGTGCTGGCCGACGATTGAGGCGCGGGAGTTGGCGGTGAAGGGGAACTTGCCGATCTTGACGTTGTATCCCGCTTCGCGCGCCCTCGTTTCGGTGAGGCCGACACTGCCGATTTCAGGATGGCAATAAGTAGCGCCTGGGATGTGCTCGGGATTAATTGGCTTGCCAGGCTTGCCCGCAATTTTGGCCACAGCCACCAGTGCTTCCATGGCGCCGACGTGGGCCAGCTGCGGCGAACCGAGCACAATGTCGCCGACGGCGTAAACGCCTGGCTCTGCGGAGTGCATCCAGGAATCGGTTTGGATGAAGCCACGCTCGGGCTTGATTTTCGTTTTCTCCAAGCCAACGTTTTCCGTGCGCGGCTTGCGTCCCACGGCGATCAGGATTTTCTCCGCTTCAATTTTCTGTTGCTTGCCGTCGACGCTGATGGTCACTGCAATACCGGTTTTTGTCTTGTCGATCTTTTCAACTTTCGCGCCAGTATGGAAGTTGATGCCACGCTTGCGGTAGACGCGGGCTAATTCTTTGGAGACTTCTTCGTCTTCAACCGGAACAAGTCGCGGCAACATCTCGACGATGGTGACTTCGCAGCCAAAAGAGCGATAGATCGAAGCGAATTCTACCCCGACCGCTCCGGCACCGACTATGATCAGCGATTTCGGAATCTCTTTCAGGCTGAGAATCTCAATGTTGGTGAGAACGCGGTCGTCCGCATCGAGGCCGGGCAACATCCGAGCTTCGGAGCCGGTAGCCAGCAGTACATTCTTTGCTTTGAGCTGGCTGCCCTTGCCATCGTTCGCCACTTCTACCGTGAGGATTCCGTTCTGCGCCGGCCCTGTCAGCTTGCCGTAACCCTTTACGGTCTCGACTTTGTTTTTTTTCATCAGAAATTCGAGGCCCTTGGCATGTTTGGCGACGATCTTCGACTTCCTTTCCTGAATGGCCGCCCAGTTCAGTTTGCGCGCATCCACGCCCTCAATGCCAAACTCCTTGGCGTCTTTCAGGTGATCCCAGAGCTCCGCATTGAACAACAGCGCTTTGGTGGGAATGCAACCCACGTGCAGACAGGTCCCGCCCAGGAACCCATCTTTTTCAATGAGAGCGGTTTTCAGTCCGTACTGGCCGGCCCGAATGGCGGCGGTGTAGCCAGCAGGTCCGCTGCCGATGATGGCGACATCATAAATAGTTTCAGGCAAGAAAATGCTCCTTACAAAGAGAACAGATGTCAGAAAGCAAACGAACGATTCTAGACCAGCGCCGGGAAAGCGCCAAGTGGAGAGCGTAACGGTGGAGAACGCAACGGGAAGCTACTCGCCGGAATCCGAGATCAGCGGGCTTTTCCGGCGGCTGCACTGTGGCTCATGGATTCTTTTCGCGCCCCTGCCGGCGATACCGGCACCGTCGAGTTCGAGGATAACAACTGTAGGTGGTTGTGGCCAGGCTTCCGGAGGGTGAACTGGCCGAAGATTTTCTCCAGGTCAATCGCCATGGCGGAAAGTTCGTCGCAGGCTTTGGCGGACTCCAGCGCACCGTTGGACGACTCCTCGGCGAGGCGGGCGATCTCCCCGACATTCTTGCTGACTTCCGCGGACGTGGATGATTGCTCTGCCGTAGTTGCCGCGATCTGATTGATCATGTCGCGAACGCAGTCGTTCGTGCGGATGATCTCCTGCAACGACTCCCCAGTGCGCTCGGTCTTTTTGACCCCTTCTTCCACCTGCGCCGTGCCGGCTTCAATGGCCTGGACGACGGTCTTGGTTTCCGTCTGGATGGTTCGAATGCAGGCGGCGATCTCTTTTGTGGCAGTAGTGGTGCGTTCGGCGAGCTTGCGGACCTCATCTGCAACTACGGCGAAGCCCCGGCCCTGATCGCCGGCGCGGGCGGCTTCGATGGCGGCATTGAGGGCAAGAAGATTGGTCTGGTCGGCGATGTCTTCGATGACTGCGACGATTTCACCAATCTGGTTTGAGCTCTTTCCCAATTCGCGAATCTTTGCCGCAGTAGCGCTGACGGACGCGGCGATGGAACGCATGTTGCTGGCGGATTGTTCTACGACTTTTTCTCCAGCGTGCGCCGTTTCAGTAGCCTTTTCGGCCGCTTCGGCCGCCTGCCTGGCGGATTCCGACACCTGGTTCACGGTGGATGACATTTCCTGCATGGCGGTCGCTACCTGCATGGTGCGGTCTGTCTGAGTGTTCGCCGCGGTAGACTGCTGCGAGGATGTCGAGGCCAATTCGTGACCCGCACTGGCGATACGCTCCGCGGTGGCGGCAATGTTTTCCACCATGCTATGCAAATTGTTTTTCATGCTGTTGAGGGCAATCACGGCTTGGCCGACCTCGTCGCCGGAAACAACTTTAATGTCCTCGACGGACAGATTGTTTTGGGCGATTTTTCGCGCCAATTCCGTCGAAGCTGTGACCGGTTTGACCACGAGACGGCGAACTACCAGGAACACTACTCCGACCGCGGCCAGCAGCGTGCACAGGGTGACCAGCAAGAGCGCCAGGCTGTTCGCTCTGGCGGTTTTCGTCAACTCGTCCAACGGCGCCGTAACCACGAACGCGCCTTTTATATCTCCCACCTTCATGCCTTCTTTCCGGTAGCCGAATGGATCTTTGGCTCCCACCGGATCGCCGTGGCAGAAGAGGCAATCCCGAGTGAGGCGCACTGGCTGCGCATACCGCATCGTCGCTTTTCCATCGAACGTGTCACGGCGGTAATACTCCTTCAGCGCCGGATTCTGAGCGAAAGCTCGCAGCGCTTCAGCCTCGAACCGGTCCGGGGTATTCCGGGAATTGCGCGGCACCAGCGACGGAGTGGAGAATTTCATGCCCTGAGACTCGGCATATTCACGCGCCACCGTCCACGCGACTACCACTGGAACCTGCGAGATTCGCTTGAATTTGTGGCGAGGAACGTAGTTGTTTATATTCTGAGAGAAATAGCTTCGGACTTCCGCTGCCATGCCGTCAGTTTTTCTTAACCGGTCGACAAACGAGTCTTCCGCTTGAGTGTTGACGCGACGCCGTGTGATAAGGAAGCCAGCCGCCGATGTAATGGCTAACGTTGCCAAGATCAGCCCGGCTATCTTGGCCGTGAGTTTGAGCCTTCCCATCCCAGCGAAATACGTCGACATGGCTTTACCTTCGATGATCCACCTTGCATATCGACCAGCCAGGCTCATAACATGAATAGTTCGTCTTAAGCGATTGGGAACGCCTATCCCCAAAGTGTGCGTGGCGAAATCGCAGTGTTTCTCGGCGGGCAATTAGAGAAATAAAAAAGCCGCCTCGCGGCGGCCTGTGGAGATTTCATCGGTTGCAGCTAGTTGTTTTCGTTACTGGCGCGCTTCCATGAGATCAACTCGCCGATGGTCGAACTGGTGCTGGAGACCGGTTGCTTGTAGGCTTCCACCTCGGACCGCGAAGCCTCTTCGCCCACCGCGCGAATACTGAGACCGACCTTCTTATCTTCCGCACTCATCTTGATGATCTTGAAGTCGTGTTCCACCCCCGGTTCAAGATGCAACGGCTGGCCATTTCCGTCCACTGCCTCCGACTTGTGGCACAGACCTTCCACACCTTCCGCAATTTCCACGAAGGCGCCAAAAGCCGCCACCCGCAGTACTTTGCCGTGAACGACATCGCCGACGTGATGGGTCTCGAAGAATGTTTCCCACACGTCCGGCTGGAGCTGTTTCACTCCCAACGATAAACGCCGCTTGTCGGGCTCAATCGCCAATACCACGGCCTTAACGCGGTCACCTTTCTTCAAGACTTCCGAAGGATGCTTCACCCGCTTCGTCCAGCTCAAATTGCTGACGTGAACCAGGCCATCGATTCCATCCTCGATTTCGATAAACGCTCCGAAGTCGGTTAGGTTTCGTACCCTGCCCTCCACCGTCATGCCCACGGGATATTTGTCGTGCAGTGCATCCCAGGGATTTGTCGCCAGTTGCCGCATGCCCAGTGAGATCCGGCGCTCCGTGGGATTCACATTGAGCACTACGCAATCTACCTGATCGCCCACATTCACCAGCTTGGAGGGATGCTTCATACGCTTCGACCAGGTCATTTCGCTGACGTGAACCAGCCCTTCAATGCCCTGTTCGAGCTCCACAAATGCGCCGTAGTCAGTTACGCTGATCACGCGCCCGGACACATGCGCGCCCACTGGATAGCGGTGCTCCGCATCCAGCCACGGATCCGGCGTCAACTGCTTGAATCCGAGCGATACGCGCTGCTTGTCTTTGTCGTACTTCAGCACCTTCACTTGAATCTGGTCGCCCACGTTCACCAGATCACGCGGGTGCGTCAGCCGTCCCCACGACATGTCAGTGATGTGCAGCAGGCCATCGAGTCCGCCGAGGTCCACGAACGCCCCGTACTCCGTCAGGTTTTTCACCACTCCGGTCAGTACCGAACCCTCTTCCAGATGTTCCAGCGTCTTGTTGCGTTTCTCGCTCTGCTCGCCTTCCAGCAATTCCTTGCGGGAAACTACGATATTGCCGCGCTTCTTGTTGAGCTTGATGACCGTCACTTCAAGCGTCTGGCCCTTCATGCCCTCAAGATTCCGGATGGGCCGCAGATCCACTTGCGATCCTGGCAGAAAAGCTCGCGCGCCCAGGATGTCGACCGTGAGGCCGCCTTTGGTCCGCTCAATCACTGTCGCCTGAATTGGCCGCTTTTCGCTGTGAGCTTTCTCCACCTCGTCCCAGGCGTGAATGCGCGCCGCCTTCTGGTGCGAGAGGTTGATGTAGCCTTCCTCGGTGTGTCCCTTCTCGCGCATCACATCAATTTCGTCGCCCGGCTTTACCTTCGGCTTGCCTTCGTGATCCAGCACTTCCGAGAGGGGCAACATGCCTTCCGACTTGGCGCCCACATCCACTACAACGTGGGTGGAAGTCAGTTTGAGCACCGTGCCTTTAATCACGCGGTCTTCTCCCACGGCTTCTTCCGTCTCCGTGGTGAAGCTCTCGAGCGCCGAGGCGAAATCCTCGCCGGCGTGTTTATCGTCGGAAGCCGCAGCTGTACGCGGAGCGTCTCCCGCAGCGGGTGCTGCTGGAGCCTGATTCGGCTCAGTCTGATGCTGCTCGGTCGCCTTCGGATCTGGCGCGTTCTGTTCACTCATTGGCTGTTCGGTTGGGGTTGGCTCGGACGTCGTCGGTTCTGTCTCGGTTGCAACGGCGCTGTTAGATTCGGAGTTGTGAGCGGTGGTGTGGTCGGACAAGGTCATGCCTCTCTACTGAAACCTCGCACTCGGTGCGGGTATAGATGCGGGGCCTGCTTGGCGGACTGCTGGAGTGAGTCGTTTGGTTGTGGTGGGCTCACCCTGGCGAGTGAGCTTGGACAATCCCAGCTGCCGGACGTTTTTACAGAAACCCGCGTCCAAAGGGAACTCCTCGACTATAGCAACGCCTCTCAAACAGTGTCAAACCCAAATTCAGCACGTGTGAATAGAACATTGCATTGTTCGGGTTTCGTAAACACCTCGCATCTGCTACCCTGCCCCTTGCTATGGATTACCTCTGGACCCCGTGGCGCTACGCCTACGTCTCCACTGCCGAGAAAGCAGCGGGATGCGTTTTCTGCAACGCAGCAGCCGCCAACGATGACGCCAAGAATCGCATCGTCCATCGTGCCGAGCATTGCTTCGTCATCCTGAATACCTATCCCTACACGCCCGGCCACGTGATGATCGTCCCCTACGCTCACTTGGACGAACTGCAAAAGCTTCCGACAGAAGCCGCCAGCGAAATGATGGCGCTCTCCCAACGCATGGAGTCCCTCCTGCGCGAACTCTACCACCCCGACGGCATCAATCTCGGCATGAACATCGGCAAAGCCGCCGGCGCCGGCATCGCCGGACACATCCACATGCACGTCCTCCCCCGCTGGGTTGCCGATGCCAACTTCGTTTCGGTAGTGTGCGAGACGAGGATTCTGCCGGAGACGCTGGATGAGACGTGGAAAAGGATGACGGTAGCGCTGAAGATCGGTAGTGTATAAAGTCGCTTGGTTTCAAGAGTTGATTCGGGAAGGGCACGACTTCAGTCGTGCCGCTTAGAGCCAATAATGACAAGGGCTTCAGAGAGTGCGTGAGAACTCACTTGCAATTGTGCGACAGATGAGGGAGAAAGAGAA
>OCZU010000748.1_pt1 | contig 21802 bp, 25 predicted proteins | sample 1539001 | NCBI WGS metagenome assembly OCZU01 (sample SAMEA3539306, study PRJEB22396) | soil metagenome | biome: tundra; feature: field; material: soil | place: USA | collected 2010-05 | depth 0.15 m | reverse complement strand
GCGGCCGGGGCCCGTGAGAGGTCCCTAAAATCGTCGCATTTTGTCGCACCCCTTTTTGAATATAGATGCAGCCTTTTACATTTTCGGATAGGAGCCCAAAATGCCGAATGTGACGGCTCGGACGAGTGAAGGCGGTCGATCTCCTGAATGCCCGTACTCCACGGCTGACTTCGTAGGACTGTCCCAAAAGGTACAGGCGCCTCGCTGATCACGCGCAAAACGAACACTTGCGCCGATTACTCATCGGGCGCCTTTGGATACAGCTCGGAAAAGTCCCTCTGAATGCCGTAGGCACGCCAAATGTCTCGTGCCGACAGGAGTGGCCCGTTCAACTGCCTTAGGTCGCACGACTCGCGTAATGGCGGGTAAGCCATTAGCCACGGTCGGCACGACTGCGAACTCGGCGGGGCCGTCCTGAATCGCGCAGAACATAGCAGACGTGAGCCCACGACCCCGTGGGCGTCACCGCGGCCCGGACTGGAGTGGCTATCATGCGAAATTCAGTAGTGGGCACCTCGGACTTTAGGGCAGGTTCAACGCAGCGGTGAGCCGCCCTAGAAGGTACAGCCTTCTCGGTGTCCACTCCCAAAACGGACAGCGCCGCGGAGCGCTCGGGTCAATGCCATTGGACCAACCCCAAGAAGCTCTTCGGGAAGGGGTACAATCAGGCGACTTACCCGTCATGAACGGGAGTGGCCCTGCACCTGCTTTATGCGGTGCGACTCGCACCTACTGAGTCAAGTGAAGGGGATCGATCAATGAACATCCCGACTAAGGGCAAGATTGCGGCCGTCTGTCTGATCGCGCTCGAATATCCCTCGCAGCGTTACCGCAATCGGTAGCCGGACTAGGCTAGGCGGAGTGTCCGGATTCGTCGCGATGCCTCCGGGGCGGTTGTGCCGGGCGCGTCGGTAGTGATCCTCAACGAGTCGAAAGGATCTCGGGTCCAGCATAGTAGCTGTTCGAAGTCCATCGTTATCGTATCTGGCGGTTGCCTCTGGAAGTTCGCCAGCCGAGCAGCGATAGAGAATCTGAGGGTAGAGGAGTTTATGTGCTAGACGCATGGTTGTTTAGATGTTTCAACTGCCGGGTGCTCTCGATTGCGACGCTACGAGTGGTGGCCCTTGCTTGCCTCAGTCTTCCTTTAGTTCATGCCGCTAGCCAGCAGGTCATATACGGGATTAATCCGAATGGTGACTTATTTTATTACCAGTATCTGGGCATGGGTGACGGCGCCTTCTCGTGGGGGAAGGTGAATGTGCCGGCCGGAAACGGGTGGAGTTTTCGTCATGTGTTCTCGGGTGGTGACGGTGTGGTCTTTGCCATCACTGATACCGGGGACCTTTTCTATTACAAATATCTCGGCGTGAACAATGGGGTGAAGGCGTGGGGAAAGACCCACGTGCTGATCGGAACTGGATGGAACTTCGCACATGTATTTTCAGGCGGAAATGGTATGATTTTCGCCATCAACGACGCGGGTGAGCTTTTCTATTACAAGTACCTGGGTATGGCCACTGGAGCCGCTGGAAACGCAGCGTGGGGCAAGACCAAGGTTCAGATCGGAAACGGGTGGAACCTCCCCTATGTGTTTTCCGGTGGTGACGGTGTGATCTTTGCCATCACTGATACTGGAGACCTTTCCTATTACAAGTATCTGGGCATGAACGACGGATCGCATTCATGGGGCAAAGTGAATATGAAAATCGGACATGGCTGGAACTTTCGCCATGTGTTTTCAGGTGGTGACGGCGTTATCTTCGCCAGTAACGACGCTGGCGAGCTTTTTTATTACAAGTATCTGGGCATGAGCACCGGCGCTGAAGCGTGGGGCGCAACGGGTAAACAGATCGGCACCGGCTGGATTCTCGACCACGTCTTCGCCGAATTCCCAACCCCTCAGGATCCGGCGCCACGCGTCGAGCAACTCCCCCCACCAGAAGACCCAAAGTGTGCAGCATACGCATCCGCGGCGGTGGCAGCCGCCCGGACAGCTCAAAATAACGCAAAATGCCGGGTCTCACCAGAGAACGGACGATGGTCGGCCGTCTATCAGGATCATTACAAGTGGTGTCTTGCGGCGCCTCCAGCTTCGCGAGCAAGCGAAAGTGCGATCCGCGACAAGCACCTTTTGGACTGCGGCGCCACAAAGATATTTTGAGTTCGCCCGTATTCGCAGCCGCCAACATCCGTAGGGGTCCCGAAGAATTTCGGGACTTATATCTCAATGCAGAGCCGATGGTCTTCGATGAGCAGGCAACCAGCGCGGACAAGTTCGCGGTACGACGTGGCAGTTGAAGCGTAGATAGGACACAGCAGGGCTGATATCCAGACCCCGCCCGGACGGGGTCAGTTTGAACCGGACCACCAATCCATGCTCTTGTAACTCTCAAGAAACGAGAAAGAAGGGAATTTTGTGACAACCGAACCCGGAGCAGCAATCCTCAGCATTTTCGATCAACTGATTGAACGAATCAAGCAGCGAACACCGATAAGGTCGGACGGGAAACCTGTGAACTCCATGGTTTATTCCCAGCTAATACTGGGTATGCCGATTTGGAAGGAAGATTATTTCCGTCCCTGGTCACCGGCGGGCGGAGCCTCGTTGAGACAGGATCTTGCGGACCACCCGCTGCCGGTGACGGCTCCAGGGCCGGGGACACCTGCGGCAGGGCCTGCAGCCGCTCCTGCTCTCGACCCGAAGTTCCTGCAGGCCATGGAGGCCGCATGGAAAACCTCCCTGCTATGCCGGACCATGCTGCAGGTGACCAAGGACGAGGCGTATCGAGAATATCCCACGGGCCGCCACCTGGACATTGCTTATGACAGCGTGATCAATAGCATGCAGCCCGCCAAACCCGCGGAAATTGCGCCCGACGTGCAGGCTCGCGTAGCCGATGCTCAAAAGGTGCTGTACATCGAAGATTCCGACGGTAACTTGTCCAACACGCCGCTATACAATCGCTACCTGAATAATGCTCAGGCGCTGGCCACCGCCAAATCGAATTTCGCCGCGGGTTTTGCGTTGGCGCAGCGAGATCCCGTCAAGTTTGACATTTGGCCGGTTCAGTCAGCGTCTCTGCAGCTCGCCGTCGACACGGCTCGCAATAATCTGATCACCCAAGGTGCTCTCAAAGTGGAAGCGGCGCTCGACGTTATCGCTTCCGTCGGCCGGTCCATGCAAGCAAACATGATCAAGAGGGCCAGGGAGCGTTTCGATGAATGGAACCTAGGACTTTCCGGAGCGGTGCCTTCCGACATGCCGTATTCCCTAGTGCTTCCCACCAATTGGTGCGATGGCGACGATCACCAGGGCTGGGAGACGTTGATTGTAGACGAGGGCGAGATTCAGCATTGGTCCTCCTCCAAATCCACATCCGCCAGCGCGGACTCGTGGCAACGGCACGCGCAGAGCACGGGCGCCAGCGCTGGCGTCCTGGTGGGATTCGCAGCCTTCGGCGGCAGCCATGGAGAAGCTTCCAGCAACTCTTCTTTCCAGGACACGAGTAGCGCCACCTTCCAGAGCCAGTTCAAGAACACGGCGAAGGGTTTGCATATTGAACTCGAGTTCGGCCTGTGCAAGATCGAGCGGCCGTGGCTCGTCAGCGACGTCTTCTACATGAAGGATTGGTACAGCGTGGGGAATTTGAAAAACTCCATTAGCGATGGGACCATTGACGGCCAAGCGGATTCCATGGACAAGATCTTGCCCATGATCCCCCAGCAGTTCCTGGTGGTGCGGAATGTGACGATCACAGCCGACGATTGGGGCGAAGACGGTGAGGTGTTCGAAAGCCACTACGGCGTGACCGCGGGATCGGCGCAGGCGTCCGCCACCCGTACAGCAGGATCCGCCGGCGTTTGCCTGGGATTCGTCAGCTTTGGCGGCAGCGCCAGCCACAGCACCTCGGACGCAAGCGGCCAAACGTCGTCCTTTAATGCCCGCTCCGGCAGTTCGCATTTCGGCGCCCACTGGAGTAACAATACCCTGAAGATTCCGGGCGCTCAGATTGTGGGCTTCCTAAGCAGCATCGTTCCGGCGTGCCCGGGACTTGACGACCCGACCCTGAAGAAATAGCCGGCGAGCCAAGTTATGCCAAGCACGATTAGTGACGTAATGTCCGCGCTCGAGCAGTTGCTGCTGGCGCATTTCAAGTCCATCAACTCCGGGACCGCGACCCAACCCTTTTTGGCGTTTGAAGTGGGTATGCCGATTTCAGATGCAGCGTTGCGCAATCCCGCCGACACAACCAAGTACTCGTCCGCGTTGGCGCTCGAATTCCTGTCTCATCGCGCCAACACTGTGCCCTCTATAGAAGAGCGCCTCTTCGTCGAAACCAGCAACACGGTGGACGGCCTGTATGAGATCCTGCTGCGCGGCTCTAACCCGGTGAATGCCGCGAATATGGAATTGCTAGGAGCCATCAAGAGAACGGCCCTGGCCGCGTTCGAAGATGTCCTTCAGGCCGAGGGTGGGGTCAGCGAACCGTTCCATCCAACACATGGGGATCCGGAGGACTGGTACGACCAAGCCAACACGGGCAATTGGACCTCTCTTCACGTCGATCGCGCGGATAATCCGATCACGCCAACGGCCCTGGCGTCAGCACCGGCTCCGGTGTACTCCAAGAGGCTTCTGCAATGGAACTTGGCTCCGATGGAGTTCCGTTCGGAACTAAACAAGCCGGCGGCAGAAGTGCCCCTGAGCACCTTGGTAGCCATGCGCGCGGCGCCCCTGGCCGCTGCCACTCCGTTCCGACCCGCTCCAGCGTTGCAGCTGGCTAAGATGTCACTCGCCATGACGGTTGCGCCGGTTGCTCGGACGACCCGAGCAGCCCAATTCAATCCGGCTGTCTTCGCGGCGAGCCGTTCGCCGATTCAGCGCAAAGTCGTCCTTACGCAAGAGGGTCGCCGATTGGCCGATGAGACAGTTTCGACTCCCCCGCCGGCAACTCCGCCTCCTACGCCTCAGCCAGCGGTGAGTTCTGACGCCTTTACTATCAACGTGGACATCAGCATCATCAAACTGCGGCGTCCCTGGCTGTCGGATGGCTTGCTCAACCTCGGCGGCTGGTTTGTGCCTTCGGCCGCCAAAGGTTCTTTTTCTGATGGAACGGGCGCCACTGGCACCGGTCATCTACCGGTCTTGCCCGTCGCCTGTGTTCTGATCCGGAATCTTTCCGTGCATGCGCAGTGGTCGGAGAGCGACCAGAATAACATCGAAAACTCAACCCACCTGGGTGCGTTCGGATTGCAAGGACGGACTTACGATCGTAACAGCGCAACTTTGACAGTTCCTGGGATGCAAATAGTGGCGTGGATTTGCGATCCGCTCCCGGTTCTGCCGCCGGCGGACGCCCCGCCTGCCTAATCCCTAAACCATTGCACTAAGGAGAATTTTCATATGTCAGGCGAACAGAGTGTATTCAATACGGACATCCAGATCGTTCAGGATTACTGCACGCTCCGCGACGGGACGCTCCAAGGGCTCGTCACGCAGTTTAATGCCGGCTTAAACGACTTCGAGACCACCATTCGCTCCGCCTCTCCGACTGAGGCCCAGCCGCAAATTCTCGCTGTTTTAGCGAAGTCCGCGGTAAGGCTCATCGAGAAACAAGTGGCCTCCGCGATTGACGAGACCGTCCACGTCGACGTGGGACCCCTGGTTGAACTGGCGCACGCCATCAACGATGAGATGGAGCGCGCAGCCGCGGCCACGACAAGCCTCCAGGTGGGGAATTGGATTCGAGGATTGCGGAGTTCGGTCAACAACGTTCTCACTACGCAAACGAGTTTCGAGGATCTGCAAGACCAGTACGGAAAAAGCGATGAAGGGGAACGATCCAATCTGGTGGCGGATATAGGCGAACAACTCAACCAGCTTACCGCGGCGGCCAAGGGACTGAAGTCCATTACGAATCAGATGTTCGAGTGCGGGCTGTACGAAGATTGGATCAATGCCCACTTTGCCGACGACTGCGTCGATGGACTGGGTAACATCCACATCGACCTGACGGAAGCGGGAGAAATTTCGGAAGTGACCGTGAATGCTCCCCTCGGGGACAAGATCGAAGGCGCCTTCAATTCGAGTCTTTTGCAAAAGCTTACCGGCCTGGATCGGATTTCAGATATCAAGGTCGGCAAGAAAGTTTCCCTGGGTGAACGATGCGGATGCTTTGACGATCGCAACGTGATGACCAAGGGATCCGATTTTCTCAGTGACGATCAGCTCGCGAATGGCCTGAAAGCCCCGCTCCAGTTTGTGCGCTCCTGACGCCGCAAGGCCCAATCCCAATTTCCGCGGACGAGTTGGAGGCGGGAAATCTTGGAATGGTCCGCAATTGTCCTATGACTGTGGCTCTCGCTCTGAATGCCGGGAAGACGAAGCTGTTCCTCCGGAAGCACGCGGGGTTATAAAATAAATCGATATGCGGTTACTTCTTGCCTTTTGTTTGGCATCGCTCGGCGCCGCCCAGGAGGACCATTCGCAACACCAGCACGCTGTGGCGGGACTCGGCACGGTCGACCTAAGGACATCCTGCAACGCGGGCGCGTAGCAATCGATTTCCCGCGGCGCGGTGTTGCTGTATTCCTTCGGCTATGAGGAAGCGCGGATCACGTTCCAGGCCGCAGCCGCAGCCGACCCTGCATGTGGGATGGCGTACTGGGGCATCGCTCGAAGCTGGTACCACCCGATATGGCCCTCTCCCACGGAGGACGAATTGAAAGAGGGCGCTCAGGCGATCGCCCGCGCGTCGGCAACGGGCGCCAAGACAGCGCGCGAAGGTCGACGTGATGTGGCCGTTTTGTGCGTGTCAGGTCTCATCGGTGTCCCATTTGGGACACCTCATTTCAGGATTCACCTGCAAGCGCAGCATGGAACATCGCGTGCAAGTGGGCCACGTAGACATCAGTGAGTATCAAATGCAGACGATATCAACGCTACGTTCGGTTCTCGGCAGCGACTCAAATCCTGATGAGAATATCAGAAACGCGCCCCCGTTCACCATTCTACTTGCGGATGACGAAGCGGCAATCCGGGCTCTTATCAGCAAGGTTCTCCGGGACCAAGGCTACGAGCGCTGGAGCACGGTCGGGCGGTTGTCAACCCGATGGTGATTCTACTTGTTGAAGATGACCTAAATGTGCAGTTCCTCACCTGGAAATTGCTCAAGGCCGAGGGGTTCACGGTGCTGAACGCCGACAGTGCTGAATCTGCACTGGAAACATCTCGTAATTATCTCGGTTCTATTGACCTGTTGCTATCGGACGTGGCGATGCCCCGGATGGATGGTCTGGAGCTTGGCGAGAACATTTCAGCGGAACGCCCCGAGATCAAAGTGCTCATGATGTCGGGAGACCTGCGCCACAGGGAGCGGGCTTGTATGAACAGCCTACCATTCCTTCAAAAACCGTTCACTCCTACGACCTTGCGGGACTCCATCGCAGGACTGCTCGGTCCCGTCGGTCCAGCGATGGCGGCTTCGGTTCAGAGTTCCGCTTAAAGCACACAAGTCCATCTGCCGTGAACTGGCGTCCGAAGCCGATTCGCCGATACCTGGGAAGCGAAAGAACTCGTTCATTGCAGCCCGCCACTGTTGACCGGCGCATCACCTTATTGCTCACCTTCCAGTCACGCTGTTCTCGCCATTTCGGGCGGCGATGATAAGTCCAACGATGCTCCGTTCCGGCGCTTTCTGGAGGATCAATGTGGAGCCGGATTCGTAGAGGATGTACAGCGCCAGCGCAACGAAGGACCCGCCGACGACTCGCAACGTGGTCCGCTCGACTTGTTCACGCTGGATTGCGCTCAAGTCGTGATGCAAACGCCACAGTAGCGCCGCCCCGGACGCCACTTCGATAACGCTGTCCAAGCCGAAGCCGATTAGGGATACGGACCCGGCGATGAACCCGGCGACGATGGAAACGAGACCTTCGGCGCTGTTGTACCCGATGGTAAAGTATTCGAGCCGTTGGCCCCGGCTCGACGCATAATCATACCAGCCGAACTCTCCGCCTCCGCACACCCAAAAGTTGATGATGCCGGCCAGTTCCTTGAATTGCCGCTCCATGGTCCAGCTCACGTCCGCGCGGAAGACAAACTTCACCGGCGAGTCCGCGGGGACTGCTTCTTTTAGGAAACGCGCGTACTCCTTGAAATACGCGTAGTCGCGAACGAAGCGCACCTCGTCGCCATCCCAGGGGAAGCCTTTGTAGCGCTTCTTGTGGTTGAAGAACATTTCGAAACGGGTGGCAGTCCATCCCTTCTCGCGGAAGTGACGTTCCATTTCTGATACCACGTTGACGAATTCCCGTTCGTATCCCGGCTCTCCCCACCAAAGGAAAGAAGCCGGCCACTCGGGGTTGATGGGCAGATAGACGAACGGAATCGGCTTGGCGCCCCGGCTTGTATTGGCAAATGCGGAGCCATCGAAAAGCGGCCCGTAATGCCGGTCGTACAGCGACCAATCGGCGACGTATTTGGTTCTGCCCGTGCCCTCCAGACGTGGCGCGAACTCCGGCCCGACTTTGCCGGCATGACCGTAGCCGAGCTGGTGAAAGACGCCGCGGTTTTCGTAGAAGATGCGGTGGTAGGAATGGATCAGCTCAAAAAAGCTGTCGCTCGAGAAAAAATCCGCACCGTGGCGTTTCGCCAGCGCCGGGTACTGATCGGCGAACCAGGACGTGCCGTAGCTGTTGTGATCGATGGCTGTTGAGGGCGCACATTCCGACGGCTTCCCCGGTCTGTGCTGACTCATTCTGTCGTCTCTGTAATGGAGCCGATCGGCTCGGTACCACGCTGCCTACAGAGTTATAACGAAGCAGGCATCCCGCTCCGCCCAGCCGCATCAATGGGTCGCTATGATTCACCACTTCGACTTCACATCCACCCCGCTCGGCCAGCCTGACCATTTCTTCCTTGATCTCAAATTGCCGCAGCTGACCTTGATGACATCTGTAGCAAACTTCGTCGCACCGCGGTTGGAGTTCAGCAAAGCCGCAACCGAGACAGCCCCACCCGTCTCCCGGCTGGTAGTCTCTAGCCAGTACCAGCACGTCTGCCTGGCCAGCTTGCAACGCGGCCATGCTGTCGCTCGTTCCGGCTACCGCCAGCCCGTGGGTATGAATGTGTTGGAGTAGTCTCTCGACCACGGCTTGCGACTCTTTCTCTTCGTGCTCCAAGAAAGGCTGCAGGGTCGCCGCGACCACGTCAGAGAGCTTGTCAGCAACACGGGTTGGCACTACGTCAACCAATCTCGCCAATAGGTGTTTCGGCAGCGCCTGCCTGATGCTGGCCGTCACCCGCGTAGCACCAGCGAGAATCAGATGGCGATATCCGCCCGCGGACATGAGCCGGTCCGCGACCCGGATCTGTTCGCGGATGAATTGCCGGTTCCGCGCCCGCCGGTGGTTCTGGTAGTGCTCTTTCGTCCATTCCTTCCCAAAACGCCGGAGGAGCTCGGGTCGCGCCCTCCACACTTCGTGCGTGATGGATCCGAGGTTAATTTCTAGAATGCCGGCGCTTTCTTCCGCAGAGAGTAAAACAACGTAGCGATCATAGTTGTCTTTGATTTCTGCCAGATGATATATATCCGGTTTTGAGCTCACGCTGATCCGGATCGGCAAGGGGACGCGGAATTCGAGCGGCAGGAAGAACGGCTGCTTCCCGGCACGCGAGAAGAGGGCGAGACCAAGGCTTCCGGCCCCACGTCGCTCCTGAAGATAGCCTTCAATCGTGCTGAAGGCTGCATCCACTTGGAATCGTTTCGACGGGTGGAGAGACTCCTTTAGCGTCGGTATCCTCTCGGCCAGCACATCCGGGTAGGCCAGGGCGCCCTTCTCCAGTGTGAGATAGCAGGTGAGCACAGGGGCGTCTGTTTCCTCCAACGCCGCCAATGCAGCTATGTGGTGCTGAAGCGTCTTGACTTCCATACGGAATCCTTTCTGATCAGGTAACTGCCGATTGCGAGAAGGAGCATACCTGCATACAGCGCCGAAAAACCGACAATGGAAACCGTAAGTAATGCCGTGAATCGAAGCGTCCGCGCAATTAACGGTCCCACAACCTCTTGCTTCCTGACTTCGTCGTTCAAGCTGCTGAACATTTTGCTAAGTCTCCTTTCCGCGCAGGTGCCGCCTTGGGCCGTTCCGCCCGGTATGCCTGGTCTGCCCAATGCTCCCAGGCGAAGTTCAAGACTCTGCGCACCTCTTGCTTGTTTAGCGGCTTCGCAAGAACGTCGAAGCCACCGAGGTTTAGGACTTCCGCCCATAGGTACTCATCAGCCAGACGGGACGTTACGATGAGAGGTGGCGGGTTAGACCGAGACGCCGTTACCTCCAGAACGTCTTTCCAGCCGCCATCCGCAAGGTCCCGCTCACAGACGACAACGCAAGGATGGCTGCCATGTAAATTGAGAGCCACGTCCAGGCAGTGCCGCACACGTAGTGCCGGCCACCCGAGCTGGTCGAAAACAGGGTCGCGGCCCAAGTCATCCTCAACCGGGCCGACGATCAATAGTGTGGGCGCCACGTTGACACGGACGTCGGGCAATGAGCACTGTGCTGTCGCCGATTCTTGCTTCTTCATTCCTCGCTCCTTTTCTCGTGATGGTTTAGACCGGCACGGAACAAGATTGATTCCAGCGCCACGCCGACGCGACCCTTCAGCTTCGACATCGGGCCGGCTACGCCTGAAGGGAGCCTGGCATCGAAGAGCGCGCCCGAAGACGCTGTAGAAACGTGCGTTCGGTCTCCGTCGGCCCAAACAAGAACGTGCAACGGAAAAAAGACCCCGGCGGCGCGATCAAATGCCTGTGCCTCGAAAACCAATAAAGGGCAATCCACGAGAAGAACCCTGGATTGTTCTGCCTTCTTCCCTGGTAACTCCCCAAGAGCCCTCGTCATGTCGAATTCATCGACGACACTGAGTTCGGTTTCGGCAAGTGCGAGACGAATCAACTTCACGGCCTTGTCGAACGGCTCCGAGATCGTGTAGGTCTGTTCCATCGCAAGAGCATTCATGCCGGAGCCCGCCTTTCAGTGCTGTTAAAGCAACTAAGAGGCCACTGCTGTTCCGGAAGGATGTGTCGCCACTTCTGTTTTAGCCAGTTCAACATTCGCTTCGCCCAGGTGAACCGGTCGCTCAGAAGTGCCAGACCGAGGAGAATGAGGGGAATTCCAGGGCCCGGGACGAGCGGCAGGGCGAGGACGATTCCTGAGGCGAGCGCCAGGAAGCCGCCGCAAACTCTGAGGTGCCGAAAGGTGCCGACTAAGGGCCAGTGTGCGCAGTTCAGGCACCGAGAGTTGACCTCATGCCGATTCGTTCAATCGCCTGGGCAATCCTGGCTTGCAAGTGTCGAAAGGCCTCCATCGTCGGCCCGTCCAGCGCCCCGTATTGAGCAGGCACTGGCTTGAGCAGATGGATTGCGGTCTGTGAGCCGCGGGCGGCTATCACTATATGCAGAGGCGTCAGGGCGGCTGCGCGGGGGTCCGCACCCACCTCCTCGACGGCCGCCGCTGGCGCTGCTACAAAGAAGACCCGGCAGGGAGCGGTGCCGATCAGCAGCCTTTGCCGAATGCGACCGGACATGTCCAGTTCACCTGCGAGTTTGAGATTCGCGTCAGCGAGGACTCGGCGGACTGACTTTACCGCCAGATCAAAAGTTTCTGAGACCAAATAAGTAGTGGTTGCCGATTCTGCCGCCATGTTTCACCACCACGGTCTGCTGCAAGTCCATCGCCGTCGAATTTCTGATCAGAAAGCGGGAACTGCCGCGGGTCAACCGCCCTTTGAGTGTTCGTTTTGAGCGAGGTCCGGCCCGCGAGTGTACCGTTTGGGAAGGTCTCCGTCAGGCTTCGGGGGCCTCAGCGGCTTCACCGGGCTCCCGTTGGATTCCGTGTTTCTCCATCCGGTAAATCAACGTCCTTCTGCTGATGTCTAGAAAGGCCGCCGCCTTGGTCTGGTTTCCATCGAATTTCTTCAGTGCTTTCAGAATCAGTTCCTTCTCCACAGCATCCAGGCTGATGCCTTGTGGAGGCAGTTCAAGTTGCAGGCCTTCGCCGCCGGCCCGCTCACGCCGGAGGAATTCCGGCAGGTCGCTTAGCGTGATCTCATCGCCAACGGCGAGTACAGTCAACCGCTCGATCACGTTCTCTAGTTCACGCACGTTGCCGGGCCAGCGGTACCCCCCGAAATAGGTGACCAGATGAGGCGGAAGTTTCAAGTTTGGAACACCGTGCTTCTCCCTAGCCTTGAGGAACAGGGATTGGACCAGATCCGGGATATCGTCGACGCGCTCCCGCAGAGGCGGCAGTTCAAGCGGAATGACTGCCAGCCGGTAGAAAAGGTCCTCACGAAAGGTCCCATCTTCGATCAGGCTTTGCAGGTTGCGGTGCGTCGCCGCGATGATTCGCACGTCTACTGTCGCCGGACTGGTAGCGCCCACCTTCTCAATCTCGCCTTGCTGAATCAGCCGGAGCAGCTTGACTTGGAGTTCCAGCGGCAGCTCGCCGATCTCATCCAGAAACAACGTTCCGCCGTCGGCGGTTTCAACCTTTCCGCGCTTCGGTGAGAACGCTCCGGTAAAGGAGCCCTTGACGTGGCCAAAGAGTTCCGACTCCATCAGGTCCTTCGGGATGGCTCCACAATTGATGGTGACGAAGGCCTGGTCCTTGCGGCGGCTGTTCTGGTGGATTGCCTTGGCAAGCAACTCCTTCCCCGTTCCCGTCTCTCCGCGGATCAGCACGGTGGAGTTCTTTTGGGCGACTCTGGAAGCCATCTCCAGCACATTGAGCAGAACCTTGGAGCGCCCGACAATACTTTCAAAGCCATACTTTTGGTCGAGACTGAGGCGTAGGCTTCGGACTTCTTCGACCAGATGGTGGTGCTCTAAGGCGCGGTTCACCACCAGCACCAGTTCTTCGTAGTCTATTGGCTTGGTGATGTAGTCGTAGGCGCCAGCTTTCATAGCCTCGACTGCGGTTTGAACCGTTCCGAAGGCGGTAATCATCAAGACGGTTGTTTGCGGATACGTTTCCCGTACCTTCTTCAGGACGTCCAGCCCGGAGAGCCCAGGCATCTTGAAATCCGTAATGACCAGTGCCGGCGCTTCCTCCTCTATCAGCTTCAACGCCTCATCCCCGCTCGACGCGGTGCAGACATTATGCCCTGCCTCCTCGAGTTGAAGTTGGGTAATCCTACGCAAGCTCTCATCGTCATCAACCACCAATATTCTTCTATGCTTCATTCTGCCTCTCATGGCGAAGGGGCAATGACACAGAAAATGTCGTTCCCCTGCCGGGATTTGCTTCGGCTGTAAGAATTCCGCCGTGTTGCTCCACGATCTGGTGTCCTACCGATAGTCCCAGGCCGGTTCCGTTCTCCTTTGTCGTGAAAAACGGGTCGAAGATTCGGTCGCGGTCCGCTCCGCTGATACCGCATCCTTCGTCCTTCACCTCGATCAACAGGCGGTCATTGCGAAGTCCGGCCGTCACCAGCACCTCACCAACGCCGGTCGTCGCTTGAATTGCATTGATGATCAAATTCAACAGGACTTGCTTCATCAGCTCAGGGTCGCATTCGACCGGCGCGAGATTCGGCGCGATGTCTTTGCGGAGTCTAACGGGACTCTTCCCGACCGCATGGGTAGCCAGTTCCATCACGGAATCGACGACCATGCCGAAATCGGTGGTTTGATATTTCGGAGTCCGGGGTCGCGCGAAGTCCAGGAATTCCGTTAACAGACCGTTCAAACGCTTGCACTCTTTGGTGATGATCTCCAGGCATTCGGCATCCCTGGGGTCCATACGGAGATTCCTTCGAAGGATCCCGGCCGCGCCCGCGATGCTGGCCAGTGGATTCCGTACTTCATGTGCCAGACCTGCGGATAATTGTCCCAGAGCGAAAAGCCGCTCAGCGCGCTTCATCTGCTCAAAATTGTCTTGCAGTTGCTGGTAGACCTCCGTTAAGCGTTGGGTAGTTCGCTCCAGGTCGGCACGTTGCCTCAGGCCTCGCTCCGTCAGCGTGCCAGTGAGGATACCAGTCGCACAGAAAAGAGGAAAATCCAGCACCTGATCGATCGCATAGTAGGGCAGCGCTTTAAGGCTCAAAAGGTCATGGGGAGCATTACCAAGGCAGGCGATAATGGCCACGAACAAACCGCCGCGCCAGCCGGACTTCAAACCCGCGAAGACGATGGGCAGGTAGTACAAGTGTTGAAATACATTGTGCCAGTGCAGCATGGATAGCGGTGTGATCAGGTGGAGGCCGCTGATCAGCACAATTCCCACAACCGACACCGCAACATGCGGCTCAACTTTGAATTGCTTCTTCACGAGGAATTCTCTAACGTCCTGCAGACTAGCCATCGCCAGTGTACCGACAAGCGTAGGCCGGGGCAAGACCGATCCTGGAAACCTGCCGCGGCCGTGGCAAGGCAAATGCAATGAGATTGCCGTCAAATTACAAGGAGGCTTTAATGAAGATCAAGATCACATGCGTTGCAATCCTGTTGGCATTCGGTTTCCTGGCGGCTACCGCCAGTGCCGACGAAAACTATCGGGTTACCCTGAGCAGCGTGTCCAAAATCGGCAACGCGGAATTCCAGGCAGGCGACTACAAGCTGGCTGGCGGCGGGTCGAAAGTCGTTTTCACTGAGCTGAAAACGGGCAAATCGGTCGAAATGGCCGCGAAGGTAGAAGTCGTGGAGAAGAAGTTCGGCACCACTGAGATTCATTCGAGGAAAGTCGATGGCGCTAGCCAGATCAGTGAGATCCGGATCGGAGGGAGCAAAACCAGGGTCGTCTTCGACTAGCGCATGGCACCGGGTCTTTGGCCAACGCATTTTCGCACCAGGCCCAGGTGTACCAAATGAGGCAGCACTGTTCCAAAACGCGTAGAACCCCGTCCTACAAGGGGGATTGCGCCGTTAGCACAAGCAATACCGAACGTCCAAAGGAAAGCCGGAATGAGTCATACGCTGTTTCCGTTTGCCGACTACTGGTGGCTGTATCTGGCCTTCACTGGGCTTGTCGCAGTCCTGCTGACTACCGACTTGGCGTATCATCGCAAGGAGCGCGCCATCTCAATCCGCGCAGCAGCAGCCTGGACTGCCATTTGGATGGCCTTGGCTCTCGCTTTCAGCCTTGCTCTGTACCTGTTTGTGTCGGCCAGACACTCGCCTGGCGCTGGGCGCCAGATGGGCCTGGAATTTCTGACGGGCTACGTTGTCGAGGAGTCGCTGTCGATCGACAACATGTTCGTATTTGCGCTGGTATTTCGCTATTTTGCCGTTCCGTTTCGCTTCCAGCACAGGGTGCTCTTTTACGGCGTCCTGGGAGCCATGATCTTCCGTGCAATCTTCATTGCTGTTGGAGCGACGCTGATCCGCTTCGATTGGATCATGGTTCTATTCGGCCTCTTCCTTGTCTACACCGGCATCCGAATGGCTATGGAGAAGGAGAAACGGATCGACCCAGGTGAGAGCTCGGTTGTCCGCTGGATTTGCCGGTTCTTTCCCGTCACCCGCGAACTCCATGGTTCGCGGTTCTTCGTCACCGTGGACGGCATCCGGCATGTGACGCCGCTCCTGATTGTGCTGCTGTTCCTCGAAACGACGGACGTAATGTTCGCCGTCGATTCCGTCCCTGCGGTATTCGGCGTCACCAGGGAACCATTCGTCGTATTCACGTCAAATGTTTTTGCGGTACTGGGACTGCGTTCGATGTTCTTCGTGCTTTCGGGCGCGTTGGAGCGATTCCACATGTTGAAGCACGGGCTAGCCGTTGTCCTGATCTTCGTAGGCCTCAAGATGATTTGGTTGGACCATCTCTTTGGCGGCAGGTTCCCAATCGGAGCGTCACTGGCCATCATCGGCTTGGTGATCGCAGCGTCGATTGCTCTGTCTCTCCTATTTCCTAAGTCAGCCGGACCGAAACCACAGCCATCGTTCACCCCGCGCAAGAAAACGCCTCACACGGTACTTCGCGGGGTGGTTCTGATTCTTGCCACCGCCTCGATATTGTACGCAACCAGCCCCGGCGGACTGGCACTGGATCTCGATCGGGCGGGTAGCATCGGCGGGATTGCCGAGATTCCTTCGGTATCGCCCAGGGTGGCATAACTATGTCCATCAAACCTGAGTTGGCAGGTATGATTCTGTCGACCATGATCGCGTTTCCGGCCTTCGCGCAGGACGACCTGACCTGGGATAATCTCGCAACGCTGAAGTTGGGAAATCGGATTGGTATCATCCAATCGGACATGCGTTGGGTTGAAGGCCGTTTCGCTGGGTTTTCGGATTCTGGTATTTCTATCCGCGCCGACCAATCGATCACCATCCGGAAAGGAAAGGTGATCCTCGTTTACCGGCGTCCGCGCACCCGGCGCAGTCTCCGTGTAGTCATTGGGGCCGCCATCGGCGTCGGAGGTGGCGTGCTGCTGACTGCGACGGTAGGGCAGCGGTTTCGCAACGAAGGTCAGAACGTTCCCGCTGGCACCTGGATCGCCGGCGGTGCGGCTGTTGGGGCGGGTGTGGGCGCGCTTAGCGGTGGGAGATACGAAGCGGTTTATCTGCGCTCGCAATAGGACAACCAGCTACTGAATATTTATTCCTTGTTCATATTGGGAACGTCCGTGGTTGGGCTGGCACATGTTACTCCATCTGGCCGAGGTGACCTACCGCCTCACTTCCTAATACTTGGCCGTCGATTTGCGGTTCGACGTTGCTTTAAGCCTGCATGTCGGTGGCGCCGAAAAAAGGGCCATTTTGGCGCCTATGGCGCCGTGGGTTGCCCGCAGCATTTGGGATGAGCCTTTCGCTCATATCAGGAGGCGTTCGTCAGAACGGCCCGGAGCCGTCACGGGCGCGCCGTTGTTGGGCGCGGGCGAAGCGGACCCTTGATGGCGAGGACCGTTCTGAAAGAATGCAGCTGAGCGAAAGGCGTGGGCGAATGAATGACGAGAGCTGCGGGCAAAAACGTGGCCCCATCGCAGGGCGCCACTAACAAGCCTGCAAGCGGTTCGCTGGTCTACTACAAGGCGGCCCCGCGTTAGCCTCTACAGGACTGCGAGAGCGGGATCCCGGCGAACCCTGATTGGTTCAATAACGAGCAGCACAAGTCAATGGCCGAATCCCAGCCTGATGCCTGTGGAACGTACCACCTCATTGTGCTTGAGACTGAAAACCGGATCGCTGAGGCAGCTGTCACTGAATGTCACATGCCATCCCAGCCACTTTTTGAACGCGGCTACAGCACTCAAATCGAAATTGAGCCGGTCTGTCCGGTGTTGCTCAAATTCGGACAACACACTTACGGAGTTTGGGCGAGCCTTCGATATCGCCTGACGAACTGTTCTTGGCCGGTGCTGCCCCAGTGCCTGGAAGTTGGTGCGAACCAGACTCGCAGCTGGGCCAGTTCGGGAATACTAGTTGCGATTTCCGAGCTGGGTTCGGATTCGCAGACCTGGGAAGGCGGTGGGTCATTCAACAGGATGCCCGGCGGCTCGAAGATGCCGTTCTGCACACCGCTCCGGAAATCCTCCCGGACGCGCCCCTGGTATGCCCTCTTGTTTAAGTCATTCCGCAACTGGTCGATATCCAACCCCAGGGCTTCTCCATACGCCAGCAAGTTCTTGCGCTTCAGGGCATTTTGGTTCCGGAAGAGCAGGCTGTGCATTTCCCAAAACCGGCCTTGCGCGCCAGCGGCCTCGGCAGCTTCCGCCGCTCCCAGTGCTTCCGGATGGATGCCGGAAAGGGGATAGTGCCTGTATATGACGCGTAGTCGCTCCGCCAGCGTTATCTGGAGATGGCGAATGAGTTCAAACACTCGTGCGCAATCACAGCACTGGTAGTCGCCATACTCAACGAGCGTGTACGGCGCGCACTCCGCGCCCTGAATGTGGTCCCCGGCGTAGATTGGTGTCAGCCGAGTGCTGTCTAAAGGTGCCGTTATCATTCTTGCAGCTAACCTCTGTCTCCAGCGGTATTGCACGACTGAACATTGGAGCGGCCTTCCCCACGATCCGGAATTCATGCCGTTCCAACGTCACAGCGAAAGTGGATTGCCCGCAGCGCACCACCGTGCCGATCGCGACCAGGTTCAGTGGAATGGTCCCTCCCAATGGGCAGGCCCAGTGTATTTTGAGCTCAACTTTTGATCTCTCATGTACGTGGCCGGCGTCGCGGGTGGCGACCAGGACGCCACGGCTGCTTAAATTTATCGTCTGACCTGTCACGTAGCCGCAGTCCTTGCGATCCAGGGCACGGTAACGCACCGTAACCTCAACCGGATAGCGCACCTTTGCTCGGCGCTCCATTTCGCCTGTGTCTCTCATGTCAGTCCTTACCTCAATGGGAGATGCCGTTTGGGAACTGCGCCTACATTAGATTCAGCAGGCCCATGTTCGCGACCTGAACTCCAGTACATCCCGAACCGTTTTCAGAAGATCCGCTACCCTGACTGGCTTCAGTAGAATGGCGGCGTTCAGCGGCGGCGCGGTACCGAGGAACCCCGACATAATTAGAATTGCCGCTTCCGGGTGCGTGACGCTTAGGCGGCAGATCAGCCCCGCTCCGCCAAGGCGCGGCATGCGCCAGTCGGTCAGGAGTAGGTGGACCGGCCCATGGTGTCGATCGGCGACTTCAAGCGCATCAACTCCGTCCTCAGCTTCGAGGACTTCGTAGCCTTGGTCCCGGAGAACCTTGCTGATAAGAGCCCGGATTGCCGCTTCGTCATCCGCAAGTAGAATGGTGAACGGGGGCGCGTTTCTGATATTCTCATCAGGATTTGAGTCGCTGCCGAGAACCGAACGTAGCGTTGATATCGTCTGCATTTGATACTCACTGATGTCTACGTGGCCCACTTGCACGCGATGTTCCATGCTGCGCTTGCAGGTGAATCCTGAAATGAGGTGTCCCAAATGGGACACCGATGAGACCTGACACGCACAAAACGGCCACATGACGTCGACCCATCCGCCGGATGAAACGGCCTTAGCCATATCGCTCCGATACATTGCGAACGGTAAAGTCATCGGCGCTTGTCAGCGTGACGGCCGTAGTCGGACGTTCGTGATAGAACTTATCCAAGACGGCAGACTAACGAACGCCATAGTCGCGGGCATGCTCTCTGAAATCCTGCAGACGGCGCAAATCGTCATTGAGAACGTCGCGATCTCGCGGCGACAGCCGGTTGTCGTTCAGTACTGTTTTCAGCGCCCTGACGACATCGTCCAATTCTCGCCAGTCGTAGCGTCCGCGAGAAGGTCCTGAAGCTGATCCAATTGCTGCTGGGCCCGCACAATCCGGCGCTGATCGCTGCCAAATGGGAGAGTGATTCTCTGGACGTGGTCAAGATCCTCCCGGATTCGAGCGAACAGGCGCGTACGCCAGGCATCACCTCGAAACGCATTCTCCCGGTCATGGTAAAAGGCATCGCCATCACGGTCAGATCCGCGACCGTGATCGTCCGGTCCATCATTGCCATGCGGATCAAAGCCGCGATCGTCTCCGCGGCCCCGAACTGGAGGCGCCGTGTTCCCCCACATGATGTCGAACGTATACCCTTCCGATCCCCCACCGGAATCGTCGATGCGAACGATCGCCGCGCCGCCATTACGAGGATCGCGAACCAGCTGCTGCCGACCCCGGCCGTCAACGCCGGCAAAGCGGAACTCGCCGGGATTCCGCGGCAACGGTCCGGTGCATTCAAAGCGCCGCCACTGAGGGGAAGCTCCCGCAAGATTCCGAAGGTTGCCGCTGTCGCCGCGAATTTCCACCTCGGCTGAGCGGTCCACTACTACCTCGATGGTGCATTTCCCCCGATCTGGCGATCCGCCGCTGACCAGCGTCATCTTGCGCTGCGGGCTTTGAGCTTGAAGATGGCCGCCGATCGCTGCTACCGCGACAACCACAAAGACAAAACGTCTGTACATTGAAGTCTCCTTCGACTCTCAAAAACCTGGCATTCCGCGTGACTCAGGACTCGCGGGCCGAGTACTTGTTCAACAAATCCACCAGCTTTGCTGCCGCTTCCGGCAACTTTAACTGCTTCATCACGATGTCGCGGTTACGCAACCGTTTCCCGTACAATTCCTGGTTGGCGTCCAGGTCATTCCGTAGCGTCGCACCGCCGAGAGAGGCCTCCGCGAAAACTCCCCGTGATCGCGACCACTCCAAAATCTTCGCGGTCATTTTGGCGTCGGTTTGCGCGGAACTTGTGCGGCCAACCGGTCCGGCAGCCACTTCCGCACTACCGCCCAAGGTGAATTTGCTTTGCAAAAGCCGATCCATCCCTTTCTGATTCATGACCAGCATGATGACGTCAGTCTCCGATCCGCCCACTTGCCACCCGATGCTGCCACCTTCCATCCTCACGGCAGCCGGGGATCCCCACCTGGACGTATTTCCGTTCCGGCAAATGACGAAGCCCTTGCCATACTTGCCCCCGACGATGAAGGCCGCCTTCTTTACGCCCGGCACAATTACGATGCAGTGGGCGTTCGCAAGCAAGTCCTGAGGGATGCCCCTGTCGGGAGTCTGCATCAGTTCCGAGAAGACCGCAGCCGCCTCGCCCAGTCGCTCCGCCGCGGTTTCGGCTCGCGCAGAAAGGCCAATCAGACAGAGTCCGGAAAGCGCTACGATTGCGGTCCGGCGAAACAGTTTCTTAATCACAAAATCACCTCTTTTTACAAACGTCCCTCCCTTTGCAGCCTCGGGCATCAGCCAAACGGCAGGGAGCTAAGAATTGCGGCTCTTTCGACGTGCACCCCGCAGAAAGCAACCGTTCGGTGGCGGTGATTTCCCCGCGAATGCGAGCGGCCAGTCTTTGCTCGCTAAGGTCGAACCACCGCTTTGTTGTTTACGGCAGAATGTTATTGACCGCTAGTCGGTCGTTCTACCGAGATTCAACATAACCCGATAACCGGACCTGGCCTTGCCATCCTGTTCGTCTGAGACCCAGGGAAGTCTATGCAACTCCCCAGTTGCACGTCATGCACCATTCAGTGATTTCAAGCAATCCTTGGCGCAAGGTGTCCCAAATGGGACGGCCGTGAGAGGAGTCGGGCCCAAATGGTCTCTGCTATCTCAATCCCAACCGCTTTCGATGCTCCCCCGGCCTGTCGCGGCGGGTGCAAGCGCTGCTGCGGCCGTTGCCCGTCAAGCTCATGATGGAGCGCTCCGATGCGCCCCCAATGGCCGCCGTGGTGGCGTGTCGGGCCTGTAGCGAGTGCCCCGGCATACTTGGCAGGGTCTAGCGCGGCCCGTTGTGCCAGTTTCTTGACCACCGGCCAGGATCGGGTTCACCGATGCCCCGCGGACTTGTAGACCAGCGACTCGCCCGGCCCGCTTGCCAGGCGCCCCACGCCGGCGCCGACTGCGGCGCCCAACACAACGGTGCCGGCAACCGCCCCGCCGTAGCCGCTTTCATGTTCCATTGTTTGCGGCGCCGCTATACCCGCCGCTGCCGCACCCCCGGCCGCGCCGATCAACACCCACTTGAGCCGGCTTTTCTCTTTCTTCAGGTACAAACGGCTGATCTCTTCTCGACGGACCTCGGTTGTTTGATTCTTGCTCCGCAGGTACACCGCCTCGGCAGTCACTTGGTCAATGACCCCGTTCAGGTTCTTCCCCGTTGTCAGGCTCACATGCACCCGCGCGCCCGCGGCCAGGCCTTGAACAGCGGCCCAATCCGACGTTGCGCCAAAAACCTGCCGCGCCAAACAGAGCGGCAATAGTGCGACACACATCGCCGGAATTTGTCAAGAACTTTGAGACGCCAGCCGGCATATTTTATTGAACTG
>OCZU010000747.1_pt1 | contig 21823 bp, 17 predicted proteins | sample 1539001 | NCBI WGS metagenome assembly OCZU01 (sample SAMEA3539306, study PRJEB22396) | soil metagenome | biome: tundra; feature: field; material: soil | place: USA | collected 2010-05 | depth 0.15 m | reverse complement strand
GGCCTGGATCTGCGCCTGTTGGGTGTCTTCCCAATTGTCATTGGAAGCGATCGTGACGCCGTTGCTATTGTACAAATCGAGTGTGGGATCTAACATGGCGTCGGTGATACCGAAATTGGAGAGACTCGGGCCAATCGCGCGCACGATTACGTTTTCCGAATCCGGCCCGGCAACGACGAATCCGCCGATCATGACGTTGGCGCCGGTTTGCACCAAGGCACGTGCGGAAATATTGCCGAACTTGGAGTCCACGGTGCGGTCCAGGTCGTATCCTTCCACCAATGCAACCCCGGTTCCGCTACTTACGCCGCGCACGATGGCGGTGTAAGCACCGGGATTAAGAGTCGTTAGAATAGCCGACTCCGAGCTGTTGCTCGGGGCCAATTGACTATCGATGATCGCCTGCTTGTTGGCGGCGTCTCCCCAATTGTCGTTAGTAGCGATCAAGGCCCCGGTTCCATCGTGTAAATCGAGTGTCGGATTTTGCAGCGCATCAGTAATGCCGAAATTGGACAAGCTCGGGCCGATCGCCCGGATAATTACTTTCTTCGCTCCGGTGCCGGTAATGATGAATCCACCGATCATGACGTTGCCGCCGGTTTGCACGAAGGCACGGGTGGAAATATTCGCGAGGGTAACGGGAATCGTGCCGCCAAATTCAAATGCGCCTTTATCCGGTGTGCCCGAACGCACATAATTGCGTTGATCTCGCGCCGGGGCCACGTTGACATTACTCGTGTTAATCGCCGGACTGTTGGTTAGCAGCGCCATCGTGTCAGTCAGCCCGCCATTGTTTTGCAGCGAACCAAGAACGGCGTTCACGGGCGCGGCGTCGGTTCCCGATTGATCGCCAGTCGCACCAAAAAACGAGCTGCTGCCGGCGCTGCCAATCAAGTTGTAGCCGCCCGAAGTAACGGACCCCTCGATATCCCTGTTACTATTGACGCTGCCGGTACCGAAATTACCAGCGATGATGGTGCTCGTCACGGTAGTGTTGTTGGTGCTTAGTCCGCCTACGCCCGCACCGGGCCCACCGTTATTAATTAGCAAATTGCCAGTGCCGCCGGCACCGCCGACGCCGGAGTTATTACTGAAAGTGCTTCCAGTCACTGTCGTCGTGCCCTCATCGAAAACGCCGGCCACACCGCCGCCGCCGTTGCCGCCGAACTGGCCCGCGCCGCTAATGCCGCCTTTACCGCCCAAGGCTGAATTACCGCTGAAGGTGCAATTATTGATCGTTAAGTGGCCAGCGATCTCGTTGTTAATAGCGCCACCGTAGCCACCGCCGCCGGCGCCGGCAAAAGGATTGCCATTCACCGCACCGCTACCCTGACCGCCAATCCCGCCTTTTGCAGTGTTGTTGCTAAAGGTGCACCGATCAAGCGTTAGGGTTCCGATGTTCTCAATCGCCCCCCCCAAGCCGTAACTGCCGGTGTTATTAAGGAGCGAGCTGTCGCCACCCTGCACGAAATTGCCGCTAAACTCGCAATCGGAAAACGACAACGTTTGGTTGACCGCATTGTAAACGCCGCCCCCCGCCGCTTCCGTATCGGACGGGGCAACAATCCTGCCATTAATAATGCTGAGACCGGAGACCGAATTGGTCCCGCTGCTAAAAGTGAAGACGCGAATGGCGCTACCGCCGCTAACCGCTAACGAGCGTGCGCCCGGTCCCGTGATCGTAACCGAATCGGTCACGGTTAACGGTCCAAGTCCTGATTGTAAAGTGATGGTGCCCGTGACGCCGCTCTTAAAAGTAATTACGTCCGCCCCGGCGGCCGCATTGGCCGCATTGATCGCTTCACGCAATGTGCAATCACTGCCATCGCAAACGCCGTCGTCATGATCAGCCGTCGTGGTGACAACAAATGACGGGCTCACTTGCATCTCGACCGCGCCAATGTCGCTGCCGTCACCGCCGCTAGCGTTCGCAAGAGTGGGAACATCAAAGGGCCGCGGCAGGCCGCGTTCATCGGTCGTCACACCAAAATTCTTGCCTTTGTCCCACGCCGGACTGCCGTCCAGTAAAGTCATTGTTTCGGTGGGGCCGCCGTTCTCCTGCAGCGCCCCAAGCTTTGGATCGGTATTGATCTGATCGCCCGCGGCCGTAAGAAGCCCGCCGGCGTTATCGCTGCTCAAATTGTAGCCCAGCGAACTTATGCTGGTGCCGCCACCGAGATTCACCAGATTGGCGCCCGGCGTGCTGTTCGTGCTGAAGAGAATGGTATTGCTCAGAGTTACAAACGCGTTGCCGCTGTTCGTCCCGGTATTGTAGATGCCGCCGCCGTTGGAGGCGCTGTTATTATTAAAGGTATTGCTACTCACGTTGACAGTTGAGACGTTATTGTTACCGGATCCCTCATTGTAAATGCCACCACCGATAGAGGCGCTATTGCCGCTCAGCGTGCAGTTACGCAGCGTGAAATCCGCATTGTAATTGTAAACACCGCCGCCATTGGAGGCGCTGTTGTTGCTTAGCGTGCAGTTACTCATCGTCACGAATGCATTCACGTTAGAGATGCCCCCGCCAACGGCAGACGTTTCGGATTGGACGCTGTTGGAGAGCATTGTGCAATTGCGGACTGTTAATGTGGTATTTTGGTTGAATACGTTGTTGCAAATGGCGCCACCACGCGCTTCCTGAAAGCCATAGACCCCGTTCTGGCTAAAAGTGCACCCGGTCACTGTGGCAACGCTTTCGTTGCAGATGGCGCCGCCCAAAGCCGGGGCGGTGTCCGGATTGGTGGTAAGAACCTGACTGCCGGCGAAATTGCCGGCGAACGAACTGTCCGACACCGTCAGGGTGCCGAGGTTAAATATTGCTCCACCGATCGCACCAAAGGAAATGTCGCCATCAATGGCGCCAGTCGTCGTGTTATTATTGAGAGAGCAGCGGGTCACGGTTGCAGTGCCCCCCCCGATGTAGATCGCACCTCCGTATATGTCCGCCGTATTCCCGTCGAACGCGCAGTCGGTTACGGTTAATATTGCGGCGTGGCTCAGGATAGCCCCACCTGAATATACGGCGTCGCTGCTATGGCCGTTGGTGACTGAGATACCGGAAATGCTGACGATTAGGCCATTGTTTGAAAATCCACCGTTAATTATGAAGATCCCAAAGACTCCGGCGGTGCGTGTCACTTCCAATGAGTTCGCTCCCGGTCCGCTAATGGTAATGTTCTTCTCAATCATCAGCGAGCCGCTGGTGAGACTGATCGCGCCGATAACGGAAAAATTAATCGTGTCACCGTTGTCAGAAGCCATGACTGCGTCACGCAAGGTGCCTGCGCCACCGTCGCCCAGGCTGGTGACGGTGCGCGTCGTAGCAAAGAGATGACCGGCGACAAGCAAACCGCTAGCCACTAGAATGAGTTTAAGTAATCTCGTGCGGAATTCGGAAGCGGGTGTTTTCATGATGACATTTGGTCGTTCACAGCTTCCTGTCCCAAATTAGGCGTGAGGTTACGCGGAAAGTTGGCTTCGCCGCGTGAATCGTTGAAGCGTGGCCGAGACTTCGGTGCTTCGGTATGACGATTTAACGATTCGCGTCCGGGCCTTTCGGCGGAAGCGAAGCCGCGAGTTTTTCGAAACGTGGATCGCCGCGCAGTGGATCGAACATTGGATCAAGTCGAAGCAGCGCAGGAGTGAGCGGCATGCTCTCAACCATCGCGCCACTGTAGGGAATCGAGAGCAGCTTCTGCAACGCGGCGAGCGCGCGGTCGGGCTCTCCGGTCTGCGCTGCGACGCGGGCGAGAATCTCAATTTGACGCGGACCAGTCAGCGCGTCTTTTTCGACCGGGATCGCCGTCATGGCCTCTTCGGCCAGAACAAATGCGGCGGCTTTATCGCTAAGAAACATATTGGCCAGGGCAAGATCCTCTCTGACGCTATTGTTGTCCGGTTGTTCCTTGGAAAAAGATTCCAGTTCGCGGTGAGCCTGTTTCCAGTTTTCCTGAGCGCTCGCATGGTCGCCGACCATTTTTTGCGCCCAACCCAACCAAAGGCGCAGCTCGCCATTGTAATAACCCAAAGCGGGATCACGCCTGGCCACTATTTCCTCTAGCTGAGGAATGATCGGGGAAGTGCGGCGCTCCAAAATCGCCTGATAAATCTGTGTTTCCAAAACGCTCGGGTCGTCGGCTGCCAGATGGAGCGGACCTAGAAGCGCGGCGGCGCGAGTTAGGTCGCCCTCAGCTTGCGCCATGCTTGCCGTTAACGCCAGCGTGTCGGGATCGTCCGGTGTAATATCGAGGACCTGATCGAGCTTTCGCCGCGCTTCGGAAAAACGGCGGCACACGATGTAGGTCTGCGCGTGCTGTGTGAGCAGATAAACGTTGCGCGGATCAAGCCGCTCGGCTTCGTTGAAATAGGATTCGCACCGGTCCCACTGACCTCGTCTTCGTTCGACATAGGCGAGCGATTCAGGAATCCGGCTGTTGTTAGGCAGGAGCTCGCGTGCTTGCTCGTAGTAACGTACCGCAGTGTCGTAATCCTTAAGACAAGCGTAATGGTAATATCCTTTGGCCACCACGGCTTCGCCGAGATTGGGCTGAAGCGCGAGCGCGCGCTCCGCTGCAAGCCGCGCTTCTTCACGCAACGCAAGCGTTGGTTGAAGATTTCTGGTGATGTAGCCCCGAGCCTCTACATATGATAACAACGCCCAGCTCAGAGCGAACTTCGCATCTAGCCGCACCGCTTCCTTGAGATACTTTTGCGCGCCAATAGCGTTGGCGGGCGTGTATATCGGTCTCAAACTATAAGCCAGACCACGCAAGTAAGCATCGTAAGCTTCGGCATTGTCAGTGGGCCGGGCGGCGATGACTTGCTGTTCCTCCTTAGTCAGATGTGCTCGCAACTGTTCCGCGATAGCTTTGGCTACATCGCTCTCAACTGAAAAGACATCGGTCAGTTTGCGATCAAACGTATCGGCCCAGAGATGGGAAGCATTTGCTGCCTTGATTAACTGCACATTCACCCGCACCGCATCGCCGCTCTTCTGCACGCTTCCTTCCAGGATGTGCGCGACGCCAAGTTGCCGGCCAATCTCCGGTACATTCTTGGGCGCGCTTTTGTAATGTTGGGTGGAGCCACGCGAGATCACTTTCAGATCGGCGATCTTCGATAACCGCGTCAGAATTTCGTCCTGGATGCCATCGGCCAGGTAAGCGTTGTCTTTATCTTCGCTTAAGCTTTCGAAAGGCAACACCGCGATGCCAGTGTCAGGCAGCGGATGGATAAAGTCGCTTTTCCAAATCATTACGCCGATTGCCAGAAGTAGCGCAATCAGTGATCCTGCCAGCACGGTTGTGGTTGGATTGCGCCGAATCCATTTTTTCCCGCGCGCGAGAACGCCGATGTGTCGCGCTCGGATCGGTTCGTGCCGTCGCCATCGTTCAACATCGTCGGCCAGCGCTGCGGCCGTTTCGTATCGCTTTTTCGGATCCTTCTCCAGGCATTTCAGGCAAATCGTGGAAAGATCGCGATCCACTTTCGGATTCACAATTCGCGGCGACCGCGGCTCCGTTTCCAAAACCAGGCGAATCGTTTCGTAGGTTGTTCCGCCAACGAACGGCGGCTGGCCGGTCAGCATCTGGTAAAAGACCGCGCCTAACGAATAGACATCGGTCGCGGCGGTCAGTTCTTTCACGCGACCGGCGGCTTGTTCCGGCGACATGTAACTCGGCGTTCCAAGAACGTCGAATGAATTAGTAACTGTGCTTTCCTGTTCGATTAAACGCGCCAGACCAAAGTCGGTCAGGTGCGGTTCGCCGTGGCGATCTAACAAGATGTTGCCCGGCTTGATGTCGCGATGAAGAATGCCATGCTCATGCGCGAACTGGACCGTGCGGGCGATCTTCACGATCAATTCAGCCGCGCGCCGATGCGACATTGGTTCGGGTCGAACCGAGTCACTAAGCTGGCCGCCCTCCACAAATTTCATGCTGAAGTAGCAGGAGCCGTCGCGTTCTCCGATTTCGTAAATGGGAACAATCTGCGGATGTTCCAAGCGCGCAGCCGCTTCCGCTTCCTGACGAAAACGTTTTAAATGAGGCGTGCTCGCCCAATGACCGAGCCCGATAACTTTCAACGCCACCGTTCGGTTGAGACTTTTCTGCCGAGCGCGATAAATGACGCCCTGACCGCCGCGGCCAATTTCTTCTAGCAACTCGTAGTCACCAAACTCCTTCATCGGCGGTGAACGCCGTCCTGCATGGTCAAGATCCCCGTTGTCATCCTCCAGCAAGCCCAGTCCGGTCCGGAAAAGGCAAACGCTGCAAAATCCTTCCGGCGCGTCCGCAAAAACGGTCGCCCCGCATTTGGCACAAGCTCTTCCGGTCTTCATTATCCTCGTTCCGAATCCTTCTACCGTGTCCGCCTGTAGTACTGTCCCAAATTCCGGGCAAGGTTACGTCTGTAATATGGTTATGAAATACCGCAGCTCGTCTTCGATGTCGCCTGGCAGTGCAACAGTGTGCGCAATTTCTTCGCGCAATAATTCGCGATAACGCTTGCGCAGCCGGTGAAATGCCTGCTTCACCGCATTCTCGGTCATTCCCAAACTACCAGCGATTTCCGCTTGCGATTGACGCTCGGGTTCGTCGGCCAGAAGCTCCTTCAAATGATCGAATAACTTCGTATTGCCAGCGGCGCGATACTCTTCTCCAAGTCGCGTCAGCACCTGTTCTAACAACGTCAATGCCCAGCGACGTTCGTAGATTCGGTCGGCGCTTAAACGATCCGCCGGTTCGAGATCGGCGCGTTCGCGAACAAGCAATTCCTCCAGTGACACGAGCGGCCGGCCCCCTCCGCGCTTAACCGCCGCCTCGCGGCGTCTCGCTTTGCCAAGAAAATTTTTCAACGACGCTAGCAAGTAAGACCGTAGCCTTCCTTTCTCGCGCCGGACAACGTCCAGGTCTCGTTTTTCCAGCAAAAGTTCGAAAAAACCTTGAGTCAGGTCCTGTGCTTCCTCCGGCGCGTAACCATCGCGTCTAATGAATCCGTAAAGCGGCCACCAATAAGTGCGGCAAAGTTTTTCCAAAGCTTCGTCCGCTGCCGGTGAAGAACCTTGCGCCGCCAGCACCACACTCCATTGCGTGGTTACAAACACCGCGCCGGTGACGCCGGCGGTCGGTTGAGAGGGGACCGCCTTCATAAAATTCGCCTTCCACTACATCGCAAACGTTACGGTGAATCAAGCTCGCACCCTGATTGAAAGCCAGCCTCCGCTTCAAAAAAACAGTGCTGCTACTGACGTCGCACATGATTCACATGGACCACAACTTCTAAGAGTGAACACTTTCCCGAACATACTCAGCCACAGCGTCTTGCCATGAACGCGGCGACTTGCCGGCGAGCGCGTTGAATTTCGAAGTCGAGAGAACGGAATAGATCGGGCGGCGCGCGATGAAGTTTTTCATGTCGCTGAGTTTGAGCGGCGCAACGGTGCGCGCTTTCAACGGGACGCCGAGTTTATGGCAGCAATCCAACGCGTGTTGCGCGTACTCCTGCCAACTGCATTCGCCGGTGTTGGCAAAATGCAAAATGCCACTGTCGCTGTAGCCGGAGTCGTTGACTCCGGCATTTCCCCGATCACGCACTGCGCGGCCGGGATCACCGATCCCGGCTACAGGATTAAAAAAGCGCGGTAGCATCTCGGCAATGTCTTTGGTATAAGTCGGCGTCGCGAACTTGTCGGCGATGGCATCAACGTGTTCGTTTTCGCGCGCGCGTTTGATCACCCCGTCGATGAAACTGGGACGATCCGGGCCGAAGACCCAGGAGACGCGCACGACCAGATGCCGACCTTGGGCCGCGAGAACATTCTCCTCCCCGGCCCGCTTCGATTCGCCGTAAACGCTGATCGGATTGGCAGGATCGCTCTCGAGATATGGTTCGCGCTTTTCGCCGTCGAAAACGTAATCGGTGCTGAAGTGAATGAGCCTCGCATTTTTGGCGCGACAAATCTCCGCCAGCTCGCGCGGCACCTCCGAGTTGATAATGAACGCTCTTTTGCGCTGGCTTTCACAAAGATCGACATTAGTAAACGCGGCGCAATTAATCAGAATCCTGAAATCGTTCGGGTGAAGAGTCTCGCGGAGTTGCGCAAGATTCTCGACATCGAGCGCGGACCGATTGTAACCGATTACTTCGTAGTTTTTGTGATATGCGCGGGCCAACTCAGTGCCAAGCCGCCCGTTAGAACCAACGATAACGATTTTCATTTCTTATCCATCATTACGCGCGACGGAATAACCCTCTCGATAGATTGCGAGGTCCCTCACCTTCGTTCGGGATGACAGCTCAATAGCGCCCCGCGCGCTCGAGTAAAGGTTCCCACCAGGATTGGTTGTCGCGGTACCATTGAATCGTTTCGTCGAGGCCTTCCTTAAATTTGTGGCGCGGTTTCCATTTCAATTCGCCCTTCGCAAACGAAGAATCGATCGCGTAACGGCGATCGTGTCCGAGCCGATCGGGCACGAACGAAATCAAGCTCTCGGGTTGGCCGAGCTTCTTCAGAATCATTTTCACCAGATCGAGGTTCGCGATCTCGTTGCCGCCGCCGAAATTGTAAACGCTTCCCGGTTTTCCTTCGAAGAGCGCAGCCACGACAGCAGCGCAATGGTCCCCGACATGAATCCAGTCGCGCACATTCTTGCCGTCGCCGTAAACGGGCAGCGGCTCGTGGCGCAGCGCCTTGATGATCATGAGCGGGATCAACTTTTCCGGAAATTGATACGGGCCGTAATTGTTCGAGCAGCGCGTGACGATCACTTCCTGTCCGTAGGTCTTAAAGCAGGCGAGCGCGAGAAGATCGGCGCCGGCCTTACTGGCGGAGTAGGGCGAACTGGGATCGAGAGAACTTTGCTCGGTGAATTTTCCCGATTCGCCGAGCGAGCCGTAAACTTCGTCGGTCGAAATTTGGACGAACCGCTGGACGCCGTGCCGTCGCGCGCAATCGAGCAGCACGCTGGTGCCGATGACGTTGGTGTGGATGAAGTTCTGCGGCGAATTGATGCTGCGATCGACATGCGACTCGGCCGCGAAATTGATCACCGCGTAAAATTGATGCTCGGTCATGAGCGCGTCCATTTGATCGAAGTTAGCGATGTCGGCTTTGAAAAATTCGTAGCGTTCTCCATGTTCTTCGACCACGCCATCGAGATTGGCGGGATTTCCGGCGTAAGTAAGCGCATCGACATTGGTCACGGACGCGGGCTTGTAATGTTGCAGAATGTAGCGAATAAAATTGCTGCCAATGAATCCGCAGCCGCCCGTAACCAATATGCGCATCGAAGCGCGTACTAGCAGTGTCGGCGGCGGCGCGCCAGCGGATTTTCCGTCGGCGCGCGATCAACTGGAAGCGTGGAAATTGCGCCTCGCGCAAATCGATTGGGTTCCGTGGATGATCATCGGGTTTGGTGCGCTGCTGCGTTTCTTCCTTTTGGGAATCAAACCGCCGCATTTCGACGAAGGAATCAACGGCTGGTTTGTCGACGCTCACATCGTGAAGGATGGATTCTATAAATACGACCCGACCAATTATCACGGGCCGCTGCACTTTTACGTGTTGTTCCTTTCCCAGACTTTGCTCGGTCGCAACGTCTGGGCGTTGCGTTTGCCGGTGGTGCTGGTGAGCATCTTATGCGTCTGGCTCACCTTCAAATTCGAACCGTTCGTCGGCCGAACGGCCGTCCGAATCGCGGCGCTGGCCATGGCCGTTTCGCCCGGCTTCGTTTTCTACGGGCGCTACTCGATCCACGAAGTGTGGCTGGTGCTCTTTTCCATGCTGTTCATTCTCGGCCTGCTCGGCCTTTGGAAATTCGGAACATCCAAATATCTTTGGTGCACCGGGATGGGTTTCGCCGGCATGGTCCTGACCAAAGAAACCTACATCATTCATCTTGGCTGCGCGGCGATCGCGGCCGGCGTTTGCTACGTTTCAAATTCGCTCAGTCGCCTACCCGACGCGCGTCCGGCAAAACAAAAATGGTCGTATCTCGATCTTGCCGTCGTGATCGCGGTCAGCATCGCGCTGATCGTCTTCTTCTACTCAGGCACTTTTTTCCATTGGCACGGCGTGAAGGATATTTTCAATGCTTACGCCGCCTGGTTCAAAACCGGGCATGCCGGCAACGGACACGAGAAACCATTTTACTATTGGTTGAAACTGATGGCGCCGTCGTTTCATTTTTCGCGCGCGGATTGCTTCGGTTACGAATTGCCAGCGCTTGCCGGGTTGATCCTTTGCATCTTCTGCCTGCGATTTAAGAACGTCAGCTTGCGTTACCTCGCCATCTACGGTGTGGGCACGCTGATTGCCTACAGCATCGTCCATTACAAAACACCCTGGTGCATCATCAGCATCATTTGGCCGTTCCTTTTTATGTTTGGCGCGGCGATGCTTGCGTTGCCTTCGAAATACCGTCGACGAGCCAATGTTATCTCGGCAATTCTGTTATTCGCATCGCTAGAATCGGAAATCTGGCTGAATTATTTTCACTGCACGACCGAGACCGAGCCGTACGTCTATGTCCAGACTTACAACGATATCTTCAAGCTAACGAAACCAATACTCGCGCTGGCGAATCGCAATCCCGTTTTTTACGAAATGACCGGGCACATTATCCGCGGCAGCGCCTACCCGTTGCCGTGGATTCTCGGTGATTTTCCGCATGTCGGATATTACGAAAATGACAATCTCCCGGCCAAGATGGATGCTGATTTTCTTCTCGTGGAAGAGGATAAGGTTGCCGAGGTCGAGGCGAAATTGAAAGAATCCTACTACACCGACTTGATGACAATCAGGGCCTACCAGGATCCTTCCAAGATCTATTTTAACGCGAAGATGTTTAAGGATTTCTTTCCGCACCGAGCCCCGGATTTCAAAAGCAAGGGAACCAATTAGGATTGGCGCAGTACCGATGAAATGGCTTTCCGCCGGCCTGACCTTTGTCAATTTCGCAACGATTTCCGGATTGCTACTCGGAATGATTTTCCGCGGATTAGGTCCATCAATCGCAGGCATATCTTTAATGCTGGGAGCCGTGGCCGCGGTGGCAGCATTTTTCCAAACGGCTGATGCGGGTAACCAGCCCGCGCCTACCGCACAAAGCGCTCAGAAAATTTCACGCGCCGGCTATCGGTCGGTGTGGCTCTGGTTGCTGGCCGCCTGTTTCGTCATGTTCGCGGTCCGCTCCTTTTGCTGGCTGCTCTACCTAGATGGCGATGAACTGCGAATTCAATCGCCCAATAATCTCGGCGATCTCGCGTTGCACATCACTTACATCAAGAACTTCGCCAACGGTGTTTCGCTTTGGCCGGACAACCCGATCTACGTTTTTAGCAAACTGAGATATCCCGCCGGCACCGATTTGTTTAACGCGCTGCTCTGCTTGCTGCACATCGATCTCGCCCAAGGCTTGATCTGGACCGGATTGCTTGCGTCCCTCGCCACTTTTTATGCTTTCTTTCGATGGGGCGGCGCGTTCGGCGTGGCCGGCTTTCTGTTCAATGGCGGTATCGCCGGCTTCCAATTTTTCCAAACATTCAAGTTTCTCGATTACCAGGGCGACAAAACAATTGCCTGGAAAAGTATTCCGCTGGCCATGTTCGTGACTCAGCGCGGATTGCTTTACGCGATTCCGGCCGGACTGCTTCTTCTCTGGCATTGGCGCGAAAAGTTTTTCCGCGCCGCTGCACAAGATCGACATCGCACGGCTCTGCCATTCTGGATCGAGCTCTCGTTGTATGCTTCGATGCCGTTCTTTCATCTGCACACCTTCCTGGCCCTTAGCGTCGTGCTGGTTTTCCTTTTCGTTTTTGGCGACGCACAAATGCGCAAACACCTCGCGACACTCGTGGCGAGCGCTTTTCTGCCCGCAACGTTTTTCGTTTGGTTGATCACCGATCACTTCCAAGCCCACTCGATTCTCGCCTGGCATCCGGGCTGGGTGCAAAATTCCGAGGAGTTCGCCGCGCCGTTTTTTCAATTTTGGCTGACGAACTTCGGGATCTTCATTCCGCTCGTGTTATTGCTGATTGCTCTTTGTGGCTGGCGCGCGTGGAAGACCGGCATCCGGCGCGGTGATAAATTGTCAGAAGAAGCGGTCTTCCTTTTGGCGGCCGCGGCGATTTTTATTTTCGCGTTCTTTGTTAAAACGGCGCCATGGGAATGGGACAATCTCAAGATCATGATTTGGGCTTACTTCCTCGTGTTGCCGTTTCTGTGGAGCGATCTGATCGCGCAACGATCGCTGGCCGCACGCGCGGTTGTTTGCATCGTGCTCTTCTTTTCAGGCTTTGTCAGTTTGTTCGGCGGTCTCGTCGCCGGACGGCCCGGTTATGCGTTTGCCAATCGCGCGGAAGTGGATGCAATCGGCGGCGCCATTAGCAAACTCCCGGTCGAAGCGCGTTTCGCCGCCTTTCCTATCTACAATCATCCGCTTTTGCTCCAGGGCCGGAAAGTTGTGCTCGGCTATCCCGGCCATCTCTGGACCCAAGGCTTCGATTATTCGGATGACTACCAACAACTGGGTGAATTGATGCGAGGCGCGGGAGATTGGCGCGCGATCGCCCGGCATTTCGGGGTGCGCTACATTTTTTGGGGATCCGAGGAAAAGATCAATTATCCGACAAGCACGCGACCATGGGAACAAACCGCGAAGAAAGTAAGCTACGGAAATTGGGGTGCGATTTACGATTTGGAGTCCGCGAATCAATCGCCCGCGGCCGCTAATTCACCGCGTTGAGCACGAGCTGGCCGGCGGCAACCAATTTACCCTCGACCAGAGCTTCCACTTCGAATTGCAGCAAATCGTCCACCTGCGCCAACTTTGTCGCGCGCAAAACAATTCGCTCGTCCGGCCGCACCGCGTGAAAAAATTTCATCGCGCGAATTCCCGAGAGCAGAAAGCGCGGCTTCGAGTCTCTTGAACCTGCCGGGGCCGCGGCGATGCCGGCCGTTTGCGCGAGCGCTTCGGTCAAGATTACTCCGGGCACGAGCGGATTTCCGGGAAAGTGTCCGGCGAACATCGGATCGTCCTGATCGAAAACCATTGCGCATTCCGCGGAAACTCCTGGATCACGCACAATGATTTCACGAACAAACACAAACGGCGGCCGATGCGGCAAACCAAGATCGGCGATGGATTGCGGCGTGGGTTTCGCTTTGTTCACGAAACCAACTCTCAACTCTCAACTCTCAACTCTCAACCTTTGAGCTCATCCGTTTACAAAGTAAACAAACTTCCAACTGCCATTGACGCGGCGAATGCCCGCGCGGTAACCGTCGTAATTAAGCGATTCATCGGCGAATTGCGGCGGCGCGACCATGTAGGCGCCCTTCTTCACGAATTTCTCCGAAAGAATCCCATCCAGTTCCGGCCAAAGATTATTCTCATCCCAATACTTGAAGACGCCGCTGCCCATCGCTTCCGGACTTAGTTTGTAACCAAAGTCGGAAGTCATCATCTCGGTAAGCGTCTTGATATCCTTGGCGGCCACGGCCTTCCGCAGGCGACCGGTGAAAGCCTGAAAATCGATGTCATTGTCCTCGCGTAACTCAGCTTTTGCTTTCTTCTTTAACGCTTCCTTCTTTGCCTTCTCCTTTTCCGCAGGCGTCTTACAACCGCCCAAGGCGAGCGCGAATATCAACAGAATGAAAGTGATGATCTTCATCGGCTTAGGTTTGTCACGTTTATGCGATCAATTCAAGAACGACCTGCTCCAAAATCTTATTCTTACTCAGATTGCGGCTGGGGACAGCCGCCCCTACACCGCCGCCTCCGAAATGGATGAGCGAGAAAGATGAAATAGATCGCACTGGCCAGATCATAAAGCGAACATGACGGACTCGCCAACCGGAGCGGGCCGCGACGCAAACCAGCAAAAACATTTTCGGGCGTCAACTCGCTGTAGAGGCGCGCGTCTTCGCGCGCAGGAGCCGGCATGCTTGTGTAATGCCGGCCGAAAGCATGCAATCGATGCGCATCCGATGTTGCGATCAACGGTTTGCGAAATTTCTTCGCGACCGCCGACGCGCGGCGGTTCGGATTCAAGAGCCATTTGTGAAAATGACAAAACTCGATCGCGTCGAAACAATCGATTTCGGCAATCAAGCGATCGCCGATTGAGCCGCCGAGAACGTAGAATGGATGCGGCGCGATGGTAAAGATCGAGTCGCTGCGGCGACCGCGCAGTTTTCTTAGATCGTCGAAGTTCTTCAGCTCGGCGATCTCCGCCCCGGTGACGTTCAATATGATGACGTCGGCGCCTTGCAAGCGAACTTCCGCGGCGGGAATGAGCAAGATTCCCATCGCCGCCGCGTCGGAAAAAACTTCCGGCCGATCGAACACGGCGTCGTGCAACGTGATGGCGAGAACACGAAAGCCGAGCGATCGCGCGCGCTCGAGAAGTTGATGCGCCGAGTAATCGATAACATCCTTCGGGTCGTCGAGCGTATGAATGTGCAGGTCGAGTTTGATCCAATCGTCGTTCGGCATCGCTGAGAAATTACTCCGAATGAATCTGGAAACCAGGAAGCCAGGAAAATTTGGATGGGATGTAGGACTCGAATGGTAAGTCCTCCTGGTTTCCTGGCTTCCAGATTTTTTCCTTTGCCCTGACTTCTTGCTTTCCTGCGTTCCTGATTAAGTTTGCCTAGCACGCTCGGGTGGTGAAATGGCAGACACGTACGTTTGAGGGGCGTATGCCGAAAGGCATGCGGGTTCAAGTCCCGCCCCGAGCACCATCGATTCGCGAATTTGTACATTCGCGGAATAATTGAGTACTTTCGCGAATAGCCCGAATCAGCCTGAAATAGCTTGAATTGGTGCGATTTACGACGATTGCGATCACGGGACGTTTACAGAATATTTGAGTACTTTTCGCGGAAATGAGCCAAGGGCGTGTCCAAACAGCTTCACACCCTACCGCCCGCTTTTACGAGGGAAACCGGTCGGCTTTGGACATCCTATCGCCAAAAAGTACTCAAATATTCTGTGAACGAGGGGGGTGTGAGGTGCGCGGGCTAACCCGTGCGGAAAACGTTCGGCTATTACAGCTTTCCTACTCCTACGAAAACACGACCAGCCGGTCGAAACTTAAGATGGGTTCGATCCCCGCCGGGACGCTAGAAACAAGAAAATTGTGTAAGTCCGCTATCTAATTGTCCGAATTAGAGTGGCCCAAGTTCCAAAAATCAGACAACTAGGTAGCGAACTTATATCTCTCGCTAAAACGCCTAATACCGCCATGTCGGCAGCAACAACAGCCTATACTAATAATTTCGCGGCTATCCCTACAACCTGATCGAACACAGTCGCGTATTGGGCAACTTTCTGCACGTCATCAGCGATTTTGTTGATCCTATCAATATCCGAGTTGATCGACTGGATATCTGCCTGAAGTGATGCCGTTAAATTCGAATATTTCTTCGTGTCACTTTGTATTTGGCTTCGCCGGAATGGCTCAAGATATAGGTTTTCCAAGGTATCATACATGGAGCGGGCTTGATCCGAAGACTTGCCGTCCGTGTTTTGGTAACAGTCCCACAGACTGTCGGTAATTTCCGATAAGTAAAAATACGGATCAATCACAAATCCTCCTCGTCATTTCGTCGCTTGAGCGTAAAAAAATTTCACCCGATCGATCGCGGCAGAGAGCTGCCGCAATTGAATCTCCGATTTTGCTCCGGTCTCACTTTCGATCTTCAGGGCAGTGTGCGCTTCGGCGATTCCGCGATAGGCCGAGGCGAGGCTGCTTAACAATGCCATTGAATTCTCCTTCTTCGTTCGTATGCCAATAAATGTTTTGGCGTAAGGCGCCAAATCGCTCGGTTTTGCGGCCGGAGGGGTCTTCCCATCTTTGTCCGGCTTCGGACTGCTGATTGCCTCAAAGTTATCACTGATTGCCTCTTCTTGCGTTCGGTATGCTCGCTGCAGTTGATCGTAAATCGGCCTGCCAGGACGGAGCTCGGACGCTAACAAGGCACATATCTCCTTTACTGTGCTGTCGCTCCTTTCCAAGGCGGTTCTGATAGCCTTCTCACGCTCGCCAACCGAATAGGCGATGACCACGTTAGAACCCAAAGAGACCAGTCCGGAGACCACCCCGCTTGGAATGGGGGTTGATCCAGTGTCCAGTTTATTTATCGTTGTGACCGTCGATTCGATGCTTGTCTTTAAAGAGTCGAAGCTCTTTTGAATATCCGCAGATCTGTCGACACCGGAAAGTGTCTTCAGTGTTGTTGCGTAATTGCCTAAGGCCTGGAGCACAAGCTGGCGTTGCAGCAAATCTTCCGGACGAAAAAACTCAGGAACATCCTTTTCTTTGAGAGACGTAAGTTTTGACGCCTTTATCACTCCCTCGTCCTGATCAGCGTTTTGAACAACCGTTAGTGCAGAAGCGGTGATTATTGTCGCATCAGTCGCAGCGTTGCTGAATTGATTCAGCGGTTTTGCCATTTTCGAAGTTGTGGCGCAACTGGTCAGCAGGACCGCAAAGGCCGCGAGTATGCTTGCCAACAGGAAAGCCTCTCGAGGATGAGACATATAATCCGTGTGGGGGTGTGCTTTCAACATCTAATCAATGTGCAACATCGCTAACGGTCTTGTGTTGTTGTGGCTTAGGCGCGGCGGAAGGCGCCTTGCCGATTCCAATCAAGGCCGCAGCTATATCTGCACCTATGTGAACATCGAATTGAAAGGGCGGCGGTACTTGATCGGTTGGCCCCTTTCGAATTCGTGGCGCGGGCGCTCCAATGTTGTGACCTCTCAGATATTCCATGACCAGGTTAGCTAAGACATCGGCTGTTTGCTTGTCTGAAGGAAGATCACGGTAATAGACAATTTCCAAACCATTTTCGATCCGGCGGTTCGGGTGAACTGCGGGTTGAATATCGGCCACGGAGAATCTCGCCCGAATGCGATTTTGGAGTTCCTGTAGCATCTCATCAGTCAGTTCTTCTGGTGTGATAAAGTAAACTTTTCCGATGTTCTCAGCTGTCTCCACGGCTGCCCGGACTGCAGAATTGGTGTCTAGGATTTTTTGAGCTTCTTCTGCGACGGCGGGCGCCCCAGCCTCTCTGGCTGCCGTTGCCAGTTTCTTGATTAGTGGAGCTGATTGCTTCGGAACGATTGAAGCTGCCCTGTCCAATGCCTTCAATGTCTGCTGAAACTGATCCGTCGTATCAGCCAGCGCACGCTGCTTTTCCGCCTCCGGGGCATTCTTAAGCGCATTAAGATAACTGGTGGTCGCTTGAGCAGTTTGATCGACAACATCCACGACCCTTTGGGGATTAGTTACCGAGCTGGGCCCTTGAATTGTATTGTTGAGCGTTGTGGTGGTTGATTGCACGACGCTGATTCCGGAACCTATTTGGACCAAGTTTGGGTTTACATTCATTACCGTGCTTAAGGCTTTTATAACAAGGTAAGGCCCTGCCATCCCTGCCAATGCCGCAATAATCCCACAATGAATCAGTCTGGTCTGATCTGTCTTGGCCACGACGAAAACGGTGGCCGCTGCACCAAAAATCCCCAAGAAAATGCGCAGGAACCAGTTTAGGCCCGCCACTCCGGCGACGAGTTTATCTTCTCCGATACTGAGGTTCCACCAGCAGGACAAGAGCGCGCCAAAAGCTCCGCACAGAACGACTATGATTAGTGCGCGAAGCTCTGCTGAAAGATTCTTCCATTTATCCCACATAGGAGTACCGTTCTAGTCTCACCTTGAAATTTCAAGCGAAGCTCGGACTCGATATTGCTATTCTGAATGGCCGGCCGAAAATTAAAATTCTCATAAAATCTCTCCATTAAGGGAATACGGGAAATGGCGGTCGAAGTTTCTTGAGACGGGTGTGCTTTTCAGTTAAATCACTGAACCAGGTCTCACAGGGCTCAATCGAAAAAGACCGGTGGAAGGAGTTAGATGCACGTCTTACCGGAGCCGAACACTCACTTCGGGGCGGTAGCCTATATCGTGGCAACGCTAGAACTAGCGGTAGAAAACCTCAGTCCTCTTCGCTAGTGCGTAATTGTGAGGGCTATATGAAGCGACAATTGACGGCACACTCCGCATGATGCGGAGAGGAGCGCCTTTATTGAAAAAGGAACGCGGCGATTAGTTCGTAGAGTTCCGGGATGTTGATATCGGAATGGTGACCGCCAAATTGATCACCTTTATAAGTGCCGTTCGCTTCATTGGCATCGTGCAGTGGTGTGATATCGGCACAAACTAGCCGATTATTTTTCCCTTGGAAGTCTCCGTGCTTAAAACCGGGAGTCACTTTAAGATCATAACATCCGCCAAACCTAGATTTTACCGCATCGGTCGGGCCGTCGGCGCCAAGTGCCACTCGGTCTCGATTCTGCGCAAAAATGTTGATCATCTTAGCGGTTTTAAATTGCTCCTGTAATGCTTTATCTCGGTCCGACCTCGTTACCAGCACCCGGGCATTAAAAATGTTCGTCGGTATAGATTCGTATTCTTGCCCCACCTCCATCCCATCATTCTCGAATGCCGCTTGAATGAGCACGACGTTAATATCTAGGGCCTTCGTGATCCCGTTAACTTCGTCATCGGCAATCTCCTGAAGCGCAGCGCACACAACTTTGCACCCAAAACTATGTCCTAAAAAATGGAACCTCAATGGCGTTTTGGCCGCTTGGTTCGCCTCAATCGCCATCCGTAGAATTGCATAAACACCGTTATGTCCGACAGTGTCAGCGCGTTTCTCCATCGTGTAGAAAGAAGTTATCTCTACGCGGTTTACTAGCGAGTCCGTATCCTCGCTCAGCATCGATGGCCAATGTAATCCGACGCCAAAGGCTTTTGTTTGACGCAGCCGTGGCAGTGGCGGCGGTTCGATTGCTGCAATCTCAAGCGTTTTGTCGGCGAAATTGACCGAGAATCGGTTGTAATCCGCCAGGGCCTGCATGCCAGTGGTCCACCAACCGTGTGAGTATAGAAAGACGTCGGCGATCCCGAAATTTTGGGAGCACGCCACTTTCAATTCTTCTTGGATATAAGGATCGGTTATGACTCCGTTTTCATTCAAGGGGACTGTTATGTAGTGCGACATGCCACAATGTTACCGCTAGGTTGCGTCCCACTGCACCTGTGGCGTCCCGCAACCTGCGGACAGAAGACAGAAAACGCACGTTGCCGATTGAACGAGATTGCATTTCATGGGTGAGGCCTCGGACCGGGGCGATTGTTATTGTGGTCTACCAACGGTGGTCCGTTATGTTCCTCCCCATCCGCTTATGTTGATGTGTTGTAGTTGCCTGTACGCGTTACCCTCGTTGAATCTATGCGTATTCGACGACCAGTCGTGAGACCAATTTGAGCCGCGGTTGGCCTCTGAACTGGCCTTTTCCTTCCACTGAGTGACCTTATTGGCTTCATTATCCACCACGGCCTGCTTATCAGATCTTTCTTGGTCTGTGTCCCACTCAAACGGTGTGAGTTTTGCAACATCGGCTTGCATCCTCGCCGCCGCGACGGCGAGGGCAGCTTTTTCAATTTTTGCGATGAAGCGCAGTTGCTCGGTCTCTGACATGAGATCTGGGAACCGAAGTGTAAGACTGTCCTTGACGAGGTTTTTCGCATACTGCCGCAGATAGAACTCAGATAGCTTTCTTGTGGCCTCTAGTTCTCCACGTCTCAGACAGTCATCCGAAACGTCCGATGTGCTTATGCACACTGCTATTACAAAAGTTTGTCCGAATGTGGCGGTAGACCCTCCACCTGATGATTCGCCCGGGTTGATCGTAGTGATCGGCGTGATCGGCGTGATCGGCGTGATTGGGGTGAACGGCGTGATCGGCGTGATCGGCGTGAACGGAATGATCGGCGTGATCGGCATCGGATTGATCGGCACCGGGTCAACCTGATGGAACTGGGCATGAGCTAGTGTTGCGGCAACTAACACCGCACAGGTAATTGTTAAGTAAGCAATTCTTGTTTTCACGGTTCGCTCCCAAAAGGTAATACGATCTTCCAGGATCGAAGTTCTTTATTATTTCCGAAATCTGTTCGGATCCCCAGTACGGTTCCCCCTTGCCATGCGGCGGAGGTCTACGTCCGGCTCTTTCCAAGGACGGCTTTTCTCGAGCGGCTGAAGGCGTGAGTTCATGTGTCCGAAGGAGCGACTGGTTAAAAAAGAAGGTGCAGACTTCAAACGTTGGTTAACCACTCACTCAAGGGAGAACGGCGAAAATTAAGTCGCAGAAATCACTAGGCGCACTTAAATTCGACATCGCATAGATACCCCAGAGACAGGCATGGCAAATATCGTTATTTACTCGGACGGCACCGGTCAGCGCGGCGGTCTCTTGTTCGACGAGCGGCGCAGCAACATCTACAAGCTGTATCGGGCAACCCGTTGTGGCCCGGACTCATCCGTCGATCCTGCCGAGCAACTGACCTTCTACGACCCTGGCCTTGGCACTGCTCCGCCTGGTCATGAGGGCTCTGGCCTTATCGGGACCGCCGGACGCGCATTCTACAACCTCGTCAGTCAAGCAACCGGGCTTGGCATCACGCACAACATCATCGACTGCTATGCCGCCATCGTACGACTTTGGCGGCCCGGCGATCGCATTTTTCTGTTCGGGTTTAGTCGAGGTGCTTATACCGCGCGCTGCTTAAGCGCAGTGATAAGCATGTGTGGCGTTCCCACCCAGGACAAAGAGGGCAATCCTCTTCGGCGGGACGAAAAAACAGCACAGCGAGTTGCCGAAACGGGCGTCAAGAGAGTTTACCAGCACACAGAATCGAGGAAGACATTCCCGACGAAGCGGCTAGAAGAACTAAACTCGCAGCGTGAAGAATTAGGCCGGCGCTTTCGTGAGCGATACGCATCAAGAAACCCGACCGACCCGAACAAGGCGAACATCTATCCATACTTCATAGGCGTTTTCGACACCGTGGCCTCGGTGGCAAAGCCGGTTGTAACAGCATTAATTTTTCTCCCAGCGATGCTCCTTCTTGCGTTTCCAACCTGGCTTACCCTCCATTATTTGCTCGGTTTCAATATTGGGTTCTGGATTTGGTTTAGTGCGCTTGCGGGCGCCGGCGTTCTCGTTGCCGGTTTGTTGTTACTAACCAGCCTGATACGGTTCGAATTCGGCCTGCCCCTGAACTGGAACTGGTGCCCTTTTCATCTAACAGCAATCCACATGGAAGAATGCGAAACGGACCTCAGTGTCGAAGTGTTTTGCGCGAGACATGCCATTTCGATTGATGAGTGCCGAAAGTCATTCCCGAGGGTGCCATGGGGCGGCTCCTATTCTGACAAGAAGAAGGAACCGGCGGACTGGTTTGTGCAACTATGGTTTGCCGGCAATCACTCCGACATTGGTGGCAGTTATCTGGAAAACGAGTCTCGCCTCTCAGATATTTCGCTGGAGTGGATGCTCGGTGAAGCGGTGAAGGTCGGGCTGAAATGCGATAAATCTGTTCTAAAACTGTATCCCGATCCTACCGGTCCCCAGCATGATGAGACTCGAAGCAGCCTGTTCCGCCTGGCCCCAAGGGTGCTTAGGCGGATTCCGAATGATGCTCCGCTTCACCCCTCGGCTCGTGAGCGTTTCAAAGCCGCCGAAGTGCTCGATTACGACACCATGAGGCCATACCGTCCCGACAATCTTCGGAATCATAACGATGTTAAGCATTTTTATCCGCCCTCGTAGGCGTATCTGCTAAGCTTCCTTCGGACCCGCACCGGATTATTCTCTCGTTCGACAGCGCGGATTGAAATCCGACATCGACGGGAAGAGTTACTGCCCGGAGGGGCTTGAAACCACATGAATGTTGCTAC
>OCZU010000745.1_pt1 | contig 21861 bp, 24 predicted proteins | sample 1539001 | NCBI WGS metagenome assembly OCZU01 (sample SAMEA3539306, study PRJEB22396) | soil metagenome | biome: tundra; feature: field; material: soil | place: USA | collected 2010-05 | depth 0.15 m | reverse complement strand
TTATCAGAGCCGAGGCACAGCCTTTGTCCGGTCCACGTTCTCTGGGGAGCAACTCGCGCCGACCCCTGATTAGTCTGCTATCCCAGGCCGAAGACGTTACGCCAAGTAGAAGAAGTCGTTGCAATGTAGCGCAACATTTTGGCGAACCACAATGGCAATCTGCTGGTAGCGTGTATGCAAATCACATCCTATAATCATCATCGCTCGGCTCCTTTCCTCCGAGCCTTGGTCGCTTGAGCGCTTCCAAGTCTACTCGCTCGTTAGGAGCCGACACGGTTATCTCATCAGCCCTAGAAGCCGTCATGAAGACGTTCGTCACCGGTAAGGAATATCCGGCAACAAGCGCCCCTTATTACGGAGAAATACCGTATTCGGGTGTCGCTCAACAGGAGGGCATCCATGCCGGCGAACAGAAGTAAAGTCTTCCTGCTTGCGGCAGCATTGATTTGTGTTCTGTTAGTGGCAATTTGGTATGGACTTAACAACTGGCTAGGCTCAAGCAATTTTGGGAAGTTAGCAATCTCTGCTGGTGGAGGTTCGACAGTTTACGTAGTCCGGGAATCCTGGGGACTGCACAGTGATGAAATCTCGCTGACCCGCAACCCTGATGGATGTGTCCCTCCCAATCCCGCTACCGATTACATCGACACATACGGAGACGGACAATCGCTGGTCTATTCATCCGCCGGCGATGGCCTGATCTTGTATGCAGACTCAGGGCCGGTTTCGATCCACGAACCTACACGCGGCTGGGCCGGTGTTAAGGTCTCAGTACAAAATGCGAAAAGCGAGGGCAACGATCGCCTTTGCTTCTTTAGCTAATTCTTGATCAAGTTTGGGATCTTGCATTGGATAAATAGAGGTACTTTTCTAGCATAGCGCCCCACAGCAAGATCGCAAGTCCTTTCGTCGCCCCCTCCAAGGCTTGACGGACCTAAATGGGTCTATACGTCAACGGGGGGGCGGCGAAAAGATTCACCTCTTCGCGTCGTCGCCACTGACTCGCGGGGCAAAATAAGTCAGCCCGAGTGCCGCCGCCTCGAAAACGCTCGTGCGATAATGTTCGCCTTTCCACGGTTTGCGCTTTGGCGGCACATAAGACGAGAGAGAGGGAAAATGATCTGCAACGGCCTGAGCCATCTGGTGTTTGTTCTGGGTTGGTTGAGGGAACGCCCTCTTAATCGATTCCCTTGATATTGTGCGTAGCTGAATATGATTCGCGGTTGCCAGCGTTGCGATCATCTTCATGCGCCGCGAGATTCCGTTTGTGGGCTTTTTCACGAGCAAGACGCCCGGTTTGTATTCATCGAGAAGCCAGGCAAGCTTCCTGCTCATGGGAATCTTTACGGCATTCACTCCGTGGCGGAAACTGCGTACTCCCCAATCAAGCAATCGGTCATGCTCTTCGACAACCACGAAGCCGAAACTCAGGGGATGTATATCAAGCGCGAGTATTCTCTTGGAGTGCGAGGTTTTCATGCTTCTGAATCGGAATGATTCCGTGCGCCCGGCCAACGCTCGTCCAGCCAACGCAATTTGTGGGCGTCGGCAGCCGTCTCCCTATGTTCTTTACGCCTCTTTTCAAGCCGGGCACGAAGTTGCTTTATCCGTGGGAAGACCTCGCCATCGACCCCGGTCTGAATGCCAGAAAAAAGGTTACTCAGGGAAGCGCCAAAGACTGTTGCAATGGCGAGAGCTGTCCGAAGCGTTGGGATACGGTGCCCTTTTTCGTAGCGTGAGACCCGACCGCCTTCATATGTACCCAACAGGAAAGCGACCTCGCTTTGACTGAGGCCGACTCTCCTGCGGTGGGAGCGCAGATAATTGTTGAGGCGTGAAGACATTATTGTTATGCGGTGAGTTAGTGTGTCTTACGAGCAGGTTATTTGTTTCGTATCGTAGAGCATAGCCGCCGATTTGGAAGGTGGGAGAACATGCCGGACGAGGCAAGCCGGGCGGTTCAGTGACGACGTTGCCGGCAGCAAAGCCTGCCCCGTCAATGCCACTGTCAACCGACAGTTGCTTGACAGCATCCGGTACTAGGCTATGCTGAACAGTATGCAACCCAAGAGTGTAGGCTCCTTTCTCGGTGATGTGCGAAGGAAGCAAGGAAGAAGCCTCCATCACGTCGCCAAGAGGATTGGAAGGAAAGGGATCTCCAAGCAGGCTCTTTCCCTGATCGAGCGTGGCCGGATGAAAGTACCAAGAGCCCGTCTCGAACTCCTCAGACGTGCTTACCGCATGTCGGTCAATGAAAACGAGGAACTCGCTCGACTCTATGCCTTCGAGATGATGATCGAAAACACGGGGGAAGACCGCGAATTCGGCGAAGCCGTCCTCTCAGTCATCGATCCCAAAACTACGAGCTCCATTTACATACTCGGCGGCAGAAAGCTCGCCCTCACAAGTCCCATTTTGCGGGCGAAGGCCGCCAAGTTTCTGGAGGGCGAAAGGAACACGCTTTCCTTCTTCTACCCGAAGATTGATGTTCGGTCCCAGCTAGGCTTGGGCCTGTGGCACCACAATACCGAGCGTGAACGATTCGATCTTAGAGAGGCGATCCGGGCGATTTCTCCGAAATCCGTTGCGCGTAAAATCCGTTTTATTGAGATCGATGTCAGCATGGCACAGACGGCCCCAATTGCGTGGCAACTCCTATCTCTCTGCGGCCCATTTACGACCACAACCATTGCAAGTTCGGCCCCAGTCGGTCATGCTGCCGGCTACATCTACGTCGAGGGTCCGCGGGATCGGTGGGTATTGTTAAAACCTGAACAGGCGAAGCGTGCCGCGACGGTTTTGGAAAGCGCCCTGGAGATCGCGAATGCTGAGCGCGGGCCCATCAGGGAACACGTTGACCGCTAGACGAAGAGTGTCTAAGAATTGTTTCAGCGGAATATTTGCAAACCGTTCATGTCAATGAAAGCACAAGGGACTCCCCAGGCAGCGCGGAAGGCAACGGTGGGGCGCAAGACTCCGTCATCGGAGGGCGGTATGGCTCCAGTGATCGTGCGCAGTTTGGTGCCCGAGGATTTTGAATTCGTGCGCTCGCTGGCAGCTTCGATCACGGGTTACACGGTGTGTCCTCCTTATTTATTATGGATGCTGAGTCGCCTGCATGGACCTTTCTGCGCCGTGGCGGTAGCACCGGATGAGACCCGCTTGGGATACCTCTTGGCAATGTCGGCAAGCAATCCCGCCGATGCGGTGTTTGTGTGGCAGTTGGTCACCACATTTCGAGGCCGCCGCCTCAAGGCCCAAGATCAGTTGGCGTCATATCTCAGGGAGGCAATCCAAGTGCGTGGGACAACCCAGATTCTCTTTACCAGTGTGCCAAACTCAGCAGCGGAACGCTCCGTGCGCTCCCTTGCGAAGAGAGTATTCTCCGCCACTCCCCAGAGGACTCAGCGTTTGCCGGAGTCCGTCTCACAGAAGGAGCGTGAGTACAGTCTTTCTTTCGGAGTTTCCAGGAAAAGAAGGCAAATGAGCACTAATGGCTAACACGAGTCAGCATAATGTGTCCCGCAGGCCTTTCCTGCTCATCGCGAACTCGAGGGTGCTATAGTTCGCCTTCTTATCGTTAGCATCGTGAGAACCATGTGTCAAGCATCGTCAACTTGACGATAGTCCGCGTGGGCTTGGTTAGACCGACCCCAGCGACAGTATCCCGCCGGAAGAAGAGTCACGCCTCAGGCAGAGTGAAATCCATGCTCACCGAGCAACAAAAGCCTGCCTTCCTGTAGCGAGCCAGCAGGCGTAGGCTCATGGCACATGGAAGGCACTCGCCCTGAGAATCCCGACATCTCCTTGTCGCACAAAAAAGAAAGAGCGTTGGAACGGACCCCGCCCGATCGCTCCCGTCAGCTCGACCTCGAAGTGCGCGTTTTGGCCGAGCTACTCCTTGATATCCATGAATTCCAGCAGAAGCGGAACGTCGGGGGCCCTCGTGAGCCAGATCTTGACAGCATCCACCCGCGGCTTAAGATTTGATCAAAGGTCGAAAATCAGAGATACCCCTTCAGTCAACCCATATCCATGAAAGGAATCATTTACTGCCGCGTTTCCTCCAAGGAACAAGTTGAAGGCACGAGCTTAGAGTCGCAGGAACTGGCGTGCCGGGAACACGCAAGCCGCAATCAGATCGAAGTGCTCAGAGTGTTTGTCGAGAAGGGAGAGTCCGCCAAGTTTGCCGACCGGACGCAACTCTTGGAACTCATGGAGTTCTGCCGAGATCGCAAGCACGGTGTCACTAATCTGCTCGTGTGGAAAGTTGACCGACTGGCGCGCAATGTAGGCGATCACTTCAACATCAAGGCGATCCTGCTGAAGCAGGGCGTACAGGTAGTTTCTGTCACTGAACCCATCGACGCCAATCCGGAGGGTAAGCTCCTTGAAACAATTCTTGCCGGATTCGCTCAGTTCGACAACGACCTTCGCGCCGCCCGTACGCTTCAAGGAATGCGCAGAAAGATCCACGACGGCATTTTCCCGTGGAAACCGCCCTTAGGGTACAAAGGGGTGAGCCAGCCGGGAACTAAGAAAACACTTCCAGACGAACCTGACCAGCCGATGTTCGGGATGCTCCAAAAAGCATGGCAAGAATATGCAACCGGTGCCTATACGAAGGCGGAGATCCGGAGGCTCTTGTCGGCGCGGGGCGGGAGCACGAAGCAAGGAGTTCCCATTTCGAAGCAAAGCATCGACAACATGCTGCGCGATCCCTTCTACGCCGGCGTCATCCGAGACCCTTGGTCCGGCGAGGAACATCCGGGGCAGCACATTCCACTGGTAAGCAAAGAGACATTCGCCCGAATCCAAGAGGTGATAAGCCGCCGCAATCGTTCGATACGACACGAGCGGCTCCGACCCGAATTCCCCCTGAGAGTCTTCGCCCGTTGCGGCAAGTGCGAGCATTACCTCACAGGCGCGTTTTCGCGCGGACGCTCAAAATATTATCCTTACTACCGGTGCTTCAGTGCCTCCTGCCCAGGTCCTACAAACTACAAAGCCGCTGATCTCCACGAGGAGTTCACTCAATTCCTGATCTCAATGACGCCCGACCGCAGTGCGATTCAGCGGATTCGAGATGCGGTTGCAACAGCGTCTCGCGAGAGGACCAAGAGCAACGACAAGCTTCGCGAAAAGCAGAAGCTTGAGCGGCAGCGGCTGCAACAGCAGGATAAGCAACTTATCCAAATGAGAATGGACCAGCTTCTTACCAACGACGAGTTTCTGTCCCACAAATCGATTCTTACTATCCGACTCGGAAAACTGGATGCCCTCGCAGTCCCGGATCGCACCGGTGCAAACAGCGTCGAACACCAGCTTGATGAAATTTGTGAGCCACTGACAAGGCTCGATGTTACCTGGGAAGAAATCTCGCCCGCTCTAAAGCAGCGGTTCCAACGATTGATTCTTCCTGCGGGTTTCGCGGTTGGAAGAATTGGAACCGCCCAGACAGGCTGTCTTTTCTCAACTCTTCGTCGTTCTGACGACTCGAAGTCAACTTGGGTGCCCCCCAAGGGACAGTTTTGGAACCAACTTACTGAGGAAATCCAAGCATTTGCCGAGCTAATTCGAGCACAGCAGACGCAAGAACTTGCTGCGTAAGCAATGTTAGGGCCCCGTCTCGAGGTATACATCGAACTTGGAACACAATCCTCAAGAAACTGCTGATGCAGTTCGATGGATCTAATACGGAAACGTTCACCGACACAGAAGAGCCGATCCAGGCGTTGAAGGCTGCTGCTTAACCTTCGTTCGTCATCCTCACGCAATTCTCCCAACCGAAAGGGTGGGAGAATTTGCTACTCGTGCTGGTTTGTCTTTACTGGACCCCTTGATAAGGATTCGAGTACTTCGCAGAACAAACGGAAGCATCATAAGCACGGCCGTTTTCTCTGATCCGGTCGGCACAATAGCCAGCAGATCCTCGACCGTAAAAATGCGCCGCCAGAGCGTGGATAGCTCCAACTTGGCATTGTAGAGGCCCGACGCGGTATCAGCAGCGAACAAGTGATCGGTTAAACCCCATTTACGGTGCATTTATCTGATTGGCTCGGCCATATAAGTGTCCATCGTTCCAAGCGAATTTGTAATTAATCGAGCATCCGCCTGAGTTACAGCAACGGTGGCTCCGTCTTGTGTAGCGGATACATATAGCAGGTAAACATCGTTGAAAACGAGGGGATCCTTGGCGGGCCGTTGTGGAATATACAACGCCATTCGGACGGGGAGACTCTTGGAGACAAGGCCGGTTGACTTGAGAGGAAGAAGTAAGGCGACTCTGTTGCTGAGCGCTCCAGGAGGCATCATGCCGCTACTCAACTGGTTTGATCGCACCACGGTTCCAACAGGAATGTTCTCCACGGGGTAATGACCCAGAACCTCTTCGATATGCCCGAGAGAGCCATCGACGGTCGGCACAGCTTGGACACTGATGTCGCTTAGCGTAATAACATGAAAGCGGGGTATACCTCCTGCAACTACGGCTACAACCTGTTGCGACTTACCATGTGGAAAACTTTGCCGAGAGACAAAGACAAAGATCGCGAACATCAAAATGACGAACGCAACCAACAGAAAATCGGCCACGTGGCCATGCCAAGTCAATGTTGATGTTCTCGCTTTATCCAACACGCGACAAGAAACATCCGTGACGAAGGATACCTCATCCTCGTATTGGAACTCCTTTGATAATTCCGTGGCATTCAGACCGCTGAAACGAGGCCACACGCCGTCTAAAATTCGTCTTGGATCCTTCATATTCTAACGAATACTTTAAAAAGGCCGTCAATCCCGGTCGGGTGTGCCGCCGTCGCTTTGTGTCTGTCCGGGCCGATGCCCGCCCTGAGATCGGTCGGGGGGCCGCTGTTGTTCCCGCTTCTGTACATCCTGCTGTCCTTGCTTTTCGTTCTGCTGCTGTTGATTCTTGTCATCTGGATTTCGTGACATTTACGCTCTCCTTAGTTAACGCTCATTTACAGAAATATCGGTGCAAGTACACTTAAAAATGATTTCCTCTCCCTTTGCGAGTGTACCAAGCTGGAACTCCAACATCCTGAACGGTCTAAGTGTTGTTTCGGAATCCGACCCACCGGATGCCGAATATTCTACTCCAATGTGAAGGCGTCCGAGGTCAAACCTCATTTTCCTGGAAAACTGACGATTGGCTATGGGCTGGCATTTCGATATCCGCGCAGAATGCCAGACGTATTCCATGCCTGGACGCATATTGAGCTTAAGCACGACATTCTCCGCTACCCGGCCTAGCAAATCCTCATTCTTTATGGAAGCACGAAACTCGACATTCTTGATCCCCATTGCGGCCACGAAGCCATAGACTAACACTACATTTGCATTTGCTGGACTATGGCTCAGACTTACCGGCATTTCTTCATACGGAAGAGGCAACGCGCGAGTAGGGTCGGCATCACCATAATAAATTTGTTGTGAAATTTCAATCCACAAATCGCGTTCATCCCGACGTGTCTGGGGTCTGTACTTGTAACCCAACTGCGCGAGCAACGCGTTCCTGTACAAGTCGAACGCACCTTTTACCTCGCTGCCCCATTCGATCGCTCGATTAATTGCACCCCAATAGAATACATAGGCGAGTAGTATGGACGACAGCACCTCGGCAACCCACAAGCCAAAATTACGATCAGTCGCGAATGGCCGTTTGAATGCTACGCCAACAATCAACAGTTGCACCGCAACGCAGCCGCTCAGCACAGATGAATTGAGGAAAAAGTCAACCGAACTCTTCGCGTCGTCTACCCCCTGTGAATAGTCTTTGGGCATCACCGAAATCAAACGGGGCCACAAAAACACCGTGTCCATCCCATATTGTTGTCTAGCGTACTCTTCGGAGGCACGAACGACATTTCCCAGTCGAGTCGGCAAAACTAGATTGGCTTCCTTCGGATATCGTGCGGATAGGTTTTGCGCTATTTTCATCTGTCGGTCTTGTAAATCCGTGATCAATGTTGAATCTATCCCGACACGCTTTCCCGCTCGCACACAAGCGCGCAATCGTTCTCGGCTCAGTGATAGGTCCTGCAAATGCTTTTTGTGCAGACGTATCAAATACTTTCCGATCAGCGACTCACGAAACGGATAGCCTTGATAAAGCCCTAGGATTAGCGCGTTCAGGTTGTACAGAAGACCTGTGAGGAGAATCACGGCGAATGTGATGCTGATGATAATCCATGGCCTGTCCAAGTCGTCTATCAACCTGACCAAAGGCAGGTTGGCGGGAATAATGGGTGCGGTTATGGGAATAGCTAGTAAAACAAAAATGACGACTGGCAACATCGTTCCAAAAATAAGGTATTTTGGATATTGGCCCGAAACGGTGGAAAACAGAGTATTCATAACCTGTCTCTCTTAACGAATCCTAAATTGCATCTTAAGGTGATGCGGAACGGCCAAAGTTCAAAAACTAAGTTTATGTGGTATCAGCATACAATCAAATGACCATTCTCATCTCTCCGAAGGACCATCGGCTCCCCTAAAGCGTCCCCTTGAAGGACATAGAGATCTCCAACATGCCCAGGGCTGCCCGAAACAAAATTGAATCTCGCACCATATGCGAGTGAAGCAAGGTCGAGCGAATCCTGGTCGTCCTCTAGACCCCAGGATTCGCGAATGACGAGAAGACTTCCAAGTTCTCGCCATTCTGCCTCTGTTAGATTGTGTGGATTTGGATCGTGCACGGGAAAAGCCGGATTTGGGCTATGTCTGTAATGTTACGTCTTAGAATACTTTTTGCAAGGGTGGCACTCCTTGCCTTCCGTGCAACATCGCCCACCTTTTCATCCTGCATCCATCCGGTAAGCTTAGCTCACGCTTCGATGTGGGCCTGAGTCGAAGTACAACTAAGCCTGCAAGGCCCCACTTCATTTCAGGGAGACATGGCTGGACCGCTATCGTACATAGGTGGGAAGAACCGACTGGCAAAGCGTGTGATTGAGATATTTCCGAAACATACGACCTATGTAGAGGCGTTCGCGGGTGGCGCGCAGGTGTTCTTCCACAAAGAGGCGTCGAAAGTGGAAGTGCTGAACGATCTCGACGGTGAGATTGTCAATTTCTACCGCGTCTGCCAGCAGCACCATGAGGAGTTGCTCCGTTATTTCCGCTTTGTCGTCGTGAGCCGTACGTGGTTCGATCTTCTCAAAGCGACCGATCCTGCGATGCTCACCGATATTCAACGGGCTGCGCGGTATCTGTATCTTTTGAAGAACTGCTTTGCGAGCCTCGTGCGGAATCCGGTCTACCACCGGAACGTGATCCAGCCGCCAGGATTCAATCTGGAACGCCTCCCCGAGCTCATTGAAAAGGCCCATAAGCGTTTGGAACGAGTACAGATCGAATGCGCTTCATATGACGAGATTCTCTCGCGGTACGACCGCCCGACGACGCTCTTCTATCTGGACCCGCCGTATTTTGGACGGAAGCTCTACCGCTACAACTTCGACACCGCTGACTTCGAAAAGTTTGCGGAGCGGCTCGGGAAGGTGCGTGGCAAGTTCGTGCTCTCGTTGAATGACGTTCCCGAAGTACGTGCCCTGTTCCATCGCTTCCATATAAAGGAAGTGGAACTCCACTACACCTCCCAAAAACACGCCGGACGCCGCTACCGAGAAGTTCTGATCACGAACTTCAAACGGTAGCAGGCAAACTGGAGCCTGTCGGTCCTTCCGGTTCCCAGGGTGCTTGCCTACAAGGTCGAGCCCCTGGGTTTTCTCTCCCCGCTCCGTTGTTACCGTTCTTGTCGCAGCACCCCCCACAATTCAATCAAGATGACCAACCTCCTCGAACAACTCGTTGCAGGTATTCTCCACTATCACGCATAACCAACAAACTCCTCGCTGCCCAGCCGCAGAGAGGTCTGGCGCAGCCAGTGAACGTCTTGCAGATGCTCTCGCCGGTTCTGCTCGTGAACCGCACGGTTGAGAAAGTGGTTTACCTTCCACTCCATGACCGCCAACGGCTCGTTGTGCGGAACGTTCGCTTTCCACAACGTCATTCCGGCTGTGGGCCAAATGACCAAATCTTTGCGGACGGTCGCGCGTCGTCCCCGGTGTTCTTGATCTGGCGCGAGTTGGCGGACCGCCACTTTCGATGCCGATCTGCGTCAGCTCGCTGAGAATCGTGCCAGGTTGCACGTGCTTGGCAAGATGCCCGAGCGCGTACAGGTTCACCATCTCGTTCTCACGTCCGCACCATTCGGAACAGATGTTCTGATAGAAGGAGCGCAAAGACTTCTCTGTGATGGTGTCCAATTCCGACATTAGCGGCGTCGCTCGGAAAGCAGTGTACCAGCCTCGCGCCGATTAGGGGATGTGGGTCTCTTGCTTTTGCTCTCCTCTCGCACCCGTCCCGGCAGGAATTTGGGGGAGAGTACCAGCCAGTTGGAACGCGAACGAAAGCGTAAACAGCACCGCTCCAATAAAGAGAGCGGTTTGTCTCGCGTGGCTATCGTTAGCCAGTTTCGTTACCAGACGATCTAGATATCTATCCAGCAAAGGTGCACCAACGGTTGAGATGAAGAATAGCAGCGCGTACCAAAAAGGAGGCTCGACTAGGTGACGTTCTCGGATACATGTGTATGTCCAAATACCAAACAACAACAGTGGCGTGACGGCCAGTGCCGCAAGCAACGTCCACCGAAGGCTTTGAACACTGGGTGCTATTGCCGTTTCCCATGACTTCAGGCGCTGTTCGCCGATCAACTCCGGAGCGGCAAACCAGAAGGAAAAGAAGCCAACAATCAGCCCAATACGGTTAACCCATTCGGCCCATGCGTGGGTAATCACCGATGTACCTCCTCTGAAGGAGAGCATTCTACAGCCCGTTCGATGCTAAAGCACAACTCTGACCCAGGAGAACAAACCGTGACACGCTAAGATTACATCGATTTCTTGCCACTCCGACGCGGGAGGGCGGCCGCTGGATCGGAGCCCCCGACCTCGGCCCAGCCGAGAGCGCCCCCTCAACCTTTCGCCTCAATCACTGAGTGTCATGCGTGTTCCTAACAATCGGCTACAGCTCGACCGCAGAGACCGCTGCAATTCCGTCGATACAGTCGATACAAAGGATGCAAAATGCGTTTACACCTTTGAAATCAGATCTGGTGGTGCGATTACTCCGATTCTCTGCATCAACTGCCTGAATCGTGCGCTTTTCCTCACAGGGTCCCAGCGCCGTTCCACGGCGAGGTGAATCAGCCAATCGCAACGCTGTTCGCAGGCGTGTTCAAGGGCGTCAAGGCATTCTTCCACTTCATTCAGTCCAGCGAAGACAAGAGCCCGGCAATAGCTGGGCACGTACGAGATAGAACCGCTTTCGCACAGTTGGTTCAACTCTTTCAAGGTGGCCAGGGCTTTGCGGCGATCACCGCGCCTCGCCTGAAGATGTCCGAGAGATGCTAAGGCCGCCGGTGAATATTCTTTGTCGAGTGACGTTTCGTAGTGCTTTTGTGCTTCCGCATACCGCTCTGCTGCCTCATAAGCCCATCCGAGGATCACGTATGCAGGGGGGAAATCCGGATAGAGGAACTTGCTCTTTTCGCCCAATTCAATCGCTCCTCGGATATCTCCCGCAAACAGGTGGAACCAGCCCACACTGGCGTGAATGATAAGGTCTGTGGGATCGATTCGGGCCGCTGTCTTCGCTGCTTCAGTAGCTTCATCAAGGCGGCCGCTTCCCACCAAGAAATGAGCATACGAAAGCAAGGTTGCCGCGTCATTTGGATTCAACTCCAGGGCACCCTCCAATTGCGTCTTTGCCTTTTCCCAGTCGTAGTCATAAATCAGAGAAATCAGTCCGAGCACCCCTAGTGCTCTGGATGACTTTGGGTCTATCTTGAACGCGTCTGCCGCGTGTTGGCGCGCCTTAGGAATTACCTCACTGGGCAGTTCCGCCGAATAGGCCGCCATGCCGAGGTTGATGTAGTCGTACGCTACAGTAACGTGAGCTTCAGGAAGACCGTACGGGTTTATCTCAAGCGCTCGCAGACTCTGCATTAGACTTGCTCGCATCGAAGCGATGGTATGCGTGTTGAAGTGCAACTCAGAGGCTTTGAAGAGGTCACCGCCTTCCTCTCGGTCACTGGCAACGATCGGGCGCACATTGGCTTCGAACGAATAGCCCACGTTCCTCGTTGATTTGAACAAATCGTCGCTATCGACGCCGAGCTTGCCGGCGATCTTGGACAGATAGTTGTCCAATGGATGGCGACCCACGGTTTCTCCTAAAGGTTCGACCGCCTCTCGCGCAATAAGCTTCCTTAGGGTTTTTTAAGAAAAACTCCAACACCTCGTATTCTTTTTGTGTCAATGGGATCGAAAGGGGCTCGCCGTTCTTCAAAACACGACGGTGCTCCCCGTCGGCATAGAAGCCCCGGCTGAACTCGTACCCTACAACCGTTTCCGCTGTCGCCATGCCCTCACAGTACCGCTGATCAGAGTAGCTCGCAAGATGGAGCCTCCCAGGCTGGGAGATCCAACAATCTACAAACTCTCTACATTGCTTAAGCGGGGGTTGCGGTATGTATTGAGTACTGGGCGGCACTTTATGACGGCACGAATTCTACTGGTCAATTTCGACAAGACATCGGAAGAGCGACTGACGGAAATCTTTCGACAAAAAGGCCATTACACTTCGATCTATCGCCGAGTAGAGCCTCTAGCAGCACATGTATCGAAAGCAGGTCAGGACATTGACTTGGTAGTTTTCGACGTATCCGGCAACGACCGAGAAACTCTCAAGCAACTGGGTGACATGCGGCGATACCGAGCACAACACGGGCATCGGCCAATGGTTCTCTGCGTCTTCCGAGTCTACCGTGGGCCGCGGTTCGAATTGGAATTGGAACGAAAAGGGGCACGTGTGGTTTATGTGCGGTGACTTTAGGCCAATCGCGGAGAGAGCTGAGGTCTTACTGGCAGAGCTCGCATGGCTCACGCAGACCGGTCCAGAGCTTCGAATTGTCCACCGTTTCCAAAGACTTGGTACGGACTGCCAGGCAGGCGAGGAAATCTGGACGATCTCCGTCAGCCACAGAGGACGGGAAACAATCTTGCCCCTCACTCTTGCACTTCGTCAGGTCGTTAACTACTTGGGGGAAACGAGGCACATACCGCAAAGCGCGACTCAAGTTGCTGCAGGAATAAGGCGGTCGGCGTTTTACGCTCGGCATGGCATGAATTCTGGTATTCCGTCGAAGAGGAAAATCAGCCGGTCTGCGGTAAAGGAATACATGAAAAGGATTCGCAAAGCGTTTGATTTCGGCTTTCGGGAAATAGGCCTCGACCTGGACTCAAAGCGGGTTCTCGTTTCCAAGAGCACGATGGGCAACGAGATTCACTATCAGTTGCGTGCGCAGGTCGAGTGGGTACATTTCAGTAGCGACGGCGCTCGCGTCGTCGATCCATCGGGTGCGGGATAGCCATGTATCGTATCCTCACTGAAAATAAAAATGTACCGGAGCTAAAAACACTGCTTGTAGATATGGGTCTCGACTACACCATGTATTACGCGGACGGCTCGTGGAAGGGCCAGCCGGAGAATAGCTTAATGATTGAACTCGCGGATGCTTCAAAGGAACTCGCCGAGGCTGTTGCCAGATTGATAAAGCATACTAACTTTCAACAGTCTGTACTCCTTCAAGAGATACCTGTAGTGAGTCGACTAGTTTGACCCGGCTCACTTAAGTCACCCAAGTTCGAATCGAAATTGTCTTGGCGCGAGTCCTTTCGTCGGCCCCTCATTGTAATGGCGGCTCGTGATCTAGCAACGCCGGGGACAAAAGGCAGAAAGTGTTTGCCGCGGCATGGAGCGCCGATGGCTCCCAACGCTTCGTCGAAATTTCCTCGCAATCGCGTGGCTTCCATCTTGACCGCCGATGCGCGGAAGACATGCTTTCGCAGGATTCTCTTCAGAAACATGGATGCTCGGCACACGTCTTCTGTCGCGCAGGCGGCCAAAGATCACGGGATCCACGAAACGACGATCTACGGGTGGCTTGGCTCGGGAGCCTCGGGTTCCCCGTCCTGAAGCGAGTTCATACGGCTCCAGAAGCGGTGCAAGGAATTGTACGAAGTGGTGGGCGAGGCCCCTTCGACCCAAAGCTGGCTTGGTAAGAGAAGTTCGCTTGAACCGTCACTGTACGCACCTGCGTTCCTGGTCGCTTCGCGTCGAACGCGATCGAGATTCCCTCGTCCGGCTGAATGCTAATTGTGATGACATTCGGATCAATAACCGACGACGTGCTCGCAAACAATGCCTGGGGCGTCGGGCCCAACGTCTACGGCGGTGTCCCTGGCCGCGTCAGCAGAAATCGAAAGTCTTTAAACATACCGAAATTATCGACTCCAACACCAGCATTATTGACTCCTGCACGAATCACTTGAGAATCCAGGAAGCGAATGGTGCCGCCTTGATTCACAACATTCCAGACGTGGCCACTCTCACCCGCGATCAAAGACTCGCCGTACACTATGCCCTGTGCACCATTGCCACTCTCTATCAGCATACTGCCGATTTGTATCGGCCCAGTCACGGACACGAATCTACCACCCATCCACGCCGCCAAAGCTTCAGTAGAATAGGGGCCCTCGATATCTGCGACCGTTGGATTTCCGGCTAAAGTGTAGTCGGCGGCAATCGAGCAATTGACACAGTTGGGGAACCCACGTGTCGGGTTCACCGAGCGGATGGTGCCTGCCAATTGTCCTTCGCCAGACGCGGAGAGTTCGGCCCGGGCTCCCAGTTCCCCGATTCCGCCAACGATGCTACTAGCCGCACCCGGCGCATACGCTCGAACCAAGCTCCACAGTATATTCTCTGGTCGCGATCCAATCTGTGCGACCACGCGTTGATTCGCAAAGTTAGAGGCAATTGGAGACGTTCCAGCACCAGAAAGTGCATCTTGCGGCAAAAGCTTCTCTTCTTCCGGTAGTAACTGCTGATAAAGCAGATTGTAATCGCGATCGTATTTGGCCTGCTGTCTCTCGATATCGTTGGTATATGCGTAGTACTCCTGCCAGGCGACGCCTAGTCCGCTAAACAATCCAGAGCCACCCGATGAACCCGTTGAAGCAGATGATCCCGGGCCTCCCCACCCCGGTCCTGCATCTGCACGTGTCGTGTCTGCCTTGGCAGGCGCTTGTTGCGGAGTTGAAACAGGGGGAGAAGAGGCTAGCCTGACTGATCCAGAATTGTTGTTCACACCGAAAAAGAAATCATCCAGCCAATTACCTGCATCGGTTAGCCAACCACCCGAATCATTATCCGTCCCGCCACCCCCGATACACGCGTCCGCTTCCTCGCATTGAAAACCCGTAGGGTCTACAAAATTGACTGGGTTATTGAACACATACGCATATCGATTCAACGACTGCGAAAAATACGGAGCCTGTACCACTGGATCTGCCGTTAGGAAGCGAGCGGTAAAGGGGTCATAGATCCGGCCGCGCATGTTAATGAGTCCGAACTCATCATCGGGCTCGTGTCCTGTGAATCCAAGGCTATGCGTGCTCGACAACGCAGCCGGTGTTGCGAGAGCGGATGGGTTCCGACGCTGACCAAACGGTTCGTACTGAACTTTCTCGACGACGAGCCCCGTGGTCGCGTCCGAGATTGTCTCGGGCGTCCCCAGACCGTCAACGTGGAAAAAGCTCGTGGTTCCTGAAGTTGCTCCGCCAGCCGAATCGGGCCACACCACTTGGCCGAAGACACCCCTGGGCCCTAGCAGATTGAAAACGTGCGTCGTTCCGTTGGGTCCCGTATGGCGCTCATAGGCACTACCGACATACATCACCGAATGGTTCTGTCCAGACTTCACGACTCGTCGATGCGCTACATCATATTGAAACGTAACGTTGTCCGCTGTCGATTCGATGCGGGCCGGCAAATCGAACTCATTCCAAGAGACATTGCGATTGCCTCCGCTTAGTTGGTGGCCCCCGTTATCGTATTGAAACACCGACGTCGAACCGTTCTCCTGCATTTCTCTTACAGCGTACGGACCCGCATTCGGTGAATTCGTGCCAGGGCCATACGAATTAGTGATTGTCCGACCGCTTCCTTGATCTACCGTCATTGACTTCAGATTGCCAAGATCGTCGTACCCGTACGTTTGTTCTGAAGCAGTACCTTTTTGATTGACGCTCCAATGAATTAGACGACCCAGAAAATCGTAATCAAAAGCCTCGTCCGCATTAGCGATACCGTCCGGCACACTGTGCCTCGCGCTGACCAGACTCCCCGGACTGTAATCGTAGGACAGCTGCTGGAGTAATCCGGATGGTCCAGTGGTCTGAATCGAACTCAACCTCTTACGGGCATCGAGGGAACGATTCGTGGTAATTGACGCGCCAAATTGTTCAGTAAGCGCAACCCCACTCGCATCTTGCGCAACCGCATGCCAATAGAGCTCCTGAGTCGCTTGATTTTTCACCTGTACCAATGGACCCTGCGGTTGATAGTCGTATTCGAGGACGAGCTGACCTGGTTTAACCGCAGGGTATTTGATGTATTGAGGCCTATCAAAGGCATCCCAGTCGGTCTCGAGCGCAAACTGGGAACCACCGATAGTCCAGACCTGAATCGAGGGTCGACCAAGAGTATCGTAACTGTATATAGTTTCGATGTCGTCGGTACTGACTGCGTCCGCAAGCTTCCCGACACCGTGCACCGCCGTATCCCACACATAACTCTCCGTCGAGCTGTAAGGCGGCATTGGAAGAAGATGTTCCTGGTTCTTCACTCTGCCCAGCGGATCGCGATGAATCGTTGTTTTCACTCCCACCCCATCGGAAGAGTATACGGCCTCGCCAAAGCCGTTGTACTTTGCTGTGGAATGGCCGCGAGACGGATCTAGGCTATCGACTAAGCGTCCCAGTATGTCGTATTGGTTCTCAATGCGATTGCCAGCCGAGTCGGTAACCGCATCCAAAACATTGAAAGGCCCATATTCATATCGGCTGACAACTTCATGACGATGTAAGTGTCCGGGGAACCCCACGCCAGGTTTCGGCGTCGCCGGAGTATCCAAAGTAGCAGTGCGAATGACTCGCGATGCGCCGTCTCTCTCCGTTGTTTTTTCAATCGCACGCGAGTCTACGTGGTGGTCCACCAGGCCGTCGTATGTCCATGTCTCGGTCTCCCCTGGCAAACCGCTGTGACGGGGATCGATAAACCCGTCGGCCACCGTCCTCTTGCGCACGCGGCCCGAGCGATCGTAACTATTCGAAACGTAAGCTGGGGGCACTATAAGGTGAGTCGGGGCATCAGGCGACGATAAGGTGACCTGGGATTCATAATGCGGTACGGTTGTCGTCGCCAACTGACCAAGCCGGGTAAACGTATTGGCCACGACAGCTATCTTAGCGTCCAGTCGACTCTCTTCGATGCGAACAGTTTGAGACCACGCGTTGACCAACTCTTTGGAAGTCTCACCGCTAGCTCGCGTTGTCGTAACGCTCAAGAGGTTATCCAGGGAGAGGCCATAATCGACTGTCACATCGGCTGACGATGGAACATCAATCAGACGAGTCCGGCCGAATCGATCAAACTTCATCACGGTACGCAGGCCATTTACGTCATCTACTACCGCAGGCTTACCAAGTCCGGCTTGGTAGTAGACGGTCTCAAGCTGATTCAGTGGATTCCTTATTTGCCAGGGAAGCGTCTGATCAAGGGTGTCCCAATCGATCTGGAGTGTACGGTGCGTGGTTGCGTCTCCGTCGTTCGCCGATGTGACGACAGACCGAACGTTTCCCGTCGAGTCGCGCGTGACATCGATGACGCTATAGAGAGCGGGATCCGTGGTGTTACCTGGCTCAATCGTAACCTTCTTAATGGCCGCGGTCCCCGGCGCCCAGCCGAATGCGGTGGTTCGAGTAACGCTCTGCGCAGCTACCGCCGGCCGTGCTGGTTCGGTGGTGGACGCGATAACCGCTTCCTGGGCAGGCTCTGTGCTAGTTTCCGTAACGGTATCAACTCGCTGAACGATCCAATTGATCAGATCTTGCAGGGTGGGGACTCGCGCGATTTCTATCTTAGGTCCGCCGATAGTCTCGTCCACTTCGTTTGTGACCACCCCGTATGTATTGTAGGTGTACGCGGCTCTATGAGATGTCAAAGGTTCAAAAGCACCAATCGTGGATCCTTGGGCACTCGCTTCCTCAAGCGTACTGTTCATTTGGGACAAGGTGCTTGATGTGATGCACGGACAATCGAATGGTTGACCCTCGAAAGTGTCCGTATATTGAAACTGGGTCGTCGAACGGCGTACCTGGCCACTCGTTTCCCCTGCCATTCGTTCATCGACTTGGCTAACCTCCTTCGTCGGTCTGAATGCCCCAGGGTACCGATATGTCGCTGGTGGAGTTTGGGTGTCCGCAACAGTCGACGTGTTATCGAATTCAGTCATGGTAGTCGCGCCGGTCTGTTCGTCCACTACCACCCGCCTACCGAATCCCAGCCAACCCCTGCCACGCAGATCAAAGCGGCCATTTTCGTACGTGTAGAATGTCCTGTTGAAACCGGTCGGATAAGCCGTACTGGCGACATTAGCCTTGACTGCAGCCTCTGCTACCAACCACATTCCCTTGCGCAGGCAGTTTTGAGGGTATGCGCAGGTTCCAGGCGTCTGAACTTCCGGCGTTGCCTTGTAAACGAATCGAACTTCTGGAGTCAGGGGCCCGCCCGTCACCGCTTCCAAGAGCGCAGGTGCGGGGCCTTTGCGTTGCAGCACGTGCGTCTGGCCGTTGCGCACTTGCACGAAATCGATCAGTCCGTCGCCGTTGAAATCTAAGGTCTGATCCCATCTTCGTCGCGCGAACTGCGGACAGTCGGTCGATGCGCAGTTGTCATCTCCGATTGGCAAACCGAGCGATTTCTCAATAAACCCGAGGTTGCCATCGGACTGCAGCAGAGTCCCCGATGAAACGAGATAAATATCCTCCAGGCCGTCATTGTTGAAGTCTCCAACACGCATCTCATTCGGAAGAAGAAGAGCACCCCCTACGGCCGGGGAAAACAGCGGCACCTGCACAGGTGCATCGTATGATCCGCCCCGATTCATCGCCACATAGAGGTGACCCTGTCCATCCACGTTGACGGCATCCGCGAGACCATCGCCGTTCACGTCGAGAAAGACGCGTGGCATCTGCATTGAAGATAATCCGGTCCGTCTCTCAGTCGAGGCTAATCCTAAGGGAAACCCAAGAGCCTTCAGTTCGGGGTTGTAACCCATCCACCAGACATCCTTTGGTCCCCGCACCTGCTCACCTTCTCTTGCTTGCACCGGCACGATGAGTTCGTTTTGTCCATTACCGTCTATGTCCACGACAAAGGCCGGATCGCTCGCGTTGATATTGGCGCTCGGGCAATTGGTGTATGGTTCGCCACTAAAAGGCTGAGGGCGTATACAGGCTGTACTCTGCGTCGTGCGGAAATCCATTGGCGGCGATTGAAACTGAATCACAAACTGGTTGGATGTGTTCAGTGCCACGCCCCATCTGTATTGGTTGTAATAATCACCGTAGCGGATCGCGAGATCGGGCTTCCCGTCACCATTCAGATCAGCTATTGCAACAATCTTATCGTTGGCGATAAGACCGTTTTGGGGAAGACTGTAGACATCGGTGGGCAGCGGATTCGGGTGAAAGCTCCCGTCCGCGCCGTTTTGTGAAATCGTGTACGCGGTGTAAGGATTGTAAACACCTCCGGCAAGAGAGGGGACCACAGCATCAACGGTTTGGTTGCGATCTAAGTCGACGAAACCGGTAAAAAGGTCTTCCGAATCGGGAACAGCGCGGATATTCGCTAATGTCTCGTCTCCAAACGCCTGTCCATCTGAAAGTCGATAGTTCCAGTGAGCGGGAGGAACTGATGTGCCGTCGATATCGAGCATGTTGGTCGCTATGGTCGCCGGGACATCGAGCGTGCGATACAACAGATCGTCGAACCCATCGCCGTTCACGTCGGCGGTCCGAAACCCATCCCAACTAAAAGTATTTCTATAATCAAAGCCGCCCGGAGCGAACGAAAACGTTTTATCGTCGAACTCAATGCTCGTACCCGTATACGCAAAGCTGAGCGGAGCTTTGCATGGCGCCCCTGTATAAAACCCGGCGCACTCCGTGACCTGAGTCAGAGTCGACTGATTCGTCACGACATTCATCGCGTATGTAAGCCTGTACTGCCTCAACTGACTAGGCCGATCGGCATAACTCGAATACGAGAGTCCCCCCGGCCCTAAGACGGTGATGCTTGTGAGACGTTGGCGAGCAGTGTAGTCAATTCCGTCCATTGAAAACTTACGAAGATCTGGTCGCATTTCATATTGAAATGTGATCAGTTTGGTATTCGGTGAGGTCGGATGGTAGGTGTAGCGAATTTCCGTTGGAAGCAGGGGTTCACTTGGGTCGTAGTCGATCTCAATTCGATTCTTGAATTTATCCTCGACCTCATCCAGCATCCACGCGCGTCTCTGTAAAACGCCGGGGAGACAGCCGCCGTGTCGGTCCTGCCAGACTCCTGCGGATGTCGAGCCCCAAGTGCAGCTGACTACGTTGCCTTCGATTCTTCCGTTCGAGCTGGCACGGCTCGCATACCGATACACCGTGCCATCTGGCGAAAAGACTTCAAAGGAATCAGGATAATCGGCAGGGCCGTGAGCAATGATCTTCCGGTATGAATCCACCTCGGTGCGAAATTCAGATCCCCCGATCGTAACCAAGCGTGTGCCATCCAGGCAGAGTTGATCCGAGTACTGTCCTCCGAGTACGCCATCGACAGCCCATGTCTTTCGGCAAGTCGTTATCGTCGATAACCCAGAAAGTTGCCAGCCGACTCCCAACGGCCCGTTGCCCATGCGGCTTGAATAGGTCAACGCCAAGTTCGGCTGCACTCCACGGCGGCCCGGCGGTACCAATAGCGGAATGGATATCTGTGCTGCGCCGTCCATCGACACCGAATGCTGAAAGCCCAGTTCGCCGACTGGCTGAGTATCTGCAAAGTCATAATTAGGCGGCGGTAAATTTGAGGGCAACGGCTTAGGCGGATGCGGCGGAGGAATAGGCTGGGCCACCAAGACCACGCTAAATAAGACAATCCCGCAAGACAGTAGCGCCACTTCCAACAGTTTTTTTAGCATGCTTGGTAAGCACGGCACCCACATCGTTTGAGATTTGTCCATCCAATCCCCCACTCTGGCAGAACTAAGTGCTCCCGCGAAGTCAAGGTCGTTACCTTGTACCTCCCAAGACGGGCTCAGTTTTCCAAGGAAAATCGGCGAGCGAAGGATCACCCAGACGAGGAGGTCAAGGACCTTTCCGTTCGTCGAGTCAGTGTCCGCAATATAGGACTCGCGACTTAGAATGTCAAGATCGAGATTCACCTTTGAACTTCGGATGTATCCCTCAATTCCAATGGCCGACGCGCCAGAATATTAGTCACGGCGGGCTCGGCCGACAAGAACAGAACAATAGCTACTTGAATCCCTCCAGTAACTCGTGTTGCGCCCATCCCGCGATGTGAGAAGAGCATCCGCCCGGTATCACCCCAACACCTAAAGCGTGATCTAGATCAGGCTCTCATAGACGAGCCGATTGCACATTCCCAAGCACATCGGTTCGGGGCAAGAAGTACTCTTCTGGGGCGTTTGTCGCTGACGATCGCTGGAGAATACTCAGGAGCGGCGGTCAACTCGGAAGTAAATCGCTTGGGATGGGAAAAAGGGAAACGCGGTAGGGCACAATATGGGTCCAAAAATCGTTCCTGATAGTTGTGGTGCGCAAAAACCAATAGGGGACTCGCAAAGTGCAGAAACCCGGCGGTTTT
>OCZU010000744.1_pt1 | contig 21873 bp, 38 predicted proteins | sample 1539001 | NCBI WGS metagenome assembly OCZU01 (sample SAMEA3539306, study PRJEB22396) | soil metagenome | biome: tundra; feature: field; material: soil | place: USA | collected 2010-05 | depth 0.15 m | reverse complement strand
GCTTGCGCTTTGCCATCCGCGAAGGCGGCAGAACCGTCGGCGCAGGTGTCGTCGCCAAAGTCATCGAATAATTATTGACGTTTACCGGGAATTCAAATGCAGAACCAGCGTATCCGTATCCGCCTCAAGGCTTTTGACTACAAGCTGATCGACCAGTCGGCGCAGGAAATCGTCGAGACGGCGAAGCGCTCGGGCGCGGTGGTCAAGGGTCCGGTACCGCTTCCGACCAAGATCGAGCGGTTCGATGTTCTGCGCTCGCCGCACGTCAACAAGACGTCGCGCGACCAATTGGAGATTCGCACCCATCTGAGGCTGATGGACATCATCGATCCGACCGACAAGACGGTCGATCAGCTGATGAAGCTCGATCTGCCGGCGGGAGTCGACGTGGAGATCAAGCTTCAGTAAGACCGTTTTTGCAGTCGCTTCAAGACGTGATCGCAATGTAATGATGACGTCGCCGGTCAATCGAAATCGGCGTCGAAGAATCAGGAAACCGGGTGCGGGAAACTGCTTCCGGTAAACCAAGGAAACGAACATGAGTCTAGGACTGGTCGGCCGCAAGATCGGCATGACACGGATTTTCTCCGACGACGGCGCTGCCGTCCCGGTGACCGTGCTCGATGTCGCCAATAATCGCGTCACCCAGATCAAGACCGAGGAAATCGACGGCTATTCGGCGGTGCAGGTCGCATACGGTAAGCGCCGCGCCAATCGGGTCACCAAGCCGCAAGCCGGGCATCTGGCCAAGGCAGGCGTCGAAGCCGGAACCGTGCTGAAGGAATTCCAGGTCCCGGCGGAGCAGCTCGCGAGCCTTAAGCTTGGCGAAGTCATCAGCGTCGAGACCTTTGCCGTCGGGCAATTGGTCGACGTCAGCGGCACCACCAAGGGCCGCGGCTTTTCGGGCGTGATCCAGCGCCACAATTTCAGCTCGAATCGCGCGTCGCACGGCAATTCGCGCTCGCACAACAGTCCCGGCTCGATCGGCATGGCACAGGATCCGGGCCGCGTATTTCCGGGCAAGCGCATGGCGGGCCAGTACGGCAACGTCAAGCGCACGGTGCAGACGCTGAAAGTCGTTCGCGTCGACGTCGCGCGCGGACTGCTGCTCGTCAAAGGCGCGGTTCCCGGCGCCGATGGCGGCCACATCGTGGTCCGGCCCTCGGTCAAGACCCCGCTGAAGAAGGGGGGCTGAACATGGACCTGAAGCTCATCAACGATAGCGGTAAGCCGGCCGAGACTGTCGCCGCGTCGGACGCTTTGTTTGGCCGCGAATACAATGAAGCGCTGATTCACCAGCTGGTGACCGCGTATCAAGCGAACGCGCGCAGCGGCAACCGCGCGCAAAAAGGCCGCGCCGACATCAACAAGTCGCACAAGAAGCCATGGGCGCAAAAAGGCACCGGCCGCGCTCGCGCGGGCCAGGCCAACAGTCCGTTGTGGCGCGGCGGCGGAAAGATTTTCCCGAGCTCGCCCGACGAGAATTTCACGCAGAAAGTCAACCGCAAGATGTTCCGCGCCGGGATTGCGTCGATCCTGTCGCAGCTCGTTCGTGAGAATCGCCTCTCGGTCGTCGATCAGCTTGCGATCGATGCGCCGAAGACGAAGCTGCTCGCACAGAAATTCAAGTCGCTCGGACTCACCGGCTCGGTGCTGCTCGTGGTCGAAGCCTTGAACGACAACATTCATCTGTCGTCGCGCAATCTGCACGGCGTCATGGTGCTCGAGACCCGCGAGGTCGATCCTGTCAGTCTGGTCCGCTTCGATCACGTGCTGCTGACACGCGCCGCGGTGACGCAGTTCGAGGAGATCCTGGCATGAGCGCACAGAAAACTACTGCGCCGGGCGGCGCAGCGACCAAGTTCAATCCGGAACGATTGATGACGGTGCTCCTCGCGCCGGCCATCTCCGAAAAAGCGACGCACATTGCCGACAAGCATGAGCAGGTCGTGTTCAGGGTCGCGCCGAACGCGACCAAGCCCGAGGTCAAGGCCGCGGTCGAGCTCATGTTCAAGGTCCAGGTCGAAAGCGTTCAGATCGCCAACGTCAAGGGCAAGGTCAAGCGCTTCGGCGCCTATAACGGCCGCCGCCGCAACTGGAAAAAGGCGTACGTGAGCCTGAAGCCGGGCCAGGAAATCAACTTCGCGCAGGAAGCCTGATCATGGCACTCATCAAAGTCAAACCGACATCGCCCGGGCGTCGCTCGCTGGTCAAGGTGGTCACGCCGGGACTGCACAAGGGTCGCCCGGTAGAGGCGCTGCTCGAGCCCAAGAAGCGCGGCTCGGGACGCAACAACAACGGCCATATCACGATGCGCCACCAGGGCGGCGGCCACAAGCAGCACTACCGCATCGTCGACTTTCGCCGCAACAAGGATGGCGTGCCGGCGAAGGTCGAGCGCCTCGAATACGATCCGAACCGCAGCGCGCATCTGGCGCTTCTGCTCTATACCGATGGCGAGCGGCGCTACATTGTCGCGCCGCGCGGCGTCGCAACCGGAACGCAGCTTATGAGCGGGGCCGAAGCCCCCATCAAGCCCGGCAATTGCCTGCCGCTTCGCAATATTCCGGTGGGCACCACCATCCACTGCGTCGAAATGCTGCCGGGCAAGGGCGCGCAAATGGCGCGTTCCGCCGGAGCGTCGGTGCAGTTGCTGGCACGCGAAGGCGCGTATGCGCAGCTGCGCATGCACTCGGGCGAGATTCGCAAGGTGCACGTCGACTGCCGCGCTACCATCGGCACCGTCGGCAACGAAGAGCACAACCTGCGCTCGATCGGCAAAGCTGGCGCTCAGCGCTGGCGCGGCATTCGTCCCACGGTTCGCGGCATCGCCATGAACCCTGTCGATCACCCGCACGGCGGTCGCTCCAACGGTGGCGGCCATCCGGTGTCGCCATGGGGCACGCCGACCAAGGGTTATCAGACGCGTCGCAACAAGCGCACCGACGGCATGATCGTCCGCCGCCGTCACGCGGCGAAGAAGGGTTAGAGGGAACCAACATGGCTCGTTCAATCAAGAAGGGTCCGTTCGTCGACCACCATTTGCAAGCCAAGGTCGAAGCGGCTCGCGCGACCTCGGACAAGCGTCCGATCAAGACCTGGTCGCGCCGCTCGACGATCACGCCGGATTTTGTCGGCCTGACCATTGCGGTTCACAACGGCAAGCAGCACATACCGGTGTACGTGTCGGAAAACATGGTCGGTCACAAGCTGGGTGAATTCGCGCTGACCCGCACGTTCAAGGCGCACTCCGCCGACAAGAAGGTCGCGACGGCGATGCCGCCGCGGAAGTAAGGAGCCCATCATGGAAACCAAAGCAATCCTGCGCGGCGTGCGCCTGTCGGCCCAAAAGGGCCGACTCGTCGCCGATCAGATTCGCGGCTTGAGCGTCGACAAGGCGCTCAACGTGCTGGCGTTCAGCCCCAAGAAGGGCGCCAAGATCATCAAGAAGGTGCTGGAGTCGGCAATCGCCAACGCCGAGCACAACGAAGGCGCCGATGTCGACGAGCTGAAGGTCAAGACGATCTATCTCGACAAGGCGACCAACCTGCGCCGCTTCACCGCGCGGGCCAAGGGACGTGGCAACGTGATCCTCAAACAGACTTGCCACATCCATGTCACCGTCGGTGACGGGAAAAAGGAATAGGCATGGGACAGAAAATACATCCGATCGGGTTCCGCCTTGCCGTCAATCGCGACTGGACGTCGAAGTGGTACGCGAACAGCAAGCATTTCCCGGCGATATTGAACGAGGACATCAAGGTCCGCGCGTATCTGAAGAAGAAGCTTGCGCACGCCTCGGTTGGCAAGATCACGATCGAGCGCCCGGCCAAGAACGCGCGCATCACCATACACAGCGCGCGGCCCGGCGTGGTGATCGGCAAGAAGGGCGAGGACATCGAAACCTTGCGCGCGAACCTGCGCAAGATGATGGGCACCGAAGTGGGCCTCAATATCGAGGAAATCCGCAAGCCCGAGATCGATGCGCAGCTCGTCGCCGACTCGATCGCACAACAGCTCGAGAAACGCATCATGTTCCGCCGCGCCATGAAGCGCGCGATGCAGAACGCCATGCGCCTCGGCGCGCAAGGTATCAAGATCATGAGCTCGGGCCGCCTGAACGGCATCGAGATCGCGCGCTGCGAGTGGTATCGCGAGGGACGCGTGCCACTCCACACGCTGCGGGCGGATATCGACTACGGTTTCGCGGAAGCTAAGACGTCGTATGGCGTCATCGGAATCAAGGTTTGGGTGTTCAAGGGTGAAAGATTGCCGCACAACGCGGAGCCGGTCGCGGCCCCCGCGCCGGCGCCCGAAGCACCGAAAAGGGCACGCAAGCCTGCGGGAGTGAAAAATGCTGCAGCCAGCTAGACGGAAATACCGCAAGGAGCAGAAGGGCCGCAACAAGGGTGTTGCGACCGTCGGCGCCAAGGTCAGCTTCGGCGAATTCGGGCTGAAGGCGATCGGTCGTGGACGACTGACTGCGCGCCAGATCGAGGCCGCGCGGCGCGCCATGACGCGCCACATCAAGCGTGGCGGCCGTATCTGGATTCGCATTTTCCCGGACAAGCCGATTTCGCAAAAGCCCGCCGAAGTGCGGATGGGCAACGGCAAGGGAAACCCGGAGTACTACGTCGCCGAAATCCAGCCGGGCAAAGTCCTGTACGAAATGGACGGCGTCGACGAGGCGCTGGCGCGCGAGGCGTTTGCGCTTGCCGCGGCAAAATTGCCCATCAGAACGACTTTCGTCCATCGGCTGCTCGGGTAAAGGATCGTCACCATGAAATCTTCCGAACGCAAGAAGGACCTGCTGGCCAAGTCCCCCGACGAGCTGGCGACCGAGCTGCACGCGCTGCTCAGGGAGCAGTTCGGCCTGCGCATGCAGAAGGCGACGCAGCAGCTCACGAACCACACCAAGCTGCCCGCGGTCCGGCGCGACATCGCCAGAGTGCGGACGCTGCTTACCCAAAAATCGAAGACGGCACAGACATGAACGAACTCACTGCACAACCTGGACTACAAGCGGCCGATGGCGCCGCCGGCGCGCCCGCAGTCAAGGGCAGCCTGATCCAGACCCAGATCGGCCGGGTCGTAAGCGACAAGATGGACAAGACGGTGACGGTTCTGGTCGAGCGCCGCGTCAAGCATCCGCTCTACGGCAAGGTCGTCACCCGCTCGAACAAGTACCACGCCCACGACGAGAACAACGAGTACAAGGCCGGCGACCTGGTCGAGATCGAGGCCTGCCGCAAGCTCGCCAAGACCAAGGCGTGGCGGGTGAAGCGCCTGATCGAAAAAGGCAAGGATATCTAAGGACTTGAGCCCTGGCGGACCTTGCCAAGGCTGTTGCAAAGTGTCATACTCATGAGCTTCGCCTGCCGCGCACCGGGCGGGGCTCTTTCAGGACCCTGAACGAGCGCCCCTAGCCTCGCGGCAGCTTCACCCGGACGGGTTCCAAAACTGATCGCCGCGAGGCGTAGCTTCCGCGGCGGTTCAAGTTGGAGATTTAAGCATGATCCAGATGCAAACGATGCTGGAGGTCGCCGACAATACCGGCGCCCGGCGAGTAATGTGCATTAAGGTGCTCGGCGGCTCCAAGCGCCGGTACGCGCACATCGGCGACGTGATCAAGGTCAGCGTCAAGGATGCGGCGCCGCGCGGACGCGTCAAGAAGGGCGAGATCTACAGCGCGGTCGTCGTTCGCACGCGCCACGGCGTGCGCCGCGATGACGGCGCCAAGATCAAGTTCGACACCAACGCCGCCGTGCTGCTCACTCCCAAGCTCGAGCCGATCGGCACCCGCATTTTCGGGCCGGTCACGCGCGAGCTCCGCACCGAGCGCTTCATGAAGATCGTCTCGCTCGCGCCGGAGGTCCTATGACCATGCGCAAGATCAAGAAGGGCGACAACGTGGTCGTCATCGCCGGCCGCGACAAGGGCAAGCGCGGCGACATCACGCAGATCGTCGACGCCGAGCACGTCGTCGTTGCCGGCATCAACCAGGTGAAGCGGCACACGCGGCCTAACCCGATGAAGAACGAGCAGGGCGGCATCCTGACCAAGGACACGCCGATCCACGTCTCCAACGTCGCGATCTGGAACCCGATTACGTTGAAGGCGGACCGGATCGGGTTTCGCACGCTTAACGATGGCCGCAAGGTCCGCTTCTACAAGTCGAACAAGGAAGTGATCGGAGTTTGACCATGGCCCGCCTCAAGGAAATCTACAACAAGGAAGTCGTTCCGGCGCTGGTGAAGCAGTTCGGCTACAAGTCGACCATGCAGGTGCCGAGGATCTCGAAGATCGTTCTCAACATGGGCGTCGGCGAAGCGATCGCCGACAAGAAGATCCTCGAGAACGCGGTCGCCGACATGCAGAAGATCTCCGGGCAGAAACCGGTGATCACCAAGGCGAAGAAATCGATTGCGATCTGGAAAATCCGCACGGGCTATCCGATCGGCTGCATGGTGACGCTTCGCCAGGAGCGCATGTACGAGTTTTTCGACCGGCTGGTGTCGATCGCGTTGCCGCGCGTCCGCGACTTTCGCGGCGTATCCGGCCGCTCCTTCGATGGCCGCGGCAACTTCAACATGGGCGTCAAGGAACAGATCATTTTCCCGGAGATCGAGTACGACAAGATCGATTCGATTCGGGGCATGAATATCACGATCGCGACCACGGCCAAGTCCGATGCCGAGGCCAAGGCACTGCTGGCCGCGTTCAAATTTCCGTTCAAGAACTAAACTGAGACTGAGGGCACCATGGCGAAAAAAGCTGTCGTCAACCGGGATCTGAAGCGTCGCGTGACGGTGAAAAAGTACGCCAAGAAGCGTGCCGAACTGCAGGCGTCCATCGCCAACATGAAGCTTTCCGACGAGGACCGTCTGGCCGCACGGCACAAGCTGCAGCAGCTGCCGCGCGATGCGAGCCCCACACGGCTTCGCAATCGCTGCAAGCTGACCGGCCGCCCTCGCGGCGTCTACAGCAAGTTCGGATTGGGCCGCAACAAGTTGCGAGAGATCGCGATGCGCGGCGAGATTCCCGGCGTGGTCAAGGCCAGCTGGTAGTGATTAGCGATAAATGCGCATGAGCGCAAACAAGCACGCCGTTTCGAGTGGCGCGTCGTTGAATGACGTGGCAACCGCCGTGGCAACTGAGTTGAGGTGAACACATGAGCATGACTGATCCGATCGCCGACATGCTGACGCGCATCCGCAATGCGCAGCTCGCTGAAAAGGCCACGGCGCAGATGCCCACATCCAAGGTCAAACTGGCGATAGCCAAGGTGCTCAAGGACGAGGGTTACATCGAGGGATTCGCGGTCGTGGGCGACGAGGCCAAGCCGCAGCTGGAGATTGCGCTGAAGTACTACGCCGGGCGACCGGTGATCGAGAAAATCGAGCGCGTGTCGAAGCCGGGCTTGCGCATTTACAAGGGCAAAGACGATATCCCGCGCGTCATGAACGGGCTCGGAATCGCCATCGTCTCGACCTCGCACGGAGTCATGACCGATCGCAAGGCGCGCGCTACCGGCGTCGGCGGCGAAGTGCTGTGCATCGTCGCGTGACGGAGAGAAGAACATGTCCCGCATAGGCAACAACCCGATCAAGCTGCCGCCCAAGGTCGAAGTGACCGTCGGCCCCGGTGCGATCTCGGTCAAGGGTCCGCTCGGAACGCTGTCGCGCCAGTTCGGCACGGCGATCACCGTTCACAAGGATGGCGACACGCTGGTGTTCAAAACGGAAAGCGTGGAAGCGAATGCGATGCACGGCACCTTGCGTGCACTGGTCGCGAACATGGTCAAGGGCGTGACCGACGGCTACGAAAAGAAGCTCGCGCTGGTCGGCGTGGGATATCGCGCACAAGCCGCGGGCGACAAGCTCAATCTGTCGCTGGGCTTTTCGCATCCGGTCGTGCACAACATGCCGAAGGGCGTGAAGGTGGAAACGCCGGTGCAGACGGAGATCGTGATCAAGGGCATCGACAAGCAGCAGGTCGGGCAGGTCGCGGCCGAGATTCGCGCCTACCGCCCGCCCGAGCCCTACAAAGGCAAAGGTGTTCGCTACGTTGGCGAACGCGTTGTGATCAAAGAGACGAAGAAGAAATAAGTTATCGGCCAAGTAAAAACCTACTTTTGGCCGGCGAAATTTTATCTTGAATCGCCGGCGAAGCCGGACGATTCAAGATGGTAAAGGCTGGAAAGAACAGGGGTCGGAAATGAACAAGAAAGACGCTCGTGTCCGCCGCGCCCGCAAAACCCGGGCGCGCATTGCCGAGCAGCGCGCCAACCGGCTGGTTGTCAGCCGCTCGAACTGTCACATCTACGCGCAGATCATCGCGCCGTCGGGTGACAAGGTGCTGACCAGTGCGTCGACGCTGGAAGCGGACGTCCGCAAGGACGTCAAGAACGGCGGCAACAAGGCTGCAGCAGCGGCGGTCGGCAAGCGCATTGCCGAAAAGGCGAAGCAGCTCGGTATCGAGGCGGTTGCATTCGACCGTTCGGGATTCAAGTATCACGGTCGCGTGCAGGCGCTGGCCGACGCGGCCCGTGAGGGCGGTCTTAAGTTCTAGCGCTCGCGACAGAGATCAACAGGAACGAACATGGCAAAGCCGATGGGCAGGCAGCAGGGCAGGCAGCAGCAGGATGATCGCGGCGATGGCCTGCGCGAAAAGATGATCGCTATCAACCGCGTCACCAAGGTGGTGAAGGGCGGACGCATTCTGGCGTTCGCGGCGCTGACCGTGGTCGGCGACGGCGATGGCCGCGTCGGCATCGGCAAGGGCAAGGCCAAGGAAGTCCCGGTCGCGGTGCAGAAGGCGATGGAAGAAGCGCGGCGCCGGATGATCAAGGTGCGCTTGAAGAACGGCTCGCTGCACCATGCCGTCATCGGACGTCACGGTGCGACCAAAGTCTTCATGCAGCCTGCGTCGGAAGGAACCGGGATCATTGCAGGAGGTCCGATGCGTGCGGTGTTCGATGTGGTCGGAGTGACCAACATCCTCGCCAAGTGCCACGGCTCGACCAACCCCTACAACATCGTTCGCGCGACGCTGAATGCGCTCGAGCGCTGCAACGCGCCGGCGGAGATCGCCGCCAAGCGCGGTTTGACGATCGAGCAATTGACGGAGGCGTGAGCATGGCCGGCGAAAAGAAAAGCGGAACCGTCCAGGTCACGTTGGTGCGTGGATTGATGGGCAAGAAGCCCGACCATCGCGCTACCGTGCGCGGGCTGGGACTCAAGTGGCGCATGCACACGGTCGAAGTCGAGGACACGCCGCAGACGCGCGGCATGATCAACAAGATCAGCTACATGCTTCGGGTCACCGAAGCGAAGGGCTGAAGGACACGACGATGCGATTGAACACCATCAAGCCGGCCGCCGGCAGCAAGAAGGCGAAGCGCCGTGTCGGGCGAGGCATCGGCTCGGGTCTGGGCAAGACCGCGGGACGCGGCCACAAGGGGCAAAAATCGCGCTCGGGCGGCTTCCACAAGGTCGGCTTCGAAGGCGGTCAGATGCCGCTTCAGCGCCGCCTGCCCAAGCGTGGCTTCAAATCGCTCACGCGCGGCGACGCAGCCGAGGTGCGCCTTTCCGACTTGGGCAAGGTTCCGGTCGCGGATATCGATCTTCTGGCGCTCAAGGCGGCCGGGCTCGTACATCCGGGCGCCAAGACAGTGAAGGTGATCAAGACCGGCGAGATCAAGAAGGCCGTGAAGCTGACGGGCGTGCTTGCAACCAAGGGTGCCCGCGCGGCGATCGAAGCCGCCGGCGGCAGCATCGCCTGAGGCTGACGAGAACCAAGCGAACCTAAGCCCTAAACACAGGAACATTTTGGCCACCACCAATCCAGCGCAAAAGAGCGGCAACCGCTACGCAGACCTGAAAAAGCGTCTGCTGTTTCTGCTCGGCGCGCTCGTCGTCTATCGCATCGGAACGCATATCCCCGTGCCGGGGATCAACGCGTCGGTGCTGGATGAATTGTTCAAGTCGCAGCAGAACGGCATTCTCGGGTTGTTCAATGTATTTTCCGGCGGCGCGCTTTCCCGGTTTTCGATCTTCGCGCTGGGGATCATGCCCTACATCTCGGCGTCGATCATCATGCAGTTGTGCACCGTGGTCGTCCCCACGCTGGAAGCGCTCAAGAAAGAGGGCGAGTCCGGCCGCCGCAAGATCACGCAGTACACGCGCTACGCAACGCTGGGGCTCGCGTTCTTCCAGGGACTCGGGATCTCGATTGCTCTGGAAGGGCAGGCCGGGTTGGTCGTCGACCCGGGCCTCGCCTTCCGCGTCCTGTCGGCGATCACGCTGGTAACCGGGACGATGTTCCTGATGTGGCTGGGCGAGCAGATCACCGAACGCGGCTTGGGCAACGGGATCTCGCTGATCATCTTTGCCGGCATCGCCGCCGGCTTGCCGCGCGCCATCGGCCAGACCCTCGAGCAGCTCAACACGGGGGCGTATTCGATCCCCCTGGTGCTGGGCATCGTCGCGCTGGTCGTCGCAGTGACGGCATTCGTGGTCTACGTCGAGCGGGCGCTGCGCAAGATCCAGGTGAATTACGCCAAGCGCCAGGTCGGCAACAAGGTGTACGCCGGCCAGCAGTCGTTCCTGCCGCTCAAGCTCAACATGGCCGGCGTGATTCCGCCGATCTTCGCCTCGTCGATCATCCTCTTTCCGGCGACGCTGGCGCAGTGGTTCGGCACGGGCGAGAACACGATCTGGCTGCGCGACCTGGCGGCGACGCTTTCGCCGGGCCAGCCCGTGCACGAGATCCTGTACGCGGCCGCGATCATATTCTTCTGCTTCTTCTACACGGCGCTGCAGTACAACCCGAAGGAGACCGCCGAGAACCTCAAGAAGAGCGGCGCGTTCATCCCTGGGTACCGTCCCGGCGATCAGACCGCGAAGTACATCGAGAAGATAACCTTGCGTTTGACGCTCCTCGGCTCGATATATCTGGTTGTCGTGTGCTTCGTGCCGAACTTTCTCATCGCCTGGAAGAACGTCCCCTTCTACTTCGGCGGGACTTCGCTCCTGATCATCGTGGTCGTGACCATGGACTTCATGACCCAGGTACAGGCGTATGTGATGTCGCAGCAGTACGAGAGCCTGCTCAAGAAGGCGAACTTCAAGGGCGGATTACCGACGCGCTGATGTCGAAAGAAGAAACGATACAGATGCAGGGAGAGGTCCTGGAAACGCTGCCCAACGCGACGTTCCGGGTGAAGCTGGAGAACGGGCACGTGGTGCTTGGTCACATCTCCGGGAAGATGCGGATGCACTACATCAAGATTTTGCCGGGCGACAAGGTGACGGTGGACCTGACGCCGTACGACCTGTCACGGGCGCGGATCATTTTCCGCGCGAAGTAGGGCTGGGGACGAAAATTGGACCGCAGCGAAAGGAAAAGCAATGAAAGTATTGGCTTCAGTGAAGAAAATCTGCCGCAACTGCAAGATCATCCGGCGCAACGGGGTCGTGCGAGTGATTTGCACCGATCCGCGCCACAAGCAGCGGCAAGGCTAACGGAAACGAACGGATAGGGTAAGCACATGGCCCGTATTGCAGGCGTCAACATTCCGAATCACCAGCATGCCGAAATCGCGCTGACCGCGATTTACGGTATCGGCCGTCCGCGCGCGCGGATGATCTGCAAGGCCTCGGGTGTCGCGCCCGCGACCAAGATCAAGGATCTGACCGACGCGCAGATGGACAAGCTGCGCGAGCTCGTGGGCAGGTACACGGTCGAGGGCGATCTTCGCCGCGAAGTGACCATGAGCATCAAGCGGCTTATGGACCTCGGCTGCTATCGGGGCGTGCGCCACCGCAAGGGCTTGCCCGTCCGCGGCCAGCGGACGCGCACCAACGCACGGACACGCAAGGGACCGAAGAAGGCACGGCAGGCGACAGCTTCGCGTGGCGCGAAGCCCGCGAGCAGCCCCGCCGCCAAGCCGGCAGCGAAGTAAAGAAGCCGCCGATCAAGGATTGAGGACATAGGGAACTAGCGAATGGCACAGGCACCGACCAAGACCGTCACGCGGACGCGCAAGAAGGTCAAGAAGAACATCTCCGAAGGCATTGCGCATATCCACGCGTCGTTCAACAACACGATCATCACCATCACCGATCGTCAGGGAAACGCATTGTCCTGGGCGACTTCGGGCGGCGCCGGTTTCAAGGGCTCGCGCAAGTCGACCCCGTTCGCCGCGCAGGTTGCCGCCGAGTCGGCGGGCAAGGCGGCGCAGGAGTGCGGGGTCAAGAACCTCGAGGTGAGGATCAAGGGACCGGGGCCCGGCCGCGAGTCTGCGGTGCGCGCCCTGAATGCGCTCGGGCTCAAGATCACCAGCATTTCGGATGTGACCCCGGTGCCGCATAACGGCTGCCGGCCGCCGAAGCGCCGGCGTATCTGACCACCATTTAATTTGACGGAATAGAACCATGGCTCGATATACCGGACCGAAATGCAAGCTGGCGCGAAGGGAAGGGACCGACCTCTTCCTGAAGAGCGCGCGTCGATCGCTCGACTCGAAGTGCAAGCTCGATTCCAAGCCGGGGCAGCATGGCGTGAAATCCGGCATGCGCCAGTCGGACTACGGCAATCAGCTGCGCGAGAAGCAGAAATTGCGCCGGACCTACGGCATTCTCGAGCGCCAGTTCCGTCGTTACTTCACCATGGCCGCGCAGCACAAGGGCTCGACCGGTTCGAACCTGCTGCAGCTGCTGGAATCGCGGCTGGACAACGTCGTCTATCGCATGGGCTTCGGCTCGACGCGCGCCGAGGCGCGCCAGTTGGTCTCGCATCGTGCGCTGACGATCAACGGCAAGGTCGTCAACATTCCGTCGGCGCTGGTCAAGGCAGGCGACACGATCGCGGTGAAGGAAGGTGCCAAGACCCAGCTACGTATCGTCGACGCGCTGCAACTCGCGGAGAAAATCGGCTTTCCGTCGTGGGTCCAGGTCGACATCGCCAAGATGACGGGCATGTTCAAGGGTGCGCCGGACCGCTCCGAATTTGGTCAGGACATCAACGAAAGTCTTGTCGTCGAGCTCTACTCTAAGTAACTGGCGCGCTTTTTCCCAGGGCTTCGCCAGAGTTTTGACCGGGTTTCGCTTTAAGGACTCCGTATGCAGAGCAACGCTTTCTTGAAACCGCGCATCATCGATGTGCAAAGCACGTCGCCGTTCCACGCCAAGGTGGTGATGGAGCCGTTCGAGCGTGGCTATGGCCACACGCTCGGCAACGCGCTTCGCCGCGTTCTTCTTTCGTCGATGCCGGGCTATGCGCCCACCGAAGTGAAGATCACCGGCGTGCTGCACGAGTACTCCGCGCTCGATGGCGTGCAGGAAGACGTCGTCGACGTGCTGCTGAATCTCAAGGGCGTGGTGCTCAAGTTGCACAATCGCGACCATGTCACGCTGAAGCTCGCCAAGACCGGCGAGGGTCCCGTGACGGCCGCCGACATTGAGCCGAACCACGACGTCGAGATCATCAATCCCGAGCACCTGATCGCCCACCTCACCGCGGGCGGCAAGATCGAGATGGAAATCAAGGTCGAAAAGGGTCGCGGCTATCAGCCGGCGACGGTCCGCATCAAGCCCGATGGCGGCCGCAGCATCGGCAACATATTGCTCGATGCGTCGTTCTCGCCGGTGCGCCGCGTCAGCTATTCGGTCGAGAGCGCGCGCGTCGAGCAGCGCACCGACCTGGACAAGCTGGTGATGGACATCGAGACCAATGGCGTGATCGAGCCGGAGCAGGCGATCCGCTACGCGGCCAGCATTCTGGTCGAGCAACTCGGCGTCTTCGCCGATCTGAAGGGCACCGAAGCGCCGATCGAGCAGCGCTCGATGCCGCAGGTCGATCCGATCCTGTTGCGCCCGGTCGACGACCTGGAGCTGACGGTGCGCTCCGCCAACTGCCTCAAGGCGGAGAACATCTACTACATCGGCGACCTGATCCAGCGCACCGAGACCGAATTGCTGAAAACGCCGAATCTCGGCCGCAAGTCGCTCAACGAGATCAAGGAAGTGCTGGCCACGCGCGGGTTGTCGCTGGGAATGAAGCTCGAGAACTGGCCGCCCGCGAACCTGGATCGGCCGTAAGGTAAAATCATGCGTCACCGCCACGGATTGCGTAAGCTCAACCGCACCAGCAGCCATCGCCTGGCGATGCTGCGGAACATGACCAACTCGCTGCTTACGCACGAAGTCATCAAGACGACGTTGCCCAAAGCGAAGGAGCTGCGCCGCGTCGCCGAGCCGATGATCACGCTTGGCAAGACGCCGACGCTGGCCAACCGCCGCCTCGCGTTCGATCGCCTGCGCGATCGCGATGTCGTCACCAAGCTGTTCGAGGAGCTCGGACCCCGATATAGCGCGCGGCCGGGAGGCTATCTGCGGATCCTGAAGTTCGGTTTTCGCATCGGCGATAACGCGCCGATGGCGCTCGTCGAGCTGATGGATCGGCCGGAGCCGGGCGCCACGCCGGAAGGCGAGAGCGCAGGGAGTGCCAAGGAAGGAAAACCTGCGAAAGCCGCGAAGCCCCCAAAGGCCGCCAAGGTCGCGAAAACCGCCAAGACACCGAAGGCCGTCAAACCGCCGAAAGCGGCCGCTTCAGGCAAGAAAGCGAAGGCCGAGAAGGGCGCCAAAGCTGCGGCTTAGCCTCACACGCTTCAAGCAATCGACCGGGCCCCGGAGGCCCGGTTTTTTTCGGCCGGGCGATAACGCTCGCGTAACATGACGTCATGGCAGGCACCATTCTGGTCACCGGTGGCGCGGGATACATTGGCTCGCATATCGTCGTCGAGCTTGCGAGTGCGGGCTACACCCCGATGATCGTCGATAATTTCTCGACCAGTTCGCCATCGGTGTTGCCGGCGCTGCGCCGCCTTACCGTGCAACCGATTCCCTGCGTCATCGGCGACGTCCGTGACCGGGCATCGATGATGCGACTATTCGCGGAGCACGCCATTTCCGCCGTCATCCATTGCGCGGGCCTGAAGGCCGTCGGAGAAGGCGAGGCGCGTCCGATCGCGTACTACGACAATAATGTCGGCGGCGCGATCGTGCTCGCCGAAGCGATGGCCGTCGCGGGTGTGAAGACGCTTGTGTTCAGCTCATCCGCAACCGTCTACGGACAGCCGGACCGGAATCCGGTGAATGAGAACGCGCCCTTGCGTACTGCAAGCGTGTACGGCCGCACCAAGCGGATGGTCGAGCAGATCTTCGAAGACATGGCGTCGTCCGACGCGCAGTGGTCCATCGCGTTGCTTCGCTACTTCAACCCGGCGGGCGCGCATTCGTCGGGAGAGATTGGCGAGTCGCCGTCCGCGACGCCGAACAACCTGGTGCCCACCCTCGCGCAAGTGGCTGCGTCCGACGCGGCCGAGATTGCAATCTATGGCAATGATTGGCCTACGCCGGACGGTACCGGGGTCCGGGACTACGTGCACGTCATGGATCTCGCCGCCGGACACGTCGCCGCGATGGCGCATCTGAAGCGCGCAGCCGGAGTAACGACGCTCAACCTCGGCACCGGTCGGGGCCACTCCGTGCTCGAGGTCGTCGCCGCATTCGAGCGCGCGCGTGGGCGACCGATTGCACGCCGCATTGCGCCGCGCCGCGCCGGAGATGTCGCTATCTGTTACGCCGATCCGACCCGCGCAGAGCAGCTTCTTGGATGGCACGCCGCGCGCGATCTCGATGCCATCTGCGCCGACGCATGGCGCTGGCAGGTCAACCGGCGCTAGCTCGGCGTTATTTCATCCCGTCGATGGAACGTTTTTACACTGCGCACAACCGCTTCGACGCGTATCTCGTCCTGCACCGACTGCAGCAGGCCGGCATCGCCGCGCACATCTTCAACGAGCACATGTCGAGCATCGTCGGCGAGGTCCCGCCGGACGTGGCTCAACCGCAGGTCTGGCTCGAAGACGCGCGGGACCGGCCGCGCGCCAATGCCGCGCTTGCGGCGTTGCGATTCGACCGGGCGCAAACCGGCAGTGTATTCTGCCGCGCGTGCAAGGAGGAGAATCCTGCCAGCTTCGATTTGTGCTGGCATTGCGGAGCAGACTTGTCGCTGCGTTGATCGGCCGCGCGAACCACATCTCGCGGCGCAATGAACCCCGCGCGGCAGTAGTTACTTGGGGTCGGGCGGCTCGTCGCGATCATCGATCGCGTCAAGTAAGGCGCGACCTCGCGCTTCCGCTCCGGGATTCGGCATCGGCTGCGATCTGGATGCGAGCTCGCGGCGCCGCAGGATCGTCCACCACAGAGCGCCGCCGCCCGCGAGCAGCGCGAACGGTCCGAGCCACAACAGCCACGTGGTGCGCTTGAGCGGCGGATCGTAGAGAACGAAATCCCCGTAGCGCGCGACGAGGTAGGCACGAATTTCATCATCGCTCTTGCCTGCTGTCGCGAGCTCGCGCACTTCGCCACGCAAATCTTCCGCCAGCGATGCGTTGGAGTCGGCGAGCGTCTGGTTCTGGCAGACCAGGCAACGCAGCTCGCTTTCGAGCTTCTTGAGGCGACCGTCGAACACGTCCGACGGGATATCCATCTTGGTCGCGGCCGCCCCGAGCGAGAATGCAGCCAACACCGCTAACGCGACGCCTCGTGCGAGTCGTGCAGCAGGCATCATTTCTGCAGCTCGCGCACCATCGGCAGGATCTTGTTCTGCAGCGCTTCGACGCTCAAGGGTCCGATCTGCTTGTAGCGGACGATGCCCGATCGGTCGATGACAAACGTTTCCGGCACACCATAGACGCCGTAGTCGATGCCGACGCGTCCGTCCTGGTCGACGATAGACGCCGTATACGGATCGCCGTTCTGCGAGAGCCAGGCGCGGGCGTCGTCAGGCTTGTCCTTGTAGTCGAGACCGTAGACCGGAACGAGATTCGCCTGTGCGAGCTGCAGCAGCAACGGGTGCTCGACGCGGCACGAGACACACCACGACGCCCAGACGTTGAGAAGCCAGACCTTGCCCTTGAGCTCCGCGGTGGAAAGCGGCTTGTCGCCGTGAATCTGCGGCAGCGTGAAGGAAGGCGCGGGCTTGTCGATCAGCGGCGATGGAACCTCGCGCGGATCGCGGCCCAATCCGATCCAGAGGAACGCCACCAGCACCACGAAAATGGCCAGTGGAATCGACCAGCGTATCGTTTTCATTGCGCGTTCATCGCGAGTTCACCTTGTGCCCGCCTTCAATCCGCGCCAGCGTGGGCGGCACCGCCGAACAACCGGGCGGCGCGGGTCCTGAGTGCGAGGCGGTAACGTCGATCCGACACCGCGAGAAATCCGCCGAGCGCCATCAGGAACGCGCCGATCCAGATCCAGTCCACGAACGGCTTGAGGTAGATGCGTATGCCCCACGGTCCATCGAAGGTGCTCGCGTCGGCGCTGACCGGTTCACCGAGCGACACGTAGCGGTCGCCAAAAAAACCGCTGTCGATGGCGGCGATAGTCATCGCCTGTCCCGAGGCATTATAGATGCGCTTCTCCGGCGCCAGCGTCTCGATCAACCGTCCGTCCTTGCGCACTTCGACCGACCCGGTGAGCGCGCGGTAGTTGGGTCCCGGATGCGGCGTCACACCGGCGAACTTGAAATCGTAGCCGCCGAGCGCGACGCTCTCGCCGACGTCGAGGCGAACGTCCTTCTCGACCTCGTAGCCCTTGACCAGCGTCACTCCGATGATGAACACGCCCACACCGAGATGCGCGAGCACCATCCCGTAATAGGATGGAGAGTTGGCGCGAAGCTTCGCCAGCAATCCAGACCGTGGCGACGCCGACAAGCGTTGCCGCAGATTGACGACCGTGCTGGCAAAGATCCAGAACGCGAGGAAGAGTCCGAAGGCGACGAGCAGCGACCAGCGCCCCAGAAGGAATGGCGCAACGAGCGCGGTGGCGACCGCGACTCCCAGCGCCCACCGCAGACGCGTTGCGAGATCGGGCAATGGTGCGTGCGTCCAGCGCGCGAGTGGTCCCACACCCATGAGAAACGCCGCCGGCGCCATCAGCGGATAAAACACCGTGTCGAAGTACGGCGGCCCAACCGAAATCTTGCCCAGGTTCAACGCGTCGAGAAACAGCGGATACAGCGTGCCGAGCAATACGCTTGCCAGAGCCACGATGAGCAGGATGTTGTTGGCCAGCAGCATCGACTCGCGCGACACCAGATCGAACGAGCCGCCCAGTCCGACCTTGCCCGCGCGATACGCAAACAGTGCCAGTGAGCCGCCGATGACAATCGCCAGGAAGATGAGGATGAAAACGCCGCGCGCCGGATCGGTGGCAAACGCGTGCACCGACGTCAGCACGCCGGATCGAACCAGAAAGGTCCCCAGGAGCGACAGAGAAAAGGCGACGATCGCGAGCAGGACGGTCCAGCTTTTGAATGCGCCGCGCTTTTCGGTGACTGCGAGCGAATGAATCAGCGCGGTCCCGGTAAGCCACGGCATGAATGACGCATTCTCGACCGGATCCCAGAACCACCATCCGCCCCAGCCCAGCGTGTAGTACGCCCAGGCGCTTCCCAGCGCGATGCCGACGGTGAGAAACGACCACGCGACCGTCGTCCACGGGCGCGACCAGCGCGCCCACGTCGCATCGAGGCGGCCGCCCAGCAACGCGGCGATCGCGAACGAGAAGGCGACCGAGAAACCGACGTAGCCCATGTAGAGCAGCGGCGGATGGAAGACCATGCCGGGGTCCTGCAGCAGCGGATTGAGGTCGCGCCCCTCGGCGGCAGCGGGAACCAGACGCTCGAACGGGTTCGACGTAAAGAGCAGGAACAGCAGAAAGCCGGCGCTGACGAGGCCCATCACCGAAATCACCCTGGCGAGCATCGGCGCCGGCAGATTGCGCGAGAACAGCGTCACCGCAAAGGTCCATCCGCCAAGCATCAGCGTCCAGAGCAAGAGCGAGCCCTCGTGCGAGCCCCAGGTCGCGGCCACGCGATAGTGCAGCGGCAGCTCGGAATTGGAATTGGTGGCAACGTTCTGCACCGAAAAATCGTTGGCGACGAACGACCATACGAGACAACCGAACGCCAGCGCGACGAGGAGGAACTGCGCGCGCGCGGCCGGCCGCGCGAGCGCCATCAGTCGCGGCTCGCGCATCGCCGCGCCGAGCATCGGCAAGGTGCCCTGGATGAGCGCGGTGAGCAGGGCGAGGATCAATGCGAAATGGCCGAGCTCCGGAATCATCGCTCGACCTTCGTTTCCTGGTGCAGGCTTTTCATGGTCATTCCCTTGCGCGCCGTGTCGATGGCATCTTTCGCTTGCGGCGGCATGTAGTTTGCATCGTGCTTGGCGAGCACTTCGCTGGCGTGAAAGACGCCGTCGGGCCCGAGCGTACCTTGCGCGACGACACCTTTGCCTTCCTTGAACAAGTCGGGGAGAAGCCCGGTGTAGGAAACCGGTATTGTCTGCGCGGTGTCGGTCACGCGAAAGTGGACCGTCAGGCTGTTCGGCTCGCGGGCGAGGCTTCCGCTCTCGACCATGCCGCCGACGCGAAACGGCCGTCCTTGCGGAGCCTCGTGGGCCGCGATCTGGCTCGGTGTGAAAAAGAACACAAGATTCGACTGGAATGCGGAGAGCACCAGCGCGGCCGCGATGCCCAACAGGCAAAGTCCGGCAACGATCCACGCCAAGCGTTGGCTGCGCGGCTTCATTGCGTGTCGTCGGGCAGCACGATCGCGCGTTCCGATCCGGACATGGGCTTCATCGCCGCACGCAACCGAGCGCGGACGGCAATGATTTCAACCGCGACCGCGATCGCGGCGAGGGCATACGACGTCCACACGTAGAAGCCGTAGCCTCCCATGGCCAGAAATGCGACCCAGCCGTCTTGCTTCATCGTGTGCGCGGCATCATCTCGCCGATCCAGCCGGTATTCTTTTCGCGCTCGGCGATGATCGCCTGCACCCGCAGCAGGGTGATCGCAATGGCATAGAACCACGCTGCGAATGCCATGACCAGCATGCCGGTCAACATCGTCACCGCCATGGTCGGAGCCGAGGTCAGGCTCACCGACGCGCCCTGATGCAGCGTGTTCCACCACTTGACCGAGAAATAGATGATGGGAACGTTGACCACGCCGACCAGCGCCAGCACCGCGCTGGCGCGATCGGCGCGCCTCGGGTCGTCGATGGCGTTGCGCAGGGCCATGTAGCCGAAATAAAGGAAAAGCAGGATCAGCTCGGACGTCATGCGCGCGTCCCACGCCCAGTACGTGCCCCACGCCGGCTTGCCCCACAGCGCTCCGGTGACCAGCGCGAGAAAGGTGAACATTGCGCCGGTAGGCGCCAGCGCCTGCGCCAGCATCGCCGCAAGCCGTGTGTTGAAGGTGAGCGATACGGCGCACCAGAACGCCATGACGACATAGATGAACATCGACATCCACGCCGCGGGCACATGGATGAAAATGATACGGTAGGCATCGCCTTGTTGCGCGTCGGTCGGGGCGACAAAGAGTCCGATCCAAAGTCCTGCCGCGGCGAGGACTGCCGCGGCAGCGCCGAACCACGGAACCAGGCGACGCGCCAGCGGAAAGAACGACGCCGGCGATGCGAGCTTGAACCACGCGATCGAGCTCATGGACCTCATCGACCTTTCAATCCAGGGCGATCCGTACAGCGGCCGCCGCTGCAAGCGGCGCGCCGACCATTGCCACCAACAACGACGCGGTGAGCAGAGCAAGCTGCGGACCCGCGCCCAAGCCCGCGCGCATTGTCTCGATCGAACCCGCGCCGAAGATCAGTATGGGAACGTAAAGCGGCAGAATCAGCAGCGCGAGCAAGCCGCCGCCCGAACGCAGCCCCAGCGTGAGCGCGGCGCCGATCGCGCCCAGCAGCGACAAGGTCGGGGTGCCGATCAGCAATCCGAGCGCCAGCAACCATCCCTCGTCGCGGGTCAGTCCGAATTGCGCGGCGAGGAGCGGAGAGACAAGCACGAGCGGGAGTCCGGTGGAGATCCAATGCGCCGCTATTTTACCGGAGATCAGCGCCGGCAGCGGCAGTGTGGATAGCGCGAGCTGTTCCAGGCTGCCATCGGCGAAATCGGTCGCAAAAATGCGCGGCAGCGACAAAAGCGATGCCAGCAACGCGGCGACCCACAGCACGCCCGGTCCCAGCACGCGCAGGAGCACGGTTTCCGCGCCGACCGCCAAAGGAAAAAGCGTCACTACGATCACATAGAACAGCAGTTGTACACCGAGCTCGCTCCGGGATCGCATTGCCAGTCGGAGATCGCGCATCGTCGACCATGCGAAGCCGCGGAGCGCGCTCGAGTCGCGCGTCTCTTCTTTGCCCATGACCTCGACAGACGTCATGGCGGCGCCGCTCAGAGCTCGAGCCTTCGCGTTGCGCCCGGCGGCAACGCAAGCGGTTGATGCGTGGCGATGACGGCGACGCCTTGTTCGGCCAGGTGTGCGTTGATGCGCTTCTCCAGGGTCGCTATGCCCGGCGCGTCGAGCGCAGTCGCCGGCTCATCGAGCACCCACAAACGTTGGCGGGCGAGATTCATACGGGCGAGCGAAACGCGGCGGCGTTGACCTTGCGACAGCACGCGCGCGGCGATGTCGCCGTAGCGGCCGAGCGACCATTCGTCGAGCGCGTTGCGAACTGTCTCGCGGTTCGCTTGCGCACCGTGCAACGCGGTGAGCGATAGAAGGTTCTCTGCCGCGGAAAATTCATCCTTGAGGGCGGTGGCGTGCCCAATGTAGAGCGTTGCCGCCCTGAGAATGGGGTCGAATGCGGCGACGGGCTCGCCTCGCCACGACAGCCGGCCGAAGTGTGGCTGCGTCAGCCCAGCCACCATGCGCAGCAGAGTCGTCTTGCCGCAGCCATTGGCGCCGGTCACGAGCAACGCCTGACCGC
>OCZU010000743.1_pt1 | contig 21874 bp, 17 predicted proteins | sample 1539001 | NCBI WGS metagenome assembly OCZU01 (sample SAMEA3539306, study PRJEB22396) | soil metagenome | biome: tundra; feature: field; material: soil | place: USA | collected 2010-05 | depth 0.15 m | reverse complement strand
GCCGCCGGCGCCGCGCCGATCGGCAATATGTTACGCACCGTCAACAGGAACGGCGTGTGCTGATGCATGGACGCGGCCTGAAATACGGATCCCTCGACCTCAATATGGGTATTTTCGGCGATGTCCGGCGGAAACTCCGACCAGCCGACCAACTGCAAATCATTGGCCGGCAAGCAGAGGTGGCTGTTGGCCGGCGCGTAAATGTAGGCGGTTTTGTCCAAACTCAAAACGGGGACACGGTCGATCCCATCGCCGGCCGGATAGCTGCGAAAGTGTATCGTGCCGACCAAGGTGTGCTTGAACGGCTGTTCGAACAGACACGCCCCGCTGCCGAACACACAACCCGAGAGCGCGATGCAACTGGCTATGGCGATCAATGCCGGTGTTCTCATGAGAGGCGCTCCGTAAGTGAAACGATCCATCGTCTGGCATGGCACCGACCCGAACATTGCTGGCGGCACGCAGCGGTGCTATACACGCGCAATAATACGAGGAGTAGTCCCTCTTGGATCGAATTTGGCTGAAGAATTATCCGGCTGGCGTGCCCGCGGACATCGATCCGGGCGAGTATTCATCCCTCACGGCGCTGATCGAGGCAGCCTGTGCGAAGTATCAGCACGCGCCGGCCTACACCAACATGGGCATGACCTTGACCTATGCGCAACTCGATGAATTGAGCCGCGCATTCGCGGCCTGGTTGCAGCAAAAATCCGGACTCGTCGGTGGTGATCGCGTCGCACTCATGATGCCGAACATTCTGCAGTATCCGATCGCGCTGTTCGGCGCCCTGCGGGCCGGCATGGTCGTCGTCAATACCAATCCGCTGTACACGCAGCGCGAACTCGAATATCAATTGGCGGATTCCGGCGCAAAGGCCATCGTCATTCTCGAGAACTTCGCACACGTGCTACAAGCCGTCTTGCCGTGCACGAACGTGAGGAAGGTCATAGTGACGGGTGTCGGCGACTTGTTGGGATTTCCGCGCGGACCGATCGTGAACTTCGTGCTGCGGCACGTGCGCAAACAAGTGCCGCCATGGAATATTCCGGACTCGCTGCGCTTCAAGAGCGCGTTGTCGTCGGGCTTGGGGCTCAAACTGGGCCCGGTGAGCGTGACTCCGCAAGACGCCGCTTTCCTGCAATACACCGGTGGCACGACCGGGGTGGCGAAGGCTGCGCTGCTCACACATCGAAACATGGTGTCGAATTTGCTGCAGGCCTCCGCCTGGATCAAGCCCGCGGTACCCAAGGCGGTCTCACTGGTCGTCATCACGGCGCTGCCGCTCTACCATATCTTCTCGTTGACCGCGAATTGCTTCTTGTTCACGCACCTCGGTGCGCAAAATGTCTTGATAACCAATCCGCGCGATTTCAAGGGCTTCGTCGCCGAGCTCAGGAAACACCGGTTCTTCTTCTTCAGCGGTGTCAATACGCTGTACAACGCGCTGCTGAACACCGCGGGCTTCGAGACCGTCGATTTCAGCGCATTGAAAATCAGCTTGGGAGGCGGCATGGCGGTGCAGGCGGTGGTCGCGGCGCGCTGGAAGGCGGTGACCGGATGCATTCTGACCCAAGCCTGGGGATTGACGGAAACGTCTCCCGCCGCTTGCATCAATCCGATCGGCACGGATTTCAACGGCTCGATCGGACTGCCGATTTCTTCGACTGAAATTTCGATTCGCTCCGACGACGGCACTGAACTCGGAGTCGACGCAGTCGGCGAAATCTGCGTGCGCGGGCCGCAGGTGACGGACGGCTATTGGAATCGGCCCGACGAAACGGAGAAAGTATTCTTCAACGATTGGCTGCGCACGGGCGACATCGGGCGCATCGATGGCGGCGGCTTCGTCTATATCGAGGACCGCAAGAAAGACATGATTCTGGTTTCCGGCTTCAACGTCTATCCCAACGAAGTCGAGGGCGTCGCCGTGGAACACGCCGGCGTGCTCGAAGCCGCGGCGGTCGCGGAACCCGACGCGAACTCCGGCGAAGCCGTCGCACTGTTCGTCGTCAAAAGAAACCCTGAGCTCACGGCGGCCGAACTGATCGCGCACTGTCGGAACGAGCTCACCGGCTACAAAGTACCGAAACACATCTATTTTCGCGCCGAACTTCCCAAGTCAAACGTCGGCAAGATCTTGCGCCGCTCGCTGCGCGATGAATTGCGGGACGCCGCGGCGGCACCGGCCGCGGCGCCGCCGGACTCCGCGATTCCAGCCGACACCGCGCCCTCACCGACCCCATAGCCGCCGACGACCCCGGTCGCTCTTGAGGAACCTCAGCTCAACATATAGCCGCGCACCGTGTCCACGAGCACTGCGACGCTCTCGGGGTCGACATCGGGCGTAATGCCGTGGCCCAGATTGAACACGTGTCCGACGCCGGGCCCGAAGCTGTCGAGTACACGCAAGGTCTCGCTGCGCAGCGTTTCGGGCGATGCGAACAGTGCTGAAGGATCGAGATTGCCCTGCAGAGCAACCCGGCCGCCGACGAGCTCTCGCGCGTTCGCGAGATCGGTGGTCCAGTCCACGCCGACCGCGTCGCAGCCTATACGTGCGATTTTGGGCAGCCAGGCGCCGCCGCCCTTCGTGAATACGATGGAAGGCACGATGCGCTGTTCAGCTTTGCGCGCGAGTTGGTCGACTATCTGCGCCATGTAGTGCAGCGAGAACTCCTCGTATTGCTTCGGAGTCAGGACACCGCCCCAGGTGTCGAACACCATGACCGCCTGGGCGCCGGCGGCTATCTGCGCGTTCAGATACAGTATCGTCGCGCGCGCGAGCACATCGAGCAGACGATGCAAGAGATGCGGCGCCTCGTACATCATGCGCTTGATCTGCCCGAATGTTTTGCTGCCGCCGCCTTCCACCATATAGGTCGCCACGGTCCAAGGACTGCCGGCGAATCCGATCAAGGGCACGCGTCCAGCCAATTCGCGGCGAATCAGCGAGACGGCGTCGACGACGTACTTCAATTCATGGCCGGGATCCGGAATCGGCAGGTTGTCGATATCGGCGGCGGTGCGCACGGGCCGCTGGAAAGTCGGACCCTCGCCCGCTTCGAATTCCAATCCCAAATTCATGGCGTGCGGAATCGTCAGAATATCCGAGAACAATATCGCCGCGTCCAGCGGATAGCGATCGATGGGCTGCAGCGTCACTTCACAGGCGATCTCGGGATTCATGCACATCGCCAAAAAATTCCCGGCACGCTTGCGCGTCGCCCGATACTCCGGCAAATAGCGCCCGGCCTGGCGCATGAGCCAAATCGGCCGGCGCGGCGTCGGCTCGCGCAGCAGCGCGCGCAGCAGCAAGTCGTTCTTCAGGGTTTTGCTTTTGATCGTGGCGATCATGTTTTTTCGTTGGGATCGAACAGCCGGCCGTGTTCCAAAATGGCGTAGCGGTCAGTCATGCCGGCGATGTAGTCGGCGACCGCCCGTGCCCGGCCGGCGGGCCCCTGGACCGCCTCCCGCCGTGAACCCGTCGCCCGATGCTCGTCGGGCATCAGGCCGGGATCCGCGAACAGCGCATCGAACAACTCCCGCACGACGCGCCGCGCCTTCGAGGTCATGCGCTGCACTTTATAGTGCTTGTAGACGTGTTCCCGCAAAAATGTCTTCAAGCCCAGGTTCAATTCGCGGGTCGTCGCGCTGAATCCGATCAACGGTGCCGGATGCGCCCTGACCGCCTGGATCGAAGCGACACCGGCGGTACGCAGGCGCTCGGTGGACGAATCAATGAGGTCCGTGACGAGGTGATTGATCATGCGGCGCAGAATCTCATAGACGAGACGCCGGCCCGCGAGTTTCGGGTGCAGCGCGCGGACCTCGGCGTGGTATTCGGCAAATAAAGGCACCGCCAGCAGCTCGTCGACCGAGACGAGGCCGGCACGAATACCATCTTCGACGTCGTGGTTGTTGTAGGCGATCTCATCGGCGAAATTGGCGAGTTGCGCCTCGAGACCGGGCTGCTGGCGATTGATGAACCGTTCGCCCACGTCGCCGAGCTTGAGCGCGTTCTTCTGCGAGCAGTGCTTGAGAATTCCCTCGCGGCACTCGAAGCTCAGGTTCAGCCCGTCGAAATCGGCGTAGCGCTCCTCGAGTTCGTCGACGATGCGCAGCGATTGCAAATTGTGCTCGAAGCCGCCGAAATCCACCATGCATTCGTTCAACGCATCCTGTCCGGCATGTCCGAACGGCGTGTGGCCGAGATCGTGAGCGAGGCAAATCGCCTCCGACAACGCTTCGTTGAGGCGCAGGGCGCCGGCGATGGTCCGCGCGATCTGCGCAACTTCCAAAGAATGCGTGAGGCGCGTTCGATACAGGTCGCCCTCGTGATTGACGAACACCTGAGTCTTGTAGACCAGGCGGCGAAATGCCACGGAGTGCACGATGCGATCGCGATCGCGCTGATATTCCGACCGGTAAGCGGGCGGCGGTTCCGCATAGCGTCGCCCGCGCGATTGCGCATCGTGGGCGGCATAGGGCGCAAGGTTGCTCATTCGAAATACTCGGTCAGCGTCGCCTCGAGAGCGTTGCGGGCATAATCGCCGCTGACGATCGCGCCGCCTAGCCGTTCGAGCAGGACCAGGCGAACCGTGCCGGCCATTACCTTCTTGTCCATTTGCATGAGCTCCAGGGCGCGATTCCTGCCGATTCTCGGGCTCGCGGTCGGCAGTCCCGCCAGCCTCAAGAGTGCGCGCACGCGCTCGACGGCCTGCGCCTCGATCAGGCCGAGGCGGTTCGATAAATCCGTTGCGATCAGCATCCCGAGAGCGACCGCTTCGCCGTGCAAATACTCCCGGTACGCAGTGGCCGCCTCGATCGCATGCCCGAAGGTATGCCCGAAATTGAGTATCGCCCGGATGTCGTGTTCGCGCTCGTCGCGCGCGACCACCGACGCCTTGATCGCGCAGGACCGAGCGATCGCCCAGGTCAGCGCCTCGGGATCCCGCGCCAGTAGCTTCGGCACCCGCGATTCCAACCATTCGAACAAGTCCGGGTCGCAAATGAGGCCATATTTGATGACTTCGGCGAGGCCGGCGCGCAGCTCCCGATCGGGCAGCGTCGCGAGCGTATCGGTATCGGCGATCACCGCGACCGGTTGATAGAACGCGCCGATCAAATTTTTGCCACCCGGGTGATTTACCCCGGTCTTGCCGCCGACCGACGAGTCGACTTGGGCGAGCAAGGTCGTCGGGAATTGAGCGTAGGTGACGCCGCGTTGGTAGCAGGCCGCGGCGAATCCGGCGATGTCGCCGACCACACCGCCTCCGAGAGCGAGCACGGTCGCATCCCGATTGAGCCGATGCGCGACCAGCGCGTCGAATACCAGGCTCGCGGTCTGTAAGGTCTTATGTTGCTCGCCGTCCGCGAGGATGCACTCGGCGATGCGCCGGCCGGCGAGGCCCAAAGCCAAGCTTGCGGCATACAGCGGCGCAACGACCGAGTTGCTGACGATCAGCACCGCCTGGCCGGGGACTTCAGCGTCGAGCAAGTCGCGGCGCGCCAATAACGCGGGCCCGATGGATATCGGGTAGCGCGCATGGCCGACGTCGACGGTAATGGTTTGCACGGGGGCGATTATACGAAGCTTATGCCGGGGGGGGGTACGACGTTCATTGGCCGAGCAGGCTTTGTGCACGGCGCAGCTCGGAGTAAATTTCTTCGGCGACGAGCTGCACGCGCCTGCCATCGGTCGACACCGTGATGTCGGCAATTTCGGCGTACAGCTGTGCACGGCGCTGCATCAGCGTATCGAGCGTGCGTTCCGCATCGGTGTCGTTGAGCAGCGGCCGATGGCGCGCATGTCGCGTACGCTCGATTTGTTGGTCCACCGAGGTCTCCAGATAGACGACGACGCCGCGCTCGCTGAGCATCCGGCGGTTACCGGCCTCGATCACGGCACCGCCGCCGGTCGCGAGCACGATGCCCTCCATCTGCGTCAGACGGTCGATCGCCTCTTTCTCGCGCTGCCGGAAGCCCGCCTCACCCTCCTTCTCGAAGATAAATGCGATGTCGACGCCGGTTTTCGCCTCGATCTCCGCGTCGCTATCGTAAAAGTTGAGCCTGAACAGGCGGGCGAGCTGACGGCCGACCGCCGTTTTCCCGGAGCCCATCGGCCCGATCAGAAAAATGCTGCGCTTCGAGATCATGGTGGCCGCAGATCATAGTCTAGTCGACCAATGGGGCCTAAAAATTCGCCCTGGAATCGAAGCGGGAGCGGCGCCGCGCGCCGCTCCTCGACCGTCGCAGCCGCTCAATAAAGGGTCGAACCCTCGCGCAAGATCTTCGGCGTGATGAAGATCAACAGTTCGGTCTTGTTGTTGATGTCGATGGTGCTCTTGAACAGATTGCCCAACACCGGAATATCGGCGAGGAACGGTACCTTGTTGGCCGACTTGGATTTGGTCGTTTCCAAAATGCCGCCGAGAACCACGGTCTGCCCGTCGTTGACCAAAACTTGCGTTACGATCTGGCGAGTATCGATCGAAGGCACCGAGCCGCCGGTGGCGCTAGTCACGTTTGCACCCACCGTGTCGTCGCTGACGTCGATGTCCAATACGACGCGGTTGTCCGGCGTGATCAACGGCGTGACCTTGAGCGAGAGCACTGCATTCTTGAATTGGGTCGTCGTCGCGCCGCTGGACGCCGATTCCTGGTACGGAATCTCGACGCCCTGCATGATCGTCGCCTGCTTCTGGTTTGCCGTGATGACGCGCGGCGACGACACCGTTTCGCTCTTGCCGTCGTTTTGCGCCGCCGACAGCTCCAGGTCGAGCAGGTGGCTGCCGGAGAGCAGCGAGATGCCGATGCTGCCGTTCGTGTTCGAGGCGGGCAGATTGACTTGATAGCGATTGGCGAGCGGCGCCGAGGTCAGCAGCGAGCTGCCCGTCAGCGGCGTGGTGCCGGTCGACGAGCTGACGACCGTATCCGAAGCGGCGGAGGTGCCCGACACGGATAGCAAATTGTTGCCGGCCGAAGTGGCGGTGGTAACGCCCAGTCTTGCGCCGAGATCGCGCTCGAACGTGTCGCTGACGACGACGATTCGCGCTTCGATGAGCACCTGCCGGATCGGAATGTCGAGCAGCTGGACCATGCGGCGGATGTCCGCCAGGCGTTCGGCCGTATCGTGCACCATCAAGGTATTCGTGCGCTCGTCGACCGACACGCTGCCGCGCTCCGACAGCATCGATGATTTGCCGCCGCCGGCGGCGCCGCCGGTCGGTTTGATGAGCTTCAAGAGATCCGTGACCTTCGCATAATTGACTTGCAAGAACTCCGTGTGCACGGGTTCGAGTTCCTGGACGTCCCTGCGGGCCGTCAGTTCGGACTTCTCGCGCGCCGCGAGTTCCTCGGTCGGACCGATGATGATCACGTTGTCCTGGCGTCTCTTATCCAAGCCCTTGGTGCGCAACACGATGTCGAGCGCCTGATCCCATGGCACGTTTTGCAGGCGCAGCGTCAGGTTGCCGTTCACCGAGTCGCTGACGACGATGTTCTGGCCGCTGGTATCGGCCAACAACTGCAGCACCGAGCGCACGTCGATGTCCTGGAAGTTCAGCGTTAAGCGCTCGCCCGTGTATTCCTTTTTCTCTTCTGCCTGGGCTCGCTTCGTCGACGGCTTGATCTCCACCGTGTATTGGTTGTCGGACTGATAGGCGAGCTGTTCGAAGTCGCCCTGCGCCGTAATCACCAAGCGCGAGCTGTTCTCGATACGCAAGGCATCGACCGTTTGCACGGGCGTCGCGAAATCCATGACGTCATAGCGCCGCAACAGATTCTTAGGCATCAAGGTGTTGGCGAAGTCGACGACGATCTGATTGCCTTCCTGGCGGACATTGACCGGCGTACGCGGATCGCTGAGTTGGACGATCACGCGACCGGTGCCGTCCGAGCCCCGCCGAAAGTCGATCGTTTTGATCGCGCGTTCCGCGGCGGCCGCGGCTTGACCGGAGCTATTGCGCGCCGCTACGGCGGATTTCGCGACCGCATCGCCGGGTTGCGCGCCGAGCGTGATGAGAATGATGTTGCCGTCGACCTTGGTCGTATAGGGCATCAGATTGTCGACGTTCACGACGAGGCGCGTGCGCCCGTTGGCCTCGGCCGCAACCACCGTGTCCACGCCGCCCGAGCGCACGTCGATGCGACGTGAACTGACGTCGAGCGTCGTATTCATCAAGTCGAACGCGATGCGCGCCGGCTTGTCGATCGTAAACGGCAAGGGCTCCGGCGCGGGACCGCTCAATGTCAATTTGAGCTGAACCTGCTGGCCCGACAACGTCTGTACGTCGATCGCTTGCAGGCTGATCGGGTCCGCGGCTCGCGCCTGGAATGTGATGGAGGAGAGCGCGGCCAAAGTCACCGCCGCCATCGTCACCATCCGCTTTATGGATCTATTCATGCTTTAAGTCTCCCTGTGGCCTCAGTCGGCCAATGCCAACGAGGCCGGTCGCTCGATGTAGCCGCCGAGGCCATCCGGGATGATCTCGGTGATGCTAATTTTGCCGCCCGTAATGTCGGTGATCTTTCCGTCGTTCTGCCCGATGAAGTTGCCCGGTTGCACTTTATGGACCAGTCCGTCTTTAGATTGGACGAGCCCAAAAAAGCTCGATCCGACCTTGAAGGTACCGACCATCTTGAGCGTGTCGAGGGAAAATCCCTCGAGAAACTCTCGATTGCGCCGCGAGCTCGGGTGCAAATTCGACTGTCCCGTGGTTGGACCCACCGGCTGAAACGGCGAGCGCATGCCGTTGGCGTTGTACGTGAAAGTTTCGTAGGGCTTGACGTCGGGCAGCGCTTCGATGCGCCCGCCCGGCTTCTTCTTGCTCTCGGCGATCCATTTTTCCAAATCGGATTGGCCGCCTGAACAGCCGGCCACGAGAATCGTTCCGAGAACTGCGAGCAATACCGCGATTTGACCGGCGCCTCGCTTCACGTTGCACCTCCGACCTTCTTTTTCGCCGCCTTGTTGGCCGTTTCGGCATCCTCGATGTATCGATAAGTCTTCGCCGTGATATCCATAGTCAAGTTGTCGTAACCCGCGTCCTTACCCGTTCCCACCGGCTTGATCTCGATATCGTGCAGCGTCACGATGCGCGGCAACGCCGCGATGCCGCTCACGAAGCTGCCGAACTGGTGATAGCTGCCGACGAGTCGGATCTTGATGGGCAACTCGGCATAAAAGCCCTTGGTTTCCTCTTTCGCGGGCTGAAATAATTTTTCCTGCAACCCCGCGGAAAGACCCGTCTGCGAAATATCGACCAGAAGATTCGGGACCTCGGTCTTGCCCGGCAATTGCCGCAGCATCGCGCCGAAACTGCGCTCCATCTCGGCGAGCTGCGCCTTGTAGGCGTCGAGGTTGGCCGCACGCTGCTGCTTGGTTTCGAATTGCGCGCGCAGGTCTTGCTCGGCGGCTTCGGCTTTCTCGAGCTGCGGGCGATCGTCGCTCCAGACGAACATGTACCACGACAAGCCCGCGCACACGACGAATGTCAGCAGCACGAAGAAGCCTCGGACCGGCCACGGCCAGCGGCCCGGATCACGCGGATCGAGAGATTTCAATTGGTCGAGCAGGTTCATTTCCCGGCAACCTTTTTGGGTGTGATTGCGCCGCCGCTGTCGATGTCCACGCCGACGACGTTGGCGAACAACGTAAAGCTCGAGCCGCCGAACGGCGAGTCCTTGGCGGACTCGACGACCTGCAGCTGCGGATTATCCATCCACGCAGACCCGTCGATGTTGCGCATGAATGACGAGACGCGAGTACTCGACTGGGCGACGCCGTGGATCTCGAGTTTTCGCTGCGGCTTGCCGTCGGTCTCCTTGATCGACGTCAAATAGACGCCCTCAGGGACCGTGCGCACGAGCTCGTCGAACAGATGCACGACTTCCGGACGACTGCGCTGCAGCGTCTCGATGATCGTCATACGCGCAACCAGGCGCTGCTTGCGGCCTTCGAGGTCCATGATATCGGCGATCTGCGAATCGAGCTTGCCGATCTCCCGTTTGAGGATCTCGTTTTTCTGATTCTGCAAAGCGATCCAGCTCGAGTACAGCACTTTGCCGCCGACGGCGACCATACCGCCCGCGAAGACTGCGGCGAGCGCCGCAACCGTGAATTCTCGGCGCCGTGTCTTGCGTTGCAGTTCTCGCCAAGGTAGTAGATTTATACGGGGCATAGTGGCTCTTTCAGTCGAAGCTGCGCAGCGCGAGGCCGCAGGCAGTCAGTAGGGCCGTGGCGTCGCGCGCCACAGCTTGTGCTTTTGCTTTCGATGAGACCTTCATGTTGCCGAGCGGGTCGCCCTTCTCGGCCGCCACGCCCACGCGGCTCGAGATCACGTCGGCGACGCCCGGGATGTTCGCGCAACCGCCGCAGATCAGCAGCTGATCGGGCTGCGATCGGCCGCTGCCGGAGGCGAGGTAGAACTGCAGCGAGCGACTGACCTGCTGGGTCATGTCGTCGATGAAAGGGTCGAGCACCTCGGGCTGATAATTGCTGGGCAAACCGCCCTCTTTCTTGGCACGCCCGGCTTCTTCCATGCTGAGGCCATAGGTGCGCATGATTTCTTCGGTGAGCTGCTGTCCGCCGAAAGCGAAATCACGCGTGTAGATGACCCTCATATTGCCGAGCACGCTGAATGTCGTGCTGCTGGCGCCGAAATCCACGACCGCGACCGTGCGGTCCAAGCCGCCGTCAGGCATCTGGTGACGCATCAGAGCGCAGGCGTTTTCGAGCGCGAATGCTTCCACGTCGACGAGATGCGCGGTAAGTCCCGAGGCTTGCACGGCTGCGCGCCGCTGCTCGACATTCTCAGTGCGGGTCGCAACCAGCAGAACGTCCAGCATTTCGGGATCCTTTTCGGATGGACCCACGACCTGATAATCGTAGCTGACCTCTTCCATCGGGAACGGAATGTACTGGTCGGCCTGCATCTCGACCTGACCCTCGAGTTCGTTTTCCCCGAGGCTGCGCGGCATCTGGATTACCTTGGTAATCGCAGCGTCGCCGCTGATCGCGATCGCGGCAAGGCGGCTCTTCGCGCCCGAGCGTTTGACCGCGCGGCGAATCGCTTCGCCGACGGCTTCGGCGTCGACAATGGCCTTTTCGTTGATGGCATTGTGCGGCGTCGGCTCCGCTGCATACGATTCCACTCGATACTGCCCCCCCGACATCGTGAGCTCTATTAGCTTCACGGACGAGGTGGTTATGTCAAGTCCAAGCAGCGGACGATATCTTTTAACGAGCGACCACACAGAGTTTTCCTTTTTAGCTCAGTACCTTGGAGGTCGAAACTATTACACGAGATTAACTACGAGAACCAAACTTAGCAAGGAACTGTTAAATAGACCGTGACCGCACTCACGATAATCGTCGCCAAAATCCATCAGTTCGCGAAAATTCATCAATGCACCATAATGTCCGGACGATGTCGGAACCCAATGGGCGGCAAAACTCATCGTCGAGCTGCGGCTAAGGAGGCGGGCGCGGATTGCCGGTCGATTCAGACTGCGCTCGCCGCGCGGGGAACCCGCCGATGATGCGCGCCAAAGTCTGGCAACCCCGCTGTCCTAGGCAACAAACCCTTAGACCGGTGGCTTTGCGTCCTCATCTTTCGATGAGTATGCCCCTGTAAGCAGCGGTAATATGCATGTCTACTTCCGCCCTTGCAATAAGTTAGAACGGTTTTCTGTGGCCAAACGTTACGTAGTTCTCATATCCCGCATCTCGATGGTCCTAATTGGGGCGATCGCGCTGATCGGCTTTGCCAATGTCTGCGCCTATGCCTATCTGAAGCCGGCGCTGCCCGACGTGGATACGCTGCGCGCCGTGCAATTAGAGGTACCGCTACGGGTTTATACGCGCGACGGGCGCCTGATCGCCTCGATCGGCGAGCAACGGCGGATCCCGGTACGCTACGAACAGATCCCGAAACTGTTGATCGAAGCCTTCCTGGCTGCCGAAGACGATCGCTTTTTTCAGCACCATGGCGTTGATTGGCAAGGGATTTTGCGCGCGGCGCTCGCAAATATGCGCGCCGGCGGCGTACGCCAGGGCGGCAGCACGATCACGATGCAGGTGGCGCGCGACGTGTTTCTGACGCCGCGGCGTGACATGAAGCGGAAAATGAGCGAGATCTACATATCCTTGCTCATGGAGGCCGAGTTCTCCAAAGAGGAGATCTTCTCGCTCTACGCCAACAAGACGTTTCTGGGCGAACGTGCCTATGGCGTCGGCGCCGCGGCCGAAGTGTATTTCGGCAAGGCGCTCGATCAACTGAGCATCGCCGAGATCGCGACGCTGGCCGGTATTCCGAAGGCGCCTTCCCAGGTCAATCCCGTCGCCAATGCCGAAGCGGCCAAGAACCGCCGTTCGTATGTTCTGCGGCGCATGCTCGAACTCGGCTACATCACTCGAGCCGAGCACGATGCGGCAAACAACAGCCCGGTCGAATCCCGGCTGCACGGACCTTCGATCGAGATCGACGCGCCCTATGTGGCCGAAATGGTGCGCTCCGAAATGCTCGCGAAGTACGGCGAGGGCGTTTATACCGCTGGGTACAAGGTCTATACGACCATCGACTCCCGTTTGCAGGGCACGGCCACGATCGCGCTGCGCGCCGGTCTGCTGGAATACGATCGTCGTCACGGCTACCGCGGCGCGACGGCCAAAGTGGAGCTGGGCAAGAATCCACGCGAGGACCTTTGGGATACCGAACTCGACCAGTTCCCTCTGATCGGCGGATTGCGGCCCGCGATCGTCCAAAAGGTCGACGCCAAGAGCGCGCAAATTTACGTCAAATCCTTGGGTGTGGTGACGCTGCCCTGGGACAAGCTCTCCTGGGCCCGGCGCGAATTGCCGGAAGAGAAAACCGACCGCTGGCCGATCCAGGCGAGCGAGATTATGGCGCGCGGCGACGTGATCTACACGGTCGGCAGCACGGCGCAGAACCTGCAATTCGTGCAAGTGCCCGAGGTCCAGAGCGCCGTCGTCTCGCTCGACCCGAAAGACGGCGCCGTGGTCGCGCTCGTCGGCGGCTTCGATTTCTTCCAAAGCAAGTACAACCGCGCAATCCAGGCGAAGCGCCAACCGGGCTCCTCGTTCAAGCCGTTCCTCTATGCCGCGGCCTTCGACAAGGGCTACACGGCGGCAAGCGTGATCCTCGACGCGCCGGTCGTGCTCGACTCGCTCGACCCGGATCAGTCGTGGCGACCCAAGGACAACAGCGGCGAGAAATTCTTCGGGCCGATGCGTTTGCGCGAGGCATTGGTGTATTCCCGCAATCTCGTCTCGGTGCGTCTGCTGCAGGATATTGGGCTGGAATACACGAGGAATTACGTAACGCGCTTCGGCTTCGACAAATCGCAGCTGCCCGACGACCTCACGCTCGCGATAGGCACCGCCGAGGCGAGTCCGCTGCAAATGGTGACCGCTTATGCCACCTTCGCCAATGGCGGCTTCAAGGTGAACTCGTATTACATCGGCCGCATCGAGGACGCGGCCGGCAATGCGCTGTTCCAAGCGCAGCCCGCGATCGCCTGCTTTGACTGCAGCCGGGCGATGCCGACGCCGGCACCCGCACACGGCGCGCTGCTCGATGCCAGCGATCGCGATGGGAAATCGCTTATTGCGCCGAAGGATCTGGCGCCGCAGGTGTTGCGCCCGCAGATCTCGTATTTATTGGCCAACATCATGGGAGACGTCATTCTGCGCGGCACCGGCGTGCGCGCCCGTGCCGTGGGGCGCGACGACATCGCCGGCAAGACGGGTACGACCAACGAGGCGCACGATGCTTGGTTCTCCGGATTCAACGGTGATCTCGTCACGACCGTCTGGGTCGGCTTCGACCAGGATCGATCGCTCGGTCCCGGCGAGGAAGGCGGCCGTACCGCGGTGCCGATCTGGACGTATTTCATGCGCGAGGCGCTCGCCGGAACGCCGCGGCATCCGGTTCCGGTGCCCGACGGACTGGTGACGGTGCGCATCAACCCGGATACAGGTTTGCTCGCAAGCGCCGATAATCCAAACGGAATCATGGAAAAATTCGTCGAGGGGAACCTCCCAAAGCCGGAACTATACGAGGGCCCCAACACGAAAAACCCGATGAACGATGGCGACAAACCGCTTTTCTAGAAACTATGCCCAAGAAATTTTCGCAACGTGCCGAGGATTTGCGCCGTGCGCTCGCCCAAGAGGCCGCCCGTATCATGGCCGAACACGGTATCGGGGATTATTTGCAGGCGAAGCGCAAGGCCGCGGATCGCCTCGGCGTCAACGACGCGGCGGTGTTGCCCAAGAATGTCGAAATCGAAGCCGCGCTGCGCGAGCACCAGCGGCTCTTCGGGCGGGACACGCACGACCACAGCTTGCGCGAGCAGCGGCGCATCGCACTCGACACCATGCGCTTGCTGGATGAGTTTCAGCCGCGGCTCGTCGGCTCGGTACTCACCGGTACGGCGACCGACTACAGCGACATCAATCTACATCTGTTCGCGGACCGCTCGGAGAGCGTCGCAATTCGTTTGATGGAGATCGGCGTTCCGCACGAATTCTACGAACGCCGCGTCAAGATGGACGCGGAACGCAGTTTGAACTACCCGGCATTGCGATTCGAGGCCAATGGGCGCACCGTCGATGCCACGGTGTTCCCGATCGACGGCATCCGCCAGTCGCCGTATTCCCCCGTCGACGGCCGACCGATGCGCCGCGCCGACGCCCGCGAAGTGTCGGAGTTAGTCGACACCAATTGATCGCCGCACCCATTGTGCGGCAGCTTGAGCGCCGCGCGAATTGGTCGGCGCGACTCGAGCATTCATTCAGGGCTTGGATTTGCCTTGCCAGACCGCGAGCGTATCCGCCGAACCCTGCGCGCGTACGCCGTTGTCGGTGAGAATCTCCTCGGTGGCGGCTACCATCGCTGCGCGCGGAAACACCAAGGATTCCCCCGAGCGTTGGTCGAATTCCAAGGTCACGAATTCGTCGGTCACCGATCCAGCGGCGTTGGAATAGCCCTTCGCGAGCTTGTGCGGGAAGAACGGCGAAGAAACGACCACGAGTTCCTGCAATTCGGCGTCCGGCGGATCGAGCGCGCGCGTCAGCAGCGGACTCTTGATGATGCTGAGCGCCCGGATTGCACCCGCCTTCTCCATGCCGCCGACGAATTCCCAGGTGCCCGTCGAAAACACCAGCGGTCCGTAGATGAAATACCGCGGGTAGTCGCCCTCCAAAACGGGCAGCAGCGTGGGCCGAGTCGGCGAGACCGGCAGCTTCACCGGTACCGGCTTGCCCGCGCGCACCACGGTGAGCGGCAGCAAGCCGTTCGCGGCGATCTTTTGGATCTGATAATGGAAGTCCACACGTAGGTCGTGCGCGAGCTTCACCATGCCTTGATTGTCGATCGGCGTGTCGCCGATGTGAGTGATCACGTCCCATTGTTTGAGCGGGTAGCCGTCGTCGGCCTTGTATGGCTGGTGCACGACCACGCCCTCGACGGATTTGTCGAGTTTCAGAAAGCTGCGCATCGCCGGATTCTCGAGCGTCTGCAGGTCGTCGTACATTGCGGGCTTGCCGTCGTAGTGGCCGTCGGCAATATCCTTCAAGAACAGCTCGATCTCTTCGTTGGGGATGATGTAGCCGATACTTTCATCCCCGGTCAGCTTGCGGAACGCCAAGCCGATCATCTTGTCGCCGGCGATCGCGGGACCGCCGCTGTTGCCGGGATTGATCGCCGCATCGATCTGAATGCGCAGTCCGGAGACGGGGTATTTATAGGCCACGAATTCGATCCGCGAGACGATGCCCTTGGTGATCGACAATGACGAGCCGCCGGTCGGATATCCGTATGCGAGTACCGTGTCTTTGATCTCGGGGAGCTTGCTGGCGCGCGATATCGGCGGGCGCGAGTCGAAGAAAGACTGGTCCTCGACCTCGAGCACGGCCAAATCGATGCCCGGCGCGATGGCAACGACCTTCGCGGCCACCTTATCGCCGGCCTCGTTGGCTTGCACCTGGACCTGACTGGCATACAGCACCACGTGCGCGTTCGTGAGGATTCGTTTGCCTTCGATGATCACACCGGAGCCGGTTGCTTCGGTGGGCGCCTGCTTGGTCCACGGCTTGAAGGGGTCCGGATAGCGCATCGTCGAGAAGACCTTGACGACCGAATTTGCAAGGTCCGGCGCGGCCGCGGCCAGGGGAGTGCAGAGCACGAATAGCAGCGTGAAACATGCGATGCGGGAAGGCGAGCGGCCAGTCATAACAGCCTTGGGTTCCGGGTGGTTTGAAAGCACCGCGACGCTACTTGCCGTCCAATGAAAACGCGAGCAACAGGTCGCCGGAATTCACGTAAAGCATGCCGCCAACGACGACGGGTCCGCCGCGATCGAGAGAGCCGCCGCTGGCTTGGACGCCATTGGCGGTCGAATAGGCCTTCGCGGTGTCGACGTCCCAGACGATCTTGCCGTCGATCGTGGAAAAGCCTCGCAGATGTCCATCCATCGAGCCCAAGAACGCGATTCCTGGAATGACGGTAACGGCTTGCGATTGGACATGCGAGCAGTCTCGCGCGCCCCAAGTGCATGGCGGCTCGGGCGACGCAGCGTCCCAGCGCAGCTGGCCGGTCGCGATGTCGAGCGCAACGAGTCCGCCCGCGGGCGTCGCCGGCGTTGCTTGCGGCACCGCAGCTTCTTGCGCCACGTCAGTCGCTTGCGCCGACGCAGTCTCTTGCGCTGCCGCGCTCGCTTGCGCTGCCGCAAATGCAAGGTAGACGCTGCGATGGTCTGCCGCGGGCCCCCATTGTGTTGCGCCGGCGGCGCCGGCGATTTCGAGTTTGCTGCGCCAGACGATTTCGCCCGCGCGGCTCGGATCCAGACCGTAAGCCTCCGCGGCCTTTTGCGCGGTCACGAGGATTTTTCTGGTCAAGGAAAGATTGCGCAACACCGGTGCACTGTCGAAATCAGCGCCCGTATTGGGCGGCGGCAGTGATTTGGTCCAAGCAATCCTACCGTCGTCAAGGTTCAACGCGACGATCGCGTTGGCTGCCGCTTGCGGCACAGTCGAATACGCCTTACCGGTGGCCACGTAGAGCAGTTCGCGCTCGCCATCGATCGTGGGCGCGGATCCGATCGCCATTCCCGCAGGTTGATAGAGTTGGGTGCCGGCCTCATTGATTTTGTACGGCTTGGGCTGCTCGGCCGACATGAATGTCTTCCAGAGCATGTGCCCGGTGGAAATGTCGAGCGCCACGACGCTGCCGCGAAACGTGCAGCAAGCGTACTTGGGATCTGCAGCAACGCGCGCTTCGGTCGCGGAGACCGGCACGTAGAGACGATTTTTATATAGTGTCGGGGAGCCGGCGATGCGTGCCAACGGATGCTCGTCGGCCTGGGTTTTCCAAAGCAGGCGTCCATTCTGCGCGTCCAACGCATACACCGCGCCGCTATCGTCGCCGAAGAACAGCGCGCTCGGCGGTTTCTGGACTTCGATATGTGTATCTTTTTTCTTGGACTTGACCTTCTTTTGGCCAAATATTCCTTTGGGCGCCGCTAATTCGCCGACGACAAGCGCCGTGTGCGTGCCGGCAGCGGCATCGAAGCTCCAATAAGTGCACCCAGTCACGGCATCGAGCGCGTAGACGTGGCCCGCGGCGCTCGCCACGAACAGTCGGCCGTCCACGACCGTCGGCTGACCGGCGTCCGTCACCGCGCCGTTGGGCGTGCTGTTGGGCATAGCGTTGGCCGTAGCGTTGGCATCGCCGCCCGCGGAGGCGCCCGCCGCGCCGCCGGTATAGCCGTAGGCCCATTTGAACCGTAGTCTGGAAACGTCCGAGGCGCGTATCGCGGGTTCCGGTTGGTAGCGAGAATTATCGATGTCGCCGCCCCAACCGTTCCACTGCGCCGCTCCGACGGCCACCGGATCCGCCGGTTTCGGGCACAGCGCGATGTCCGGCACGACGGCAGCGAAGATAAGCGTGGGGCAGGCCATGGCCAGCCAGAGTAGAAACCCTGCCGCCCCCGCGGTCGGCGCCATTGTTCGAGGCAGCGGCACGCTTCAGCGCTGTTCGATCGCCAAGTAGTCTCTTTGCGTCGGGCCGGTGTAAAGCTGCCGCGGCCGGCCGATGCGCATGTGCGGATCGGAGACCATTTCTTGCCAGTGCGCGACCCAACCGGCGGTGCGTGCGATCGCGAACATCACCGTGAACATCGAGCGCGGAATACCCAAGGCGCTGTAGATGATCCCCGAATAGAAATCGACGTTCGGATATAGCTTGCGGGAAACGAAGTAATCGTCCTTGAGCGCAATTTCCTCGAGCCGCAGCGACAGCTCGAACAGCGGGTTGTTGCTCTTGCCGAGTTTATCGAGCACGCGGTAGCACATATCGCGAATGATCTTGGCACGCGGATCGAAGTTCTTGTAAACACGATGGCCGAAACCCATGAGCCGCACGCTGTCGTGCTTGTCTTTGACGCGCGCGAGGAACTTGTCGATGTTGGCGACCGAGCCGATGTCGAGCAGCATGTCGAGCACGGCCTCGTTTGCGCCGCCGTGCGCCGGGCCCCACAAAGCCGAAACGCCGGCCGAAATGGCCGCGTAGGGATTGGTGCCGGTGCTTCCCGCGAGGCGCACCGTCGAGGTACTCGCGTTTTGTTCGTGATCGGCGTGCAGAATGAACAGCAGGTCGAGCGCTTCGGCGGCGACCGGATCGATCGAGTACGGTTCGCACGGGACGGCGAAGAACATGTTCAACATGTTCGAGCAGTAGCGCAAATCGTTGTGCGGATAGATGAACGGTTGGCCGAGCGAGTGCTTATAGGCCGCGGCGGCGATCGTCGGCAGTTTCGCGATGATCCGATGCGCAAAAATCTCGCGGTGGCGCGGATTGTGAATGTCGGTGGTGTCGTGGTAGAAGGCCGCCATCGAGGCGACCATCGCCGAAACCATGGCCATGGGGTGCGCATCGTGGTGAAACCGATCGAAGAAGCGCAGCAGCTGCTCGTTGACCATGGTGTGCCGCGTGATTGAGAGGTTGAACGCGTCGAGCTGCACTTTCGTCGGCAGATCGCCATAAATCAATAGATTGGCGACTTCCAGAAAACTCGACTTTTCGGCGAGCTGATCGACCGGGTAGCCGCGGTACAACAGCACGCCGGCATCGCCATCGATGTAGGTGATCCTGCTTTCCGTGCTGGCCGTGGCCATGAAGCCGGGATCGAAGGTGAACACACCCTGCTCCTTCAGCAGAGGCGCGATGTGGATCACGTCGGGCCCAATCGTTCCCGATGTTGCTTCGAGCTCGGTGGTCTTACCGGTAACCGTGTTCGTGACTTCGTATTTGGTGCTCATGCGCTCGTCCGGCCGGGGGTAAATAAAATGCGTTACGGCCCGCCAGCGTTGCACGAGCGCAACGCGGAATCAAGCTGAAGCCAGGGCAAAGCGCTAAGCTTCGCGCACGCTTGCGGCGTGCGTCACGGTCGCGCTCAAGTGCGCGGAGTGGCTGCGGCGTACTTCTTGCGGAACTTGTCGACGCGACCGCCGGTATCCACAATTTTCTGTTTGCCGGTGTAGAACGGATGACAATTGGAACAGACTTCGACTTGCAGATCCTGACCGATCGTCGAGCGCGTCTGGAACTTGTTCCCGCAGGTGCAGGTGACCGTAATTTCTTTGTAGTCAGGGTGAATGCCGGCTTTCATCGGGATAACCTCGAAATAGTGTTACGGCAGAATCGACCGCGCGCCTTCATCGAAGGAGCCTGCGACCGCCACGCCTCAGATTTAAGATACCAACGCGTTGAACGCGTGACCGAAAACGGGCCGTGGAGTCTAGCGGGCGGCGGCCTCGCTAACAAGCGTTTTCGCGTCGAAATTGGAGCCCGCGGGTCGCGTCAATTTGTCCACAATAACTGTGGATAAGTCTGTGGATGTCAATAGCAGGCGAGTGCCCGCACAGCAGAAATTCACATAAATGTTAACTTGGTCAAAAAATAGACAAGTCATTTTAGTTTTAACATTCAATGAGTTACATCTGTCACTTTACCTATTGTAGTTGCAATACGCTGTAGGTACCCCTTTGTGCGAGGTCCTAGCGCCGGTGTGCATAAGCTCAAGCGAGAAAACTGGCTTGAAGATCGTTTAGAAAGCGCCTGCCCAGGTCGGTTGGCCGCCAGCCATCCCCGTGGGCTTCAATCAGAGCCCGCTCGCTCGCATTTGCCAGTGGAATCGCGATGCACTCCCGGTCCAACCCTGTCCTGGATTCGAAATCGCTGAGCCGGAAACCCTCGTTGAGCCTCAGGGCATTGAGCATGAACTCGAACGGGAGTTCGCTGCTTAGAATCAGCGCGCGTTCCCCGACGGCATCGTCTGCCGAGCGTAGACGATCTTGGTACTCGCGCGGCTGCTTGGGCTTTGCGGTGCGCATGATCTGGAGCGGCAAATCGATGCTGAGCTTGCCGTGCGCACCGGCGCCCAGTCCAACGTAATCGCCGAACAGCCAATAATTTAGATTGTGCCGGCAACGTGCGCCGCGCTGCGCATACGCGGAGACCTCGTACTGTTCGAAACCCGCGCTCCCCATGAGCCGTTGGCACTCGCTCAGCATATTCCAAGCCAAATCCTCGTCCGGCAATGGCGGCGGCCGCGCATGAAAAACCGTGCCGGGCTCGAGCGTCAGTTGATAATGGGAGATATGCCGCGGGCCGAGCGCACAGGCCGCCGCGACGTCGGCCACCGCCTCTTCCAGCGTCTGCTGCGGCAGGGCGTACATCAAATCCAGGTTGAAGTTATCGAGCTCGGCGGTGCGCAGTTCGTCGACCGCACGCAAGGTGTCATCCGGCGAATGAATCCGGCCCAAGCGCTCGAGAGCTCGCGGCGAAAAGGTTTGCGCGCCCAAGGAGACGCGGTTTATTCCGGCATCCCTGTAGCCTGCGAACCGGCCTCGCTCGATCGTGCCGGGATTGGCCTCCAAAGTGATTTCCGCATTCGCCGCAAACTCGATGCGCTGCTGCAGCGATTGCAGCAATCGCGCGATTTCCTCCGGTGCAAACAAGCTCGGGGTGCCGCCGCCGAAAAACACGGTCTCGATGCTGCGCCCCTCGACCAGGGGCAACTCGCGCTCGAAATCGTCGATTAGCGCATCAATATAAGCGCGATCGGGGTGCTTCGACTTCAATTGGTGCGAGTTGAAATCGCAGTAAGGGCATTTCCTGACGCACCATGGCATATGCAGATACAGCGCGAGCGGCGGAGCAAGGCTCTTCACGGCTGCGGCCCGCCGCGCTTGGATCCACGACAGCGCGCCGCCAGCGCCTGCTGCAGCAGGCGCATCGCGTGACCGCGATGACTGAGCCGGTTCTTGTCGTGGGCGTCCAACTCGGCGGCCGTCAAGCCGAGATCCGGCAGCCAAAAATAGGGATCATAGCCAAAACCCCCGCGACCGCGCGACCCCAGCGCAATTTGGCCCTCCCAAACGCCTTCGGCTACCGTCGGCGGCGTCGCAGGCGCAGCCGGCAGAAAGACCAGAACACACCGATATCGTGCCCGGCGTAGGGCCGGCGGTATCCCTTGCAATTGCGATAGCAGTTTGGCGTTGTTAGCCGCATCGTCCGCGTCCGGGCCCGCGTAGCGCGCCGAGTAGATCCCGGGCGCGCCGCCGAGTGCGTCGACTTCGAGCCCCGAATCGTCGGCAATCACCGCGGCGCCGGTGGCTGCCGCGGCATGACGGGCCTTCAATAAGGCATTCTCGAGGAAGCTCGCGCCGGTTTCCTCAGGGGAAGTTACGCCGAGCGCTGTCTGGCTCACGACGTCGAACGGCAAATCCGCGAGCAGCGCCTGGAGTTCGCGCAGTTTGCCGGCGTTCGCCGTAGCGACGACCAGCGTGCTC
>OCZU010000742.1_pt1 | contig 21880 bp, 16 predicted proteins | sample 1539001 | NCBI WGS metagenome assembly OCZU01 (sample SAMEA3539306, study PRJEB22396) | soil metagenome | biome: tundra; feature: field; material: soil | place: USA | collected 2010-05 | depth 0.15 m | reverse complement strand
TGGCCGCTCTGGCCGCGAGTATGGTCCGCCTCCTGCCGCGTTCCAATGCCACCACCCGTTACGCGATCTGGTTCACCACTCTCCTGCTGGCCGTGGCGTCGCCCGCCCTGCTGTTGATCCCCAGACCTGCGCCGGCGGCAGCCGCCAGTGCCCCGGCACTGCCTTCCGCGCCATGGATCGTTCCGGTAACGGCGCAGTGGCCGGTCTACGCAGTTGTGGCCTGGCTGGCGATCACCGCCATCCTGCTGGCGCGCGTTGCCTGGAGCCTTGTCCATATCCACGGTCTGAAGCGCCGTGCCACCCTGCTCGGCCAGCGCGGCAACATCCGGGTGCTCGCCTCGGCTGAAGCCCGGGTGCCGATGGCCGCCGGTTTCGTGCGCCGCGCTATCGTCTTCCCGCAATCCGTGGTCGACGAGCTCACCCCCCCGGAATTCGAGCAGGTGCTCTGCCACGAAATGGCCCATCTGCGCCGCTGGGACGATTGGACGCAACTCGCGCACGCCGTCGCGCAAGCCGCGCTCTTCTTCAATCCGGCCATCTATTGGATCGGACGCCGCCTGAAAATCGAGCGTGAAGTGGCCTGCGACGATTGGGTGGTTTCGACCACCGGCGAGGCCCGCCCGTATGCCGCCTGCCTCACGCATCTGCACGAATTGACGCGCCGCGCGCCGGCCCCGCAATTGGCCCCAGGCGCGACCACCAGAACCAGGTGGCAGCTCAGGGCGCGCGTGGAAGCCCTGCTGCAGCCGGATCGCAACACCACGCCGCGCTTCTCGCGTTCCGGCTGGATGGCAGCATGCGCCCTGGTGTGCGCGGCCCTGATCGTGGCCGCCAGGACCACACCGCCAGTTGGCGTGCAGGAAATCCCCGTGGCTACCATGGCTTTCGCGCATCTGAGCGCGCCGGCGGCGCCGGCCATGGCGCCGGTCATCTCATGGGCGCCTCGCAGAGCGGCTCCGGCCCGGCCGCGCCTGGTCGCGAACCGCGTGCCCAAGCGCGAACTGCCGGCCACGCCTGCCTTGACGGATGCTCCCATCGTGCTCGTGCGCGCATGGCAGGTGGAAGTGTCCTCAACTTACTTCGTGATCGCGGTGGTCTTCTTCGAACCACCGCCACCCGCAGCGTTGAACGGTATTTAAGCAACAGATTCTCTCAAAACAAAGGACAACAACATGAAGCTAAACAGAAGCTACGTTACCCTTGCGCTCCTACTCTTCTGCGCGGGGTTATTAACCGCAAACCTGGTGAGCCACACTGGGATCGCACGCGCGGCCGGCGCGACACCCGCCGCGCTGACCATTCCCAGTCCGGTTCAACTATCCAACTCGTTCACCAAGATCGCCAAGGAATCCGAGCCTTCCGTCGTGCAGATCGTCAGCACGATTCAGGAAAAGCGCGCGAACACCCGGTGGTTCTTCAACGGGCAGCCATCCAACGGTGAGAATCCGTTTGGCGGCATGAACCCGTTTGAAGGTGCGCCGCAACAGCCGCGTCGCGCGCAGGGCCTGGGCTCCGGCTTTGTCGTGGACCACAACGGCTATATCCTGACCAACAACCACGTTGTCGAGAACGCCATCCGCATTCAAGTGACGCTGCCCGGCGACAGGACCCAATACGCGGCTAAGCTGATCGGCACCGATCCCGAGCTGGACCTCGCGGTCCTGAAGATCGACGCCAGCAAGCAACTCACGCCGCTCCGCGTCGGCAACTCCGACGCCATCGAAGTCGGCGACTGGGCGGTCGCCATCGGCTCTCCCTTCGGACTCGATCAGACCATGACCGCCGGCATCATCAGCGCCAAAGGCCGCGACCTCGGCGAGCGCGACCACCAACTGCAGCGCTTCCTCCAGACCGACGCCGCCATCAACCGCGGCAATAGCGGAGGCCCGCTGCTCAATATCAACGGCGAAGTGATCGGCATCAACACCATGATCGTCAGCGGCAGCGGCAATTTCGAAGGCATTGGTTTCGCGCTGCCCATCAACCTGGCCGTGAACTCGTACAACCAGATCATCAAGAGCGGTAAAGTCTCCCGCGGCGCCATCGGCATTCAGTTCGCCCGCGAGGAGAATGCCGCGCTGCTAAAGGCTTACGGCGCATCCAGCGGCGTATTCGTTCAGTCGGTGAACCCCGGCGGACCGGCTGCAAAGGCTGGCATGCAGGCCTCCGATATCATCGTTGGCATCAACGGCCAGACCGTCAAGGACGGAGAACAACTCGTGCAGGCGATTTCGGCGGCGCAGCCGGGCACCACGGTCGAGCTCAAAGTGCTGCGCGACGGGAAGCCGGTCGAAGTGTCCGCCAAGATTGGCGACCGCGCCGAGATCGTGGCGGACAACGGGTCCGGCAAGGGGTCTCCCGAATCCGGCGAAGAAGGCGAGACCACGCATGCGCGCCTGGGCGTCAACGTCCAGAACCTGACTGAAGCCGACCGCGAACAAATGGGCCTGAAGACTGGCGGCGTCGCGATCGCCAGCGTCGAGCCTGGTTCTTTCGCCGAAGACATCGGCCTGCAGAAGGGCGATATGCTCGTCGAGATCAACCGCCATCACATAGCCACGGCCGCCGACGTGCGCAACGTCATGCAATCGGCCAAGCCGGGCGAAGCCATGGCGTTCAAGCTGATGCGGAATACTGGTGGGAATTGGAACCCCCTGTTCGCCGCCGGCACTTTGCAGGAGAAGTAAAACTCGTGTGGGGCAGACCTCCAGGTCTGCGCGAGTCCTCCAGGACCCGCTCCGGCCGACGTGGACGTCGGCCGCAGGACTGGAGTCCTGCCCCACAGCCCTACCGCCGCACCGCCAGCCCCGGCGCCACCCCCTCCACCAATTCCCCACCCTTGACCACCAAAGTCCCGTTCACCAGCACATAGGCAATCCCTTCCGAATACTGCGCCGGATTCTCGAAGGTCGCCCGATCGATAACCCGCGCCGGATCGAAAACCGTGATATCCGCGTCCGCGCCCACCGCGATGCGGCCCTTGGTCCGGATGCCCAGCCGATCGGCCGGCATCACCGTCATCTTGCGCACCGCATCCATCAGGGTGAGCGCATGCTGCTCGCGCACATAGCGGCCTAGCACGCGTGCGTATGTACCGGCCGCTCGCGGATGCCCCTTGCCATGATCCAGAATGCCGTCGCTCGCAATCATCGTCATCGGATCGGCGATCGCCAGCCGGACCACCTCCTCCGGAATCGAATGGATGGCTACCATGCCGCCCTGCTGGCGGTAGCGCGCAAAAGACTCGGCGGTGAGCCGCTCGCCCGTCAGCGCCCATTGCAGATCGCCGAAGCCGATGCCGCCCTGTTTCGCCTGCCAACCTTCATCGAAGACCGCCGAGCTGATGTCGGTCATGCCCGCCGTGTACGGATACATCTCCGTGGTCACGTCCAATCCGCTGCGCCGTGCGCCTTTGATCATTTGCAAGCACAAAGCCGTTTCCCGCAAGCCCATGCTGGTGATGTGCACCACGTGGAGAGACGCGCCGGCCGCGGCCGCATCGGCGATGACTTCCTGCAGCGCATCGATCACGCCCGGCTCCACCGGCCCTCCGTTCCGTATGTGGACGTACACCGCCGTCTTCCGCTCGGCCGCGAGGCCAAACAGCTCCAGGATCTCCGCGCGGGTTGCCAGCGGCACATAAGCGATCCCCATGCCGATGCCCAGCGCGCCGTCATCCAGTCCGCGACGCACCAAGTCATAGATCTGGCGGCTTTCCTCGGGCGTGGCGGCGCGTTTCGCGGCATCCCGCGGCAGCAGCTTGCCGCTATCGTGCATCACATACATGCGCGCGGGAATGTGCCCGGACGTGGCGCCGAAGTTGATCAGCGCCCGGCCTTCGCGCGCGCGATACCAGTCCGGGACCGGCGAAACGCCTACTTCCATTTCGAGCGCGGTGGTCACGCCGTCCCTGGCCTTGAAGCCGTAGTTCTCCGGCGTCTGTCCGTGCGAGTGGAGGTCGATGAAGCCCGGCGCGACCACTAATCCGGAGGCGTCCACGACCGTGCGGCCTTGGAGAGGAGTCTCGGAAATCGCGCCGATCTTCGCGCCGCGAATTCCCACGTATCGCACAGCGTCCAGGTCCGAAGCCGGGTCCAGCACCCGGCCGTGCGCCAGAACTACGTCGTATTCCTGTGCTTGAGCGGCTGTAGCCAGCAGCATTGAAAACAGAATCGGGATCGCGGTGCGCATGATCCCTCTATGGTATCCGCACCGCGTTTATAATGGAGTCTCATAACGGAAAAATCAATGTCCAAAACCACAGACACATTTGTCGAACAGAATCGCGACCGTCTTCTTGACGAACTGAAAGAGTTCCTGCGCATTCCCAGCATCAGCACGCTGCCCGAGCACCGCGACGATATCGAGCGCGCCGCGCGTTTCGTCGCCGACAGCCTGCGTCACGTGGGCATGGAGAATGTCGAGATCATCCCCACCGCCAAGCATCCGCTGGTCTACGCGGATTGGATGCACGCGCCCGGCAAACCCACCGTGTTGTGCTACGGCCACTACGACGTGCAGCCGGCCGATCCGCTGGAAGAATGGAACAGCCCGCCCTTCGAGCCGACCGTGCGCGACGGCAACATCTACGGACGCGGCACCGCGGACGATAAAGGCCAGATGTACATGCACGTGAAGGCCATCGAAGCGCTGCGCGCCGCCAACGGCACCCTGCCCATCAACGTGAAGTTTCTGGTGGAAGGCGAAGAGGAGGTGGGCGGCGAATCCATTGCCAAGTACGTGGCGGAGAATCCCGAGAAGTTGAAAGCGGATGTCGCCTTGGTTTCCGATACCGAGCTTTTCGCCGACGGCATCCCCACGCTGTGCATCGGGCTGCGCGGATTGATCTACATGGAGGTGGAATCCAGCGGGCCGGCGCGCGATCTGCACTCCGGCTTGTACGGGGGCGCGGCGCCGAATCCCATCTTCGGGCTGGTGGAGTTGCTTTCCAAAGTGAAGAACGCCAACGGCGTGATCCAGGTGCCGGGCATCTACGACGATGTCGAGCCGCCCGCGCCCGCCGAGAAGCGAAGCTGGAAGCGTCTGCCGTTCAGCGAAGAGGAATTTCGGCTGAAGGAAGTTGGATCGAGCGAACTCACCGGCGAGCGTAAGCCCTCCGTGCTGGAGCGCGTCTGGGCGCGCCCGACCTTCGAAGTGCACGGCATCGCGGGCGGTTTCACCGCCGCGGGCGCCAAGACCGTGATTCCCGCAAAGGTCACTGCCAAGGTGAGCTTCCGCCTGGTGCCGAAGCAGGATCCCGACAAGGTGATCGCGGCCTTCCGCGAGTTCGTCGAGAAGCACACGCCCAAGGGCATCCACTTCGAGGTGCGCATATTGAGCGCCGGGCCCGGGCTGGTGGTGAATCCGGACCATCCCGCCATCAAGGTGGCCGCCAAAGCGTTCAGCGACATTCTGGGCAAGAAGACCGTCTTCATTCGCTCGGGCGGATCGATTCCGATCGTGGGCGACTTCGCCACTCACCTGGGCATCCCCACGGTGCTGATGGGCTTCGGGCTGCCGGATGACGGCCTGCACTCGCCCAACGAGAAGTATCATTTGGAGAATTACTACAAGGGCATCATGACGGTGGCCCACTTCTTCGAGCAGTACGGGGCGGCGGCGGAGCCGGCACCGCCCAGTTCGCCCCAATCCGAGGTTTTACCCACAGCGAACTAATGACTGATGATCAGCTTCGAGAGCGAAGGAACGTGCTTTGAGATCAATTGGGTTAGCGTCCATCCGATATCGCTCGCCTGCTCCACCAGGACACTGATGAAGGCGTCTGGGTTGAGGTGGTATTGATGCCTCATGAAGTCGTCTGCTGTTAAGCACTCCATGTTGTAAGGGGACAAAGCCTCTGTCGGAAAGTGCTTCATGTTGTCGCTGACGATTGAATGGGCACCGCATTTGACGGCAGCCGCCAGTACATGCCGATCCTTTGGATCATTTTTCATTACCGGAATCAGGCCTTCATATTCGGTGACCATGGCGTCCGGGAAGGTGCACTCCATCGCTCCGATTCTTCGTTAAACCTGCTCTGGCGAATAGCCGCACTTGCCTTGCAGCGTCTTGCGAACTTCTTGAAGGATGTCGGGAGACCACTTGGGCGTATAGAACGCAGGCTCCTCAGCCAATCGGAGGAGCGTATCCACGATAGGCATCGGAACCAGGACACAAGCATCCAGGATTGTTATGTACGGGCTAATCCTCATCGCCGGAGATGGCCGTTCTATCGTAAAGCCCTTCGCTGGCCTCCGCTTGAGCTAGCTCGCGAATAGCCTTATGGCGATGGTCGTCCCTTCGGGCCTTGTATTGGAACAGGTCTTGGGCGTACATGCGGCGGTGCGTCCCGACCATGTGGTAGGGGATCTCTCCTCTTTCCAACAGGTTGACCAAAAACTGCCGGGATACGCCAAGGATGGATGCCGCTTCCACGGTGGTCAGCTTGGCTTGGTGCTGGACAATCATGACGGACTTCCTCTCATTCAGAAGTCCAATCAATTCAATCAGAAACGAATAGAGCGAGTCAGGTAGCAGGCGAGCCTCCCCATTGGGGGCCACGAGCTTCGCCTTGCCACGTCTAAAAGCGTCGTATAGCTGTTCAATTTCGCTGCGATCTGTGTCCGAGATTGGAACCCGCCGATCAACCTCCGTAGGCGGCAACGGGCTCTGGTCTTTGGCCGTTGCGTCAGGCATCGTTCATCGTCCTCGCTTTTTTGAATACGCTACATACGCTACAGTGGCTATATGCGCTACATACACTACAGACGATGGTAGTCTGGAAATGGTTGCTGGTCAAGGAGATTTGCCGCTGCTAGGGTAGTTTTTCGGAGGTCGGGCAACCCAGAACGGGGGCGTCCCTTGGAAATCGACGGGTTCGATTCCCGTTAGCGCTACCAAATAACCCTTTTAATATCATAAGCTTTCCTGGGATCAGCAAGGTTGCCATGTCACCCCATGTTATCCGAGCGCAGGCAAAGCCCGCTTTTGTCCGCGCGGTGGTTGCGCGCGTAGGCCCGCATTAGGTTGAAACCAACTCCCTCAATGTGCCAAAATTCAGTCTGGGATGGCTTGACATGGCAAGCGATGTCGCCGCGCATGCGCGCGTTTATTGCGATGAGTCCGGCTTTACTGGGAATAATCTGCTGGACACCGAACAGCCCTACTTTGCCTACGCGGGTGTGATGGCTGAGGAAGACGTAACAGGGGATTTCATCCAGAAAACGATCAGGGACTTCGATATTCAGGGCGATGAACTGAAGGGCTCACGACTCCTCAGGTACAACAAAGGGCGCCAAGCCGTAAATGTGGTGTTAGAGCGGTTCGCCAGTTCAGCGAGGGTTGCGGTCCATGAAAAACGGTTTGCACTGTCAACCTACTTCTTTGAATATGTCTTTGAGCCAGCTTTGTCCGATCAAAACAGCATATTCTATCGGGCTAACTTTCATCGGTTTGTTGCCGCCCTAATGTACGCTCACTTAGTGGTACAGCACGAGCCAGCAGGAAAACTAATAACCAGCTTCTTCGACATGATGAACAGCCTCGACATTGCCAAGTTCGAACCTCTCAACTCTCAGCAAATTGTATCGATAGACGAACGATCCCCGCTCGATCAAATTGCACTCTTCGCTTTCTTGCATAGGGCTGCTATCGCGAAAGAATTGTCAGTGGTGTACGGTGATGGGCATACGCCGAATTGGATCTTGGATCTTAGCGTAACGTCGCTCTTCAGCATCTTATCCGCAGTCGGACAGGAACACCAGACAATCGAGGTGTTCTGTGATGAATCGAAGCCGCTGTTGGTAAATCGAGAAATCTTCGACAAAATGGTTGACAGGCCCGATATGCCCACGCGAATGCACTTTTGGGATAATCGCCCCTTCGGGTTCAATCTTTCAGTCGAACCAAAGTTTGTCGATTCGAAGACGCATCCCGGCATTCAGATCGCGGACGTGATTGCCGCGACTGCCAATTACTGCATGCAGCATCGGACGGAACCTCACTCTCAACGTTGGTTTGGAATGCTCAAGGAGAGCCTTAGCGATTGTAGCATCCTGCCGGACCTCGACTATGCCGATCTTCAGCAGAGGGATGGCTTTGTTGGAGCAATGATATTAAGGGAGTTACTCGACCGCTCGTTAAGAAAGGCGGATTTGTTCGATGGAATGCCTGAATTCATCGCCTGCGCCCGTGAATCATTTCCGATGTGGCTGCAACGGGAATTCGCCCAGATGGATCAACTCGCCCAATGATTTGGGGCTATCGCTGTCCGCGCGGCGGTGGCAAGAGACCACTTCCAACGAGCGCGAACATCCGTAATTACACAATGCCTGCGAGCGTAGCTGAAGCGATCTGTATGTCCTCTTTGCTGAATAACTCGGGAAGCTCACGAACTGCGATTGCTTCGAGGCTAAGCAAGCGTTGTTCTTCGAGAGCATAGCCGTTTTCGCGAGTCTTCAGCAGGCGGTCATGAATGAACTTGACCAGGGCATTAAGGTCGGTCTCGTATCTTTGCCAATTAGCGAGACGGGCCGCTGCGCCAGATCCGAGAGCGTTGAGCGTGTCCTTTTCGCACTGATCCATGAGCGCAACTAGGCGCTTCAGCTTATGCCCTTCGTCTTGCATTCCTCGTTCCTTTCTTCTTCTAGTAGAACAGTATCCCAGGCGTCGGCTGGGCGCTGATCGTCCGCAGCGCGTCTCTTATTGGTTCCAACGCCGTCGCAGTTCAGCGATATAGTTCTGAAGCTCCACCTCTGGTGTTCCCGTCGCTTTCTTGTTGATGAAGGTGAGCACGGCGGTAACCGGGATGCGAGCATTGAGAATCTCGGAGCTATAAAACTTATCGATTTCGGCGATTAGCTCCTCGTACTTAACATTGAAAATGCGGAGAGATTCTGCGATTGAGAAGTCTCTGGTTTTGAAATTTGGTTTGGCGAGAACGTAGCCAGCACCATCCATTATCCCGAGGAGGTAGTAGAGCTTGGCGGTAAACTGCTGTTCTTTCCACCAACGACCGTTTCTCAGCCCCTCGGTCTTGTTCTCTGGATCTTCTTGGGCGGGCAGAAGGTCTGCACACAGAAGAGGTAGTGCCACGAGCATTCGGCGCGTCATCGAGTCGAGCTCCCTTTTCAGTTAATCTGAAGAATAGCGATTACCGCTTTCAGGACTGGATCAGGCATATTATAATACTCTGACAAACGCTTAACGAAGCCCAAGCTCTTCACTGAACCTTATGGACTTCCAGGACGCTATCCCAAACATCGGCTGCGCGCCGGTCATCTGCGGGCAGGGCGTGCGAATAAATGCGGGCTGTAACGTTGGCATCGGCATGACCGAGACGGGCTGAGACGGCGGGCAGGGGAACGCCGTTCGAGAGCAGGTTTGACGCGTGCGTGTGCCGGAGCGTGTGCATGCTGCCGTCGCTGATCCCCGCTTTGTGCATTCTGCGAACGATGACTTGAGAGATGAGGTCCGGCTGGTGGTGGTCGCCGTTCGGTTCGCAAAAGATCAAATCCAGGTCTTTGTAGTCGGTCGCGAAAAGCCTGCGGTGTTCCTGCTGCTGTTCCTTGTGGAACCGCAGCGCTGCGAGCGCGGATTGCGGCAGTTGGCACGGGCGCGATTTTCCGTTCTTCGGTCGCTTCACTTGAAGGCCCGCCTTGGTTTGTTCCAGCGATTTGCTGATAGTTAACACTCCCGGAGTCCAATCGAGGTCTGCCCATTGAAGCGCGAGCAATTCTCCGCGCCTGGCTGCGGTTGCAAGCGCCATTTCGACGAGCGCAAACGTCCAATCGCCTCGGCAGGCCTCCCGCAGCTTGCGGATTTCATCGGGCGACAGGCTTCGCGCGTCTGTCTTCTCGATTCTCCGGAGTTCGGCGCGGAGCATGGGATTCACCTGGAGCAACCAGCCTGAAGGCTTTGTTTAGCGCAACGTTGAGCAATCCGGCGACGTGGCGGACGGTGCGCGTCGAAATGTGCTCTCGCCGTTTTCCCTTGGCCTTGAGCAAGGTGTAAAAGGCGGCTTCGAGTTGCTGGTGCGCGAGATCGGCAAGCGGGAACCCAACCCAGCCCACTTGACCCGTTGGTTCCATATATGGGAACTTGGGGTGTGAGGGTCGTCAGCAAGCGGCGGATTCGGGAATTCGGCACGCGGTTCCCGAAAGCGGCCGAGCCGCTCAAGCACTGGGCAAACGCGGTCCAGGCTGCGATGTGGAAGAACCCCGGCGCGCTGAAGGCGGCCTTCGGTTCCGCCGACTTTGTGGGCGATCTGACGGTGTTTAATGTAGGCGGGAACAAGTATCGGTTGATCGCGTTCGTTCACTATCCACGCCAGATCGTATACATAAAGCATATCCTCACGCACGATGAGTACGACGAGGGGGAATGGAAGCTATGAGCACAACGATTGAAGACCTCGATCTGAAGCGGTATGGGCGACTTCTGGCGCGAGCGGTTCCGAAGGTCATCAAGACGGAGGAGGAAAACGAACGCGCCCTCGCGATTGTCGAATCCCTGATGGAGAAAGGCCAGGGAGACCTGACACCGGAGGAAGACGCGCTCCTCGAACTGCTCACGGACCTGATCCACGATTTCGAGGAGAAAGCGTACCCCATACCGAAGTCTGAGCCGCACGAGATGGTTGCGTTCCTCCTGGAACAACGCGGGCTAACCCCCAAGGATCTTTGGCCCGTAGTCGGCTCCAAGAGCCGGGTGTCGGAGATCCTTGCCGGAAAGCGCGCTATGACGAAGGACCAGGCAAAGAAACTCGCGGAGTTCTTCCATGTCGGCGCGGATCTGTTTATTTGAGGTGTATAGGCGCAACTGGTCTGTGCTGAACCGGCGGTTAGGGGGTTCGATTCCCGTTGGCGGCCAAAGTCCCTACGCTGGACACCCACTTCAAAAAATATACTTCAACCCCAACTGAATCTGCCGCGGCGGCTTATTCCCGTAAGCGTTCTCCGATAGCACCTGTCCAAAATTCGGATTCCCCAACACGTGGTTCGGAATATCGAAGTTCGGATGATTGAACAAATTGAAGACCTCGGCGCGGAGCTGCAAACGATGACTCTCGGTGCGCAGCACAAAATTCTTGTACATCGAGAAATCCACGTTCGTCAGTCCCGGACCGGTCATGATGTTGCGGCCTGCATTGCCAAACTGCCCAGCAGGCGGCGCGACGAAGGCGCAAGTATTAAACCAGCTCGATGGCTGGTTGACCGCGTCGGCGGCCAGCCCGCCTTGCGAGATCGTGGTGTGGCAGGCGAGGTTAGGGTTCGCCATCACCGGACCGGGCACGTATGGATTGGAGATCAAATCCGGCCGGTATGGATTGCCAAAAGCGGCGATAGCGGACCCGGATTGCGAAGAGGGCAGGTTCACCGTGAATGGAGACCCCGTCTGCGCCGTCAGGATTCCAGCCGCCTGCCAGTTGCCTAGCAAGCCCTTGCGCCATCCCGGCTGCGTGATCCACTTGCGGCCGAGCGGCAGGTCGTAGACGGAACTGACCACCAGGCGGTGCTTGGCGTTGAAATCGGAAAGCCCGCGGTCGGCCTGCGGGTCCAGCGAGTTCTGCGGCAGACCCGAGCCCACGCTGCCCCCGAACACGGACGAGACGTCGTCAATCGATTTGGAGAAGGTGTACGCGGCCAGAAAGGTGAGACCTTGGCCGACGCGCCTCTCGGAGCGGAACTGCAGAGAGTTGTACGAACTGGCGGCGGCCGACTCCACGTAAAGGATGGAGGAGAACTGCGGGAAGGGCGCCAGGCCGGTGGCCGGGTTCACCTGATTGAGATCGCGCACGTCGGCCAGGTGCGTGCCCTTGGACCCCACGTATGCCAGATCGACCATCCAGTAGGGCTTGATTTCATATTGCAGGTCCACGTTCCATTGCTGCATGTAGGCATCGCGGAAGTTGCGGGCGATCATGTTGGGCTCGACGATCGCCGTCGCCGGCTGGCTGAGAATATTCTGGATTACGTTCGTGCCGCTGTTGGCGTAATAGGACAGATCGTAGAAGGGCGGGTTGAAGCGCGGAAAGACGTTGATGTTGAAGATGCCCACATCGTAGAAGACGCCGTAGGCGGCGCGCACCACCCAGCGCTCGGTCTTCATGGGCCGCCAGGCGACCCCGATGCGCGGGGCGAAATCGGTGCGCGTCGGATTATAAGTAGCCCGTGGAATTCCGTTCGTCCCGGCCTGGATGAACTGGCAGTCGGGGACCGGTGTGCAAGTCGCGGAATTCGCGCTGAGATCGGGAACGCTATAGCGATTGTGATCCTCCACTCCGGGGCTGTTGTACTCATACCGCATACCCACGTTCAGCAATAAGCGCGGCACGACGTGGATATCGTCCTGGATGTAGTAGTTCATGCCCATGCTACGCACGGTGTTAAAGGTATCGCCCTTCACTGCTACAGCGTAATCGGGAATGCCCACCGCCAACTGAGCCAGCGCCTCAAGAGGAGTTGCGGACATACCGGCTTCCGCGCCGGCCTCGAAGAAGAAATCGCCACGCGCCACGAAATCGAGATAATTGTCGATCTGGATGTCGCGGATGTCCGCTCCGAACTTGAACTGATTGCGCCCCTTGATCCAAGACAGGTTGTCGGAGAGATGTACAGTCGTATCGTGGCGGTCTTGCGGATAGTTGAGCGGCTCGCCGATCCCGTCGAATCCCAGGAGATTGACTTCGGGATATCCCAGATCCACCGGATTGGTCAGAACGTCCGGAAAGCCCAACTGCGCGCTCAGATTCTTACCATAGTTCTGCTGTAAGGCGCCCGCCCGCATGCGGTTGAAGCCCAAGCGAAACTCGTTGATCGCGGCGGAGGTAAACACGTGCGTCCAGCTCAGCCCGCCGTTTTGGCCGTCGTTGAGCGTGAAACTGCCGTAACCAGGCAGGTTGGTGAACGAATACACCGGATCGAAGGGATTGAAGCGATTCTCGTCGAATATCGCCCAGTGCGCCGATAGCGTGTCGTCCGGACCGGCATGGTGGTCCACTTTGACAAGACCCAGGTTCTCCGTGTTCCGAATCACGGGCGAGGAAACAAACGTGTTCGAATTAGCCAGATCGGACCCGACGTTGGCCGCCGGATACAGATTGAGGATCGCCTGGCCGGCCGGGTTCAGGGGAATCCCAACGCCGGACAGCAATGACTGGATCTCCGTCATCTGCGTTTGCGAGGGCACTGTGGCCTCGCGGGTGGTGGCCTGCCGCAGACGCAGACTCTCGTATGAAACAAAGAAGAAGGTCTTATCCTTGCGAATGGGACCGCCGAAGGTTCCTCCAAACTGGTCGCGGTCGAGGCTGGGGATTGGGCCGCAGGTGCCCTGTTCGGAAGCAGGCGTGCAGTAGGGGAGATCGAAGAAATTCTTGGCGTCCAGGTTCCGGTTGCGCAGAAACTCAAAGAGTCCGCCGTGGAACTGGTTGGAGCCGCCCTTCAGGATAACGTTGACCTGGGCACCGCCGCTGCGTCCAAATTCCGCCGCATAGTCGCTGGACTGCACCTTGAACTCCTGAACGGCGTCAATCGACGGCAGCGCGACGTATTGGTTAATGTACGGGTCGTTGTTGTCCACGCCTTCCAGCAGGAAGTTGTTCGACTGCTCCCGGGCCCCGTTGACGCTGACCGCGCCGCCCTGCGTGGAATTCTGAGATCCCTCGGCCGGCATCTGGCTGCCCGGCGCCAACAGAGCGAACGCCAGGAAATTGCGCTCGTTCAGGGGCAACTCGTGCACCAGGCGGCCGTCGATCACCTGTCCCAAGGTGGAAGTGTCGGTTTGGACAATCGGCGGCGTGTCGTTGACCTTGATCTCCTCGGTGAGAATGCCGATTTGCAGCGTGAAATCGACGCGCGCGGTCTGCTCCACGTCCAGACCGACATCGGCGAGAACGGCTCTGCGAAAGCCTTCCTTCTGTACAGTCACCCGGTAGTGCCCGGGCGGCAGCAGGGCGACCGTGAAATCGCCGTCGTCATTGGTGGCCGCGTCGCGGGCGGCATTGGTCGCTCGGTTGCTCACCGTCACCCGCGCTTTGGGGACGACACCCCCGCTGGCATCGGTCACCGTGCCGGTGATAGTGCCCGTAGGATCGTTTGCCAGGAGCGGAAAGACGAGCCAACTCCACAGCAAAGGCATGCGTAAACATCGAAAGCCCATACTGTTCTTTCCCCGTTGATGCAGTTGCCAGCATACCAGGATATTAGACGTATGCACTATGGAGAAGTTTCGCAGTCCCGTGGGGCAGGCCTCCTCCAGTCCTGCGGCCCGTCTTGCAGAAAGGTCCACGCCGGCCTGTTCGTGCTCGCATTTCACAAAAGTGGAACATCCTGCACATTCCGCCCGTAAGAGCAATCCAGGAGGGGACGCGCATGCTGAAGGATCTGCGTTACTGTTTCCGGGCGCTTCTTAAGAGTCCCGGACTGCTGGCTGTCGCCGTCGTGTCGCTGGCGCTGGGAATCGGACTGAACCTGACCGTCTTCGGCGTGTTTGAGTCCATCTTCATCCGGGGCGTCACGGCCGCCGATCCGGACCACACGTTCCACCTCTGGGTGGGCGGCAGCAACCGGACGTCGTATCCGAACTTCCGCGACCTGCGGGACACCCAGGCCGTCGCGCAACTGGCCGCCTACGACGTAACTGAGTTCTCACTCGGCGAGGGCGAAGATCGCCGGAAGATCTATGGCCAGGCCGTAGTGGGCGACTACTTCGAGATGCTCGGCGTACAGCCGTTCCTGGGACGCGGATTCTCCGCCGAGGAAAAAGTGCCCGAGCGCGACATGCAGGTGGCCATCATTTCGTACCCGTTCTGGCAGCAGCGGTTCCATTCCGATCGCGGCGTGCTGGGCCGCTTGCTCCGTCTCAATGGCAAGCCGTTCACCATCATCGGCGTCCTGCCTGACGGCTACCGGTCCATCCACGGTTTCGCCATTGAACCGCCGTTTTATGTGCCCTTCTCCGGCGCGGTCGATGCCGCTTACCAGGACCGCAACTCGCACGCTCTGGATCTCGCCATGCGGATAGCGCCCGATCGGACGCGCGCGCAGGCGACCGAGGCCATGCTGGCTGCCGTGAAGAAACTCGCGCGGATGTACCCGAACGAAAACCGCGGCTTCGATCGAGTGAAGGTCTATGGCATCTCCGTGTTCCAGGTCCTCGAAGACCAAGGCGGAGCGCAGATGGCACTTGCATTTTTCTTGATTCTGTCCACGCTGGCAGCGCTGATCCTGCTGATCGCTTGTGCCAACGTGGCCGGGCTGCTGGTGGCTCGCGCGGTGTACCGCCGGCGCGAAGTGTCCATCCGGCTGGCTCTCGGCGCCACGCGGGGCCGTCTGGTCCGCCTGTACCTGGCCGAGGGCTTCCTGCTCTCGGCAGCCGGGCTGGCGGCTGCGGCGCTGCTATTCGGCTGGGGCGTGCAGGCCATCCGTTATCTCAACCTGCCGACCGAAGTTCCGTTCTACGTGCGCCCTGAGTTGAACTGGCGCATGGCGCTGTACGGGTTCCTCATCGCCGCCGCCACCGCCGTCTTTTGCAGCGTCGCCCCGGCGCTGGAAGCGGCCCGAGCCAATGTATCGTCCGGTCTGAAGAGCGAAATGGCAGCCTCGGCGCGCGGCCGTCTGTTTTCGCTACGAAACAGCCTCGTGATCGGGCAAGTCGCGATTTCCATGCTACTCCTGGCGATTTCGCTGTTGTTCGTGCGCAGCCTCCGCGACGTCCGGAAAGCCGATCCGGGTTTCAACGTGAATAACCAGCTTGTGGCGACGTTCCGGCTGGATCGTCCCGCGAGCGCCAGCGATCAGTCGGAAGCGGTAGCGGATGCCATGATCGATCGCCTGGCGAAGGCGCCGGGTGTTGTGTCGGTGAGCGCCGCGGTCATCGTGCCGCTTTCGCGGGATACCTGGGTAACGGGCGTTCGTATCGACAACGATCCGGCCAAGGAGGCCCTCGTTCAAGCCAACGGCATCGCGCCGAAATATTTCCAGACGATGGGTATCCGGGTTCTCGCAGGGCGGGAGTTCACGCCGGCTGACACCAAAGCCGCGCCCGATGTGGCCCTGGTGAACCATGCCTTCGCGAGCCAGTATTTTCCGGGCCGGAACCCCTTGGGAAAGGTGGTCACCATTTCCGGCGAAAAGCCCGGCGAGCGGAAACCGTGGCAGATCGTTGGCGTGGTTGCCGATTCTAAGCACGAATCGCTTGGCGAAGGTCCCACGCCCGTTCTTTACAGACCGTACAAGCAGGAAGGGCTGCCATTCGCGCCGCGCATTCACGTGCGCACGGCCGGGCCGGCCGCGGCGGCAACGTCCACGGTGCGCACGGCGATCCGCGAAGTTGCTCCCGACGCGCTGGTCGAGGTCCGGACGATGCAGCAGAACATCGCGATCTCGATCTATCCGAACCAAGTTGGCGCGGCCCTGCTCGGCGGCATGGGAGGGCTCGGGCTGATTCTCGCGAGCATCGGCCTGTATGGCGTGCTGACGTACGCCGTCAGCCGCCGCGTGCGTGAAATCGGTGTGCGGATGGCGTTGGGGGCCTCGCGCGCGCAGGTCCTACGAGTCGTTCTGGGCGATGCTGTGGTGCTTGTCGGAACCGGCGTCGTCATCGGCCTTGCCTTGGCCATCGGCTGTACGAAGCCGCTGGCATCGTTCTTATCGGCGAACGTCTCCGTGACGGACCCGGCGACACTCGGGACCGTGGCAGCCGTTCTGGTGGCTACCGGCGTGACGGCAGCCTTCGTCCCCGCCCGCCGTGCGCTGAGCGTGGACCCGTTGACGGCCCTTCGGCACGAATGATTACGTGGCGCACGCACTATGCGTGCCGCGTCCCCACTCGTGGGGACGCCAGGGTTTGCGGCACGAATGATCCCGCCGAATCCGGCGCGCTGCTACACTCATTCCCATGCAGATCGCTGGTAACCGGAGCCAGCCGCGGAGTCGGCAGGGGCGTAGCTATCAGCCTGACGGAAGCCGGCTATACAGTGTAAGGAACCGGCCGCACCATCAATGCAGCCGACCTATCCGGCACCGTCGTCCGCATCCGCTGCGATCACTTGTGGGACGAGGAAACCGCTGCCGTGTTCTCGCGCATCGCGGCCGAGGCGGATTCGCTCGATGTGCTGGTCAACGCGGCCTGGGGCGGCTACGAGAGAATGGTCGAAAGGCCGCGTCACATGGCTTGGTCTCGGCTGGAAGAGATCAAATCGCTCACATGCTACGTTGGCAAGGAGTCCTGGTTCGGTTACGTCGTCTTCGAGTTCACAAGATCGAGTGGCGTGGTGCTGGAGTGCCCCTTCGAGGGCCACGCTACGAACATTCTCTGGGGCGACTGGAAAGCAATGGTCGGCCATACCAAGTCTGAGATCCGCGATGAGTTTGCGGACCGCTACACGAAGGCAGTTCACAAAGGCGCCTGGCTCGGCCGGATTCGCGAAGCGCCCTGGGGATCCTGACATCCGCGGTGAATGCGCGCTCAAGACGAAGAGAACACCCGTGGCGATGATCCAGACCCGTCCGATGGTCCGGTTCTCGCCCCAGGGGTCTCCCGTCCACCGCGGTTTCGCCGCTCGCCGTGGCCATTTACTTCTGCTGAATCGACTCCAAATACCGCAGCAGATTATCAACGCGCAGCTTCGCGATATTCTCATCCGGACTCATGGCACGGAAGACCGGCCCCCAGATGGGCATCTCCTGCGAGCCGTGCGCGGGCGTGGACGACCCGCCGCCCAGCAATTGGCGAACCGCGCCCACGGGGAACTTGCCGCCGTTGCTCTTCGAAAGCTGCGTCAGATCCGTGGGGCTGGCTTTGAGCGCTGCCGCGGCCGGACCGCCGCCCTTGCCGTCTTTGCCGTGACAAACGGCGCAGTAGCGCTGATACAGATCCGGGCCCTTGGTCAGACTGGTGTCGTGGGCGCCGGCGACTTCCAGCTTCGGTTTGGCTGGCTGGGCAGATGACTGCGCGAGCGCCGGCCCGGCCAGCGCGCCGATAGTGAGAATGCCCATTAAGATTCGCATGGCGTCCCCCTAGAAAATCAACTTTAGCGCGAACTGCACCAATCTCGGGTCGCGCACCTGCAGCACCTTGCCAAACGTCCCGGTGCCAGGCAGAACATTTCCGTTAGCGTCGACTGCGCTGTCCGAGATATTGCCGTCCACCTTGGTGAATTGCGCATGGTTGGCGATGTTGAAAAACTCCGCGCGGAATTCCAATTTGTAGCGCTCCTTCACCACGGTGTCTTTCATCAGGCTGAAGTCGACGTTGTTGATGCCGGGCCCGCAGCACACCGAGCGCGGCGAGTCGCCGATGGTGCCGTACTCCGACGGCGTGAGCTGCTGGAAAGCCGCCGTGTTGAAGGCCAGGTTCCCTGGACCCCGCGGATTCAGCCGTTGGAGCGGAGCCACCTGATTTGGTTCGCCGGGATAATAGAAAAACGAGCTGTACATCAACTCCAGATCGGAGGAGGATTCGATCGGTACCGGAAAACCGTTCTGAAACGTAACGATACCCGAGCTTTGCCAGCCGTTCAGAAGCTTATCGGCGAAGCCATGGATGTCCCTGTGGGGGAACTGGTAAACGTAACTGAACACCAGCCGGTTGCGTGCGTCGAACAGCGACAGCGCCCGGCTGTCCCTGAAATTCAAGGGATTCAGCATACTCTCAAAGCTGGAGGCATCGTCAATCGACTTGCTGAAGGTGTAGGCAGCCTGGAACTGCAGCCCATGCGAGAAACGCTTTTCGGCGCTGACTTGCAGCGAGTTGTAATTCGAGTTGGCCACGGTATTCTCGGTGAAAATGCTCGAGAACACGGGCACGCCATCGGGCGGGCAGCCCACGCCCGTCAGTGGATTGCAGTTGGGCGATGAATACTTGCGCAGCCCGACCAGCGTAATGGGATTGGCGTTCGGCCCAGTCACCGTCGGTTGCGGACCGTAGGGCAGGTGCAGAGTGAATCCGGCGGGAATCTCGTTGGCGGCGATGGTGAAGGAAGAATCCGCATAGAAGGGACCGCACGCCAGCGAGCTGTCATTAGCCAGCCCGGAGAGCGCATTCAGGTCCAGGCAAGTCTGCGCGTTGCCGTAGTTCAAATCATACGAGGCCAGCAGGCGGTGCGCCTGCGTGCCCACGTAACCGATCTGGAAGAGCACGTCGCCCTGCAACTCGCGCTGGATGGTGAAGTTGTACTGCTCGGAGTACTGCGTGCGCATTTTCGGCTGGAACTGGCCATACAGCAGCAGCGGACGGAATGCGGACCAATCCACGGGCTGCCCGCGCGGCGGATTCAAGATCCCATTGAAGGGGTTCGGAGAAACGTTTCCGTTCTGGCCCACGAATGGCGTGTTGAACATGGGATTCGTCACCGTGTTGCTGCCGCCGAAGGGCGGCTCGGCGCTGAACTGTTCCAGCACTAGTTGCTCGACGGGATTGTAGAAAATGCCCCAACCGGCGCGGATACTCGTCTTCCCCGGCGCGCCGATCAATTTGCGCCCAAAGCCCGAATCCGCCGATGGGCTCCATGCCAAGCCGATGCGCGGCGCAAAGGCCTTGTAATAGGTCTGGGTCATGCCGTTGGGGATTCCGGTGTCGCCGGGGAACACCAGACCCAGCGGGAAGACGGCATTGGCGGGGCCTGTTTCGCTGCAATCGGTGGATCCGAATTGCTGCACGAGCGGATTGTCCGCCGCAAGCTGGCAGGGGTAAATACTGGTCACCTGACCGGGACGGAAGGTCTGCACGTGATGGCCGATATCGGTGAGCGGCGTATCGAGTTCCCAGCGCAGGCCATAGTTGAGCGTGAGGTTGGAGCGAATCTTCCAGCTATCCTGCGCGAACAGGTAGAGCGCCGTGCTGCGCACATTTTCATGCTGCGCCGACCCTTGCGTGTACGTATTCGGCAGGCCCAGCAGGAAATCCGGGTAAAGATTGTCGGAACCCACGTCGTTGGTGCCGCCGCTGGCGAACGAGAAAGACCCGTTCACGTTGTAGTAAAGCGTCTGGTCGAAGCGCATGCGGCGCACATCCACGCCGAATTTCAAGCTATGGGAGCCCATCACCTTGCTCAGGCTGTCGGACCACTGGAAGCTGTTGCCGATCTGCGGCAGTTCGCCATTATAGTTATTGCCGATAGAGAAGCCGCCGCTGGTGGATATGTATGGCACGCCTTCATGGCTCGCCCCCAGATTCGGAGTGATGCCGTACTTTGGATTGGACGGATCGGCGAAGCAATTACTGGCGGGTACGGCCGAACCGCAAACATTGTTGATGAGTTGCGTATTTTGAGGATGATTGTAGCTGAGCTGGCCTTCCCGGAAGTAAGTAAACCGGGCTTCATTGACCAGAGTGGGAGTGGCCGTCCAGGTCTCGCTCAAGTTGAACTGCTGGTTGCGCAGACCGTATACCGCCCCAAACCCCGGCAGGTTGGCGCCCGAAGCCTGGAAAGTGGAAAAGGGCGGCATCTGCGTGTCGTTATCGAAATAGTAATAAAAGCTCAACTGGTGGTGGTCGCTGATGTGCTGGTCGATGCGGAAGGTGGATTGAATCCCCTTCTCCGATTGGTTCACAACCGATTGATACGTGTTGAAGCCGTTGTTGGGAAGCGGCACGTAACGGCCCATGAGGGCCGCCGCCGTGGGATCGAAGCACTGGGTGGGTACTTGGTTATTGGGGAAAATCGCGGACCAAGCCGTTCCGGACGCGATGGGCGCGCCGCCCTCCGCGGCCACGGCATTCGCGCATCCCGGCCGATTACCCAGCGCGGTCGCGAGGAAATTGTCGGTTAACGTGCCGGCGAAGGTGCTCTGCGGCCCCGAGGGTCCCTGCGAGAAATCGCCGTTCCGCTCGGCTTGAGTTGGCACCGTGACCAGGTCGGAAGAGATGCCGTGCACGATTTGGCGATCCTCTACGGAGGCGAAGAAGAAAGTCTTGTTCTTCCTGATGGGCCCGCCGAATGTGCCGCCAAACTGGTTCTGGTGGAAGTCGGGCCTGGTGCTATCGAAGAAGCCGCGCGCGTCCAGGACGGTGTTGCGAAAGAATTCGTAGGCGTCGCCATGGAACTCGTTGGTGCCGCCTTTGGTGACCACGTTGACGACCGAACCGGAGTTGCGCCCGTACTCGGCGTCGAAGGTGTTGGTGAGCACGCGGAATTCTTCGATGGTATCGGGCGATGGTTCTATCGCCGGGACGGAAACGAACTGGTCGTTGGCATCGCCGCCGTTCACGTTGAAATTGTTGGCCCGGCCGCGCCCGCCGTTCACCGATACCACGCCCGCGTTCTCGCTTCCGGCAAACAAGGAGTAGCCCTGCTGCGACTGCACGCCCGGCTGGAGCTGCAGCAACTGGTAAGTGTCGCGCGTATTCAGCGGCAGGTTCACCACCGAGCGTGAATTCATCACCGCGCCCAACTGCGTGCTGGTGGTCTCGACCAGCGGAGCTTCGGCTTCCGCTGTCACGCTCTGGGTGACTTCACCGATTTGCATTGTGGCGTCCACCACCACCACGTGGCCGAGCGTGATATCCACGTGCTGGATGAACTTCTTGAAGCCGGCAGTTTCGACCTCCACGGTATACGGCCCGACCGGCAACGAGGGCAGGACGAAGTCGCCTTTGGCGTCCGAACTGGCTGTTCGGCTGGTGCTGGTGCCTTCCAGCGTGGCCTTCACGTTGGCGCCCGGGATCACGAGGCCAGACGGGTCCTTGACGCTTCCTCGCAGATCGCCAGTGGTTTGGGCGAACAATCCGGAGACGGCGGAAAAACCGCACACCAGCAGGGCGGCAGCTTCCCGCTTCGCTTTACCTATGTTCATACAGTTTCCTCCCTTTTATCAGGGGCGCCACAGGGGCCCGGGGTCCGGCCCCGCTTACGGGGCCTTACGTGGAGTTGCCGAATCTG